>Ga0070713_100000762_pt1 | contig 20627 bp, 27 predicted proteins | sample LARL82metaG_FD_65465 | JGI IMG/M metagenome (GOLD analysis project Ga0070713, IMG submission 65465) | Corn, switchgrass and miscanthus rhizosphere microbial communities from Kellogg Biological Station, Michigan, USA - LAR L8-2 metaG | ecosystem: Host-associated > Plants > Roots > Rhizosphere ...
CGAATATTCATCATATCCGCGAGAGCTGTCGTTAGCATAGTGTCGTCTTGAAGGTCTCTTTCCGTACTAGAGCCGACCATATGCACAACTGGCGTAATCTCATTACCGGCGCCTAGAGGTCCATCCATACCAATGGGTTCCATTGATGCTGTATAGATAGTAAAGTCTGGTAGGAGTTCTCTTAATGAAGAGCTGCCCTCCAGGCTATCCTCATACGTTTGTGCCATTTTACGGTATTACTTTCTTAGCTACTGTAGGACTGGCCTTAGTCGGAGCGGGTTTTACTGGTGGAGGCGTTTCCGCAGGAGCTTCACTAGCAACCTCTTCCGGTGGCGCTGCAGGTATAGTATGCATTACAGGAGACACACCATCTGTCATAAAGATGTGCGTGAGATCTTGATAGGCCTTCTTACCGTCGAGCTCGAGCTCCAACACTAGATGCTGAACGCCACCCTCAACCTGAGCGAGTGTAGCCTTCAGCACACGCAAAACATCCATTGGAAACTCCACGACGTGTGGATTCTGATCGTGATACATATTCGCGTACCTCATTATTTTATGTAGGCAACGGACCAACGTTTACCCGGAGGTCTATTGTCCCACGCCTTCGCTGGAGAGAGTCCTGCACCCGGAGCGGATGTAGTAGGTCCAGCGTCTTGTGGTGGCGTTAGTTGAGAAGTTGGTCCATCTGGTTGAATCTGCGGCATCTGCGACATATCTCGACCAGAACTCTCATCGTTTGGAGAACTCTCTTCAGCGTCCGGACCGGACACAGCGTCTTGCGAACCCAACGTGCCACCCGTTGACCTTGGACCGTAATCGCCGTAGTCGTTGTCGTACGACAGCATCGGAATGGGACCAGCTGAGGTTGCAAAGTAGAAAGTGTTTCCACCCTTAACTGGTTGCTCACCTCGCATCATCAACGCTTGATTTGGAGTCATCGACGGAATGTTTCGCATACCCTTAGACGCCATCTCGATTGCTCGTTCCGCATGCATCTGTCTAGCCGCTTCAGACACTTCAGGATAGATAATGCGTAAGTTGACAGCGTCAAGATCTACACGGTCCATCGGCAACTTGGGAGCGAAGTCTGCTAGAAGCTCCCGATTCAAGAACTCTTCTAATAGTAACAAGAGTGGAATCAAGCCGGTGTCCTCAAAGATCTCTTGCTGCACTTGTGCAGTCGCCTTGTTGATATCGAAAGTAACCCCCAGTTGTTGTGGAGACAGCTGAAAGACCGCAGCGATCTTACGCAGTAAGTATATCTGCCACTCTAACCACTGATTATCCTTCGCGGAGAAGACCAACGGAAACTCTTTAGCGGCTTGTGCGCCACCGAACCAGAAGATCTCTTTCCGGCCGGCGATCTCCGTATCGTACATCGTACGCAACTGTCGCAACTGCTGTTCCGTAGCGCCGGGTATTTGAATCGCATGTGGTGGCGGCTTCATGTCCACCATGTGCATCGCGGCTTCCGACGCTTTCAGATCAGCTCTGATGGTCTCGTATAGCACTTGCACTGGAGACAGACCGTAACGGTACGATGCAGGGTTCGCCATGATGACAATCGCCTCATCGTTTCGAAGCGGTATCTTAGTTATGCCGTCTGTCGACTCATATAAGTACCGTGGCTCTTTCGGATTGCCGGACCACTGTGGATAGATCTTAATAGTCGAGCCATCTTCGTAGTAGAGCGCAACTGGCTTTCGGTCCGGTGTCATGTCTTTTGAGATGACACCGCGATCTAGCACTAGGATGTCCTCTAGCACAGGTTCTATGAGAGATCGATAACTATCTCGTAGCTCGTTCGGCTGGTCCAGTAGGTGCTGCAACGCCTTCATCAAGCGCTTGTTATATGGTTTACGCTCATTCAAGGGCACAACAGCGATGTCCGCTCGGCCGATCTGTTGTCTGCGTGCGGTGATAGCAGCTCTCACCCAAGGATCAGTATCCGCGAGGTTGCGTAGCACTCGAGTGTTAGGCACACCCAACGGGGAGTTTCTCGTGCCAGTCCACGCGGACGGTAGTCCATTGACCTGTGGAGTAGCCCCTGTCGGAGCGGTTTTGCTTACTTCTGGAAGCATAGCCAACTCACGGGCTTCCTCACGCAAGCGAACGTTGTTGAGATACGAAGTCAGCTTTGGGTTTGTATTCAGCAAGGTGAAGACTTCCGCGTCTTTTGGCCCGTTCTCCTCTAGCAGACGCTGTAGGTCCATCCAAGCGCGTACAACCTGCGGGTCCATACCACCAGAGATGCGAATGTCTTCTGGCTTCGTTCTCGATCTAGGTTTTCGACGTTTGTTACGTGACATGTAAATGCTTCCACCTACCGAATTTTTCCGATAGACTTATGATTGCCTATTAAAAGAGGTCCCGCAAGAGTCGATGAATTGTTCGTTACCGTAAACGCTCCGTAAGAGACTGTACTACCGCTACTAATAAATACACTCACACCGAAGTTCCCGCTACTGTACGATGTCTCAGCCTGGTTAACGAACGGACTGTTAAAATTGCTCGGCTCGCTTCCACCATCAGCCCACCATCGAATTTGTAGGGTGCCACTAGCAATGTGTATTAGGCGAATCCACTGGTCGACATTGATACTATAACTAGTAATAGCGTTGTCGACAACGTTCGATCTGGTGCCACCGGTGTATTTATCAACGACGAACTGATTGCCAGAATAGAATCCCGCACGATAGCCAGAACCTCCACCCGCAGCGGAATACCTCCATAGCACACCCGCAACGTTAGCAACGTCCGATGTTGAGACCTTGACTAACATATTGATGTCTGTCGCACTTGTAGAGCCACAGATCATCTGAGCGTCTAAGTTGAAGTTTCCGAAGATACCACGATTGGAAGCTATCGACGCGGTCGCATTTCCATTGACAGGCGCACCCCAGACGTTTAAGCCATCCGACGCAGTACCGAAGCCTGACTGATTCGCACGAGTAAACGTATCTTGTGCATACGTTGTCATAGCCAGCCTCGAACTACAATATTACCACTAGAGTTACCATTTACGTTTGGAGTGTTGGAGAGTGAGAACAGGTGTAGCACTAACGTCTGCACGTCCATAAAGAGTACCTGTCCAGCGGCGAGTGTCGGACTAGCTACCGTTGCGGATGCGTCTAACTCCCAATTGATTGACGCCGCTGTGTTATTCTGTACCATGATGTGATTGACTTGCGTTGTACCTCCGGCACCCCACTTGAATTGGTAGTCGGTATTCGCCGTTAAGGCCGCAGCATTACTTCCATACGCCGCTACATAGCCGAGTGCAGCGCTAGGCGCGAGTAGAGGCTCTCCTAAGATGTCCACGGGTCCAGCCATAGCACTACACTCCTGAGTCCGCCGCGTTGATTGTATAGTCTCCCGGCGTACCTGCTAACGTATAGAACAGCCCGCGCGGGCACCAACAGTTGAAGACGTACGACGCACCAACAGCGGGGGTTAGTACACTGAATGAGGTCCCCGCTACCGGTAGTGTTGATGGATGGCCGTTATACAATGTAATAGTCACGCCAGATCCAGCTGCACCGACAACAACAGATCCTAGATAGGAGCCTCTAAGTGAGATAATGGTGTATGCACCGGAGTGGTTGTTCGCAAACGTAGCAGTAAACGTCCCAGCACCCTTATCGATAGCAGTAACTAAGACGTTCTCCGCTGTCCCTGTGCCGTTAGCGACGTTCAGCTGCATACCCGCAAAGATATTAGACATGGACGCCGGCGTCACAACCACGTTCGCACCTGCAGTAATGGTCGTCGCGGAGGTGGTACTAACTAGTGAACCCACAGGGACGGTTGTACCGGTCGAAGTCACGTGAAGTGGTGTATAGTCCCCAATGGGTGAATATCTAACATGTGGCATTTTTAGAATTGAATCCTTCGGTGACCAGAGACATCTTTGAGAAACTGCTCGACAGCAGTCTGCCGACTCTGTAGGTAGTCATCTACGATAGCATGTCTCTGAGGTACAAGTGTGATATGGTGCTCCGGAACGGGAGCCGTCCTAGAGACTAGGAACGGAATGGATGCGCCTTCCTTAACGGACCAAGCCAGTAAGGCTAGCGCCATCACGCAGTCGTCATGTAGATTATCTGGAGCGGAGTAGATATAGTTACCAGAAGGCGTCAAGTGATATTCAAACGACTTCAGCTCTTCGACAAGCACAGGTATGTTCGGAAATGTAATACGCTCATGCTCGAGCTCAACGGTCAAGTTCTCGATCAGGTTCGCTTTTGTTTGATTTGTGAATGTGTATCCCGTGGCATGAATACCCAACGACCTGACCATATCCAATAGCGGATCTCCCACACCGGTGCAGTCCATTATGACAGATGCGTTGTTATAGAGTTCACTCAGGTTGCGAACGCGCTGTGCTTGCGCAACGTAGTCCACTCCGGAGAACCTCTCGAATGCGACTACGTGCCGCTCCTCCATATCGAGTATCATTAGTACAGAGAAGTCAGCATGCTTTGCAGGGTCCCACGAGAGCTTGTACGGCCTACCCGGAACGGGTTCTTGCAGCTCTCCGTACGTACAAGCGTCGACCGTACGGAAGACTCCTGCAGACTCCTCTAAGAACTCTGCTTCATACTCCTGTCGGAATACATCAACCGGCAGAGTCCTACGCGCCTCTTCAATATCCGCTCTACCGATATACGGGTTAGCCCACGTTGGGAACGTGAAGGATCGATAGACATCTTGCGTCTCGTCCAATCCGCGAAGGAACAAGCGGTAGAACCAGTTCCTTCCAAGGGGAGTTGAAATGAAGATGGCTCTACCATTTGTATCTGACAGCGCCGGACGTAAAGCTGCTTCCCAAGCCTCTTGAGCGACACGTGCAGCCTCGTCCATAACGAGAAAGTGTATGCCATCACCACGTAGGTTATCGAACCTCTCCGTCGACCGAAACTCCACAGCGGATTCATTGATTAGTTCAAGACGCAACTCGGACTTATTAGGCTCAGAAGCGAGCACACCTCTTAGACTACGTGCCATTAGCCTAAAGGCAATCTGCGTCTGTCTATAAACAGGAGCAACCCACATTGAGAGCGTCCCAGGGTGCTCTAGAGCAAACTTCGACACTTCGTTTGCGCACGCCAACGTCTTGCCAAATCTTCGACCACAACTCATGACACGGTAGCGTGCTGCACAATCATGCAACAGCATCTGTCCAGCGTGCGGAGAATAGAGGTGAACGGTGACTTCTTTTGTCTCGGGGCGGTTATCGAACATGCTTCACTGACAGGTTAAAAATGCAAAAACTAAAAGACGTTATAGCCTTGCGGGAAGCTATAACGTCTTTTAGTTTTTGCTCACCTTGAACGACTAGCCTATTGGAGGTAACAACAGTTTGTCTCACCAGGTGCGAGGGGCTAGAAACGCTAGTTTTCCAAGCTCTTCCTCTTGATTTTATTATAGTATATATCCATCGGCAAAATCAAGGGGTCTTCTTGGAATCTGTCAGTGATCTATCAGCCACGTAGGAATTTGCAGTTGAGTGACGACGTTGACTAGTAACTCCTCAGAGGCGGCCTTTGGTAAATCGCCATACCGACCTTCGTACAGCGGCATTATCGCAACTCTAGCATCTGCAAGTCCGGAGACGAACTCTACAAGCGATCGTAGTGCGACCTCGACGTTCTCTAACTTCATCGGGGACTTCCAGTGACCACGAACACCGACGTGAATGAGATTCGGTGTTGCCTCTACGTTCAAGTAGCACTTGCCGAGCTTCAAGTCATGACGAACACAGGCGTTGTGGTAGGTCAGGAACGTATCTTCGCCTAGCAGTCGTATGAGGGTATCGTACTTACTAGAGGACTCTTGCATCACTCCGGAGATGTTTGTAAAATGTACCACATGCGTGGACATAAGGAAGGCTTCTTCGATCGGAAGACGGGCTATCATAGTTGGCATTAAAAGGTCCGCCCTTTGCAAAAAGAACCCACATGCGGTATACTACATGTGGGTTCATGAACTCGAAGGCTCGTGCTAGCCCCCGACGACTCTTGGAATCAAGATCACAGTATCGTACTCCAACGCGCTTGGGAATTCCATGACACGAACCGTGCCTCGCTCAGCAGAAATGCCATACGCAGACCCACTGCGCGCGGCAACCTCAGCGAAGATCTCACGTGCGGCTTTGATGGCCGCTAGCGCCGCGGGATCGTTCGTAGCGACCTTGTCCGTATCGACAATAGTCACGTCATCTCCACGCTTGGAGAGCTGTCGGAAAGTAACCTTCATCTTCGTGAACCTCCTGTGCTATTCCGTGGGGTATTGTCCGGTACCGATCATGTACTCCAGTAGTGGCCACAAGCAGCCATCTGGAACAGCAGATGATCGATTTTTATTTGCAGTACGCTCTAGTCTTCCCTCATCCCCCCGAATGAGAAGTAAGAGCCATATTACTCTGTCTGGTTCAGGCAAGCCGTATTCTGAGGCGTCTATGCACCAATATGAGAACTCTCTCGACTTTGGACTCAAGGCGTATAGTGCACCGTCCCAAATCATGTAGACACGACCCGCTACACGTCGACTGGGTTCGAAGACCACACTATTGCGAGTGTAGAGCTCAAATTCCTGTGGCGTTAGCAGAGTTTGTAATAAGTTCAGAGCAGTCTGTCTAGCCTCTTCAGCCTCTCGACGTCTAGCGACCCGTTCCTCTTCGCGCTGGCGTTCGACCACTGCTATACTAAGTCCTTCTGGATGATCCTCACCCGGCCGGAGCCAACGCAACGTAGCGTAATAGTCTGCTGAGGGAGTATAGATCGTACCCGTGCCGGCTTGTGTAGTAGCAGTGACGTGCAGTTGGATGTCACCAACCGAGGCGAACTCCCCGTTGTATAGACTAAAATAGGGCGCCATTCTCTCTTTGTTACCTCCAAGGCATTGTCTTCACGGCATATCCGTGAGGTGCTCTGAATTGGAGTTGAACCAATCGCCACTCACTTATAAGGTGAGCGCTCTAACCGCTGAGCTACCAGAGCTTGGCGGAGTCCGATAGGAGTTGAACCTATCGCGTTATGTCTTTTGCTTTACGTTATAAAATGCACAATTTATCAGCGATATACAAACAACAGAACGCAAGCCTTGAACTCCACGTGTGATGGACTCGATCGTATCGGTGAGCGGCGCGATTGCGATCGTTAGAGATCAGTGCTCTCACTGGCTGACCATCATAGCCCTGGGCACGCAGTTTTCTCAGTCCTTACGCTCACGGACGCCCGGGACAGGTACTGCTAGAAACCTAGTACATCTTGTTTGTACTCACAACGGTTCTTTATCTAGGAATGCACGAGAGGGCTTCCTCCTGGAACCGATAAGGCAATCTCGACTAGTTTCCTATTCGCAAACTAGTAAAGCAATGGACCTGAAGAGATTCGAACTCTTAACCTACTCCTTGCAAAGGAGGTGCACTACCATTGTGCTACAAGCCCTCAAGCATATGCGTGCGTATTTCATCTTCGCTGGTGCCAAGTATGATAACATTTCTCGCCCTGATGATCTTTGACGCCTTGTTAATAAATCTTCTCTCCCCACTCTCGATACGGATCACTACGAACTTATCCCCACGAACCTCCTTTGGGCTCACTAACTCACGGATTACTAATGCATCGTAGTCGAGATTGGATGACTGCCGCCGCACATGCACGCACACGTCGCCTATATGAATAGCTCGACCAATAGCGTCTTTCGTCTCTTCCATTAAGAATCCTCTACGATATCAGTATTCGGATCCGGGTCCGTACCGTACTGAGAGCTCGCACGGTACTCGAGAATCTCTCCCCACAGATCAGGAAACGCCTCCTTGACCCAGTCGTCTACGAAGCGTCTAGCATCTAGACTATCTGTCGATGCATACATCACTAGTATGGGTCGATAGAGATGGTTCTCTTCGTAAATCTCTCGAAAGGCGGTATGCAACCTCTCATAGGCTCCTAGTGCGCGCTCCAGTCTCTCGTCTGCGGTTAACATCTATACAGCCCTTTGCTATTTGCCAAACATACTCATCATACTCCGACCACGGGTACTCCGTGGAACCATCTGACAAATATAACTCCAGAGGTAAGTCTGGAGCGTACTGTAGTAGTAGTTCTCGAACTCTATCTACAAATGCATCCGCGTACGCGTTGGGTACTCTACCCAGTTTGATAACCTTTTCCATAGGCGACCTCAGCGAGACTCGAACTCGCAACATCCGACTTAGAAGGTCGGCGCTCTGTCCATTGAGCTATAAGATCTCGCAACCAAAGTAGCCATCGAGGGACTCGAACCCACAACAAAACGATTTTGAGTCGTTCGCCTCTGCCAGTTGGGCTAGATGGCCAAGTAGTAGACGATCGAACTTGTGTCATGTCCGTTGCCGTACATAGAGAGATTGGTCGTATGCACAGTAAAAGACGTTCGATCGTTTCTACCTTATAATAATTATAAGGTAAGTCACGAGGTAAATCAAGAGAAAAGATCGTTACAGCTACACAAAGAGGTTTCAACTGAAAGTGCAAGACCGTAACGATCTCAGCGGTAGGGACAGGAGTCGAACCCGCTACTGCTCATCACAGCGACTCTTTTCAGGAGAGCTCCACACCGTTGTGCTCCCTACCCAGTAAAGACAGTTAAGCATGTACAATCGATGAACGCGAGACCAACCCTGTTGCGTACAATCAATTAGTAAGACAATGCGCACCGTACTTAACTGTCTCGGAGGAGCGTATGGGATTCGAACCCATAGAGGCCTGATTCGAACTCAGGTGAGCGATCCGCCGCTCGCACGCTCCAGACTAGTCACGTACCTCAAAAATAACGCTCAAGCGCTGTCCCGGCGACATCATCTTCGTAACGTGCACTACCATGTTCTCAATCGTTGTTAACAGTTCCTCGTGTGAGAGTAAGTTACCCGTACTACGAACCGTCCAAGGTTGCCCCTCTTGCGGTTGATAGTCTGAGAATCTCAACGTAGCTCTTACTGCTACACCGACGTCATCTTCATCCGTCAATTGCTAACTCCTTCTTGAGTACCTCAAAGCGTTTGATCGCGTCCTGCTCTTTAGCCTTCCATCGACAAGACCAACCGCGCTTGTGAGATTTGCACATCTTACAGCAGCGCTTTTTGTTCTTCAACATCTTTCGCATAGTCTCATCCAATGCGCCGTAGATTGCTACCCTCTTGCAGGTAGCTGGCGCGTCGGTGGATGAGACCATCGAAAAGCCATACTAGTTCAAGCCTCCACGATAGCCTAAACGCCTCATCAGCCACGTAGGCCGAATTCCGATAAACACACCTATATCGAAAGCGACGCTCTTCCACACCGATTGCTCAAACCACCAAGTGGTAACTTCTTGATCGTCGATCGGACCTTTGTTAAAGGCTTCTGCGAACTCAGGATCTTTCAAGTCTCTATGCAGTCTCTGATGAAACCTAGTCATAATGACACCTCCTTTACGAGTGCTAGAGGATTCGAACCTCTCTTCACCACTACAGCTATCTCCCGAGAGAAACACTCTGCACACCGACTTGTACTTCGTCAGCGCTACCAGCGGCTGTGTGCACTACCGCGAAGCCGTAGGAGGGACTCGAACCCTCAACGCAGTTGTTCCTACTGCACCGTACCCCTAAGTCGTCCCACGGCGTATATTACGGAGAGACGTAGATCGCGTCTTGATAGTTATAGACTCGATACGCATCCAGCGTACCCGCCAGGAAACCGAAGTAGCGCTCCAACGCTTGCAGAATTCTCGCTGCAGAGTCTCTTGACTCATCGTCAAGATGAACGCTCTGGAACGCGCCCCGTTCGCTAAATCGAAAGTACACTTGCATGCATCCACTCCCTTTATGTGACTGAAGGGACTCGAACCCTTAACGATAAGACCCTCGATCTTACGCCTCTACCGAATTGGGCTACAGTCACAAATCAAATGATCCAGTCCAAACCTTGTGCTCATCTCCAGCCGGTCCAGCGGAGTCTAAGCCATTTCGGCGACCACTAGTTGGTGACCTTCGTTGTTCCGCAACTACAGCACGTTCCGCGACCTCTTGTAGCTCCTTTTGCCACTCTTGCAGACACACGAGATAGTGATTGCGTGTCGCAGCGTCTAGTGTCTTGTCTTTCAGAAGCTTCTCGTACCTACGAATGTTCGTCTCCGCAATGGCACGTGGCCCAGTAGGCTCCTCTGGTATGCGTCCCTGCACGACTTTCTTTGTCATCGCTACCTCCGATAATAAAGAGTGTTACTTTAGGCCCAAACAGCGCACTGCGACGTAACACTCTTACGGAGAGAGCAGGATTCGAACCTGCGGGGCATACGCCCGACGGTTTAGCAAACCGTTCCAATAAGCCACTCTGGCATCTCTCCATACAGTTGTAGTAGCAATCCATTGCACGGTGAACTACTACAACTGTAACAGAATTCGGCAAGCTAGCAAAGCAGCGCCCGAACGCGCACGTTAGTTCCTAGGCGCATACACCCTAGAGATCTTACGGTTTCTCTCCGACTTCGATCTCTATTGAGAACCCCTCACGCCGCTTCGCTAGAGGCTCACAAGAGACTTGAACTCTCAACCTATCGCTTACAAGGCGATTGCTCTACCGTTGAGCTAATGAGCCATATGTCTCCGCAGGTGGCAACACGTACGGAGACAGCACAGACCAAATGCAATCGAACCCAGGCTTGTAAAGTTTCATGTCCCGAGTGCGACTTTCTCAAGGCCTCACTAGTTCGTAGGCGGGTATCCGGACTGGCAAAGTCCATTGCGAACTCCTCAACATAATACTTCACTATTTATATTATAAGGTAAACTTAGAGGATTTTCAAGGGCTACCCGTAGATAGCTTCTGGACGCACTACGATAGCTGTCGCGTTGCGCACAACCACATGATCCGCCAGCTCTGCTAATGGGAGATCCAGATGACGCGCAACTGCGCTAAGAATGTCTCCATCTGTAGACTGTGTTGAAAGATCCAGATTCGCGAGTTCATACTCGCTTGAGCGGCCGTTGTGCCGAACGTGTAAGATATCTACTGCCATTGTCTTACCTCCTTTTGTACTAAGAGGACCGTCCGCTGCTTCGTCTCTAGTTTAAGAAGGGTTCCGGTCAAGCGCACCTCTAGAGAGCGTTATCCTACTAACAGCGTTTACCGAAGAAGTCTAGCAAGGTTCGAACTTGCGCTAGCGGTACCACTAGTGGCCCTGAATGCACTAGACTTCATAATTTCTTTATACTATTATTATAATATAAAGAAATGTGAAAAACAAGAGTTAACTGGCGAATAGATAGCCTAAGACGGACTCTCCGACTTTGACGTCGCGCACCTCGATGGCATTTGCTTCCTCTCGTGCGACCTTAACAGCCTCTTGCAATTTGATCACACGCGACAGGAGCTCGTTAACGCGGTGCGCTGGAAGCGCTCCAGAGAACTTGACCGTTCTCCAGTGTCCGACTGTGATGTCTTCATAATAGACATCGACCTGCGCGGGATGCTTATCCGTAGCTTCTGCCTTGATGTGATTGCGAGGAACCTTCTTAGTCTTCGTTGTCATGACAGGCTCAGTAGCCCATACGTCTGCTGACTGATCGAATGCCCACGTCTCGCTTGGATCTAGCACAGGCAGCTTTTTGATGAACGTGTGCAGATCGACCAACTGCTTCTCCAGAAACAGTAAGTATGTCGCGGGGACATCGAACAGCAAGGTCTGCCCATCGATAACGACGTTCGCCTTTGCCTGGCAGTTTGCCCAGTCCTTAATTGCAACGACGTCAAACAGTTTGGTCAGAGTCTCACTCGTCTTGCGGATGACGGCTTCAGCCTTCAACTGAACGCGCGTTGACTCCGGTGGATACTGTTCGCCTTCTTCGTCCCGAGGTCGATACGTTCTCGCAATGCCGGCTAGCATCGTTACTTTCTGCAGCGAGTGATGTGCGTCAGTCAAATCTACCATAGCACGACTCTTCGTGCCTTTCTCTAACGCTATTACTTGATTGAGCTTCGCCATTGTACCTCCACTTGATAAAAAGTGGAGACCTAACGTAATATCCACCGTTAGGTCTCCTTTTATGTCTGCCCATTTGCACACACCAACGCAAGTTGCTTGAAGTTCACTTATTATACCTAGCGCTCTGCGATTAAGCTACCGTGGCACGAAAAAGCCACGGGCCGGAATTGCACCGGCATCTCAACGGTCTCGACTTCAGCGTTTAGATTTGGCGTTCGGCAGCGAAATGCTGAGTTTGGGTTGAGAGTCTCAGCTTGAGTGGATTGCGCATGCGCCTCTGCCAGTTGGGCTACTGCGGCATGGGAGCCGCAGGTAGGACTCGAACCTACACTTTTAACGCTTACCCGTCAGACTAAAATTGAATTTGAGTCTGAAACCCGGGGTGCCTAACGGGGTTCGAACCCGTAATGGGAGAGCCACAATCTCCAGTGTTACCATTACACTATAGACACCATAGCAAAGCAAACTAGCGAGCGGCAGTGGAGGGTAAAGTATGGAAAAACTCTTGCTGTCGCTCCCTAGTCGGCACGACCTTCAGGATTCGAACCCGAATAGTTTGAGTCAAAGTCAAACGTCCTACCTAGTTAGACGAAGGTCGTAGGAAAGACCGTTACCACACCCTCTGTGCCGACGCGCAGTAACCGTCTTATGGAGATGGTCGGATTCGAACCGACGACCTCTAGCGCTCTTCCAACTGAGCTACATCCCCGAGTGCGTAGAGTACCAAAAATCGGACCCGGGTTTGATACCCTACGCATGTGACACACTGTCTGGCTTCTCCGAGCGATCCCACTAGTGAGCGAAAGGACAAACTCTCACTAGCCGTGGCAGGCGGGATTTGCTAAAGCGATAAAGTGTCCGAAGCCAGGTAGCGACAACTGGGCTCGAACCAGTGGCCTCCTCTTTGTAGGAGAGGCGCTCTTCCAACTGAGCTATGCCGCTACGCAACGTGCAGCAGCCTCAAAAACAGTGCACGTTACGCTCTCTGTTCCCCTTTAAGGAGCCATCCAAAATGGGGATGGAAGTGAAGAGATTCGAACTCTCACTGACTAGTTCTTAAATCTAGTGCCTCTGCCGTTGGGCTACACTTCCACGCTAGCGTGTTGAGAAAGGGCTTGGAGCCAAGTGTCAAAGCTCCACACGTTCTAGCGTTCGGCCAATTGCCGAGTTGCGACAGACGGATTCGGACCGTCAACTTCCATCTTATGAAGATGGCGCTCTACCATTGAGCTATATCGCAAAGTGAGAGGTAGTACGTCAGTGGAACTACCTCATTCCGGAAAACCTTATGCGCGCACCGAGAGGTGTGCGGTGGAGACAGCTAGACTCGAACTAACAACCTCCGCCTTATCAGAGCGGCGCTCAGACCAATTGAGCTATGTCTCCACGATGTAGACGCGCGAGCCTACATCGTTTGGTCCCACTAGTGCTCCACAGTGGGGACTCTCTAGACTAGATTCGAACTAGTAACCACTCGATTAACAGTCGAGAGCTCTACCATTGAGCTACTAGAGAAGGCAGCGCCAAGTCGCTTCTGCCGTCGACTTAGCGCTTGAGCAGTAAGCGAAAGGGCCGTAACTCTTACTGCCGGCTCCCGATGATGGATTCGAACCACCGTTCTTGGAGTCAGGGTCCAATGTGATACCATTACACTAATCGGGAAAGTGAAGAGGCTAACTTTTTCCACTGTAAGTAGGATTTTGTAAGCCTCTAACTTATTAGCAACGACACTCTTCACAGAGTGCGGCGACTCATACGGGATTTGAACCCGTGATCTCTAGCGTGACAGGCTAGCGCGATAACCCCTTCGCTAATGAGCCTCACAGTTTTCTCGCTCCACTTAGCCTTGGCGCGCTTAAAACTGGTAAACTAGCATCTTTGCAGACCACTTACGCGAAAGCGCGATCAATAGCCCGTACCAGACTCGAACTGGTGTCTTGACATTGAGGGTGTCAAATGCTAGCCGCTACACCAACGGGCCTCGCCGGATCAAGGCTACTCACCTCTATGCACGCTGTGACTTTCACCCTCACACTGCAAGCGGAATCGTACTGTAGCGTACATCACCGACCGCGAATTTGCAACATGTTTTAATCCGACTAGCTAGTTGAGTGACCATTCTAGTCTGGACACTCCTGATTCACTTTCACTAGATGCGTCAGCGAATCCTTTGGACTGTACTAGCACAGTCAATAGCGCGTACGAGACTCGAACTCGTGTCTTGACATTGAAAGTGTCAAATGCTAACCTTTACACCAACGCGCCAGATATGCCACTACGACATATACCCCCTCAAACATTCATTCCCGCATAGCCATCTCCACAAAGCCACTCCTTGCAAGTTCCGTACTGATATGTACTACCTGTTTGATAGGCTTACGTAGTAGATGCGAAATGCGATCCACACTTCGCTCGCCATCAGATAAAATAAACACTTGCCTGTGTGCTCGGTCCCACTGTGGTGGCCACTGCGGATGGTACACCATTAGCTTCTTACCGTTCACCGTGCGACGAGAGACTAGCACCGTCATTGCATTTCTCCTCACACCCTACTGCACTTACTACTGAGAAGCGACTCTCAAGAAAGCCCTGAACGAGACTCGAACTCGTACCACAACGTTGGCAACGTTGCATGCTAGCCTATTGCACCACCAAGGCATGGTCACGACAGTACGAGTTGCTACAGCTGTTCACTAACTCAAGTATGTAAGCTGTCGCCGTTAGAGTACTGTCGTGGCACTATTCAGCGGGAAGGATTCGAACCTCCGACCTTCGGGTTATGAGCCCGACGAGCTAACCACTGCTACCACCGCTGGATGGAACTCCTGTGTGTACGTTTCGGCAGAGAAGCATACCGTACCTACTCCGTACTCTCGCAGCTAAGTTAGACGCAGCCCCACAGGTAGGGCGCTTGGCTAAGTGAATCTCACCCTTATGCTTCTCGATCGCTAGGGATCCCACTTATTGGATGCCGCATCTTGCTTGCGACCGCTGAGCCTGAGGCGTGGTCGTGTGCACTCAAGAAGCTATCTGTGCTTCAGGCGAGGGTCACTTCCAGAGTGTGCTGGTGGCACGGATTCAGGCCATTCGGGAGAGAGGATTTGAACCTCTGATCTTCGATTTATGAGACCGATGGGTACGACCTCTACCCTACTCCCGGGCGTTGTGACCTTCGGCTAAGAAATGCAACGGTAGGCAACTACTCTATCACAAACCGAAGGCCACACACCAGTGCAGAGACTCGAACTCTGAACCTACCGTTTTGGAGACGGTTGCTGCTACCAATTGAGCTACACTGATATACCCGATCGTGTACGAGTCGTTAGAGCAAAAGCAACTTTTGTCAGGAGTCGAACCTGAAATCGATTGATCCGAAGTCAATTGCCTTACCATTAGGCAACGAAAGTTTGTACGCTCTGAACTATTAGAGTACACTCTCGGATAGAGCGCCTAGAGAGATTCGAACTCTCGTCTCCACGTTGGAAGCGTGGCACACTATACCGCTGTGTTATAGACGCTTACTATTTATTTACTCTACATTATAATTATAAGATAAAAGATTTGGTGAAATCAAGTGATTATAGAAGTTGCTTCTGTCTCCGCCCTAGCAAACTCTAACTTCTCATCCGGCACTTGATGTATCTCCGTCGGAGCCTGCGAAATGACTAACGCCTCCATGTCGAGTATCAGCGCTGTCGTCACCTCTGGAATGTCGACTGTCTCTTCGATGTCACTAAGATCTGAAGCGATGTCCGTCCGAACCCAAGCCTCATAGTGCGCAAAGTCCGGGAATGCATCGCGAAGCCCCACACATTGTTCTGCACGCCGTTGTGCAGCCTCTGTTTGCTTCTGACGGTGTTGCGCCATACGCCTTCTACGGCGAGTCAGTGAGGGGCGATAGATGAGGGCGAGCCTCCTACGCCACCAACGCATTTGACTAACTCCCTAGTCGCTAGGCGTGCATGATCTCCTGGTAGTGCGATGTACGTTGAGGATGCACTACTACCAACGGCGGCTTCCCTACATAGATTCTCAATCGCGTCTGCAACGCAGATCTAAGAACCCGCTCATACAAGCACGCGGTACTTATACTATCCGATATAACTTGATCTGATACGGCGTCATCTATCTCAGCCATCGTAACCGCATAGACTTCCGCCGTCAGATGCGGCCAAACTAGCACTTGATCTTCATCAACTAGGTCTGTTAGTACAAACCCAGCTACTGCTGCAGAGGTGGACTCTACAAAGCCCCTTGCGAGCAAGAGTGCACGCACTAGTATCAACAAATCACTTTCGGTTTCTTCCAAGGCTCTAACCTCCAAAACAAATTTTTGAAATACGGGTAGGCATGAAGCCTACACCGCTTGAGTCTGAGCCTTGAACAGACCCTGCCCCTGGTTGAGAAACACAACTCTCTGCCCATGAACAAGCAAGATCATATCAAGCTTCCCATCGTAGTTGACGTCTTGAAACGTAACGACCGCTGGCGCCTGATCTGGCTGTGCCTCAAAAGAAAGATCCGGACCAGCATAGACGCGTGGCGTTGACACCAAATCACCATCTATGAACTCTACAATGTAGATCTTCCCCTTGACGTTCCAAACCACAAACTGCGACGGTACGCCAGACGTGTCAACAATCGCCTGCGTGTGGTACGATCGCGGGTAGCCGTACGCTACAGCGTTATACGCACTCTCTGCTTGACTGATTGCCGTCGACCAACCCCAGAACATCAAGATGGCAATCACGACTCCCGCAACGATTTGGAATGCCACTCGACCATCAAAGTGATGTGCTCCCGACGGTGCACTATACGGCATCAACTGCCGATCCGGTGCGACTCCACCATGGCCCTTGGGAAAGCCAGGAATGACGCCGGCGTGACCCTTAGGACTTGCTGGTTGTGGCTGCTGCTGCGGTCGGTGCCGTTGCTGTTGTTGTAACTGCGCAGCAACGGTCGGATCGAACAAGTCGAACTCTTCGTCGCCTAACAGGTCTCCCGGCAACTGGACCTGCTTCCGATTGCCCTGATTCTGTCCCTGACCTCGCGCGCTGTTGAGAAGATCTCTGTGATCTTTCATGTCGGTGGTTACCTCCAGTAAAAAATTGAGCTACGTCGCGTTCGACGTAGCTTGGCTAGCGGAGTATCACTCCTATTTATATTATAAGATGTTTCACTCCGGAAATCAAGTCCGGCGGGTTACAGTGACGGACCCTTACGACGCCGCTTCGGAATACCCGGAGGCCAATAGATCAACGTGTAACCCGTTGCCAGGATTGAGGAAATCTCGATATCAAAGTCGCGCAGTTTGAATCGTGCCCGAGAGAGCACATTCCGTAACGGGCGCATTTCGTAGTCCCACACGCCGGCGTAGAGAGCTTCCTCTAATCGCAGTCGGTGCCGAGCGATATTCTCCTCTGACATGTTGTTATCGCTAAAACTGGCGAGTAACTCTTCGTACGGACAGTAGTGCGGATACGATGTGATCAGCGGGTAGAGCGCACTCATCTCGCTCGCACCGAACTGTTGCTCAACTAGCAGCGTTGCGTGTCCGACGGTGGAACTGCTCGCTAGCAGACTAACCGTCCCAAGCCGAGTGTTTACTGCGAGCGTCCAATCAGTTGTCGGAAAGAGACCCGCCATCTCGAAGTGTTGGATATCCTCCCCTAAAGATACATTATGTTGCATTGTAGTTACCTCCTTACAAGCAAAAGAGCTAGGACGACGTAATCGTCCTAGCGTCTTAAGTGTCTTAAGTGTCTTAAGTGTCTTAAGTGTCTTAAGTGTCTTAAGTGTCTTAAGTGTCGACGGAGAGACTCGAACTCTCAACGACTAGACTCTAAATCTAGCACCTCTGCCAATTGGGTTACGTCGACTCGAAGGAGACCTATGCAGGACTCGAACCTACTTACTATTGAGAGTATGAATCTCAACGTCCACCCGTAGTCTCCTCCTAACCTGGCTGCGCCAGACAACAGCGGTGGCGTGCAATGAGCAAGCGCCGGTGGCGATACAGGTATCGAAACCTGCACACTTGAGCGTGAAAACACAAGTGGTACCCACTCGCCAGCATTGGTATAGTGAAGGCGACACCTCACCAACCCGTATGGCGGACTCTGGAGCGACCATACGTTAATCTAGGTGACAGGATTCGAACCTGTGTGATCCTGGTCCCAAACCAGGCGCGATAGGCCTCTACGCGACACCTAGTTGCAAGAGCACGCAGACACGCACTCTTCGCTATTCGGTTACAAGAATCTTTCAACTCTTATAATTATTATAAGATAAAAGATTTGGTGAAATCAATTGGACCTTGATCGGAATGCCACCAGTAGGATTTGAACCTACAACACCGAGTGCTTCACGCTCGCGCTCTGCCTATTGAGCTATAGTGGCTTGGCATGGAGATACTGATCCCGAATCGTATCTCCACCGGTGGCTGCGTACAGAAAGTTTCAGCTCCTTATATTATTATAAGGTAGAAAACTCGGCAAATCAAGGCCTAAACCTTTGCGAAAGCCGTCTCGACCGCCTGTGTACCATCTCCTAGCTCGACGATCTTGTAGTCAGAGAACAACAACGGCTCAGCATAGTACAAGCACAGGAAGATGCGAAACGCTACCTCACGGATCTCAACCTCCGCATGCGCACTAGCACGAGACTCAATAATGTGTCTCCAAGCGCGGACGTTGCCAGTTGCAACTATCGGAGACTCAGTCTCGTTTGGCAAGATCGATCGCGCGGCTTGCTGTACCTTCTTACGCAAGTCCGTTCGGTCGACAGCGCTCAGTAGCATATCTCCTTCCTGTTGCAATTGCAGCATCACTTCGCTAATGGCTTTATGCTCTTGCGCAATACGATCGATGCGATCACAGAAAAGCATATGTAGTTTCGGATGACTAATATACTCTGGTCGCTCTACGAAGCGCAATACACTACCCGCGACGTAGCGTTGTGACTGCTGAGAGAACGCCATTCCCGCTCGATGCCGCACTAACTCGTGCGTAACCGACCTAGAAAGCCCATACAGCAACAGACTAAAGTTCGCGTGCTCTAACACAGAGCCGTGGCCACTGTCTTTGATATTATCGAGATACGCACTAGCCTGTGCATTTGTCGTTCGGCGTCGACCAAAGCTCATATAGCACAGTTGACCTGCCGCCTTGCAGATCTGCGCTGCGCCAGATAGTAACGTCGGGTCTTGCAAGTACTCATCATATCGGAGACTCGGTGAGTAGTTGCTCAGAAAGTGATCGACACCTAGTATGTTCGTGCTTGGTACAGACAGCACGACAACACCGGGCTCAACTAGGTACGGCGTACCATAAGCTGTTGCAAACGCCTCAGCCTCGATACTAGGAAAGCCTCCATTCGTACTGCCACCGAGTAGCTCGAACCTTTCGTTAATGTCCACGAATACCTCCTCATGAATATCGTGTAGCAATCGTTGCGACAGCGACGCTACCCTTTAGATCGAACGCTCCGGTATCTTGCCATCCCCACAAGAAGACGCCAGCCACGTGCGTGTCCGCTCGCAACTCCGCAATTGCGACATCGAACAGCCACGACTGCTCTTGTGGATCTTTACGCCCACTATTACTAGACTGCCAAGTAGCGTATCCCGCGAACTCATCGTCACGAAAGCCCATCTCACCGATAATGATCTCCCGACCGAGTTGCCGGGATAGACTGTCTAACTGAGGTTTGACGATTGCCAACCACTGAGAGGTGATATCCGCCATTGACAGCTTACGCTTATAGCTCGTTAACGGCCAATATGCATCTACACCGATAGTCGTCAGCGACTTGTTACGCATCCAATCCTGCAAGACTACGCCAGAGGCCGACCAATTCATATCGTAAACCAACTGTCGACTGTAGACGTGCGAGACCGCAGAGATCAGTTGATTCCACAAGTTCGGGCTTGCGAACGTTTGTAGCCATTGCTCCTCTACTCCGAAGGCTAACTGATCTACCATAGAGACTTCCGCCGCCTGCGTATACGGTGCAATCGCCTTCCAGTAGTTTGCAAACCACGCCATCTCATCGAGCAGATTCGAAAACCGAATCGATCCAGCCCAACCACCGGGTTGCTTAACGGACATCAAGAACGTAACGAAGACTTTCAGGCCGAGACTGTGCGCGTACTCAACGCCTGCGGTCAGTGCAGCCGGCGTTGGAGCATTGGATTCCGCCTGCATACTAGTCGAAGAGTTCGACATCTGTGTAAACAGCACTGGCATCTCGATCCAACACGAGTTCGTTTGAGCCTTTAGGGTCGCAACCTCAGAGCGCCACACGGTATCATTCGCTCCGTAACCTGAAGAGTTCCACTGCGGATACGCAATACCCGTCTCCCAAGGTATCGTACAGAACGTTGGCTGTGGAGAAATGGTTACGGAACGCGTCACCGGTGGCGACGGTACGGGCATGACCTGTATAGGCTTTCCACAGCCGACGGCAACAACCACAAGTACTAGCAACAACCACAAGCCTCTACTTCCAGTTTGTGACAAAGACCTCCTCCTCTCGAGGAACAAGTTCCTCTTTAACACTAAATTCTTCGGTAGTTTGGAATCCATAGTGACGAATCATCGAACCGATCAGTCCCAACA
>Ga0070713_100000763_pt1 | contig 20616 bp, 17 predicted proteins | sample LARL82metaG_FD_65465 | JGI IMG/M metagenome (GOLD analysis project Ga0070713, IMG submission 65465) | Corn, switchgrass and miscanthus rhizosphere microbial communities from Kellogg Biological Station, Michigan, USA - LAR L8-2 metaG | ecosystem: Host-associated > Plants > Roots > Rhizosphere ...
CGCGCGCCTGGCGCTGCCCCAGCAGTTTTTCTTCGGAATCAAACATCGATTGCAAGATCAGGTCGGCCGCTTCGGCGGCGGCGAGGCTTTCACGGCTGATCTCGGCCTGGGCAGCAGGGGTGGATTTCCCTGTCTTCTTGAGGTCGATGGCCTGATCCAGGAGCGCGATTCGCCGCTCTTTCAGATTTGCAAGTTTTTTGCCGTCGTCCCGCTGCTGTGGATTGTCAGCCGTAAGGCGCTGAATCCGGTCTACCGCATTCCTGATCTGGCTGACCACTTCCGCCCGTTGCTGCAGAAGAGAAGCGTCCCCGGAATCCAGGTATTCGGAGCGCAGTCGTCCGGCGCGGGCTGTAGCCATGGAGAATCGCGCGAGAGCATCCTGAACATCCCGCGTATGGTGAATCCATGATTGTGTCTGGTCCAGGCGTTGAAATGCGAAATACGCGGAGCAACTACTCAGGAAGAGAAAGACCACCGCGGCGGCCAGAGCCGCATTCACCTTTCCGATGGAGGACATGTGATCCGACGAACCGCCGGAAATATTGTAAACGAAATTTTTCAGTCCACGCTGCGGCGACCGCATAGCGGCTTCCCACAGGTTCTGATCCAGCGCCGCAAGCGGGCTGGGCTGGCGGGATCATCCGGCAGCAGAGGCGAGCGCTTCGGTGACGACTTCAACTTCTACGAACTCGGAAGCTCGTTTTGTTCGTACCTCGCGCAAGACGTAATTCAGCAGGGGGCGGTCGCCGCGGCGAATTTCCTGAAACTCAACACCGATGCCGAAATTTTTACCCATATACTTCACCTGGGCTTTGATCGCCACGTCGACATCACACATACTCAGCGTGAGCCGGAAGTCGGTTCCGGGATGCAGAACGCCACTGGTTGCGATGCGGGCCCCAAACTCTGAAAGCTGTTGTACCTCGCCATCCATCCGCTGGGCGACGCCCACCATCCGAGCTTGGCCTTCGGCATGAAAGCGGGAGCGCCGCCGCCGATTCCCTTCAATCTGCAAACGGCCTGTCGCGTGACGCAGCAAATGTCGCCTCCCCCGCTCGAGATCCATGGGTTGGTATTGCTCCTCCGCCTGTCGCAGTTCTTCGTCCCAGGGAATCCTGCCGTCGATACATCGCACGGAGAATTGGCCGCGCAGTTCAGAACTGGGATCAGCCGCCCAAACCACCTGACAGACGGCTTTGTTGCGCCCGCGTTCGACCAGCACCCGGTCTCCGGTCCTCGCATGGCGCGAACCGACCAAGCGCGCGCCCTGGGTGTGGATGTCATAGGTACAGGCCGATTCCACCGAACCGCGTCCTTCTTGACCGATCAGACTCCAGCGCACCGGGATCGCGAGATGTACAAGTTTTCCTGAAGGGGGGTTATTTTGCGGATACGTGGTGACTTGTGTCAAAGGTTCCTCAATTCGAATCCACATAATCAAGGTACTAGTACCCACACAGGTGGACAATCGGACGACCGTAACCATTGGTGGTTACTTTCTTCCGGGTGTACTAGAGAGTTAAGGAACCTGCATGAAGCGGGGGCTGTGTATATCTTCTGCTTGCAGTTCCGGCATGGTGTGGACGAAGATGGTGAGCAATTCCAGTTTTGTGATGAAAGCCATGTCTGCAGAAACGGTTTCGCGCTCTGCCGCCAAGCTGCGCTTGCTGAAGAAGCTACGCTGCACGCTGCGCTATGAAAAAAAGGCATGGGGCACGGGTGCGAAACTCGTGGCCGGCGTCGATGAAGTGGGGCGCGGATCGCTGTTTGGCTGCGTCGTGGCCGCGGCCGTGATCCTGGATCCCGGTTACCGGATCCGCGGTCTGCGTGATTCCAAATTGCTGGTCGCGGAGCGGCGCGAAGTGCTGGCGGAACGCATTCGTAAACACGCTTTGGCGTGGGCAGTCGCTGCCGTGGATTCAGCCCGCATTGATCAGATCAACATCTACCAAGCTTCGCGGGTGGCCATGCGCGACGCGGTTGTGCAGTTGGCGCCGGCCGCGGACTACCTGCTGATCGACGCTTTGCGCATCGACTGCGAGCAGCCGCAAACCCCAATCATCCATGGAGACGCGCGGTCGGTGTCGATCGCCGCGGCTTCGATTCTGGCCAAGGTGGAGCGCGATCGCATGATGCGCGAGTGGGACGTTGTATTCCCCGCATACGGCCTGGCATCGCACAAGGGATACAGCACGCCCAAACACCTTTCCGCGCTACGCGAACTGGGACCGACGCCGCTGCACCGGCAGTCGTTCGCGCCGGTCTGGCAGAACCCTGTGCCCCAGGAGGCCTTCGCGTTCATGGAGGATGACGACGTGATCCCGGACGAGGCGGCTGCGGGATAAGCTCCCAGATTGCCAAAATGTTCCTGCAGGAATACTTTGTTGCGTTTGTGTACGTACAAAGGTATAAGTATATTTAAATCCATGAAAAATAAACAGCGAGTTTCCAAGAGCCAAAAGCGGAAGGGCGGTTCGCCGGCTGCCGGACGCCGGAAGAGCCAGCGGAAGAGCTTAAGTTTGAATGCCTCGCCTGTATCCTCGAGCCGCGGTTCGGTTTCGATCGGCGACGTGATGGAGTTCTACAAGCCGATCAAGAAGCCGATCACCCTGAGATTGGATGCCGATGTGCTGGCATGGTTTCGCAGGGATGGGCGGCGCTATCAGACGCGCATCAACGCTGCGTTGCGGCGGATCATGGAGCGGGAGATGAAAGAGTTGGGTTGAACCGCGGCCCGTCGGAGTCGGAATTCCTTTCCTTGGTCTGTCGCGGGCTCAGGCTGAACCGGGGTTCTCGCCCTCTTCTTCTCTTGAGAGCGATAGAAATCACTGGACGCTGGCAGTGAGTTCGTCCAGCAGCTTCGTGTTCTTATGTAGAGCGCGCTCAAGAAGTTCGGCTTGCTGCTTTGCGGTGGGCCAGTCCTGCTTCTCGACGGCTTCGGTTAGTCCGGGGAGTTCCAGGTGGGCGTAGGTGAAGCGGGCGCCGTAGAGCATGTGCTTGAACCAGGGGCGTCCGGGGATGCCGTCGGGGTTAAGCCAGTTGCGCTCGACCTGCATCATCCCGTGGTTCAGGATGGACGCAAGTTTGGGGTCGACGGGGCCGTTAGCGAGTTCACGGTGGAGCGATTCATTCAGGCGCTTGCCGGAGGCCTCGAAGGCGTCGATGGCGTCGAGTATCGGCTTCAAGTCTAAGTGTAGTTCGCGGACTTCTCCCGCCTGCGCCGATGGCGGTTGTCCCAACAACTTGTTCTCGTTGGCCTTGGCGAGTTCACTCACAAACTGGCGGAGGTTGCCGGCATAACTGGCGAAGTCGAAGGGGAGCAGCTCGGCGTTGGCCAGGCGCAGTGCAGTAACTCCCCACAGTTGCGACATCAGCATGTGGTAGCGGTAGCCGGGATCGCCGAAGTGGTTCATCCAATAAAAATCATCGTAGGCGGAATGATAAACACCGTAGTCTCCGTCGAACTGCAGCCCGATCACAGGCATCCCGATGAAGTTCAGAAAGACGGTGTGATCGGAACCGCTGCCGATCCGAGTGTCGGCTAAGGTTTCGTTTGCCACGCCGGAGTCATTCATCTGCCCGGTCTGCTTGCCTTCTTCCCTCTCGCGTGTCACCGTCGCCTTCCACGCATCGTAGAGGCTGCTGCCGGAGGGATCCTGCAGACTGCGAGTCGTTTCGGCGAGCATGGGAGCGAGCGAGGCGACGGCTTGACCGTGGAAGTTCGGTCCGGATGTAGCTTCGTCGACGTTGATGTAGGCGACAGCTTGGGTGCGAAGATGTTCGGCGAATTGCTCTCCCCACTCGGTCGAGCCGGTGAGCCCGACTTCCTCGCCGTCCCAACTGCAGACCACGAGCGTGCGGCGCGGACGAATTCCATCTTTCGCCAATTTGCCAAGGGAGCGGGTGAGTTCCATCATGGAGGCGGTGCCGCTGGAGGGATCGACGCCGCCGAAGACCCAGGCGTCGCGATGATTGCCCATCACGATCCACTCGTCAGGTAGTTCCGATCCGCGGATGCGGCCTTCGACGACGTAGTAAGGTTGCGTGCCATTATCCATCTCGATTTTGAGATGGATCTTCACGCGCTCTCCGCCCAGGTGATATGGGAAGGGGAGGCCGCCTTGCCAATCTTCGGGAGCGAGGGGGCCGTCCATGTTTTCGAGTAGAGGCTTGGCGTCGTGCCAGGAAAGCGGGAGAGCCATGATTTTTGGAGCGGACATGGCTTGCTCGAGAGGAATGCGTTTTGCCCCCGGCACCGATGCCCATCCCGGCGTGAGTGGATCGCCCGGCACCATGAAGTCGTAGGTGATGGCGCCGCGCTGGATGTGATATTCGGGACCCCACGGACCATCGGGATCCACTCTGCCTTTTTTGTAGCCGTCTTCCTGTGGGTCGCTGTAGATCACGATCGCGGCGGCGCCTTCGCGCTGCGCGGTAAGGGCTTTGAATCCCCGATAGCTGTAAGGATTGGAATAGCGGACGAGGACGATCTTGCCTCGGACGCTGATGCCGTTTTTACGGAGCAGATCGTAATCCTCGGGATTGCCGCTGTGCGCGTAGATGACGGGTGCGGTGACTTCGCCGGAGATTGACATGCCCAGCCAGGCGCCGCTGATGGCAGGGTTTTTCGAGTCGGGATCGACGCCCAGGGGAGCCTCCCGGAGCAGCGCCTGATAATGCGTGGGCGCGATCATTTCCAGGGAAACGCTTTTGGGATTGGTTCCGTAGACGTCGTATCTATGGATGACAACGTCTTCCAGGCCCTGCTTGCGCCATTCCGCGGCGATGTAGTCGGCCAGTTGGTGGTTGCGTTTCGATCCGGCGACGTGTGGTTCGGAGGTGAAGATGCGATGCTGGCGGCGTTCTTCCTCGGCGGAGGGAACGGATTTAAATTTCGATTCAATTTCGATCTCGCGCGCGGAAGAGGCGGGAGTGAATCCCAGAATTGAGGTTTGGGCGTGAGTGGGATTCGCGTGAGAGAACACGAGAACTGTGGTCGCGAGGATTCGGGAGAGAGTCATGGGCGGAGCGATTGTATCGCAGCGATTTTGTGGGCGGCGTTCAGAAAGCCAAAGTCGCCGCTTGTCGCGCTAGTTGCGACAGGGATGGAGTATTGGGCACGCTGGCTACTTCGCCTTCAGAATTTCGGTTAGCAGGTCTGGTTTGGATTCGTCGCGCACCAGGTGCGGGTACATTTCGCCGCCGTGGTAATCGAGTTTGAAGGTTTTGTAGTAGTCCGCGTTCTCCACCAGCAGGTCAATTGTGCCACCGGACTTGGCAGCTTTCATCGCGTCGCGCAGGATTTCAGGAGCAAAACGGCGCCCGTTGACGGCCATCACTTTCATACCGGGACCGAGGCCAGCCTGGGCGGCGACCTCGCCTTCGATCGTGTCAGTGATTCCGCCATCTTCGCGAAGGTTCAGTCCCAAAGCGAGAGCGGCGGGCACGAAGTGGTCCATGCCGGCAGCGTTGTTCATCATTTCCGACGGCGTCTCGTCGTAGGTGACTTTCCAGCCGCTGCCTTCGATCCCGCCCAGGGGCGCGTGGGGACCGTGATTGGCGAGGCGCTCTGTCCAAAAGCCGCGCCAGTCATAGGGCACGACCTGGTTTAAAGAATTCACGACATCGTCGAAAGTGTAAGTCTTGAGCGCGGGGCCGGTGCTGGGCGCGCCGTGAAAGAGGTGGCAGAAATCGTCAATGGACTTATGGCCTTTGCTCTGCTGGCGGATGATGACGTCGACCCAGAGCCAGTTGAGCGTATCTTCCGCGTAGAAATCCGTGCCGCGGCGCCACGAGTACCAGGCCTGAGGGGCGAAATAGAGTTGCGGAGCGGCGTCGGCGGTGTCTTGCAGATTGCGCCACTGGCGACCGGGAAGGTGATCGAGAGCGTCGGCGGTCAATGCCAGGTCATCGCGATCCTGATCGGCGGTAAGCAAGCCGCTGCGGGCGGTGAGCACGAAGCCGAGATAGTTGGTCAGGCCTTCGTAGACCCACAGCAGATCATCCTGCATAGGCTGCTGGTAGTCCGGGGTGGCCAGGTCGGCGGGGCGGCGGAATTTTCCGTTCCAGGAGTGGACATATTCGTGGGGCAGCAGGCTGGCCGAGGCTTTACGAGCGGCATCATCGACCAGAGAGCGTTCATCTACGCGGCTGTCGTCGGATTCGTGATGCTCCAGGCCGAAGTGCGCGACGTGATCGCTCAGCGTGTAGAGGAAGTGATAGTCGCGGTAGTGATGCGCGCCGAAAAGTTTCTGCGCCTGCTCGACCAAGCTTTTGTAATGGTCCCAGGTTTCTTTGGGAGCGTCGAGGGCGGAGGCGCTGTCGGCCGCAATATCCATCTCCGTGGGCGGATCCTGGGCGAGGGGAACGACTTTCAGAAACTCTCCGGCGATGACCGGAGAGTCGACCAGTGTGGTGAGGGAGACGGTGGTGAACTTGATTTCGTTCCCACTCTGGCTGGCGACGGGAAGGGGCGTGCCGAACTTCCATCCTTCCGGAAGTTTCAGCGAGGCGGAGTATTTGATGTCGTCCGATTTCCAGCCTTTGGGATAGAGCAGAACCTGGTTCCAACTGATGATGGCGAGCTTGTCTGTGGCGGACGAACCGGCGGAGAATCCGCCTTCGAAGGTGGCGGGAGAAAGGAAATCGAGCTCGGCATCAATCTCGGTAACGCCGGTAGGAACATTGACGTGGATGGTGAAGCCGTCGAGCGTATCGCGCCGCCAAGAGAGGGTTGTTCCGGCGTTCTTGAAGACCAGGCCAGCGAGATCAACGACGGGACCGTCCGGAGCATGCTCGCCGGGAATCCACTTCGGGTAATAGAGAGTCAGATCGCCGGGCGTGGCGGGAATCTTCAAGGAGGCGTGAATCATTTTGCGCGGAGCGGTGGTGGCATCCACACGAATCGTCACCGTCGGCGCGTTCGTACACCAGCTGGACACGGAGCAGAGTGCTACGCAGAGACCTCCCAGAATTCTTGCGACTTTCATTTCTCTCAGGCCCTCGATGATCGGGATGAAAGCAAATTCACAGTGCGGCTGATGTGTACGAATATAGCAGTCTGAAAGTCGGGGCCGTCCAGCTTGATGCAGAAAAGTCATTAGCCCCAAGGGGCACGAAGGATCATGAATGCTTTCCTGGTGCGGGTGTCCTTCGTGGTAAGGATTTTCAATTGACGCACTCGAGGACTCGGGGCATCGCATATCGGTCGGTGATTGGGATCTTCTTAGCTGGCGCGGCGTTTCTGTGGTGGCTGGGAAATTCCAGGTAGTACGCTTTTCCGCTGATATCATTCCGAAGGATGCCGCGGCGTGGAAAATTCATTACGTTTGAAGGGCTGGACGGAACCGGCAAGAGCACGCAAATGCGGAGGCTGGCGGCGGTGCTGCGCTCGGCAGGCCTCAAGGTCGTCGAAACCCGAGAACCCGGCGGGACGCCGACCGGAGAGAAGATTCGCAAGCTCCTGCTCGACTCAGGAACAGCGGGTCTTTCGTCAATGGCGGAGATGGCACTGATGTTCGGCTCGCGGGCGCAGCACATTGCCGAGGTGATCGAGCCGTCGCTGGCACAGGGTAGTATCGTGCTGTGCGATCGCTTTACCGATTCCACCGAGGCGTACCAGGGAAGCGGGCGGCGGTTGGGGAGCGATGCGGTACTGGAGTTGCACCGGGTGCTGTGCGGAAATCTGCAGCCGGATCTGACCATCCTGCTGGATTCGGATGCGGCGGCCAGCGTGCATCGGGCGCGCAGGCGGAATCAGGCTGCCAGGCAAAACAGCCGGGGCCACGACGAGAACCGGTTCGAGCAGGAGACGCGGGCGTTTTTTGGGCGAGTGCGAGAAGGGTACCTAACGATTGCAAAACGAGAGCCGCAGCGAGTGACGATGGTGGATGCGCGGGGGACGCCAGGGCAAACGCATCAGAAGATTTTGGAGGTGGTGCGGAAGAGGGTCAAGCTGTAGCAATGTTCACTCATCACGTGGGCGATGAGAGGTAGACAACAATCCGCCAAACGATGACATGCTTTCGCTTTTTCTCCGTGTCTGTGTGACCAGGTGGCAAAATTCGCTCTATGCCTTTTTCTGATTTCCATGGTAACGCCGAGACCGTTCATCGGCTCCGCGACATGCTGGCGCGGGACCGGTTTCCGCATGCGGTGGTGCTTGCGGGGGCGCCGGGGTGCGGGAAGTACACCCTCGCGCTGATGCTGGCGCAAACCTTGAACTGTCTCAATCCTACGAAGACGGATGGGCTTCCGGATTTCTGCGGGGTGTGCGCGAACTGCGTGCGCATCGCGCAGGCCACCGATCTGACGGCGCGGTTTGCGGAGGCGGTCGAGGCGCGGGAGAATCTGCGCGACGCGGACAAGAAAGAGACGCGGCTGTTCGTGCAGACGCATCCCGACGTGCTGGTGATTCCGCCGGATCCGCCGCAGATGATGATCAAGGTCGACCAGGTGCGGCGCGTGATCGAGACGATATATTACCGCCCTGCCGAGGGGCGGGAACGGGTTTACATTTTTACCGACTCGGCGTTCATGAAGGAAGCGGCGAACTCACTGCTGAAAGTGCTGGAGGAGCCGCCGGACTTTGCGACCATCTTTCTTCTGACGGAAAATGCGGGCGAGTTGCTGCCCACAATTCGTTCGCGGTCGATGGTGTTCACACTGTGCGCATTGCCGCCGGAGGAGATTGAACGCTACCTGGCGCGGCATCGGCCTGAGTGGCAGGCAACCGAGCGGGCTCTGGTCGCTCGGCTATGTGAAGGGGCAGTGGGGCGCGCTCACAGCTTTGATCTTGCGGCCTATGTCGCCGCTCGTGGACATGCGCTCGCGCTTCTGCGCTCAGCCTTGGGCGGCGGTGAACACAGCGAACTGTTCAAGATCACTGAGTCGTACCGGCCGGGCGCGGAGGGCCGGGAGAAAACGGAGCAGTTGATTCATACGCTGTATTCGGTGCTGCGCGACATGGCCTCGATCGAAGCTGGCGCGCCGGATTTGGTGCGCAACACGGATATTGCTGCCGAGTTGAAGCGCATGACTCAGTCGGCGGATTTTGAATGGATTACTGCGGCGTCGGACCGCTTGGCGGAGGTGCAGCGCGGAATGCGGCGGAATCTGCTGCGATCGCTGTCGCTGGATTCCTTTGCCGCGTCCCTCGAGAGGGCATAAGAAAAGAGCATACGACGAAGAGAGTCAAAACCGCAGAAAACGCGGGTTGATGCGCAGGTAACCTCTAAAGTGGTTACCGTTGATTAACCGAAGAGTAAGGTCGACGGCCATTAACTATATTTCATATCAATGGCTTGGCTCGATTACTCTGGTGGTTCTACTCCCTTAGGATAGATTGCCCGCGGGAATGCCCCCGCCTATAATCTTCCTACTCTGGCTTTGAATTCTCCGTCAGGTTCCGGGTAGAGGTGTGGAGGGGCTAAGTTTGTTTCGTGGCCTCTCAAAACGGTGCGGTGAAAGGGAAAGCCCGGATTATGCGAAAGCGCCTGCAACTCGCATTCATACTGACGGCCGGAACGGCCCTCGCGATCTCCTTTTCTCTGTCCATCGCACAGCCTCGCGCGTGGGCGCGCGAGGCCGATGGCGCCATGGCTCCAATCACCCCTACGGAAGAACATGGGCGCAAGATTTATGTGAACGATTCCATTCCTTTAGAGAGGCACGCGCCGCAGGCAACTCAGCCCAGGCGCTCGTCTCTGGTGTATTGGAGCAGCAAAGAAGGCCGCTGGAAGCCAGTGGCGTCGGCGGGAGCCGCATCGATGAAGGCAGCGCGGTCGGCGGCGGCGGAAGTAAGCCAGTATTTCGGCCACGACTCGGCGCAATCGGCGAACGCGAAGATCGTGGCCGCCAATGCCCGGGGCCACCAGGCCTCGCAGGAAGAAATTGATGCCTCCATCGTGATGGCGGCAGCCCGCCACAACGTGGATGCCAACCTGGTGCGCGCGGTGGTGAAGGTAGAGTCCAACTTCAACTCGAATGCGGTTTCGCGCAAGGGCGCTATGGGGTTAATGCAACTGATGCCGCAGACGGCGCGCCAATTGAATGTGAAAAACCCGTTTGATCCCGATCAGAACGTCGATGCCGGAGTGCGGCATCTGAAGCAACTTCTTGAAAACTATGGGGGCAACGTGGATTTGACCCTGGCCGCCTACAATGCGGGCTCGGGGGCGGTGGCCCGCAGCGCCGGCGTTCCGCACTTTGCCGAGACCCAGAACTATGTGCGGAGGATTACGAACCTGTACTACGGCGGGACCGATCTTTCTACGGGCGGGCGGCGCGATCCCGTGCGGGTTCAACGGGATGCGCGGGGCGTGCTTTACATCAGCAACACGGACTAAAATTCGCGCATCTGTGTAAGAAGTCTCTCAGGTACCACGGCTGTACAACTGCAACGGCGGATCGAGACAGTTACGGACCGACGACTGTGAAAACGACAAGGAGCCAGCGCAAGCGGCGCTGGGGGGCGTGGCTGATGCTAGTGGCGCTCACCGGTGTGCCGTTGCATGCGCGCTCGCGGGCGCGCGCCCATCATGGGGACGCATGGGCCCGGGAACGGTTCGCGGCTGCCGAGCACATGCGGGAAGCGCTCAACGGACGTCCACAAGGTGACCGCACCCGCCGCGACTACCAACGGGTCATTAACGCCTACCGCAACATTTATTACGGGGCACCCACCTCGACCAAGGCCGATCCCAGCGTGGTGGCCGTAGCCGAGACCATGGTCGAGATGGGGCGGCGTTTCGACGACGACAAAATTCTCAACCAGGCGATTGCGGAATATAAATTCCTGCGCCGGGAGTATCCGGGAAGCAGGTTCCGCTGCGACGCGCTGTTCACCATGGGTGAAATTTACAAGGACGATCTGAATAATGCCGAGCAGGCGCGCGGTGTGTTTGAAGAATTCCTCCACCGCTACCCGCAGAACCGCTTGGCGGACGATGCGCGGCGGGAGATTGCCGACCTGAATCACGAAACGGAGCGCCAGAAGAAAGTTGAGGCGCGAAGAGGGAAGCAGGACAACGGCCGGGCGAACCAGAAAGACAAAAAAGAGTTGGTTGCGACGAAAGAATCTGCAGACCCGAACGCGGAGAGCAGCGACGGGGAGGATGATTCGTCTGAATTCGCCAGCGACTCGAAAGCGGACCTGAAGTCAAATGACAAGCAAGACCGTAGAACCCTTCCGGCGGCGGAATCTTCAGATGCGAGGTCTGGGCGGACCGCGCGCGTAACGGGGATTCGGCATTGGTCTACGCCGGACTATACGCGCGTGGCGATCGACCTGGAAAACGAGATCAAGTTTGGCTCGCAACGTATTTCAAATCCCAATCGCATTTACTTCGATCTGCGCGGCACGAAACTCGCTTCCACCCTGATCGGGAAGAGTTTCGACGTGGATGACGGGTTCCTGAAGAAGATTCGTGTGGCGCAGTTCGAGCCAGGACGTACGCGGGTGGTGCTCGAAGTGGCCAACCTGTCCGATTATGAAGCGTTTTTGCTGCCTAATCCGTACCGGCTGATCATCGATATTCACGGCAAGAACAACCGCAAAAACATGCACGCCAAGCTGCTGAAAGACAGTGCAGCGATGGCCGATGTGGAAGCTCCTCCCACGACGAGTTCCAAACCGGCGGGCGCGAACACCGATGACATGACCCCGGAAGAGGCGTTGAAGGCGGCCGAAGCCAAGATGAAAGGCGACCTGCGCGATCAGGCAGGGAAGGCTCCGGTGACGAGCCAGGACGTGGGCGACGAGACTAACGTTGGTGGTAAGACGAACGCGAACCTTCGCCAGCCTCAGGGAGTAAATGCCACCGCCAATGCCGGCAAAACGCCTCCGGTAACGAAAGTGGTGGTGGATGCGGATGACGACGACGATCTCGCCAATGCGAAGAGCCAGATTCGACGCAAATCTTCCACGCGGCTGGCTGCGGGCCGTGGCAGAACGAGCAAAGATAGAGACAGTGAAGAATTAGATCCGCGCGAGGCCAAGCCGACCGCGAACGGGGATCGTTCGCTGATCCGGGCGCTGGGCCTGAAGATTGGCAAGATCGTGATCGATCCCGGACACGGCGGGCACGATACGGGCACTATCGGCCCCGAAGGGTTACGGGAAAAAGACCTGGTGCTGGAAGTGGGACGGCGCTTGGGTAAGCTCCTGGAGACGCGGATGGGCGCGGAAGTGGTCTACACGCGCAAAAACGATACGTTCATTCCTCTGGAGACTCGCACCGCGATTGCCAACCAGCAACGTGCCGATCTTTTCGTGTCGATTCATGCCAATTCGAGCCGCGATCCTGACGCCCGCGGCGTGGAGACCTACTATTTGAACTTCACGTCCTCGCCGGAAGCGCTGGAGGTAGCGGCGCGCGAAAACGCGGTCTCGGAAAAATCCATTTATGAACTTCAGGACCTGGTGAAGAAAATCGCGATGAAGGAAAAGATCGAGGAGTCGCGCGAGTTTGCCGGAGACGTGCAGGAGTCGCTGCACTCCGGCCTGGCGGCGAAAAGCCCCGGCATCCGCGACCGGGGCGTGAAGAAAGCGCCGTTCATCGTGCTGATTGGGGCGAATATGCCGTCGATCCTGGCGGAGATTTCCTTCGTCAGCAATCCGAACGACGAGCATCGGCTGGAGACGAGCGAATACCGGCAGCGAATCGCGGAATCGCTATATCGCGGGATTGCGAAGTATGTGGATGGATTGAGCGGAGTGAGGGTGGCCAGCAAACTTGATAAAGCTGCCGGCCAATAAGGCAGATTTTCCATCCGGAAACTACGCGGCTACTGGATCGAGCTTCCCACCTGCGAAAAGACGTTGGAGGCGTTGGAACCGATCAGCCGCACCGTGCCTACGACGACCACCAGAATCACCGCCAGCATGACAGAATATTCCGCGATGTCCTGCCCTTGTTCCTCTGACCAAAGTTTGCGTAATGAGTAAGCCATTAAAGTTCCACCCTTTCCCTAAAGTTCCAAAGTGTTATGCGCCCGCGCTTCGTATTGTTGCTGCCGGCGAGACTGCCGCGTGGGCGTACTCGCCAAAACTTAATCCCCACGAATCACCCTCTTGTGTCACCGCCTTGAGCCCGACCTGAAACTCCGAAGTTCCCGGCAGTTTCCTGGTCCACACTACGCGAAACTGAATCTTCCGCTGGCGGTAAAAGATCGTGATCTCGTCCAGCACATTTAACTGGTGGCGAACCGAGCCCAACCGCACGCCATCGCGCGTAACATCCAAGGTGTGCACGAGGTATTCAAAGCAGTTGCCGGAGGTGTCTTTGCCCTTCAGTTTTACGGGAAGAACCGCTTTCGTGCGAGTTCCACGCCGTTGTTTCATTTCCGGACTACTCGAATCCATTCTTCGCACCCAGAGCTAGTTTGCCTGAGGAGGAGCACGGAAGGAATGGCCCCGATGGGGTAGGAGGGAGGCACGCTTGGGTAGGGCGCACATAACGGTAACCCAAGGCCGGGCGAGTGGACAACTCGCCAAATCAACTGTTTAGAGCGCTGTGAAACCTTTTGTAACTCTCTGTGGTCTAATTGAAAGAGAACTTCTGCACCGCGGGGCCATTTCATGAGTTTTTCCCGTTCTATCGGCATCGTTGTTGTCTTAACCTGTCTCGGTTCGGCAGCAAATGCGAAAGCGCCTGCGAACCAGAAGGGGGCGGTTTCCTCAAGTGCCTCTTCGGCAAAGCAGCAAGGTGCGTTGTTGCCGCAACAGTTTGCCGGATGGGAGATGCAAGGGGCCGCGCAGAAAAGCTCCGATCCCGCAGTGGCCGACCCCACGAATGCCGCTGTGCTTAAGGAATACGGCTTCACGGACCTGGCTCTATCGACCTACACACGCGATGATGGGCGCACGTTAAAGATTCGAGCGGCTCGTTTCGCAGATGCCTCGGGCGCGTTCGGCGCATACACGTTCTACCTCCAGCCAGAGATGACCAAGGAACAGATTGGGGACCAGGGAGCGTCGTTGGGACAGCGAGTGCTCTTCTATCGGGGAGATGTGCTGGTAGATGTGCTGTTCAGCAAAGAAACGGCGATGTCGGGGGCGGAGTTGCGAGAGTTAGCGGGGGCGCTGCCGCGTCCCAGCGGCAATGCCGCGAATCTTCCTTCGTTCATCGAATTCATGCCTCGCCGCGGCTATGTGCAAAACACGCAGAAATACGTGTTGGGGCCGATGTCTTTGGCCGCACAGGCGCCGCCGGTATCTGCCGACCTGGTGGGCTTCAATGAGAGTTCCGAAGTGAGTATGGGTCACTACGATACGTCGAGCGGTCAAGCGACGTTGATGCTGATCTCCTATCCCACGCCCCAACTGGCTGCCGAACACCTGCGCCGCATCGATGCCGCGCACCAATTGAGCCAGCAACAGTCGGGTATCTCGAACATTCAAAGCGCAGGATCATTCTTCGCGAAGCGTACGGGCCCGATTGTCGCGATCGCGACTGGACCGATTTCCGACAGCGATGCGAAATCGCTGCTGGGGATGGTGAATTACGAGGCCAGTGTCACTTGGAACACGCCCAGTGAAAATGCGCAGGTGCGCGATCTCTACATGTTGATTCTCAATATTGTGATCTTGTGCGCGGTGGTGGGGGGACTGGCGATTGTGGCCGGGGTCGCGTTCGGTGGGATTCGCATTCTGACCAAACGTTGGTTCCCCGACAGGGTTTTCGATCGTCCCGAACAGATGGAATTCATCTCGTTGCACTTGGGCGATGGTGCGCTGAAGAGCGGGCAGCCGGGCGCGGGCGATGGAAGCAGTCAGGTACCTCGAAATCCGGCTTAAACCCAGTAACTAGCCTAGATGTGTGGGCTTACAGGTTTCGGAAGGCGGTTTTGTCTCACTTTGGTACACTTCGCGGATATATTGATTGGTTGTGTAAACAATTGAAAACAAAGACATTTATTTCACAAAAATCCCTTGACACCCCCGTTTTTGGACTCATAAGATTTGTCGCAGAAAGTTTTGACGGATTTTCAAGCTCCGTTGGAACTATTCTCCCTTGAAGAAGAGGCCACCCTGTTGCCGGGTGGCCTTTTCGTTTGCTGAATTGTCTACAACACAATCGATCTCAATCTTGCGGGGCGGCCCCCTGATTTCGAATCGTGCGGGAACTGTTTTTCTTTTTCTGCGTATCACTAGTTGTGAGTATTCTGTTGCGCATCACGGGAAGCAGGCGGTCAAGGAGACATTATGTTCTGCGATGGATGCGGCACGGTGGTGCAACCGGGCCAGACGTACTGCAGCAAGTGCGGAAAACAAATTATCGGGCAGATCTCGTTTGCGCAGCCGCTTCCCGGGCGCGTGAAAGAGCATGTGCGTCTGCTCGGCCTGTTCTGGCTGGCGTTCTCGGCATTCAACACCATCTCCAGCGTCGTGCTCTATGTGCTCGCCAATACTCTGTTCGCTTCTTACCGGCATCTGGGAGCGCCGGAGGCGGGGACAGCTTTTCTGCGGCCGTTGCTGAGCGTGGTGGCGATCCTGCTGTTCGCCAAGGCCGCTCTCGGTTTCATTGCCGGATGGGGATTATTGCAGCATGAACCCTGGGCGCGAATCATCACCCTGGTGCTGGCGTTCGTTTCTCTGTTCACCAATATTCCCTTTGGAACGGCGCTCGGAATTTACACGATGTGGGTGCTGCTCCCGTCGCAATCCGAAGATGAGTATGACAGGCTAGTGGAGGCGCGGGCGGTAGCTTAGCGGTCGATGCCGGCGCGGCGCGGCGGAGCTAAGTACATTCAGGGCGTGAGTGGGTCAGCCAGGCCGTGGCGAGTTGACTGGGCTGTTTCCGCTCGAGCGAAGGATTCTCGCAGGTCATCTTTGTGGTGAAGACCGTCTCCGCCTGATTCTGCTCCTATTCGGCGGCATCCCTAACAGCCCAGCAATGGTCCTGAACCCAGACTAGCAATCGGAAGAGTGTCAGCCAAGATCACCGAAGGGAGTGGACCCAGTCGCAATGCTCGTTGCAGCGCGTGCCTTGCGGCAAGCATCTCCTCGTGGGGCAAGAGGAGCGCGCATGGAGAGTGGGCGTTAAACGGTATGAGATCGCCGCAGTATCGGGGGCCCGAGCACAGCAAGTGGTGCAGGTGTCAACGGCTGCAGATGATTTCCCATTTTCTCTTGAGCTCCTCATAGCCAGGCTCGGCCTGCTGCACCCTTATCGGAGCGCACCAGGAAGGGCTGTGCCCGAGAGCAGACTGAAATTCTGCCTCTTCGTCTGGGGTAAGGTTCCGCATGACTCCATTCTCCACTGCCACAATCCAGTCAGTCGGGCTAACGTAACGAATCGCGTCAGAGATTGTTGCTGAACTCGGAGCTTGACCATATTGGAACGCCCAGCTATCCAAACTCACCACTTCGTAGGAGATACTCATTGCTCGCTCGTTGTTTGTAGATATAGATACAAGATCGTATACAAGGCGCGCGGTGACTCAGTCTCGGCATCTTGGCGTGCAGTCACGTTGATGTCGCCCTATGATTTCGGTCCGAATTCTACGCTCGCTCGAGCACGATTCGAACGTCCCTCGAACTAAGAACAGTTACCGTCGTAACTGTTCTCTTCCTTCCGTAGCCGTCCCAGCATCAGGCCTCGCCAACCGGTTGAGGCGTGCTGTTTCTGACTTAGTCAGTGAGAAGCTGTTCTGGGCTTTGTTCAGAGGTCCGCATGCCAGACTAGAGCCAACCCATGTGCACTATCACGAAGCCGTCAACGCTGCTGTCTTGTCGACATAACAGTATCTAAAGTCCGCGTACGACGCGGCGACAATGAAGACAACCGACGTATGAGGAGGAGCTATGGGCGATGGCCGACCATCCCGAATTGATACGAAGCATCGACAGCATCCATGGCACCTATCTGGAGATCATGCGAAAGATGGAGGAGCAGGTCGAACTTAAGTCGCGCGCTGGCGGAAACCGGTTCGCAACGTTGCGGTCTTTAGGTAAGAATCCCGCGACGCCGCATATGCCCATTCAAAGGGGAAGTGTTAGAATTTCGCTCAAGCGAAAACTTTCCAGCTGACCTGCCGATTTTCTTCGGAGTGAGGAAACAGATGGGAAAAGTTTTAGCCGTAAGTCGTTGAAAGCCGACGTAGCTCAGTTGGTAGAGCAGCCGATTCGTAATCGGCAGGTCAGCGGTTCAAGTCCGCTCGTCGGCTCCAGCTATCCACTTCCTTTTCGTCGTGTTCCAGCGACTTCCGCGAAACGGCGCAGTTTTCACCCGATCGTGGCCGAGGTGGACTCAGCCCCCATTTTCGCCTGACCCTGATTTTCTATTCCCTTCAAGCACTTGCGACCGCGTTTTGTCCGCTAACACGTTTGTGCCACGCATGGCACAGGGGAGCCATTTACCGACTGGAGGCCCAGAGTTAGATTGTTCTTGAGCAGCACTTGGGGGAGGGCTGATCAACAGACGCCTCGGAGGCTCAAAAGAGTCCGAGGCGTTTTGTTTTGTATTGAAAATTCCTGGGTCCGTCGGCTTTCTCTTCGATTTCCTCCACACGTTCAATCCACACTGAATCCTACCCTGCTATCCACTTGCGTTTCTACGGTGGTAGATTGTTTGGCATCAGTCCTTTTATCCAGCGCGGTGGGGTCGAAAAAAGTCATGCGCGTGCAGCTTGCTCGACGTGAATTTCTTGCCGGAATGGTAGCCGTGACGGCGGCCAATGCCGCCGGGCGACTGGTGTCGCCAAACGACGGGAACTCGCCATTTCGCGTGGCGGTCCTCAACGATGAGATTTCGCAGGATTTCGGGCACGCGTGCGAGGTTGCCGCGCGCGAGTTCGGCATGCACTGGATCGAATTGCGCGGGATGTGGAAGAAAAACATCGTCAACCTCGACGAAAAAGAAGTGGCGGAGGCGCGCCGCATACTGGAAAAATTTCAGCTCAAGGTGACCGATATCGCCAGTCCGCTATTCAAAGTCGATTGGCCGGGCGCGCCCAAGTCAAAATTCAGCGAGCCCAACAGTTTTGGCGCAAACTTTTCCCTGGCTCAGCAAGACGAGGTGCTCGAACGCGCCATGGATCTGGCGAAATCGTTTGGCACCGATCGTGTGCGCTGCTTCGATTTCTGGCGATTAGAAGATCAGGCTCCCCACCGCGCGGCCATCAATGACAAGTTACGAGACGCCGCCGCTAAGGCGGAGAAGAGAAACATTATTCTGGTGCTGGAAAACGAATCTGCCTGCAACACGGCCACCGGCGCGGAAGCTGCCAAGGTATTGAGCGCGGTGCAGTCCCGGTCGCTGATGTTGAACTGGGACCCGGGTAACGCCGCAGCCAGCGGCGAGATCCCTTTTCCGGACGGCTATCGCCTGCTGCCGAAAGACCGCATTGGTCACTGCCACTGCAAAGATGTCGTGAAGAAGGCGAATAAGTATGATTGGGCTCCGGTGGGAGGCGGAATCGTTGACTGGGCAGGGCAATTCAAGGCGTTGAAGAGTGACGGATACCATTTTGCCGTGAGTTTGGAGACGCATTGGAGCGGTGGCGGGTCGCCCGAACAGTCGTCGCGCCTGAGCTGGGCGGGGATGAAGAAACTACTGCAGGAAGAACATGCGCTATGACTTCAACCTGGTTCAGGGAGGATCGATGAAGGACGCAACCCGACGCACATTTTTGAAGCAGGCCGCTCTGGGAACCGCCGCGGTGTTGGCGTATCCCGGTTCGCGCGTGCTGGGGGCCAATGACCGCGTGCGTGTTGGCATGATCGGTGTGGGGGATCGGGGCAACGATCTGCTGGCACAAATTCGCGCCGTCCGCAACGTGGATCTGGTGGCGATGGCCGATATCTATAGCCGGCGCCGCGAACAGGCCAAGAGTAAAGTGCCTGACATCCAGACTTACGATGACCATCGCCGCTTGCTGGACCGGAAAGATATCGATGCGGTCATAGTAGCCAGCCCGCTGCACATTCACACCCGCCATTTTCTTGACGCGCTCGCGGCCGGGAAAGATCTTTACGCGGAGAAGACGATGACTTGGTCGATTCCGGAAGCTGACCGGTGCCTGGCTGCAGCGAAGGATTCGAAACAGGTGATTCAGATCGGATTACAGCACCAGAGTTCAGGAGCGCAGACCGACGCGAAGCAATGGATCAAGGACGGCTGGCTGGGGAAGGTCACCCACGTGGAGTCATGGATGAGCCGCAACACTCCGCATGGCAAAGGGCAGTGGGTGCGTCCCGTTCCTTCAGACTGCACGGTACAGAACGTGAACTGGGCGGCCTTTCTCAACGGGCGCCCCGATCGCCCGTTCGATCCTTACCGGCTGATTAACTGGCGGTTGTTCTGGGAATTTTCCGGCGGCAATTGCGCCGAGAATATGGTCCACCAGATCGCCTGGATCATGGGCGCGCTGGATCTGCCGCTGCCCTCGGCGGCTTACATGTCGGGCGGAGTATTCTCGGAAAAAGATGGACGCGAAGTGCCCGACACGATTGCGGTGACGCTCGATTTTCCCAACGACATGGTTGTAACGTGGCAGTCCACGTTCAGCAACCGGCACTACGAACTGGGCGACCGGATTCTGGGCAGCGACGGCACCTTCGAACATCATCTGCAAGAACCGCTGCAATACTGGCCCGAGAAAACGAATCGGAAAGACGGAGAAGCCACGGTCGGGAAGTCTCCCAATCAGGACCACATGGCCAATTGGATCGATTGTGTGCGCAGCCGTGGAACTCCCAACGCGCCTCCGGAAATGGGATACCGGTCTGCGATCGCGGTGCACATGGCAAATCTGTCGTACAAACAAAAGCGCCGCCTGACGCTCGAAGAAGCCAAAGCCATCACGCCTGAGTATTCATGATCGGAGCCGTAGATATCGGCGGGACCAAGATTGCGGTCGGAATGGTCGATGACGCCGGCAAGGTGCTCTCGCGGATGGACGCTCCCAGCGATCCCCACCGCTATTCCGACTCGCTGGAATTGATCGCGCACATGCTGCGCAAGACCGCGCAACGGGCGGGCGGCCCGATCAAGGGAATAGGCATTGGCTCGACCGGCCCGGTGGATCCCGTGCGCGGGGAGTTTGGGGACGTCGACTTTCTGCCGGATTGGCGCGGCAAGAGTCCGGTCAAGGATCTAGCCGCAGTCTTCAATGTCCGCATAGCGTTGGAAAATGATGGCGATGCTGCCGCGCTGGCGGAAGCGGGATGGGGCGCCGGGAAAAATCGATCAAGGCTGATTTATGTCACCGTCGGGACCGGCATCGGCGGAGGAATCCTCCTGGACGGCAAGATATACCGCGGCGTCGATGGCGCTCACCCCGAAGTGGGCCATCATATTGTCGATCCCGCGGGCCCCAAGTGTACGTGCGGCTTCCGCGGATGCTGGGAATCACTGGCGGCGGGACCAGCGATGGCCGCGTGGATCCAGGCCAATGCGCCGGCGGATTATCCTCACCGCCAGGGCATTACTGCGAAACGCATCTGCGAACTGGCGCAGCAGGACGACATGGTGGCGCTGGAAGCGGTGCAGCACGAGGCCTTTTATCTCGGCTTGGGGCTGGCCAACCTGATCAACCTGTTTACCCCCGATGCGATCGTGCTGGGGGGCAGCGTAATGAAAAGCGCCGCGCTGTTCATGGACCGCGTCCGCG
>Ga0070713_100000765_pt1 | contig 20603 bp, 14 predicted proteins | sample LARL82metaG_FD_65465 | JGI IMG/M metagenome (GOLD analysis project Ga0070713, IMG submission 65465) | Corn, switchgrass and miscanthus rhizosphere microbial communities from Kellogg Biological Station, Michigan, USA - LAR L8-2 metaG | ecosystem: Host-associated > Plants > Roots > Rhizosphere ...
ACCACGATCTCGATCACGATGAGCGCAATGATCGCGATTTCGAGCAGCTCGGCTCGCGCCGCCTGGGCTTCGGCGTTCAGCATGCCGTAGGTCTCGCGAATGATCGACAGCTTGCGCTCGATGCCCCGGCGCCAGGCGGTGCCGCGGAAGATCTCGAGCGCGGCCGCGTAGATGCGCGCGAGGTACACGTCGTCGGTCACCTTGAGTGCGTTGTCGACGCGCTCCACGGTTTCGGTGACATCGGCGACGCGAGTTTGCAGCCGGGCGAGTAGGGGGCGATAGCGCCAGGTCGGCAGCGCCGAAATGCGACCGCGCGCCGCGGCGATGCGGTCGTACATCGCCGGCAACTCGGTGTCGAGCACGGCGTCGTAGAACCGAAGCTCGAGGAGTTGAGCGTTTGCGAATTCCAGGATGTACTCGACGTCGCGGTCGTCGGGGCGTGGCTCGACGACGAGGGCATTGTCCCAGGTGAGAATCGTGAGGTCGTCGCGATAATACGAGAAGCGGTGCGGGAGAAGTTCCCGTCGGGCGTCCGGTGAGAGACCGCGACGCTCGCGGAGCAGGAGGGGGACGAGGTGCTCGTCGGTGAGGACATCGGTGCCGAGTGACGCACCGCGCGCGTCGGTGAGCCGCGTGATGCGGAAGACGACGTAGTCCTCGACGACCGGTGCGAGGTTGGGACGCTCGACCGCCGGCGCGAGCCGCACCCTGAGCGCCTCGAGTTGACGGGTGAAGATCGCCGTCAGCGCCGGCGAGGCATCGACCGTGTTGCCGAACTCCGTGAACCGTTCCCAGGGCAGCGAATCGGTGGCGTCGACGCGGAGTTGCAGCGCGCAGGTGCCGAAGTCGAAGAGTCGCGCCGACGCCTCGGCGCGCAGGGATGTGCCGTCGAGCGTCAGCGTCTCCGTACCTAACGAGACGAATAATGGCGGGTTGACGATCTGCAGAGCCTGGGCTTCGCTACGGCCGGGCCGCTCGCGCGTCGCTTCGCCGGGCGCGAGCAGCGCGCTCGCGCGATCGAGGTCGATCTCGTAGCCGATGTCGTACAGCCGATACGCGATCGCCGATCCACCGATGACGAGCAGCTTCGAGGTCGAGGCTTCTGATGCTCCCTCTCGTTCAGTCACGACCGCCATGCTCTGCCCTCGCCCCCGTCGCTTCATCTGTCAGTTGTTGCGACCCGCGTTTGCTGGGTGTGCGGACCCGCCCAAAGCAGGAATCACAACTACTACGCCACCGGCTACGGCTTTCTACGGACGCGTGGTGTGACGAGGAAGCTACATCGTGGCGTCGAGGATCTGTCGCAGCGCTCTTGTACCTTCGCCTTCGTTATGCCGGCCACCAGCTCCTCCACTGCGCCACACAAGGGAGGGCATTGCGCCACTGAGCGACTGAGTGGACAGGCGAAGCCTCGAACGACGAATGAACCGCCGCTCCCCTGTTCGACCTCGGTGTCGGCGCCCAGAGAATCGAGCACGGCAGCCGCCGCTTGGACTTTCTGCTCGAGCGAGCTGTCGCTCGAGACGGCAGTCGCTGCGAGCTGTCGCCCGACGTCGCGGAGGATCTCGCTGAGCTCGCGCTGATCCAGGCGCCCGCCAAGGGTGACGAGCAGGGTCGTCAGGACGGGCTCATAAGCTTTCGAAAAGGCAGCTTCGGCTTCCGGCGACACTCCATACAAGGTGGCCGGCTTGCCGACGGTACCTTCGCGGCGCACACCAGTTGCCCGGGCCAATCCATCACGTTCGAGCGCCGTGAGGTGCAGGCGGACAGCGTTGTCGGTGACACCGATAGCCTGCGCCAGCTCCTCGACGGTCATCTGGCCGCGTCGCAGCAGCGCGAGCACCTGAGCCCGGGTCGGGCTGTCCGGCTTGGCGAACGGACGAATCATGCTCTTCAAGTTGTCACGAGTTCACGGATCGGAACAGGGGGGTCCAACCAATAAGTCAACAATATTCTTGACATATTAGGCATCACACGCGTAGTATGACGCTGTTCGATGTCGTTTGCCGGACCATTCACCCTAGCTCTGTGAATTCTCATGACTCGCACCGTAATTCGTACCATGCTCGTCGCCGGCATCCTCTCGGGTGCCGCCATTGTTTCCTCGCTCCATGCGCGTTCGCTCCAGGCGACACCAGCGCCCACACGCGCTGTTGCACTCGATGATCCGACGATCGTCGCGATCTTCGACGCCGCGAATACGTGGGACATCGAGACGGGCGCGCTTGCCGAGAAGAAGGGGACCACCAAGGAGATTCGCGAGTTCGGCGCGATGCTCGTGCACGACCACACGATGGTTCGCCAGCAGGGACGCGATCTCGCCAAGAAACTGGGCGTCCATCCGACACCGCCGAAGGACTTCGCCATGGTGAAGGATCACGAACAGGCGATGAAGACGCTGCGTGCGGCGAAGGGAAAGGAGTTCGATCGTGCCTTCCTGCAAAACGAGGTCGCGTTCCACAAGGCCGTGATCGACGCCGTGACGCAAACGCTGCTGCCGGCGATCCAGAATCAGGAGCTCAAGAATCTCGTGACCAGCGTCGCGCCGGCGTTCCAGGCGCACATGACGGCGGCGCAGCAGAAGCTCGATGCGCTGAACGCGGTTGCCGGTACGAAATAATCGTCGTCGGCGGTGATCGGTGGTCGTTGATCACCGATCATCGCCTAACGATGGCGACTCCCCGGATGTCTGGCCGATGTAGGGCATACTGTATGCGTGTCCAATGCATCGTGCCCCGCTCGTCGCTTCCGATGAGCCCGTCCAGCTGTTTTCGAGGAGAGCCACATGGCACCGTCTACCGCCGATCTGCTCGTCGATCGCTTGTGCGCGTGGGGAGTCGACACCGTGTTCGGGCTGCCGGGCGACGGCATCAATGGAATCTTCGAAGCACTGCGCACCAATCAGAAACGCATCCGCTTCATCCAGGTGCGGCACGAGGAAGCAGCCGCGTTCGCCGCGTGCGGCTACGCGAAATTCACCGGACGCCTCGGCGTTTGCCTGGCCACCTCCGGCCCCGGCGGCATTCATCTCCTCAACGGACTCTACGACGCGAAGTGCGATGGTCAGCCGGTACTGGCCATCACCGGTCACACCTTTCACGATCTGATCGGCACGCACTACCAGCAGGACGTCGACCTCGACAAGCTCTACATCGACGTCGCCGCCTACAATCAGCGCGTCATGGGACCGGCGCACGTCGTCAACGTTGTCGACGAAGCCATCAAGACCGCGCTGGCGCGACGCGCGGTCGCTCACATCACCATCCCGAAAGACATTCAGGAGTGGTCGTTGGATGGTCAGAGATCGAGCGCCAACATCAGCAAGCACAGCGTGGATTTGTTCGCGGCCGCTCATCCAATTCCACCTTCCAACGAAATCGAGCGCGCCGCCGAAATCCTCAACGACGGCTCGCGCGTCGCGATTCTTGCCGGCCGCGGTTGTCTTGGCGCACGCGACGAGGTTCTGGCGCTCGCCGAGCAGCTCGGTGCGCCCATCGTCAAGCCGCTGCTCGGCAAGGCGGTCGTTCCCGATGACAACGCATACACGACCGGCGGCATCGGTTTGCTGGGCACCGCGCCGTCACAGGACGCGCTGGCCGAGTGTGATACTTTGCTCATCGCCGGGAGCACCTTCCCCTACATCGAGTTCTACCCGAAGCCTGGGCAGGCGAAGGCGGTACAGATCGACCTCGATCCCAGCCGGATCGGCATCCGCTATCCCGTCGAGGTTGGACTCGTCGGCGATTGCCGGACCGTACTGCGCACGTTGCTGCCCCATATCGAGCGCAAGCGACACCGCGGATTCCTCGAGGAATCCCAGAAGCGGATGAAGGACTGGCGCAAGCTGATGAAGGAGCGCGGCACGCGTGGCGACATGCCGATGAAGCCGCAGGTGGTAACGTACGAGCTGAACAAGCTCCTCGACGACGACGCGATCGTCTCGTCGGACAGTGGAACGATCGCGACATGGTCCGCCCGGTATATCGACATTCGCGATCAGATGCAGTTCTCGCTGTCGGGGTCCCTCGCGACAATGGCCAATGGCCTTCCGTACAGTATCGGCGCCGCGGTCGCGTTTCCGAAAAGGCAGGTCGTCTGTGTGGTCGGCGATGGCGGCTTCACGATGTTGATGGGTGAGATCGCGACGCTCGTGAAATACGATCTGCGAGTGAAAGTGATCGTCATCAAGAACAATGTGCTCGGCGAGATCAAGTGGGAGCAGATGGTGCTCGAGGGCAACCCCGAGTACGGCGTCGAGTTGCAGCCGATCGACTTCGCGGCCTACGCCAAGGCCTGTGGCGCTGCTGGCTTCACCATCGAGAAGCCAAAGGAAGCGGCATCAGTGCTTCGCGAGGCGCTGGACCATCCTGGACCCGCCGTCATTCAGGCCGTCGTGGACCCTAACGAGCCGCCGTTTCCAGGGAAAATCACGACAAAGCAGGCCCTTCACTTCGCCGAGGCGCTCGCCCGGGGCGAGCGAAAGCGCTGGGACATCATCAAGACCGTGCTCGAGGATAAAGTACGCGAGGTGGTGTGATGGGGGCGTCGGTGAGGGCGCCGAGCGGGGCCGTCGTCGACGAGGTCGTGGTCACTGCGTATCGCATACCGACGGACGCACCTAACGAGTCTGATGGTACGCTCGTGTGGCACGACACGACCGCCGTCGTCGTCGAGGCGACGGCCGCGGGGGTCACGGGCCTCGGCTATACGTACGCCGATGTCGCGACGGCGCGATTCATTCACGAGCACCTCGTCGACGTCGTTCGCGGCAGCGATGTCATGGCGACCGGCGCCGCGTGGACACAGATGGTTGCGCGAGTTCGAAATGTCGGCTGGGCCGGCGTCGGCGCCATGGCAATCTCGGCGATCGACCTGGCGCTCTGGGATCTCAAGGCGCGGCTGCTCGATCTGCCACTCGTCGAGCTCCTCGGTGCGTGTCGGTCGCGCGTTCCCGTATATGGAAGCGGCGGCTTCACGTCGTATTCCGTGAACCGACTGTGCGAGCAACTTGCCCGATGGGTCGAAGCGGGAATTCCGCGAGTGAAGATGAAGGTTGGGCGCGATGCACCGGCGGACATCTCGCGCGTCGCCGCGGCGCGTGCCGCCATCGGTACAGACGCGGAGCTCTTCGTCGACGCGAACGGGGCGTATGATCGGAAGCTCGCGCTCTCGCAAGCCACTCACTTCGCCGAGGAGAGTGTCACCTGGTTCGAGGAGCCGGTCGTGTACTGGGATCTCGAGGGACTTCGTCTTTGCCGCGACCAGGCACCAGCGGGAATGGAGATCTCGGTGGGTGAGTACGGCTATGCCCCGGCCGACTTCGAGCGCACGCTCGCCGCCGATGCCGTTGACGTGCTGCAGGCGGATGCGACTCGTTGCGGCGGCGTTACCGGACTTCTCATCGTCGATGCGCTCTGCGCCGCGCGTGCCCTGCCGCTCTCCACACACTGCGCGCCGTCGCTGCATGCGCACGCCGCCTGCGCGCTTCAGCGGCTGCGCCACGTCGAATACTTCCACGACCACGTGCGGATCGAGCACATGCTCTTCGACGGCGCACTGACGCCGCGCGATGGCGATCTTTGTCCGGATCTCACACGGCCGGGCCTCGGCCTCGACCTCAAACGAGCGGACGCGCGCAAGTTCGCCTACTAGCAGCACGAGGCAGCAGCGCATGGCGAGACAAATTCCTCTGTACCCCGTTGTTCGTCGCACGAAGGGCGACAGACCGCCCGCCACGCTACCGCGCTCCAATGCGATCGAAGGCACGAGGCTCGACCTCGATCTCGCGCAACTTGCTGCCCGGCTGACGCGAGAAATCCGCGGTGAGGTGCGGTTCGACGACGGAAACCGCGCGCTCTATTCCACCGACGCTTCGAACTACCGCCAGATTCCCATTGGCGTCGTCCTTCCGCACGATGCCGACGATGTCGTTGGCGCGGTGGCGATCTGTCGCGAGTTCGGTGCGCCAATCGTTTCACGTGGCGGTGGAACCGATCTCGCCGGTTCGACGTGCAATGCCGCCGTCGTACTCGACATGAGCAAGTACATGAACCGCGTGCTTGCCATCGATTGGGACGCGAAGATCGCTCACGTTCAACCCGGCACGGTGCTCGACGACCTGCGGCAAGCCGCGGAGGAGCATCACCTCACGTTCGGCCCCGATCCGGCAACGCACAACCGCAATACGCTAGGCGGCATGATCGGCAACAACTCCTGTGGCATGCACGCCCAGATGGCGGGCAAGGTGGAGGAGAATACGCTGTCGCTCGAGGTACTCACCTACGACGGTACACGGCTGTGGGTCGGCCCGACACAGGAGCACGAGCTCGCGGCGATCATCGCGGGCGGCGGCCGTCGCGGCGAGATCTACAGGAAGCTGGAGTCCATCCGCACTCGTTACGCGGATCGCATTCGTGAGCGGTTCCCGCACATCCCGCGACTCGTGTCGGGCTACCCACTGCACCAGCTGCTTCCCGAACACGGCTTCAACGTCGCCCGGGCGCTCGTCGGGACCGAGAGCACTTGTGTCACCGTCCTCTCCGCAAAGTTGCGCCTCGTCCACAGTCCGCCCGCGCGAACGCTCGTCGTTCTTGGCTTCGACGACATTTTCACAGCAGCCGATCACGTCGCGTTTTGTAACGCGCACTGCCCGATCGCTCTCGAAGGAATCGACGGCAGCATGTTCACCTACATGCACGACAAAGGCATGTCGACTTCCGGGCGATCGATACTTCCGGAGGGCAAGGCGTGGCTCATCGTCGAGTTCGGTGGTGAGAACACAGGCGAGGCCGACGCGCATGCGCGTGAGTTGATCGACGCGTTTCACCGAACGAATTCGCCGCCATCCGCCAAGCTGTTCGATGACCCGAACGAGGAGCGCCTGCTCTGGCAGATTCGTGAGTCGGGACTCGGCGCGACCTCGAAGATACCCGACGACCCGGATTTCTACCCGGGCTGGGAAGATTCCGCCGTGGCACCGGAAGATGTCGGGAAATACCTGCACGAGCTCCAGAAGCTGTTCGACAAGTACGGCTACACTGCATCGCTCTACGGGCACTTCGGCCAGGGCTGCGTCCATTGCAGCATTGATTTCGATCTCTATACCGCCGACGGCATTTCTCGTTGGAAGGCTTTCCTGAACGAGGCGGCGCACCTCGTCACTTCGTTCGGCGGCTCGTTATCTGGCGAGCATGGTGACGGACAGGCTCGTGGTTCTCTGTTGCCGATCATGTTCGGCGACGATCTCGTCCGGGCATTTAGAGAATTCAAATCGGCCTGGGATCCGGCCGGCAAGATGAATCCGGGCAAGGTGATCGACGCCTATCCGGTGGACGAGAACCTCCGCTGGGGAACGGAATACCACCCCTGGGAACCCGAGACGCACTTCGCGTTTGCGTCGGACAACGGCAGCTTCGCGCATGCCGCCAACCGGTGTGTCGGCACTGGCAAGTGCCGGAAGCATGACGCGGGTACGATGTGCCCCAGCTACATGGCGACGCGCGACGAAATGCACTCGACGCGAGGGCGCGCGCGACTCCTTTTCGAGATGCTCGAAGGCAATCCGCTTCGCCGGGGATGGCGCGACGAAACGGTGAAGGAAGCACTCGACCTCTGTCTCGCATGCAAAGGCTGCCGCGTGGAATGTCCAGTGAATGTGGACATGGCGACGTACAAGGCAGAATTCCTGTCGCACTACTACCAGGGCAGGCGCCGTCCGCTCGGTGCGTACACGTTTGGTCTCATGTACTGGTGGGCGCGAGCCGCATCGCGAGCTCCGCGCATCGCGAACTTCCTCACGCAGACGCGAGGTCTACGGTCCGTCGTGAAGCGAATTGGCAACATCGCGCCGGAACGCAGCATTCCAAAGTTCGCGAGTCGTACGTTCCGTCGTTCCTTCTCGCCACGGCACTCGACGGGACCGCGAGTGCTACTGTGGCCAGATACCTGGAACAATCACTTTCATCCGGAGACCGCTCAGGCAGCCGTCGACGTACTCCAAGCGGCTGGGTTCGACGTCAGCATCCCACGCGTCTCGTTATGCTGCGGCCGGCCGCTCTATGACTTCGGCATGCTTCAACTGGCGAAAAAGCTGCTGCTCCAGATCCTCGGCGCGCTACGCGACGACATTCGTGCGGGTACACCAATCGTCGGGCTCGAGCCGAGCTGCGTGTCGGTGTTTCGGGATGAGCTCACCAATCTCATTCCGAACGACGATGACGCGAAGCGACTGAGCAAGCAGACTTATCTCCTCAGTGAGTTTCTGGCGCAGAAGGCCCCGCAGTTCGCGGTGCCGTCGGTGCGCCAGAAGGCGATTGTCCACGGGCACTGCCATCACAAGTCCGTGCTCGGCTTCGGCGACGAGGAGAAAGTGATCGACAGAGCGGGCCTGGACTATACCGTTGTGGATTCCGGCTGTTGCGGAATGGCGGGCGGCTTCGGATTCGAAAAGGGGCAGCACTACGATGTTTCAATCGCTTGTGCCGAGCGCGTGCTGCTTCCCAAGCTTCGTCAGGCAGATCAGGATACGCTCATCATCGCCGACGGCTTCAGCTGCCGGGAACAGATTCGCCAGACGACCGGTAAACGCGCGTTGCATGTCGCCGAAGTCCTCAAGATGGGTCTCGACAGCCAACCATCGAATAGCCATGCCTAACGGCCAGCAGGAAGTTATCGTCGTCACCGGCGCGTCGGCTGGTCTTGGCCGTGCCATCGTCGAGCGGTTCGCACGCGACGGCGCGGCGATCGGCCTCGTGGCACGGGACCGTGAACGGTTGGATGCGACCCGTCAATCAGTCGAGGCGCTCGGCGGCCGCGCCGTCGTTCTGCCGCTCGACGTTGCCGATGCCGCCGCTGTCGAACAGGCCGCTGAGTTCGTGGAGCGTGAGCTCGGCGCAATCGATGTCTGGATCAATAACGCGATGGTCTCCGTCTACTCGCCAATCAAGGAGATGACGGCGGACGAGTTCAGACGCGTCACGGAGGTGACATACCTTGGCTATGTGAACGGAACGCTGGCGGCATTGAAGCGAATGCTCCCGCGCGATCGAGGCGTGATCATCCAGGTAGGCTCGGCGCTGGCGCATCGCAGTATTCCACTGCAGTCGGCGTACTGTGCCGCGAAGCATGCCATTCTCGGCTTTCACGAATCCCTGTTGACGGAGCTCCTGCACGACGAGAGCAACGTCCGGGCGACGATGGTGCAGATGCCCGCCATGAACACACCCCAGTTCGACTGGGCCAAGAGCCGTCTTCCGCATCGAACGCAGCCGGTCCCTCCGATCTTTCAACCTGAAGTCGGCGCCGACGCGGTGCACCATGCCGTGCGTCACGACGTCGGGCGCGAGTTGCTCGTCGCGTGGCCAACCGTGAAAGCAGTGTACGCGGAAAAGGTTATCCCGGGCTTTATCGATCGGCGGTTAGGGCGAGATGGCTACGCGAGTGAGCAAACGGCGACACCGGCCGACCCGGCGCGCCGAGATAATCTCTGGGAGCCCGTGCCCGGGCCATACGCGGCGCATGGTCGCTTCGACCATACGGCGAAGGACTCCAGCGTGGAGCTCTGGATGGCCAAGCGAAAGCCTTGGCTCGAGATTGCGGGGGCGGCGGTGCTCGGTGTGGCGCTCGGGCTTTCGTCTGGACGGAAGCGTTAGGCCGCCGACCTCACTCCAGCGCCCTGCCCTCGCCGTCAAGGTTCACTGTAGGTCATCGCTGGCGCCAGATACGGATCACCGACCGGCAGAGGGCGTACGCCTCTCGCCCTCCTCGACGCAAAGGCCGTGGCGAATCCGGCAACCATCAGCGGGGCGGCGACATCGAGCCAGCTGAAGGAGATGCCCGCTGGGTACAGCGACGGCAGCACGAGCCAGTAGACATCCAACATATGCATCACGAGAAGCAGGACACCCAGGGACCACATGAACTGTGGCCGCCGTTTGGTCGCCCGCGGAAGCAATGCAAGAAATGGAATGGCGAACTGCCCGACGACAACCAGAAGGGCGAGCGTGCCCCAACTGCCGGCGCCGCGGGTCACATACCACGACGAGTCGAGAGGTATGTCGCCGATCCAGATGATGAGAAACTGTGAAAAGGCGATGTATGCCCAGAAGATCACGAAGGTGAGCTGCAGCTTGCCGAGGGCGCCGAAGTGTTCGGGAGTCACCGCGCCATCCAGTGGGGCATGGGCCCGCGAGGCAACTCGTGCAATCACCGCGATCAGACCGAGCGCCGCGAGGAACCCGCCAGCGAACACATAGACGCCGTACACCGTTGAATACCACGTTGGATCGAGTGACATCAGCCAATCGAACGAGGCAAAGGTCATCGTGAGACCGACGATCACGAGCCCGAACGCGCTCAGGCGCCGCACACGGCGGGTGGCGTGCGCGCTGGCCATACCGTCGAGCCCATCCATGCCTAACGAACGTCGACGAATGGCCGCATCGACGATCACCCACACCGCCAGATAGATGACTCCGCGTACGACGAAAAAGGGGACATTGAGCCACACGCCCTTTCGCGCGACGATCGGTCGGGCGTCTGTGGGGAGTGTCCCCGGGGAAGTCCACGAGTAAATGACAGCGACGCCGACGAACACCGGTAGCGCCAAAACCGCCACCGCGGGCATTGCGCCGCTGATTCCGAGGGCGACGCGCCGCATGACCGTGAACCATCGCGCCCCTGTCACGTGGCTCATCAACAGCTGGATCAGGGCACCCACGACGATCGTAAATACGGTCGCGTACGCGAAGACGTAGGAGATGAGCGCCTGGCGAGGTTCTACGAGCAGCCCAATGACGAAAAGAACGAGACCGACGCTGCCCACGATCAGTGCGTCGCGCTCGAGCCTCCTCATCGCGCCGACCCACGCTGAAGCGTCCGAACGTACGCCACCACTGCCCACCGATCGGCAGGAGTGAGCTGCGCCGCATACGATGGCATGTGCCCAAAGCCGTCAGTGATCACGGCATAGAGCTGTGTGGCGCCGAGCCTAACGACTGGCGCGCTGGTGAGCAGGGGTGGCTTTATCGGCAACATGTTGTCGCCGACGACACTGTTGCCATTGCCGGCCACGCCATGGCACACGGCGCAGAAAACCTGGAAGCGATTGGCCCCGCGTGAGAGCGTTGCGGTATCCACGGCGGCGGTGTCGAACGACGTCGACACCGCTTCACGTGGAATGGTCCCCGGAGGCGGCGTGCGCATGGCCATGCCATCCTGAAAGAACCGACTGCCACCGAACGGCTCGTACCGCGGCTGCGCGCGCATGCGCTTCCAATCGAAGCCCTGGCCCACTCGATCGGAGCAGGCATTCATGCCGGCGAACAGCACCATGATGAGTATGAGGGATCGGCCGACGCTCTGCCATTCGGTTCCCACCCGCGCGATTGTTCGCAGCGCGCCGGATTCCTTCAGTAACTGTTCCGCGTGGGCGCGATCGTGGTCGCTCGCGAACGTGTGCATGGCGAGCCAGAAGCGATCGATGGACGAGCGGTAGAAATCCGGCACTTCATCCTCGATCGACCAGAGCTTCGGGAAGCGCAGGACGAGGAGAGCACCGAAGAATGATGCGAGCGATGCCGCGAGAACGGTCCCCTCGAAAGTCGCCGGTATGAACGCCGGTATCGAATGCAGCGGCCGGCCGCCGACGTTCAAGGGATACGAATGTACGTTCGCCCACCACTGGATGCCGTAGGCGGCGACCAGGCCGGCAAGTCCGGCCGCGAGCACAAACCAACCGAGTCGCGGCCGCCGCAAGCCGAGGTTTGCATCGAGCTCCGGTATGTCGAAGGGGGTGTACGTCTCGAGATCGTGATATCGCTCGCGACGAAGCCGCTCGACGGCCGCGATTAACTGTGCCGCGTTGCCGAATTCGGCGAGGAGACGGATCTCACGCATGGCCGTTCTCATGCCGCATCGCGGCGCTCCTCGAAGCGAAGTCGTTTCACCTCGCTCACCGGCACGAAGGGCACCCAACGCAGAAAGGCGAGGAACAACAACGAGAACAGGCCAATGCTGCCGATGAGCAAACTCCAATCGACCCACGTTGGGGCATAGAAGTGCCAGCTCGACGGCAGGAAGTCTCGATTCAACGCCCCGACGATGATGATGAAACGCTCCATCCACATGCCGGCCCAGATCAGCATTCCCGCGATGAACAGCGCGATGGGGCTCGTCCGCAGGCGCGACGACCAGAAGAACTGTGGCGTGATGACGTTGCAGACTGTCATCACCCAGAAGACGATCGCGTACGGACCCATCGGTCGCGCAAAGAATACGGTGTATCGCTCGAAGGGATCGCCGCTGTACCAGGCGACGAATGCCTCGCACACGTACGCGTACGCCACCATCGATCCGGTGACGAGCAGCAGCTTCCCCATGTTGTCGAGATGCTGTTTCGTAATGATGCGCTGGAGACCGAACACCCGACGAATCGGGAGTATCAGCATGAGCACCATGGCAAACCCGGAATAGATCGCGCCGACGACGAAGTAGGGCGGGAAGATGGTCGAGTGCCAGCCTGGTAGCTGCGTGATGGAGAAGTCGAGGCTCACGATGCTGTGCACCGAGATCACGAGCGGCGTGGCGAGGCCAGCGAGCAACGTGTAGGCCAGCCGGTATTGCCGCCATTCGGTGGCGCGGCCACGCCAGCCTAACGCGAATATGCCGTAGATCCGACGTCTCAGGAGGCTTGGCGCGCAATCACGTGCGGCCGCCAGGTCGGGAACGAGGCCGAGATACCAGAACATCAGCGAGACCGTGAAGTACGTCGAGATGGCAGCGACGTCCCAGGGTAACGAGCTTTTGAAATTCGGCCACACACCCGTCGTCGCCGGATACGGTATCAGCCAGTAAAAGAACCAGGGGCGCCCGAGATGCAGAAGCGGAAACAGCGACGCGTTCACGAGCGCAAAGAGCGTCATCGCCTCGGCGATTCGGTTGATCGAGCCGCGCCACCGTTGATTGAGCAACAACAGGAACGCCGAGATGAATGTGCCGGCATGGCCAATCCCGATCCACCACACGAAATCGACGATGCCGTACGCCCACGCGACAGGAATATTGTTACCCCACGCGCCGATGCCGCGGCCCAATGTCACTCCGATGGCCACGAAGAAGAGGATGGACAGAGCACCGGAGATGACAAACAGCGGCCACCATGTGCGTGACGGCGTCCAGTTGGGTGCGAGCAGCTCCGTAGTGAGTGTTCCATCATCGACCACATCGAGAAGCACGGCGTGTGTCTCCAGCGAGGTTCGCGCTGCCTGATCGTCGGAGCGCTCTCGAACCGGCACGCTGCTGGACGTGGCGGAGCTAGCGCTCACGATTCGCCTCGAGCGCCGCCGGATCGGGCGCACCGCGGCGTAAATAGCGCACCCTCGGTACGGTGCCGAGTTGATCGAGTGCGCTGAACGCTCGCGGATCGTTCGATAGGCGCGCCACCTCACTGTCTGGATTGGTCAGTGAGCCAAAGACGATCGCATGGGTCGGGCACGCTTGCTGACAGGCCGTCACCACTTCCTTCACGTGCGGCTCCTGCGCAAGTTCGCTGTCGATCTGCGCGCGACGGATGCGCTGAACACAAAACGTGCACTTCTCCATCACGCCCCGCTCGCGCACGGTCACCGACGGATTCTTCGCCATGCGCTCCGTCTCGGCCAACTCGTCGTTGTAATCGAACCAGTTGAACCGGCGAACCTTGTACGGACAGTTGTTGGAGCAGAAGCGCGTGCCGACGCAGCGATTGTACACCATCTCATTCAGGCCGTCGTCGCTGTGCACCGTCGCGTTCACGGGACAGACATACTCGCACGGAGCTTTCTCGCAGTGTTGGCAGAGCATCGGCTGCGTTTCGAAGCGCGGCGCTGACTCGTCGCCATCGACATAGCGATCGATGCGCATCCAATGCATCTCGCGGCTCTCGAGCACGCCCTTCTTTCCAACGACCGGAATGTTGTTCTCCGCCTGACAGGCCACGACGCATGCGCTGCAGCCAGTGCACAGGTCGAGGTCGATCGTCATTGCCCATTGATCGGCGCCAAATCCTGTCGACGACGGAGCCTGTGGTTCATAGAGCGTGAGCGGCCGCCTTCGCTTTGTCGCGGAGCGCGCGTCGCCACCTGGCTGCGACTGACCGAGGATGGTCGGAGCGCGACCTTCCGTCGTCCAATGACTCTGCGTGATAGCGAGGCCGTGACTCTCACCACTCACGGCGAGCCGTGCAATCGTCACGGCAAAGGGTGCGTGGGTCGTGCGCAGCAGATTTGCGTTGACGCCGACGCCGCGCGCGGTGGCTTCGGCGCCATCGCGGCCGTAACCCATGGCAATAGAGATCGCGTTGGCCGCATGGCCAGGCACAACGATCACCGGAACCTCGACCGCTTGCGCACCGACGGCGAGGCTCACGACGCTGCCGGTCCGACAGTTGTGCGCGGTTGCGAACGCTGGCCCAACGAGTGCCGCGTTGTCCCACGTGAGCTTGGTGATTGGGTCGGGCAGCTCTTGTAGCCATGCATTATTTGCGAAGCGTCCGTCATAGACTGCGCGGCCTGGCACGATCGCAATTTCGATGATTGCGTCGGAGGCCGGTGCCGCGGCAGCGCGGCGTGCATCTGCCACTGCCGTGCCGTGCGTGCGTGGTGTGAGCGGCGAAGAAGCGGAGCCGCGGACGACGCCACGGCGCAGTGCATCGCTCCACGCCGTCGCGGCATCTCCACCGGCGTGTCGTTGACCCCACGCTCTCGTGAGCAGATCGTGAACGTTGGGCGCACGGCGACCGGCGAGTGCCGCGAGCATCTCCGCGACACTTGCGCTTTGGTAGAGCGGTGCGATGAGCGGCTGTACGAGGGAGATCGTACCGTCGTAAGAACGTGCGTCGCCCCAGCTCTCCAGATAGTGCGACGCGGGCACGTGCCAGGTGGTCGTCCGCGCGGTCTCGTCGTCGTACGCACCAAGGTAGAGACTGTTAGGCACGACGCGAAGGTGCCGGGCGATGTCGAGATCGGCGGGCGCCGCATAGCAGATGTTGACGTCGAGTATCAACAACGTATCGACGCCCTCGAGCGAGGCCGCGAATGCGGTCGGGTCATGGCTTGGGTCGCCGGCCTCGACGATCGGGACTGGCGTGTACCACGTGGTATGGCCGACATTCGCGAGCGCCTCGTTGAGGGCGTACGCGATGGTATGAACGCTCGCCGGTTGACGCGGTCCGGCTATCACTGCCGATCTTCCGCGATTGGCAATGAGTGCCCGCGCCACATGGTTGACCCATGCCCGTTCGGCCTCGGAGAGCTGCGGCTCGTTGCCTAACGATGAGGAATCGCCGATCGGTGCGACGGCATCGAACAGGGCCGTGGCAACGCGTGCAATGCCCGATGGTGGAAGCGCAATCCGGCGGTCAGCGAGAGTGCTCGTCGGCGAGGGCGCGGTTTCGGCGACGTACATACGGGCGGCGGGCGATTGTTTACGCCGTGCGGCAAGATCGGCCGCGTGATGCAGATGAAACGGACCGCTGGCAAGAAAGTCCGCGTCGAGCGCCACGATGACATCGGCTTTCGAGAAGTCGAACTGAGGAACGAGTGAGGCGCCAAGTGTCGAGCGCGCTGCAGCGAGCGATGACGCACTCTCGAGCGGGGCGAAGAAGTGGATACTCGCGTCTGGATAGCGCGTGCGTACCTCGCTCAACAGCGAAGTGATGAGGGGCGATGCTGTCGGCTCCATGAGCACACGCAAGCCCCCGCCGCGCGTGCCGACACGTCTCGACAGCGAGGACGGTCCGAGCGCCGCGGTCACCGCGTCGAGGGATGTCGTGCGACGGCCGGCGCGCGGTACTCTGGCCCGATGCGGGTCGTAGAGCTGCAGAACAGACGCTTGCTCCAGGATGCCGGATGCGCCGAGGCTCGCCGGATGATCCGGATTCCCTTCGACTTTGGTCGGGCGGCCTTCGTGGCTCTCGACGACAAGGCCTGTCGCGTAGCCGTCGATCGTCATCGAGGTCGCGTAATGGAGCGCCTGACCTGGAACGACCTCTGGTGGCGTGTCGATGTACGAGAGAATCTCACGGTCGGGCTTGCGCACGCAACCCGTGATTCCCGCGAGCGCGATGCTCGCACCGACCAGACTCACGAAGTCCCGACGCGACAACGGATCCGGTGCGGACCCTGCCCCCTCGGGAAACTCGAGCCAGCGATCGTAGCGGGACACGTCGCTCATCGATGACAGGTAGAGCAGTTGACGAGCGGCCGCGCGTGGTAGCGGGCGGCGAGCGCGCGACCTAACGAGTCGGAATGATTGGGAGGCGCCCAGCCCATTGTCGTGACCGCCTCGATCGGACGCAGGTTGGGCGCGGGATTGCGATGGCATTCGACACACCACGTCATCGTGAGCGGCGCCGCCTGCCTCACCTGCGCCATCTGATCGACGCGGCCATGACATGTTTCGCAGCCGACGCCCTTGTTCACATGGATGGCGTGATCGAAGTAGACGAAGTCGGGCAGCTGCGTGACGCGCTGCCACGGGATGGGCCGCCGCGTGGCGACGCTCTGCCGCACGGGCGCGAGCATGGAGGATGACATCCAGAGCGGCGTGTGGCAGGAAACGCACTGCTGAGTCGATGGCAGCCCGGCCCACGCACTCCGATCGGCGCCGGCATGGCAATAGCGACAGTCGATCCGGAGTGCACCCGCGTGGAGCCGATGATCGAAGGCAATCGGCTGTACCACGCGTGCGCCCTCTCCGCGCGCCCAGGACGTGCGAACCCAGATCATGGCGAGCGCGGGAACAGCAATCACTAACACGACGCAAGCAGACAGCGCGCTTCGTGCTATGATTGTCGCGCGGGGTGAGAAGAGTGCAGGCATCGAATGCGAATGACAAATATTGGGCAAGCATACATCGCGCCGGAGAACGGCAAGGACATGCGTCAATCGTGCGATAATTTTGAATGGTCAGCGCGCCGATGAACGTGCCCGATGCCATCGTTGTTGGTTCCGGTCCAAACGGATTGTCGGCCGCGATTTTACTCGCGCAGGCCGGCCTCTCGGTGCAGGTCATCGAAGGTGCTTCGACGATCGGCGGCGGCACGCGCACGGAAGAGCTCACGCTGCCCGGCTTCGCCCACGACGTGTGCTCGGCTATCCATCCGCTCGCACGAGCTTCACCATTCCTGTCGACGCTATCGCTCGAAAAACACGGCCTGTCCTGGATCGAGCCGCCGATCGCGCTCGCGCATCCATTGGACAGCGGTGCCCCTGCGGTGCTCACGCGCGACATCGAGCAGACCTCGCGCTCGCTTGGCGATGACGGAGATGCGTATGAGTCGCTCCTTCAGCCCTTCGTGCAGCACTGGGCAGCGCTCGCGCCCGACATCCTCGCGCCCCTTCACCTGCCGCGCCATCCGCTCCTCCTCGCGCGCTTCGCGGTGAGCGGCCTCGCCTCGGCCGGGCAACTGGTCCATCGGCGCTTCTCCGACGAACGCGCGCGGGTGCTGTTCGGCGGCATCTCCGCTCACGCGCTCCAGCCGCTCACCCGCGCCGGTACTGCCGCGATTGCCATCGTGCTGGCGGCGGCAGGCCACCACGTCGGATGGCCCATTCCAGTCGGTGGATCGCAGCGGATAGCGGCAGCGCTGGGTTCATACTTTACTCAACTGGGCGGTCACATCGAGACCGGATGTCCCGTTCAGTCGCTCGGGGAGCTGCCGCCGGCGCGCGCGACCCTGCTCGACGTCACACCGCGCCAGCTGCTGCGGATCGCCGACCGCGAGCTGCCGTCCAGATACAAGCGCTCGCTCACGCGCTTTGAGTACGGGCCGGGCGTTTTCAAGGTCGACTGGGCGCTGGCCGCCCCCGTGCCCTGGCGCTCCGACCAGTGTCGTCAGGCAGGGACGCTGCACCTCGGCGGCTCGTTTGACGAGCTCGCGGCGAACGAAGCCGCCGTCGCTCGCAATGAACATCCGAAACGACCCACTGTACTTCTGGCTCAACCAAGCCTCTTCGATCGCAGCCGCGCGCCGGGGGATGCGCACACGCTCTGGGGCTACTGTCATGTCCCGTCCGGATCGACCGTCGACATGCTGCCGCGCATCGAGGCACAAATCGAGCGCTTCGCACCAGGCTTCCGCGATCGCGTGATCGCACGGCACGTGATGACGACGGCCGAGTTGGAGTCGCACAATCCGAACATCGTCAGGGGCGACATCGGCGGCGGGGCCAATACATTGCGTCAGCTTTTCTTTCGGCCGGTGGTCCGGTGGAATCCCTGCAAGACGCCGGTGGCTGGACTCTATCTCTGCTCGTCTTCGACGCCACCTGGCGGCGGTGTTCATGGCATGTGTGGCTATCACGCGGCCAAAACCGTGCTTGCAGAGGTATTCGGTATCAAGCGTGCATCGGCACGCACATACTCTCCGGCGAATTAGCGGTGCCTACTGGGGCAGGGAAGCGTGATATATGGTCTAGCCATATTTGTACGCGTATCACCGCGACGTGTGCCGGTGCCGGACTCGGCTGCCCTTTCGCACCTTTGCTGGCTGCGCGGCGCGAGACTTGTTAGACCACCAGCGCTCTCAACCGGTACCCAGGATGCAATTCCACAATCAGATCCTCGCGACATTGCCCCGTACGGAGCTCGAGCGGCTGCAGCCCGGCCTCGAGCACGTTCAACTCACGCCACGCATGATTGCGTACGACCCGCTGACGCCGATTCGTCACGTCTACTTCGTCGAGTCGGGCGTCATCTCGATCGTCAGCATCATGCGCGACCGCTCGGCGATCGAGACGGCGACGATCGGCTGCGAGGGAATCATCGGGCTGCCCGTCTTTCTCGGCGTCGATGCAGTTCCAGAGCAGGCGTTCGTTCAGGTCGTGCCCGGCGATGCGTATCGCATGTCAGCCGACCGTTTCACCACGCTCGCTCCCCAGCTGCCGGCGCTGTGTCAGTATCTGAATCGTTTCGCCGTGTGCCTCTTCACGCTGGCCGCGCAATGCTCTGGCTGCAATCGCGTCCACACGATGGAGCAGCGCTGCGCGCGCTGGCTGCTGATGGTGCACGACCGCATGCGCGGAGACGAGTTCGTGCTGACCCAGGACTTTCTCTCGCAGATGCTCGGCGTGCGCCGCGCGACGGTGAGCGAGACGATGAGTTTCTTGCAAAGCGCGGGATTCGTGTCCTACACACGCGGTCGCATCACCGTGGTCGACCGGCGCGGGCTCGAGGAGGCGGCGTGCGAATGTTACGGCATCATTCGCAGCACCTTCCTGCGGATCCTCGAAGGCCGCAGCGAGCCAAATGTCCTCGAGACGATGCGTCTCTCGGAGCACGGCTCGAGCACCGCTGGCGACGGCGACGGTGATGGCGTGGCGGAGCGCATCGTCGGGGCTGGGGGCTAGAGCGAGAGAGCACGAAGCGCTGATGACGTGCTCTGCTCACGTGAGCATCATCATCAGCGACTTCGTTGCTGTCCCTCCCAAAGCTTACGTTGTCCCGGCAACGGCCAAGTTGTGTGAAATCACGTCGGTGGCGAAACGCTCCATCTCTTCCAGCTGCGGGCTGCACTGCAGGAGCAGGAGGTCGACACCAGCTTCAGCGAAGCGCCCGACTTGCTCGGCGACTTGCTCGGCATTTCCGACGAGGCCGGCCCGCAGGCCGCGATTCGACACCGAGTAGTCCTCGAGACTCACGCGCTGCTCGAGTTTGGTGTTCGCTATCCAATCCTGATAGTTGCTGTATCCCGGCGAACCGAGCGACACGTTCGTGATTCGCGCCCGTTCCCGCTCCGCTTCCTCTGGCGTGTCGCGCACGATTGTGTACGCGGCCATTCCAAACGAGAGTGGCGGCAGCTCCGTCCCCGTCTCACGCCGGACGAGCTCACTCGCTTCCTCACGGCGGCGACGGAGATCGGCGATTTTGGGTGCAATCCGCTCCGGTGGATCGCCATGCATCACGTACGCATCGCATTTCCGAGCGATGAGCGTCTTCGCTGCTTCGGACTCGCCGCCGGCGTAGATCGTCGGGCGCGAACGACCATGGCGCGCCGTCGTCGCCACGGGCTTCGGTTCGAGCACGAGATCCTCGACGCGATAGTATTTCCCCGTGTAGTTGAGCGTTCGCTCATGCCATGAACCGTCGACGACGTCGAGCCACTCGCTCGTCCGAGCGTAGCGATCATCATGCTCATCGAACGCCGCGCCGTAGCGGCGCGCCTCGTCCTTCCACCACGCGGACACGACGTTCAGCGCCAACCGGCCGTTCGAGATTCGGTCGATGTTGGCGGCCTGCTTCGCGAGAATGGCCGGCGCATGAAACGATGGCCGCACGGCCACCATCAGCTCCAATCGCTCTGTCACGGCCGCCAGCGCAGCCGCCGTGGACCACGCGTCGAGGGACGGCGCCTCGATGCCCTTGATGTCGTTGAGCAACAGCTCGGCGACGAGCGTGATGTCGTATCCGATCTCCTCGCTCCGCTGCGCGAGCCGCTTTACATAATGCCACGACGCGTTCATGCGCTCGTCGTCCACATTGCGCAACCAGCCGCCGAAAACGGGAAGCCAGTAGCCATATCTCATGGCCCGACCTCCACGACCCTGGCGGAGGGGAGCGGGCTGAGG
>Ga0070713_100000766_pt1 | contig 20600 bp, 21 predicted proteins | sample LARL82metaG_FD_65465 | JGI IMG/M metagenome (GOLD analysis project Ga0070713, IMG submission 65465) | Corn, switchgrass and miscanthus rhizosphere microbial communities from Kellogg Biological Station, Michigan, USA - LAR L8-2 metaG | ecosystem: Host-associated > Plants > Roots > Rhizosphere ...
GAGCACTCCGGGAGCAGAGCGAAAGCCGAAGAGCAGGTCAGCCAGAATCACAGGGACGCCGTTGATGGCGAATAGCAGCGCCACCCAGATCGGCGCGCTCCCGAGGTTCACGTTCTCGGCCTCATTGGCGGCGCCTACCGTCATGTGGTGCTCCAAATGCTTTCTGGCGAGAGAGGTTCCGGGTAGGTGAAGAAGATAACGATGGTAAGCGTACTCGAAGTAGTTCGCCCATAAAAATCCCGCAACAAAGCTGATGACCAGGTTCAGCGAACGGGCAGGAAAGGTGGCGTAAAGGACGATTGCGGGGAGGACACCGCACGCCATGGCGGTGAGGAAGTTGTTGCGCTTAATCGCGCGTCCCCGGGCGATAGAAGTGGCCTGCAGACCGGTCGCGGCAACGGCTCGCGTCAGCGTAGGATAATCCTCCAGTCCTGCTACATACGATGCGCGGCGCAAGGCTGGGGTTATCGTGGCTGATGCGCCAGGAAGCGTATCCGCGGAACCGAAGCATCTGGCAGGTGAAAATGTTTGCTGCAGGAGGCCATGTGGAGTTCGTCATGTTTGAAGATGTGCACGGAAAAGAGGTGTACGTGAACCCCAAGCGGGTGATCTGGGTGCGGGAATACGGGGACCAGAACACGGAGATCAGCTGCGGCGCCGAGGACAAGTTCACCGTGCGATTGTCTCCGGCGCAGGCGGTGGCGGCGTTAGGGGTGCAGGTACGGTGAGGTGGCAATCCGCTTTCTATTACCAGAAGTACACTCACCTTGGACAGTAACACCCCTCCTAACTCTAAAGGTATGATCCCGCTAGCATGGAGCCCAAAGGCCAGCCACGGGTCGCGGCGGAGCTTCCAGTGCGCGTCTGGGGTATGGACGCGGACGGCAAGCCATTCTTCCAAAACGCCACTGCTTCGAATTTGAGCAGCGAAGGTGCATTGCTCTCCCGCATCCAGCACCCGCTCAAGATGGGAGAAATTCTCGGCGTGCAGTATGGCGAGAAGAAAGCCCGTTTCGAGATCAAGTGGGTAAAAGCTGTTGCCATTCCGAAGGGCTTCGATGCGGGCGTCCGAATCATGCCCAACCAGTCAGTCCCGTGGGAGGAAGTAACCCGCAAGGGACAAGAGAATCCCGAACTCACGCGGCGTTCCGATAAGCGGCGGTTCGAGCGACATCGGGTGCAGTTCCCGATCGTAATCAGCTTCGAAGATCATCGGCGCGCTCACATGCAGTGCTATGCCACCGATATTGGCGGCCGCGGCTGCTATGTGGAAACGCTGGTTCCGTTGCCAGTGCACACCGAAGTGATCATCAGCTTCTGGGTCGATTCCGAAAAAATCGTATCCAAGGGACGCGTAAAAACCAGTGATCCCGCGGTGGGGATGGGAATCGAGTTCATTGCTCTGGAAGAAGTCATCCAGAATCGCCTGCAGGAATACCTCAACAAAATGGACAAGGGCTTCGCGAAAGCTGCCACACAAGGCAACCAGCCCTAGTCACTTGCGCTAGAATTTGAATCCCTGAGCAGCCGTGGAAATCGAATGCTGCATGGGGGAGGAGCGCAGGCTGAAGATCGGAATCACCTGTTATCCCACGTATGGCGGCAGCGGTGTCGTCGCCACCGAGTTGGGACTCGAACTCGCGCAACGCGGGCATGAGGTCCACTTCATCTCCTATGCGCAGCCCATCCGGCTGAACCGTCCCGCACCGAATATTCACTACCACGAGGTCGAAGTTTCGCGGTACCCGCTGTTTGAGTATCCGCCGTATGACCTGGCGCTGGCGACGCGTATGGCGGAGGTCTCGGAAATTTATGATCTCGACCTGCTGCACGTTCACTATGCGATTCCACACTCGGTAAGCGCGCTATTGGCCCGGCAGATGTTGGCATGGGGCCCCAAGCACCGGCGGTTGCCGTTTGTCACGACGCTGCATGGCACCGACATCACGCTGGTGGGACAGGATCCTTCTTATCTGCCAGTCACACGATTTTCCATTGAGCAGAGCGATGGCGTGACAGCGATCTCAAAATATTTGCGCGAGCGAACCTGTCGCGAATTTGGAATCGCCAACAACATCGAGGTGATTTACAACTTCGTAAACACCGAGCTGTACTGCCGCGAGAAGGAAAAAGACCTGACGCAGCATCGCGCCGAATATGCGACCAAGGGAGAACGGATCCTGGTGCATGTGTCGAATTTTCGTCCGGTAAAGCGCGTGACGGACGTGATCGAGATTTTCGATCGGGTGCGAAAAAAGGTGCCTTCTAAATTGCTGCTGATGGGCGACGGGCCAGAGAGGTCGCCGGCAGAGCGACTGGTAATGCAGAAAGGTATTCACAACGACGTGATCTTCCTGGGCAAGCAGGAGCAGATTGGCGAGAAGCTGGCGATCGCGGACCTTTTGTTATTGCCGAGCCAGCTGGAGTCGTTCGGGTTGGCGGCACTCGAGGCCATGGCTTCTGAAGTTGTGCCCGTCGCCACACGCGTAGGAGGCATACCGGAGGTCATCGAGCACGGATCAACAGGATTCCTGGCTGAAGTGGGTGATGTAGATAGCATGGCGAAGTACGCGATCGAGATTCTCAGCGACGAGTCGCGACTACGCGCCATGGGATGTGCGTGCCGAAAGTGGGCCGCAGAGCACTTCTCTGCCAATAGCATCATCCCGCAATACGAAGCTTTTTATCGGCGAGTGCTGGAGCGCTCTTCATAGAGAACCGCAGGGTGCTCGCTGTCCTCAGGGAGCACAGGCAGGCGCAGCCGAACTAGAGTTCCCTTGCCGTCGCGGCTGTCGACGGTCATGCGAGCATTGTCTCCGTAGAGCACCTTCAGACGTTCGGCTACATTTGCCATCCCGATTCCACCCTCGCCAAGTGCTGCAGGACGCTCCAACAGTTGAGCTGATGCCATGCCAATGCCGTCATCTTCCACTTCAATGGTGACGTGCGATTCCGATAATTGACTGCGGAGGTAGATGCTGCCGCCGTCAATTTTCGACGAGAGTCCATGCTTAATGGAATTCTCGACCAGCGGTTGCAGCAACATGCTGGGAACCATCACGTCCAGGGAGGAGGGATCGAGTTCCTTCACCACTTTCAATTTGTCGCGGCCGAAGCGGACGACTTCAATATCGAGATAGTTGTCAATGAAATCGATCTCGTCTTGTAGCGGAACGAAGGCATCACCGCTGTGCAGCAGGCGACGAAGAATGGTCGCCAACTTAATGATCAGCTCGCGGGCGGTATCGGGAGCGATGCGGACGAGCGAGGAGACCGAGTTCAGCGTGTTGAACAGGAAGTGCGGGTTGATCTGGTTTTGGAGCGCGGTCATACGCGCCCGCAGCAATAGGCGTTCCTGCTCTTCCAGTTTGATCTGCAGGCGAACACCGTTCCAGATCTTGAGTTCGATAACGATGACCGTCACCGAAGTTGCGTAGGCCAAAATCTCAACCCATTGCGGGGCGCGGGTTGCGGGATATCCAGGAATGAAGCGGCCTGCCTCAGTGAACAGAAATCGAAGCAGCAGAATGGTCAGAAAGAAAACCATCTGCCAATCGGAGAAGCTGGGCCGCTCGGCGCTGCGGCGCAACCACCGGAGGACGCTGAGATAGTTAAAGGGCGAAAAGCTCCAGATTTCCTCGTCGTGCGGGATGAAGTGGCGGAGCTGTCCGGCCAGGGCGCCGATGATCGCGTATACCGGAACCATGAGCCATGTGCCGCTAAAAATGCCGGGGACAGCCAGCAGCGCACCCCCGATGGCGCCGGTCGATCTCCCTGCCAGGGCTCCAAGGAGGACAGTGGTCTCAAAGAAGAGATCGCCGGTCAACTTGTCCGCTGGCGCGAATTTAATCCAGACTCCGAGCGCCAGGGCTTTGCCGATCCAGGAGGACACCACCAACCAAAGGATCAGGTAAATCTTGTCGCGCCAGGCTCGGTGTTCGCGAAAGAGCAGAGACTTGAACTCCACGGAGCGAACCAGTGCGGCGGCGACGGCGGCGGCCAGGCCGAGCTTCACGAGCAGGTTGATCAGAGTGAGGCTGAGACGTTGGTCCATGGAGAAACGGCTAGGAGAACTGTATCAAAAGCAGGGGCCGGTGGTTAGTGGCTGGTGGCTAACGAAACCCATCAGTACGGGCCGATGATGCCGCCGATGTGGCGCGAGGCGGGCGGCTTAGGTTTATCAGTTCCCTGCCCCAGGATGTCGTCCATTTGGGCAGTGACCTTGGCGGCCTGGGCGCGGCAGAGTGTGGCGTAGCGGCGCGCCTTTGCTGCGTCGTGAAGCACGAAGTGATAGAAGCCGGCAGCGTGACGAAGCGCGTCCATGTTTTCAGGGTCGAGTTCGAGGGCCTGGCTCAGGTATTTTTCGGCTTCGGAGGAGTCTCCGCGCTCCGAGGCTTGCAGCATGCGGTTGAGAAATTCGTAGGTCGCGATGTTGGTAGTGGGCATGGGTATTGTGCCGTCCGCTAAAGCGGACTCTGGGTACGACATTCGCTTTCCCGGCACTTACGTGCCGGGCTATTTATATTACGCCGCTGCGCGGCTGGGAGGTAGATGCTGAATACAGAGCAGCTTCAGACTAGGCTTTTGTGGATTTTGGCGTTCAAAGGATGCACATGTGGGAACAAAATTCATTAAAGGCTAGGAGCTAATAGCTAAGAGCTGGCCTATACCGGCAACTGTTTCAAGAGCCCTTTAGCGCGGCGGAACCAGGGGCGCTCGCGGCGCCTGAGATAACTCGGCAGCGTGGGCTTTTTCGCGAGCACGCGTTGTGTCCACTCCCGGGCTTCAGGGTTGCGTCCTTGCGAACGCAGGAATTCTGCATAATTCAAATAGGTTTCCGAGAGTGTCGATATCTGCACGGTTTGCCGGAACAATGCGTCAGCTTTTTGTGCGTCTCCAGTGTTGGCGTACGCATGCGCAAGCAACCCAGACGCGCGGTAGAAGTCGTACTTGGGATCCTTGTTCACAACTCTTTCAAGATCAGCCACCGCAGCCGGAAAATCCCGCAGCTCGATTTCGCAGATACCGCGCCGATAGAACGGATCAGGCGAGTCCGTACGCGCGGAAATCGATTTGTCGAAACACTCGCGGGCACGAGCATACTTCCTCTCTTCCAGCAGGAGGTCGGCAAGTTCTTCGTAATTCCCCGGCGCGGGATTGTCGAGAATGATCGCTTCCAGTTCGCGAATCCGGCGGCGACGGGGAAAGACCTTCACCGATTCGCGGAGAAGGCCCAAGTCGGGCAGTACCTCCACGGCAATATAGACAATCGCGCCTAGGCCACCACCAATCAAAATGATCCAGAGCCAATACCAATCCGGCCGTCGCCGGATGAAGTGAACGATGGCAATGCCCTGAAGAACAAAATTCCAGGGATATAGAAATAGAGAGAAATAGCCCATGCGATTGAGCGAACTATATCAGAAGAAAGGCAGTTGGGGCAGTTACGGAAAGCAGCGGTCGGTGGGCAGTGGCCAGAAATAAGTGACTAGTGGCTAGAAATGCAGCTCTTAGACGACGATCTCTGATATCAAGGCTCGCTCCCTGACCACTGGCCACTGAGCACTGCCCACTCCCCTGCTAGAATCGGCACAGTGACGCCTCCGATTCGCCTGCTGGCCGTCGATATCGATGGCACCTTGCTGAACTCACAGTTTCGCGTGTCCCAAAGGGATATCGATGCCCTGCGGCATGCGCATGAATGCGGGGTGGAGGTCATTCTAGTGACTGGCCGCAGACATACCTTCGCGATGCCGATGGCGGCCCAGCTTGGATTCGATCTGTGGCTGATCAGCTCCAACGGCGCGGTTACACGTTCGTCGCGAGGTGAGAATTTCCACCGCGATCTTCTACCAGTCGAAACCTGCCGTGAGCTTTGCTCCACGATGCTGGAGTTTCGCGGAAACATGGTGGTCACATTCGACAAGGAGACAAAGGGCGCGCTGGTGCTCGAGCGCATGGACGAACTGACGCAGAGCATCCAGAAATGGCTGGAGAAGAACCTCGAATACATCGATTTCGTGGTGCCGCTGGAGAAGGCGCTTGTAGCCGATCCGGTGCAGGCCATGTTCTGCGGGACGATTGGGCGCATGCGCGAAGCTTTGGCGACGCTTGAGCGGAGTGCGATTAGGGAGCGAGTAACCGTCCTTCGCACTGAGTATCCGTTGCGTGATTTGACCATTGTCGATGTGCTGAACAAAGACTGCTCCAAAGGACATGCGGTTGAGCGATGGGCGAACCGTAGGGGCATTCCCCGGGAGCAGGTCATGGCCATCGGTGATAACTACAACGACGCTGAAATGCTTGCCTTCGCCGGGTACCCGTTTATCATGGGAAATGCGTGCGAGGAACTTAAGGCACGCGGGTGGCCGGTGACCCTGACGAGTGATGAATGCGGTGTGGCGGCGGCTGTTGAACAAGTTTTGAAAGTTCCCCAGTTCTGCCAAAAGCAAGCAGAATTGCGGCACTCTTGAGTGTGTATTTTTATTTGGTAGTTCGTTATCCGTGAGATTTTTCTCAGCTATATTCGCGGTCTTCATGCTGGGTTGTGGCGTAAGCGCTGCAGCCGACCTTGCCGTACTTCGCAACGGCAACTCGATTCGACACGAGCGCAAGGAAATTCTTGGTGCGGTGACGCGGTTATATCTCGGCGCGACCAGGGACGGATATATCGAAATTCCCACCGAGCAGATCGATCACTACGAACGGGACATCGCACCGCCTCCGACGGTTGCACCCGCGAGTGTTCAGCGTGGCGCGGTCGTCACTCCGCAGCGGCAGGAAGCGCTGACGCAAGAAGGTCTGAACCAGGTGGTAAGCGGCGCCGGAGCGCGCAACCAGATTGACCCTGATTTCATTCGCAGTGTGATCAAGGCGGAGAGCGGATTCCATCAGAATGCAGTTTCGCGAAAAGGGGCTCTGGGGCTGATGCAACTGATGCCAGGCACTGCGTCGGAGATGGGAATCACCAATCCATTCGATCCCAAGTCGAATGTCGAGGGCGGGACCAAGTACCTTCGCGACCTGCTGGTGAAGTACAACTTCGACGTGAATAAAGCCCTGGCTGCGTACAATGCCGGGCCGAAACGCGTGGACCAGTACCACGGCATACCACCGTATTACGAAACGCAGGCCTATATTTCCAGGATCATTAAGGATTTCAATCGGCAGAAGATTGCGGAGAACCCCACGTTGGCGAAGAAGGCGGGATCGATCAAGCCGAAGACCGCTCAGAAGTCCCTAGCTTCGGGTGCGGCGACGGGGCGTACACGGGCTTCGAAGCCGAAAACTGTGCCCGCTCACGGAACTTCGGCGACAGCGTCAATTCCCAAGGGACCGGAGACCGCGTCACGCTGAGACTCACCAAAACCATGCTGCTCCGGTAAACTCGTACAGCGCGTCAACCATCGTTCATGAACAAAAAGCAGATTCTGACGACCGCAGTCGTGGTGGCGATCCTGGGACTGCTGGTCTATTTCCAGGTGCAGCACTGGCGCAGTTTTGATTGGGCACGGTTTCGCGCTGAAAGCCACGTGTCTCCACTTCATATTGTGGCGGCGATTGCGCTCATTTACGTCACCTATGTGTTGCGGGCTTGGCGATGGAAGGTATTTCTCGAGCCGGTGTGCGAGAGCAAGACTTCACACCTGGTATCACCGACGTTCGTGGGGTTCACGGGGCTGGCGCTGCTGGGGCGCCCTGGTGAGTTCATTAGGCCGTATCTGATCGCGCGGCGCGAGAACCTTTCTGTGGCATCGCAGATCGGCGTCTGGACGGTGGAGCGCATTTTCGACATCGGCGCCTTCACCGTCTTGATGACGGTGGACGTGTTTTTCTCAACAGTCATTCGCGCCAACCCGTACCTGCACAAGTTCAAGATCGCGGCACTGGTGCTTTGCGGAGTGGTGGCGTTCGCCGCATTGATGGCGGTGTTGATCCGAAGGCGGCAGCATGATGTGGCAATGTTTTTTCACAAGGTGACCGCGCGATTTTCAAAAGGGCTCGCGCATGCGGTCGATCAGAAGATTCGCGCCTTTGGCGATGGCCTGAATACAGTGGCGAGCGGCACAGCCCTGCTGAAGCTGATTGGGATCTCGCTGCTGATGTGGTTTATGATCGCGCTCGCCTATCGCGAGGTGGCACACTCGTATCCGCCCGAGCAAGTGGATGTGCAGCAGGCACTCTCGGTGGACGTAGAAACCGCCAGTGTGTCGGGCTTACCGGAGACAGCGGGGCAGCCGCTCACCGACGAGAACATCGCCAATCTTCAAGCCGCGCTGGAAGCGAAAGGCTATTCTCTGAAGCAGTACAAGGGCGATCTGTGGCTTTACAAACAGAATAAGCGCGTAAAAAAAGTCGGGGACCGTCCGCATCTGTCGAGCTTGGATCTTCCACATGTGCTTCTGCTGATGGGTTTCAGCATGGTGGGCTCGGTCGTGCAATTGCCCGCCGTTGGTGGAGGAAGCCAGCTGGCGGTGATCAGCGCGCTGCAGGTTGTCTATGGGATTCCTCCCGAATTAGCCTTGAGCTGCGGGATTTTGCTGTGGCTGGTCACGTTTATGTCGTGCATTCCGCTGGGCCTGACGTTTGCGCATCGGGAACATCTATCGCTGAGGAAGTTGTCCAAGGCCAGCCACGAGGAAGAGGCAGGGTAACAGCGGTTCTTGGTTATTGGCTATTGATTGCCGGCCGCAACTGGTACTTTCCAGGTTGAACGACCCATGCAGAAAACGACAGAGACTCTGGAGATCGGATCCCAAGCGCCGGCATTTAGCCTATTGGCCGCAAACCGCGAAGGCAATTTCCTGCTTGCGGACCTGCTCGCGCGCGGACCATTAATCTTGGAATTCCTGCGTGGAACGTGGTGACCAAACTGCCGGAAACGCATGGCTCAGTTGGAGCCATATCGGGAAGAGCTTGACCGATTGGGCGTCGGCTTGGCATACGTGGCCGCCGAAAAACGGCATGGGATTTGGCACCCGGAGAAATATCTCAGGGAACATCCGACCGCATTTCCCTTCCTTTTGGATGAAGACCGATTGGTGACAAAAGCCTATGGGCTGTATCACCGGTTGGGGCACGACGCGATCCGCATTGCACGCCCCGCGACGCTGGTGATCGACTGGTCTGGAGCGGTGCGGTACATCTATCTTGGACAGAACCAATTGGACCGGGCGCCGGTGGAAGAAGTACTGGGGGCGGTGAAGCAAATCGCTACGAGGCCTTCTCCATAAGTCGCGATGCGAATGTGTAATCGGTTATTTGGCGGACAGGAATGTCCGCCCCACACACATCTCTCACACAAGCTTAGTGGGCCATTGCAATTAATTCCATCTCGGGCAGGAGTTGCAGGTCCAACCATCCTTCAACGGGAAGAGCATCGGCGGGGAGGCGGTTCTGCCAGACGCTGAAGCGGAGACGAATCTTCGTGGCTGCCTCATCGGATGGCGAAGCCGATTCGACTGGAGTAGCGTAGAGAAGTGACAGCGGCACTCTGAACTCGAAGTTCTTTGACAGTACCGCGCGAGTCCCATCGATTGGAAGCGCCTCGCCGTTCTCGGAAATTCGAGGAGCAGAGAGCCCTCCCTCCACAGCTTCCACCGAGAGTCGAAGCGATCGGCGCGGACGTACAGCGCGATCGGCCCAGGATTCCAGATTAATCACAATCTCGAAATCGCCTTCGGGAATGCCGCCGGTGAAATCGAGGCGGCCGTAAATGTTCTTGTCGTCGATCCCTGCATAGATCGAGTCCATCAGAAAGACTTTGCCGTGCATGGCGCCCTGGCGGCGGTCAGCCGTGTAGTGAGCCGCGCCCATCCACTCAAAGTAGCGGATCATGTCGCCAGAAATTCGCGGATGGATGTAGTTCGTCTGCGGCGTCAGCAGGGGCTGCACCGTTCCACTGATGATGGGCTGGGCGAGGTAGTCGGGCGGGGTGGCGCCGAGCGCCTGATAGACGTTCGACAGGTGCTTGCGGTAGAGCTCGTCGAAGTCGCGGTCATTGGCCGAATGATGTTCGGGGCCGTACCACCAGTTCCAGTCGCTGCCTTCGGCAATGAACAATTCTTCCTTGGCCAGCTTGCGCTGCTCCTCGGAACATCCAGAGGACGCTTGTGCATAGAAATTGCGCGCGTGATACAGGTAATCCCAAGAACGATTGTCTTCGGGAGCACCGATCCAGACGTTAAAGTTTGCGTGGATCCACGAGCCAGGCGTTAGCGAATGCAGCATATTGAAATTCTTGTGGCGCGCAATGGCTTCGGAAACTGTGACCGCCTCAACGGACTTGTCGTTCTGCAGCATGTCGCAAAAACGGCGAAGGAACTCGCGCCCCGATTCGGGATAGTATTCCCATGCATTTTCGCCGTCGAGGATAATCGGGACGACAGCATCAGATCCCATACGCAGAACCGGCTGCGCCGCATCTTTAATGTTTTGCATGAGGTGCGCGGCAGCCTCGCGGGCAGGCATGCCGGAGTACACGAAACCGATCAGATCAGAGAGCGCGTGGTCGCGGAAGAGCAGGTGCATGTGGGTTTCGCCGCTCTCAAACCGGTGAATGTTGTAGAGCTTTCCGGCAGAAACGTCGGGGACGCGGCCACGACCGTCGCGCATGAACGACATCCCGAGAGTGCGCGAGAGGACACCTTCGTCGGTGGCCATCCAATTCACCCCGAGACCTGCCGCGATACCAAGCACTTCTTCCGACACGCTGCCTTCCGACGGCCACACCCCTTGCGGCCGTCTGCCGAAGACTCTCTCGTGAAGATCAAGTCCGCGTTGTAACTGCTCGCGCGCATCTTCAGGATGGCGGAATCGGTTTTGGGGCAGCGGCAGTCCGGGCGTGGAAACGGCGCCCTGATTGGTATCGCAGACCAGCGGCAGAATGGGGTGATAAAACGGCGAGGTGGAGAGTTCGATATTTCCCTCTCTCGCCGCTTTGGCATGGGCGGGAAGAACTCGCTGGATGAGGTCGGTCTGCTGCCGACAGACAAATTTCTGATCTTCGAGCGAGTAATTGCGTGCCTTGCGGACCAGTTCTGCGACTTCGGGTTGCTGCAGGAAAAATTCATCGAACCATGCAAGCTGCGAGAGGACCTGAAGGTCGGTGTAATCTTGCCGCTGGAAGAATTTGTCAGCGCGATCCGGGTTGGACCCAACGCTCTGGAAGCGATCCCAAAGCTCGGCATATCGCGGGTAGCGGCCGATCAGGTGCACAGGATTGGCCTGAAACAGGTACTGTAGCGCAAACCGGCGTTCCTCGAGGCTCAGATCGCGCGCCGGCTTGGAAGCCACACGGAAAAATGGATCGTGACTGGTGCCACTTTCGTAATCCTGAATTTGCGTGATCAGCGACGGAACCAGGTTGAAGGTCTGGTGAACGTTGGGGAACTCGTCCAGCAGTTTGACCATTCCGTAGTAGTCTTTCAGGGCATGCATCCGTACCCAGGGCAAACGGTACTCACCCGTGACCAGGTCTTTATAAAAGGGCTGATGCTGGTGCCAGAGGACGACGACACGCAAAACAGGCATGGGCGGCGGAATCCTGATTACAATGAGACTTTTAGCAGTCTAGCATGTGGACCGTCAGCACTCAGCAGTCTGCATTCCGGCAGTCGAGGTTATGCAACTCAGAGGGGCAAATTGTCACTCTGAGTGCTTGATCTGCTTCACCGACCAACCATGAAAACCACGAACGTAATTTCTGATGCCGCACGACACGACGTGAGCCTGCTCTCGAAAGACGATCTGTATTTGTTTAACGAAGGCCGGAATTACCGTGCGTACAACCATCTCGGAGCTCATCCGGCCACTCACGAAGGCGAGACGGGAACCGTCTTTAGTGTGTGGGCACCCAACGCGCGCTCCGTCAATGTGATTGGCAATTTCAACGACTGGAATCCGAGGTCACACGACTTGCAGCCGCGTGGGAATTCTGGAATCTGGGAAGGGTTCGTCCCCCGTGTCGGCAAAGGAACACTGTACAAGTACCACATTGTTTCGCAGCATCACGGGCACGTGGCGGACAAGGCAGACCCGTTCGGGGTGTATCACGAAAAGCCGCCGCGAACGGCGTCGGTGGTTTGGGACCTCGATTACACCTGGGGCGATGCAGAGTGGATGAAGTCTCGTGGCGGGCAGCAGTCGCTGCAATCGGCGATTTCGATCTACGAAGTCCACCTGGGCTCGTGGATGCGGGTGCCGGAAGAGCACAATCGCTGCCTGACTTATCGCGAGATCGCACCAAAGTTGGCCGATTACGTGCACCGCATGGGCTTCACACACGTCGAGTTGCTGCCGATCATGGAGCATCCGTTCTTCGCGTCGTGGGGATATCAGACGACGGGATATTTTGCGCCCACGTCACGTTACGGCGCGCCGCAGGATTTCATGTACTTCGTGGATTACCTCCATCAGCGCGGGATTGGCGTGATTCTCGACTGGGTGCCGTCGCACTTCCCTTCTGATGCGCACGGGTTGGCTTATTTCGATGGCACACATCTGTTCGAGCATGCGGATTGGCGGCTGGGGTTCCATCCCGATTGGAACACGTACATCTACAACTACGGCCGAAACGAAGTGCGGAGCTTTCTGTTGTCGAGCGCGATGTTCTGGCTGGACAAATACCACGTCGATGGCTTGCGGGTGGATGCGGTGGCGTCGATGCTGTATCTCGACTACTCGCGGCGCGAGCACGAGTGGATTCCGAACAAGTTTGGGGGACGCGAGAACCTTGAAGCGATCGAGTTTCTACGACAACTGAACCTTGAAGCGTACAAGGAGCACCCGGACATCCAGACCTACGCGGAAGAGTCGACGGCGTGGCCCATGGTTTCGAAACCAGTTTATCTGGGCGGCCTGGGCTTCGGCATGAAGTGGGACATGGGATGGATGCACGACACGCTTTCGTATTTTTCGCATAACCCGATCCATCGGCAGTTTCACCACAGCCTGCTCACTTTCCGCATGTTGTATGGGTTCAGCGAAAACTTTGTGCTGCCGCTCTCGCATGATGAAGTTGTACACGGCAAAGGATCGATCGTCGGAAAGATGCCCGGTGACGAGTGGCAGAAATTCGCGAACCTACGCCTGCTTTACGGATACATGTTTGCGCAGCCTGGGAAGAAACTGCTGTTCATGGGCGATGAATTTGGGCAGGTGCGCGAGTGGGGACACGACATGAGCCTGGAGTGGCACGTGACGCAATTCCCCGTACACTCGGGCGTGCAGAAATGGGTGGAGCAGTTAAATCGTGTCTACCGCGAACAGCCGGCGCTTCACGAGTTGGACAACGATCCCGCGGGGTTTGAGTGGGTGGATTGCAATGACACGGCGGCAAGTGTCGTCTCATTGCTGCGCAAAGGAAAACGGCCGGAAGACACGATCCTGATTGTCTGCAATTTCACACCAGTGCCGCGGGAGCCATACCGGATCGGAGTGCCATTCGAGGGGTTCTGGCGCGAATTGCTGAACAGCGACGCGAAGGACTATGCAGGCAGCGGTATGGGAAACGCCGGTGGGGTCATGGCGGAGGAAATTGCGGCGCATGGCAGGCCGTATTCAATATCGCTAACACTGCCGCCGCTGGGGGCGCTGTTCTTGAAGACGTCGTAAAACCGAAAACCTCACCACAGAGGACACTGAGTTTCACAGAGGAACGCCACAGAGGTAAGGTCGGGTCAGCGAGTCTCAGGATTCAGTACAGGGCCCCGACACTGCTAACCTAGAGCACATGCCCACTACAGGCGAACTATTTGAGCGCGCCGTGTCGATCATGGCGCGGCTGCGCGGACCGGGCGGGTGCCCATGGGACCGTGAGCAGACCTTCGATTCCATCAAGCCATACACGCTCGAAGAAACCTACGAAGTTCTGGAAGCCATCGATAATCGCGATTGGGATGAGTTGACAGGCGAGTTGGGCGACTTGCTGCTGCAGGTGCTCTTCTATTCGCAGATGGCAAGTGAGGAGCAGCGGTTCTCGATCAATGAGGTGCTGGACCGGCTCTCGACGAAACTGGTGAACCGGCACCCGCACGTTTTCGGAGATGTCACGGCGGAGACCTCGGCCGATGTGCTTCGGAATTGGGAAGCACTTAAGGCCGAAGAGAAGAAGAAACGGCTGGAAGCGGGTGGCGGGAAGTCGGCCCCACCGGAGAAACCTGAGTCAGTTCTGGCAGGAGTTTCGTCCGCGATGCCGGCGTTGCTGGAGGCCCACAAGCTCGGTTCCCGTGCGGCGCACGTAGGGTTTGATTGGCCGGAGGTTGGCGGACTGTTCGAAAAGCTGGAGGAAGAAGCGGCGGAGTTGCGCGATGAGCTCAAGCGGCTTCCTTCTCCTCCGACGCCTGCGAACAGAGGCGTGGCAGGATCAGGCAGGCCTCAAGTTCCTGAGGAACTGAGGCATCGGATCGAGGAAGAAGTTGGGGACATGTTTTTTGTGCTGGTGAACATTGCGCGGTATTTATCGCTCGATCCCGAGTCAGCGTTGAAGAAAACCAACCGGAAGTTCAAACGTCGGTTTCAGTGGATGGAGGAACAGTTGCGAGCATCGGGACGCGGGCCGAAGGATGCGAGCATGGAGGAGATGGAAGGGCTGTGGCAAAGAGCGAAACGGCAGGAGCTTTCTTCAAAACCGTAGAGCGCGGATGTCACAACCGAAAAGCAGGCTCCCATTCGACTCCTTCGCTGCGCTCAGTCGCTCAGGGCAGGCTCTCCACTCAGCCGAGGATTTGCGGAGCAAACCATCGGCTTCGGTCGGAATGACAAGTTATATATGAGAGTCGATGCCATCACGATGCGCGAGTTACAGATGCCGCTGAGGCATTTCTTTGAGACCAGCTTCGGGCGCGTGACGCATCGACGGGTTCTGCTCATCACCGCGGATTGTGAAGGCGTCGAAGGCTGGGCGGAATGCGTTGCGGGCGAAGGGCCGTTCTTCAGCTCGGAGTGGATTGAAACAGCGTGGGCGACGATCCGCGAGTTCCTGGCGCCGGCATTGCTCGGCACAAAGCTGGAGAGCGGGCGCGATGCGGGCGCGCTCATGGCGCGCGTGCGTGGGCACAACATGGCCAAAGCGGCTCTGGAGAATTCGCTGTGGGATGCTGAGGCAAAGCAAAATCAGCAGCCGCTATGGATGCTGCTGTCCGGAACGAGATCGGAGGTTGCAAGCGGCGTCTCCATTGGCATCCAGGATTCCCACGAACAACTGCTGGAGAAGATCGAGACCGAGATCAAGGCGGGGTATCAGCGGATCAAGGTGAAGGTCAAGCCGGGTTGGGATCTCGATGTTCTCGACAAGGTACGCGCGCGCTGGCCGGAGATCACGTTTAGTTGCGACGCCAACTCGGCATACAGGCCAAGTGATCTCGAACATCTACGTCAGTTCGAGCAGTTCAACCTGCTCATGATCGAGCAACCGCTGTGGCATGACGACATCTTGAGCCACGCAAAACTGCAGCGTGAACTGAAGACAGCGATCTGTCTGGATGAGTCCATTCATAATGCGCGAGACGCCGAAACCGCTATTGAACTTGGCGCATGCAGGATCATCAACATCAAGGTGGGACGGGTGGGCGGCTTCACTGAGGCCATTGCAGTTCATAACGTATGTGAGAAAGGAAACATTCCCGTCTGGTGCGGCGGGATGCTGGAAACCGGGATTGGCCGCGCGCATAACGTTGCGCTCTCGACTTTGCCCAATTTCAAGTTGCCAGGAGATGTCTCCGCCTCGAAACGCTACTGGGCGGAAGACATCATCGCCCCTGAAATCGAGGTCAGTCCGAAAGGGACAATCACCGTCAGCAACGAACCAGGTTTGGGATATGAAATCAAAACTGACCTGATCGACAAACTTACAGTAAGGAAGGAAACTCTGCGATCACGCGCAGCCACTGCCTAACGATCGCAACAGACTTGCTTCGGTTCTGCTTCGGCCTTCTCTTCCGAGCCATGCCTTTTTCGACCGGGTTTCACCTTTCCGCTGGCGGCCGCGTCCGCTTGACTGGCCTCCTTCTTCAGCAACTCAACTCCCTGGGCAAAAGTGAGATCTGAGGGCACCGGATGAAAGTCGGAAAATGTGTCGCTGGACTGAATGCTGAGCTTCTTGAAAAGAAGAATCTTGCCGGTCAAGGATAGTTCCATGCGAGTGATTTCCCAATTGCGTTCGCCGACATCGGCCTGTTCTACGAGAAAACGCCCGCCACGATCAAGATGTCCCAGGATGCCCCAGCCGAACCCAACTTCTTTAACTAGCGTGGCATTGATCTCGGCGAGCCGTTTTTCGGTTGCGTCGATCAGGACGTGGCCTTGCATTCCGGTGAGTACTTGTTCGGTGCGGGTGGGCGGGTCGTAATTGGGATTGGGACGGAATTTCAGGCGCACCAATTCGTCGCCCGGGTGTCCGACCACGGCAGTTCCCTGCTCTTTTCCGTCAGGCTCGTAGAGAAATGCGTCCGGAAGGGCTTTCAGGATGCGCATGGTGTGATCGGCGTCCTCTTTTTCCTGCTTGCGCTTCTTGCTGAGTTCCTGCGGATTCTGAACGTAATTAGCCAGCCGCGCTTCTTCCTGCTTGCGTTCTTCCGGCGACAACGGCCGACCGTCGTTCGCGATCAGCATCCCGGCCGTAGCATCCTGAGTTTCAACGACCAACTTCACTTGGTTCAGGTGAGCGGTCTTCCTGGCGTCCTTGAACATGAAGTGACGGCCCGAACTGCCGTTAGAAGCAACTTCGTTGTTGACTGCCTCACGAACCAGCTCGACGGGCGACAATTGCGCGGCGTTGTCTTGGGCAGCAGCCAGAAGACGAGTGGGCAGCGTTGATGCGCCAAGTGCGAGCATTACGGCCACGGATTGGAACCAGTGAACCATATCCGCCAAGCAGCGTACCTTAGAGGGATAATACAGAGCCCCTGTTGTATGCAAGAGAGTTCCGTGGATCAAGGCCCGCCGTTCCTGGGCTCCAGTCCGTTCCAACTGGTAGCCGATCTGGCGCCGGTCACGGCAGCGCCAGGCAGTGATGGTTTACAATCCCGTTGATCTGGCCTTCAGGGAGGCAACTGATGAGCACAACGCCAAGCGGACTAGCAAACATTGGGAAGTCGGTCACCATCAAGGGTGAACTTTCCGGCAGTGAGGACATTTACTTAGACGGGCAAATCGAAGGCACGATTCAGCTTGCCGGGAACAGCGTCACTGTGGGTCCGAATGGACGCGTAAAGGCCAACATCACAGCGAAGAATCTCACGGTGGGTGGCACTCTGGACGGAAACGTTCACGCCAGTGAGAGAACCGAGCTTCGCAAGACGGCGGTCGTGAACGGGGATGTTCAGACGCGGAGAATTGCCATCGAGGAAGGCGCTTACTTCAAGGGCAAGCTGGAGATCCTGACTGATGCGAAGCCTGCGACTCCGGCGGTGGCTGCAGCCGCCGCGGTATCGACGCCGGCAGCCACGCCTTCTGCCGGACACGAGGAGAAGAAGTAAGCTGGTCTTTGCTGCGCGATGCGGGTATATTGACCGTTAGCGATCATTTCAGCCTGGAGCGCGTCATCCGGGCGGGGCGACAAGTCGCGCGCCATCACTTCGCGAATCCATGAGATTCTTTCGCAACACGCCGGCAGAAGCGCCGGCCCCCAAAACAGTTGACCGCCTCAATCGGAAATCGAGCGCGATGACCGAACTGGCGCGTGTGTTCAAGTCCGAAGAGCCACTCTGCGTTCTGGATATTGGCGCAACCTCAGCTAGCAATATCCGCTTCTTCACCGAAAAAGGGCATCGGATCTACAGTCAGGATCTACTCGATGCGTCCCGAGATCAGGACCTCGCGACCAAAGATGAACAGGGAAACCCCGCTCTGGACAGCAAGAAGTTTCTGGAAGAGAACCTGGCTTATCCAAACGGGCACTTTGACGTTGTGTTCTGCTGGAACCTGGCTGACTACATGGACGAAAGCCTGGTGAAGCCCGTTATTGGACGACTATGGTCTGTGATGAAGCCCGGAGGTATGCTGCTGGCGTTCTTTCATACCCGCGAGGCCGGACCGGACGCGCCGTACTATCGCTATCACTTAACCGGAACCGACGTCCTGGAGATGCACGCGATTAATGCCAAGAAGGGCCGGGACTTGCCAGCAAAACCGCTGGTTCTTCAGCGAGTTTTCAATAACCGCCATATCGAAAACCTGTTTCGGGATTTTGCCTCCATCAAGTTTTTTCTTTCCAGGGACAATATCAGGGAAGTCTTGGTAGTGAGGTAGGGTTTCAGGTTTCAGGTTTCAGGTTTCAGGTTTCAGGTTTCAGGTTTCAGGTTTCAGGTTTCAGGTTTCAGGTTTCAGGTTTCAGGCTCTGTCGCACGTCGTGCGTTCCACGTCGCACGATCCAGTTCGACTCTCTTTTCTTGCTTGTCTCTTCGTTATGGGATTTGCCGGGACAACTCATCTCGTCATGCGGACGATTTGGCGGGTTATGGCGGGCGTGTGTTGCAGCAGGGACATTGCCGGCCGTCGGATGATCGAAGGTACGCGCAGCAGGTTGCGCAGCACGGACGAGGCGCGGAAAACTGGCGCAAGCCGGCGCATGTACAAGTCCTCGTAACTCACTGCTGATTGCTGCAACGTGGAGGCACCTTGAAGAAAGCCGGCAAGGCAACTCGCCGCCAGTGCTCCGCTGCGCAAGGCGAGCGAGATTCCGTCGCCGATAAAGGGGTCGACAAACGTGGCTGCATCCCCGACCTGCAGCATGGTTCCCTGCACTGGTTCGGGCTTGTGAAAGATAAGGGGCGAGGTGCGGACCGGATCCATGGCGATCTGCCACCCGGCAGACCTCTCGCGTAATGCAGGATGCGCGGCAAGAATGTCCGGCAGATCAGTGGCAAAATCGGCCCGAAACATGGCGCAGGCATTCACCATTTGGGTGCCACCGTTCGTTCCCTGTGGCGAGACCGGTTGAACTCCGCAATAACCCGCTTCACAAAAATACAAATCGACGGTGGGCGAAGGATTCTTTTCGGCAAAGTGCGCCTTCACTCCAATCCAGCGATCCTCAGCAGCACGGTCGCGGATCGCGCTGCTGGTCAGGAACGACCAGCGCCCGGCAGCGTTGACCAAGGCCTTTGCCGCGAAGCGCTCGCCATTCGCGTTTACGGTGAAGGGTCCGTCGCCATGGAAGTAGCGAACTGCACAGCCTTGACGCGCATCAACACCGGCTTGAAGGCACGAGTTCCACAGGGCGAGGTCGAGATCGAAGCGAGGAATACTCGCCGCCGCGGGATCTATCGGGAGATGCAGCGGTGCGCCGTCGGCAAAGACGCGAGACTGCGAGATCCGGGGGGCGTTGTCGATCAGGTTGCGACCCGGATCGCACACCAGTTCTGACAACATTGTGAGCGACTCTGCGGATACGAACTCCCCGCAGACCCGATGACGAGGATAGCGGCCGCTCTCCAGGAGCAGAACCCGTGCGCCCTTACGAGCAGCCGTAATAGCGGTGGAACATCCGCCGGGACCGCCCCCGATCACGATAAGGTCATATGTCATTGCAGTTTTCGCGCTATCACTCCCATGCGATACAGGTAGCGCTCGTCCACTCGTACGTCGGTCGCGCCTGCGACACGGAAGAAGCCAACCATTTCCTCCGGCGTGTATGCCTGCCAGACCGAGGCAGGCGCGTCGTTACGCGTGATGCGACTGCTGTACAGCGGCACACCAGCGTAGGCAAGAGCAAGGTGCACGGGGTGACGGATTAGATCGTGGACCACAACCGCCTTGCTGCAGACCCTAAGAGCCTCGCGCGCGAACTGAACCGCCTGGTCAGGCGGAAGATGATGCAAGAACAGCGATGATGCGACCAGATCGAAGCTGCCGTTGCGGAATGGAAGACGAAGTGCGTCCGCTGAGATTTTGGGCATTCCGCCATTGCGCGGCAGGTGCGTGGCAGCCCGATCGAGTAGAGTGACATCGAGTTGGATCCCCTTCTCCGCGAGATCATTCGCGACGGTCTGCATGAGGTAACCATCGCCGGCGGCGACTTCCAGCACGGTGAACTTCTTCTGCCCAGTGACATCGGCCGCAGTTTCAAAGAGTGTTCGCGTCGTGGAGAGTCCGCCAAACCAGCGATTAAACCAGCGCAAGTCGGCAAGCGAATCTGCTATCTCGGTACGGGTGCCGAGATCGTCGTCAAGCAACTCGCGCGCAGGGCGGCGTTTCATTCCGGTGATTCTAGCGGATGGGATGACGGAGGGGTGTCAAGGGATGGTCATTTTGTAACAGGCCTCAGGCCTCAGGTTTCAGGCTTCTGGTCTCTGTGCCCCTGTGACTCTGTGGTGAGATCTCAAACTTCTGCCAGTTCTTCTTCCAGAAGCTGCTTGTTATACAAGTCGGTGTAGTACCCGTTCAGGGTGAGAAGTTCCTCATGCGTACCAAGTTCGACGATGCGACCGCCGTGGAGCACGGCAATGCGATCGGCGTTGCGCACCGTCGACACACGATGGGAGATGAAGATCGTGGTACGGCCCTTCATCACATCGCGAAGGTGGTTCAGGATTCTATCTTCGGTCTGGGTGTCAACGCTGGAGAGCGCATCGTCGAGCACGAGAATACGCGGATTGCGG
>Ga0070713_100000767_pt1 | contig 20555 bp, 15 predicted proteins | sample LARL82metaG_FD_65465 | JGI IMG/M metagenome (GOLD analysis project Ga0070713, IMG submission 65465) | Corn, switchgrass and miscanthus rhizosphere microbial communities from Kellogg Biological Station, Michigan, USA - LAR L8-2 metaG | ecosystem: Host-associated > Plants > Roots > Rhizosphere ...
TTGAGGTTGAACACGATCGTCGTCGCGTTCGGCGTGGTGATCGCGGTCAGGTTCCCCTTCTTGTCCTTGAACGGACCCGGGTACTTCGCCGCGTTCCCGGCCAGCAGCGACGCGAAATAACTCGGGCCGTTGGGCAGCACCGACCGGTCGAAGGTGCGCTCGACCGCGTACTTCACGTCCGCCGAGGTGACCGGGCTGCCGTCCTCGAACTTCACCCCGGACTTGAGGTGGTAGGTCCAGGTCTTGTTGCCGTTGCTGGCCACGCCGAGCGTGGTCGCCAGGGCCGGCACGATCGAGGTGCCGCAGGCTCCCGGGCACGACTTGTAGGTGGTCAGCGGGGTGGCGTACAGCCGGGTGAAGTTCAGGTTGAACGCGTAGTAGGTGTTGCCCGCGTCGGTAGAGTCCGGGGCGCTGCTGTTGGCGTAGGTGATCGTGCCGCCCTTATGGGTGGACGGGTTGACCGTCGAGTTGACGGCCGCGTTGAACCCAGACGCCGAGGACGAGGAGGAAGTCGACCCACCGCTCGACCCTCCGCCGCTGCCGCCGCTGCTGCCGCCGCAGGCGGCCGCGACGAGGGCGACCACGGCTCCGACCGCGGCCAGCCCTGTGGCTCTGTATCTACTCATTAGGTAAAGCGCCTCCTTGTTCATTGCCTGACACGGGCACGCGCCGGGGTTTTACCTGCTTCGGGGGTCGAACGCGTCGCGCAGCCCGTCCCCGAAGAGATTGAAGGCCATCACGGTGATGAAGATGGCCACTCCTGGGATGATCATGTACATCGGATCGACCGAATAGAAGCCCTGGGTCACCGCGTTGGACAGCATCTGGCCCCAGCTGGGGGTGGGCGGGATCAAGCCCACCCCCAGGTAGTCCAGCGCGGCCTCGAACAAGATGTTGGTCGGGATCAGCAGCGTGGCATAGACCAGGATCGGGCCGACCAGGTTGGGCAGCAGCTCGCGGAACATCACGTACGGCCCGCGCGCGCCCAGGCTGCGCGCCGCGTCCACGAACTCCCGCTCCCGCAGCGACAGCGTCTGGCCGCGGATGATCCGGCCCATGTACGGCCAGGCGAAGAACCCGATGATGAACACCAGCAGGGACACCCGCAGCGTGTTGCCGCTCAGCCCGAACGCCGACCCGGGGATGACGCCGACCAAGGCGATCGCGAACACCAGCAACGGGAACGCCAGGAAGATGTCCATGGCCCGGGCGATCACCGAATCGACCCAGCCGCCGAAGTAACCGGCGATCACTCCCATGATCGCGCCGATCACCACCGCGAGCAGGGTGGCCAGGAATCCGATCAGCAGCGAGTACCGTGCGCCGACCACCACCCGGGCCAGCATGTCCCGCCCGGTGATCGGCTCGACGCCGAGCGGGTGCGCCGCGCTGATCCCGCCCAGCGGCCCGTTGGGACGGCTGAACGTCGCATTGATGAGGTTCGCGTGGTAGGTGTTCGGGTTCTGCACGAAGAACGGTCCGAAGATCGCGATCAGGATCAGCAGGACCACGACCACCAGGCCGCCCATCGCGGCCTTGTCCCGGCGCAGGCGCAGCCAGGCGATCCGCCCCAGGGACCGGCCCTCGATGGCGGCGCCGCCTGCTCCCTCTAGTACCGCTTCAGGCGCCGCGTCCGGCGTCATTTCAAGCGGCGCGGACATAACATGCCTCTCCCGACTGTCGGACGGCGGCAGCCTCCCGAGCCGTCGCCTCTACCGGGAGAATGTCCCTGTAAGCACCCGGAGCGCCAGTGCCAGGCGAGTGTCGTTCCTGGATTGTGACCGTTTTGCGACTCCAGGACCCGCTATGGTTACATCCGCGCGGCCGCGCCGCGCTAGAACGGGTCACCGCGACCGACCCAGGCCGGCCACGGCGGTGAGCAATCGGTCCACGTCCGAGGCGTCGTTGTAATGGACGAGCCCGGCGCGCACGGCGCTGCCGGAGTCGCGTATACCGAGCACCCTGGTCACCTCCCACGCGTAGTTGTGCCCGTCCCACACGTTGATCTTGCGCTCGGCCAGCCGGGCGGCCGCCTGCTGCGGCGTGTGCCCGGCCACGGTGAAGAACGCGGTAGCCGTGCGCCGGCAGGCCTGGCCGTAGAGGGTCACGTGCGGCATGGCCGCCAGCCCGTCGGCCAGTACCGTGAACAGTTGCTGCTCATGCCGCTCGGCCGCCGCCATGGAGGCCAGCAGCCGGGCCCGCCGGGAGCCGGCCGCCGAGTCATCCAGCCCGGCCAGGTGCTCGGCAGCCGCGGTCACCCCGGCCAGGTCCGCGAACGGCGGGGTGCCCCGCTCGAACCGGTACGGTACCAGATCCGACTGCGAGGCCAGCCGGTCCGGTCGCAGGCTGCGCAGCAGTCCCGGGTCGGCGACCACCGCGCCGACGTGCGGCCCGGACCACTTGTAGGCGCTCGTCGCGTAGAAGTCGGCACCGAGCGCGGCCATGTCCACCGGACCGTGCGCGGTGGCGTGCACGCCGTCCACGTAGCTGAGCGCCCCGGCCGCACGCGCCTTCGCCGTGATCGCGGCTACGTCGGGACGGGTGCCGAGCACGTTGCTCGCCGCCGTGACCGCGACCAGCCGGGTACGGGGGCCGATCAGCTCGTCGTACTGCGCAGCCGGCAGCTCCCCGGTCGATACGTCGATTTCCGCCCAGCGCACGGTGACGCCGCGGCGGGCGGCGGCCTGGACCCACGGGCGCACGTTTGCGTCATGATCCAGCCGGGAGACGACCACCTCGTCCCCCGCAGCCCAGTCCCTGGCCATGGTGTCGGCCAGCCGGTAGGTCAGCGTGGTCATGTTCGGGCCGAGGATGACTCCCCCGGGCGCGCCGCCGACCAGGTCGGCCACCGCCTGGCGACAGGCGGCCTCTGCCTCGTCCGCGCGCTGGCTGGCCGGGAAGGCGCCGCCGCTGTTGCCGAGCCCGGCGCGGTACGCGCCGGCGATCGCGTCGATGACCGGCTCGGGAAGCTGGGTACCCGCCGCCCCGTCCAGGTAGGCGTACCCGTCGGCCAGCGCCGGGTAGGCGGCGCGCACACGAGCGACATCGAAAGGCATGGCTACCGATCTTGCCTGGTGGCCGCTAGCCGCCGGCCACCGGGCTCCAGTCCGGCGAGCGGCCGGACGTGCGCAGTAGCACGTGCCAGGCGTCGCCGCCGGCGGTCACCTGCGGCACGGGGAGGAACGGCACCCCGGCCCGCCACCCGGCCACCAGCACCTCCGGCCGGGCAGGCCGGTAGTCCTTGCCCAGCGCCCGGGCCAGGTCCCAGGCGTGCAGATGCCATTCCGCGCAGACCCAGCCGGCCATGCTCCCGACGGTCACCACGGTCTCGCCGTACCAGTGGTGCGGGCGATCCCAGGGCGCGGACAGCCGCCGCGCGTACAGCCGCGCCGACTCGGCGAACGCCGCGATGTGCTCCGGCCCGGGCGCGTCGGGCAGCGCGGCCAGCTCGGCCGCGTTCTGACGGGCCAGCTTGCGGGCGAGCGTGTCCGGGGGTATGCCGGTGGCCAGCAGCCTGGCCAGACGGCTGGCCGGCGCATCGTCCAGGTACTCGTGATAGTCATCGGCCATGCACCGCAGGTGACCGGCCAGGTCGTCGGCGCGCCATTCGGCGCACGGCGTCGGCGCCGGCCACAGCTCGTCGGTGAACTGTGCGGCCAGCTCGCAGATCACCGTCACCCCGTCACGGAACGTGGCCAGTGCCTGGTCAGGCGACCAAACGGTCATCGACAGCCGCCGTTATGGGTGCGCACCATCATCCCTCCCGCCTAGCAGCCTGCACCCGCAGCAAAATGCGTCCCGGGCCGCCCCAGCGGTGCCGACCAGGCACGGCACCGGTTACCTCGGGGTAGACAGCGTGTCAGAGTCACCAGCGCGCCGCCACCCCTGGCGGAAGAATCACGGTCACGGAGCGTGTCATATCACTGTCCGTCGTCAGCCGGTCCGGCTGCGGCGCGAAATCGCGAAGATTATCCACAACCGTCGCAGGTTATCCACAGGTCGCCGGGAGGCCGGCGGGGCGGATGAAAACCGAGTGACATCGCGCGACCTCGCGATTAGCCTCCAGACAATGCCCCCAGAACGCGCTTGCGGTCAGTCACGCCTGCCCGTACCGCGAACGTCGGTGGCGGGACTGCGGCGGATCGCCCCGTACCTGCGTCCCTATCTCCCGCAGCTGGCCGTGATGCTGGCCGCGGCGCTGGTCACCGTGGCCGCCCAGCTGACCATCCCGCTGCTCACCAAGTCGGTGATCGACGGGGCGATCGCGCACCACCGGCGCGGTCTGCTGATCCCGCTCTCGCTGGCCGCGATCGGCCTCGGCCTGGCGGAGGCGGCAGGGATGCTGATCCGCCGCTGGGTGCAAGGCGGCGCGGTCACGGGCATCGAGCGCACGATCCGCGGGGATTTGTACGCGCACGTGCAACGGCTGCACGTGGGCTTTCACGACGCGTGGCAGTCCGGCCAGCTGCTGTCCCGGGCGACCACCGACCTGTCGGCGATCCGCCGGTTCGCCGGGTTCGGCCTGGTCTTTTTCGTCACCAACGTGGTGACGTTCACCGCCGTGGTGATCCTGCTCATCCGGCTGAACTGGTGGCTCGGGCTGCTCACCGGGTGCGTGTTCGCCCCAGTGGTGGTCGTGTGCACCAGGTTCGAGCGGCGGTACAAGGTGCTGTCCCGGCGCGCCCAGGACCAGCAGGGCGACCTGGCCACCTATGTCGAGGAGGCGGCCGGGGGGATCCGGGTGCTCAAGGCGCTCGGCCGGTGCGGTGAGGCGGCCGGGCAGCACCGCGCGGGAGCGACCGATATCTACCAGACCCAGGTAGCCAAGGCCCGGCTGCTGGGCAGCTTCTACGCGCTGCTCGACCTGGTCCCGAACGCCGCCCTGTGCTTCATCCTGCTGCTCGGCGCCTTCGCCGTCGGCCGGCACGAGCTGACCCTGGGCGGCCTGGTCGCGTTCATCGCCCTGGCGCTCCAGCTGGTCTGGCCGATCGAGGCCACGGGGTACATCCTGGCGTCGGCCCAGGAGGCGGGGACGGCGGCGCAGCGGGTCTACGAGCTGTTCGACACGAAGCCCGCGATCACCGACCGCCCTTCCCACTCCCCCGGCCTGTCCGGCCAGGTCCGCCGGCGCGCCGGTTCCGGGGCGCGGCTGACCTTCGACCGGGTGACGTTCGGCTACCCGGACGCGGCCGGCCCGGTGCTCAGCGGCATCACCCTGGACCTCGAGCCGGGGCAGACGCTCGTGCTGGCGGGCGCCACCGGCTCGGGCAAGACGACCCTGCTGCAGCTGGTGCCCCGGCTCGCCGACGTCAGCGCGGGGTCGATCCGGCTCGACGGCACCGACATCAGGGATCTGCCGCTGGATATGCTGCGCGGCACGGTGGCCTGCGCGTTCGAGGAGGCCACGCTGTTCTCAACCAGCGTGCGGGAGAACGTCACCTTCGGTGCCCCCGGCGCCTGCGACGAGGACATCGCCGCGGCCCTGGCGGCCGCTCAGGCGGACTTCGCCTACGACCTGCCCCGGGGGCTGGACACCAGGATCGGCGAGCAGGGGATGAGCCTGTCCGGCGGGCAGCGGCAACGCATCGCCCTGGCCCGCGCCGTCCTGGCCCGGCCGGCCGTGCTGCTGCTCGACGACCCGCTGTCCGCGGTCGATGTGCAGACCGAGGCCCGGGCCACCCGGGCGTTGCGCCGGGTGCTCACCGAGACCACCGCCCTGGTCGTCGCGCACCGGCCGTCCACCGTGCTGCTGGCCGACGCCGTGGCGCTGCTGGACGGCGGGGTCATCGCCGCCGTGGGCACGCACCGCGAGCTGATGGCCGCCGAGCCCGGTTACCGGGACCTCATGTCCATGTCCGAGAGCGGCGAGCCTGCCCGTCAGGCGCGGGCCGGGTAAGCGGGATGGAGGTGACGCGATGACCACGCCGGCGACCGCGCAGACATGGCGCGGCCTGGCCGCCGAGGAAGCAGAGGAGGCCAGCGCGGGAGGCGGCGCGCTGCTGCACGGCCACAGCCGACGACTGCTCGGCGACATGCTCGGCCGCCAGCGCCGCCGGGTGATCCTCACCCTGACGCTCATCGTGGTCGCCAGCCTGGCCGCCCTGGCCGGCCCGTGGCTGGTCGGGGTCGGCATCGACCGGGGCATCCCGCCGCTGGCCCACCGCCATGACCCGGGGCCGCTGCTCGCCCTCACCGCTGCGTTCGCCATCACGGTGGCCGTCCAGGCGGTAGCCACCCGCAGCTACATCTACGCGATGGGCAGGCTCGGCGAGCGCATCGTGCTCGACCTGCGGCGGCGGCTGTTCGCGCACTTCGGCCGGCTGTCGGTGTCGTTTCACGAGGACTACACCTCGGGCCGGGTGATCTCCAGGCAGACCTCCGACATCGATGCCATCTCCGCGCTGTTCGAGGACGGCCTCGACTCGCTGGTCTCCGCCGTGCTGTCGCTCATCCTGGTCGGCGCGGGCATGCTGCTGCTCGACTGGCCGCTCGGCCTGGTCGTGCTGGCCGGCTTCGGCCCGCTGGCCTGGCTGACCGCATGGTTCCGGCGCGAGTCGGCCATCGCCTACCGGCGGGGCCGGGAATCCATCGCGCAGGTCATCGTCCAGTTCGTCGAGACCATGACCGGAATCCGCGCGGTCCAGGCGTTCCGCAGGGAGCGCAGGAACGGCGAGATCTTCGGCGAGCTGAACGCCGGCTACTACGACGCCAGCCTCCGCTCGTTCCGCCTCGTCGCGCTCTACGCCCCGGGGATCACGCTGGTCGGCAACGTCATCACCGGCGTCGTGCTCGGCTACGGCGGCCTGCGGGTCATCGACGGCGACATCAAGGTGGGAGTGCTGGTCACGTTCCTGCTCTACCTGCGCCGCTTCTTCGACCCGCTTCAGGATCTGGCCCAGTTTTACAACGCCTTCCAGGCGGCGGGGGCCGCGCTGGAGAAGATCTCCGGCGTGCTCGCCGAGCCGGCGTCGGTGCCCAGTCCCGCCCGCGGCGTCCGGCTGCCCGATCGGCGCGGCGGCGGCCGCGGCGTCCGGTTCGCGTCGGTCAGCTTCGGGTACCGGGCCGAACCCGTGATCGGCCACCTCGACCTGGACATCCCGGCCGGGCAGACGACGGCGCTGGTGGGCACCACCGGCGCGGGCAAGACGACGGTGGCCCGGCTGCTGGCCCGGTTCTACGACCCGGACCAGGGGCGGGTGCTGCTCGACGGGGTGGACCTGCGGGACCTGGACGACCCGACGTTGCGCGCCGAGGTAGTCATGATCACTCAGGAGAACTTCCTGTTCAGCGGGACGATCGCGGACAACGTCGCGCTCGGCAACCCGGCCGCCGACCGGGCCGGCATCGAGGCGGCCGCCCGGGCCATCGGCGCCGACGAGTTCATCGCCGCGCTGCCCGGCGGGTACGACGCTGACGTCGGTAAGCGGGGCGGCCGGCTGTCGGCCGGGCAGCGCCAGCTGATCTCATTCGCCCGGGCCTTCCTGGCCGCCCCCGCCGTGCTGGTACTCGACGAGGCCACCTCGCTGCTCGACATTCCGTCCGAGCGGATGGTGCAGCGGGCGCTGCGCACGATGCTGGGCGGCCGCACGGCGCTGATCATCGCGCATCGGCTCTCCACGGTCGAGATCGCCGATCGCGTGCTCGTCCTGGATCGCGGCCGGGTGGTGCAGGACGGGCCGCCGGCCCGGCTGCTGGCCGATGAGGGCAGGTTCGCGCGGATGCACCAGAGCTGGCAGGCCGGACTGGCGTGACCACGGCCGGGCGATTCGGCCACCTCGTGCAACCAGGCCCCGCGCGGCCTTTATCCTGCTTGGATAGTAGCGACTCGGGGCCGATCCGAGTTCGCCTGGCGAACAAATCGAGTTCGCCTGGCGAACAACCCGAGCGCCTGGCCCGCATTTTAATTAGCGCCCGATTCCAGGCTCGCCGGGAAATCGCGCTGCCGGAAGGAGAATATGGTGTTTGGCGGCCACCAGGTGAGCCAGGAAGCGGAAGAGAAGCACGCCGCGGATGTGGCCCTGGCCGGGAAATTCAGCGAGCTGCTCGAAGCGGCCAGGGCGGCCGAGGGCCGGCTACGGCAGGCGCAGGCCCGGCAGGCGCCGCTGGAAGAGCAGCAAGAGCTGGGCAAGACCTTCGACGCCGCGCTCACCGAGGCGATGCAGGCGGCCTACGCGGCCCAGCGCGCGGCCATCGGGCCCCGCGGCTACGACGACTGGATCTTCCGGAGAAAGGCCATGGCCAAGACCCCGGTCAAGCTGTGGCGGTCCGAGGCCGACGCGCTGCTGACGCTGCGTGAGGCGCACCGCCTCGGCGGCATCGTCCGGGTCCCCTCGTCACCGGCGGCCTGACCGGCGGCGTGACTTGCGGCGCGACCGGCGGCGCATCGGCGTGTCGCCGCTGTCCGGGCCGTCGGCGGGAGCACCCTGGGAGTTGTGCGAGCGCGCACCGGATGCCCGGTTACCACGCGAAGTAGCCGAGCCGGGCAGCACCAGAACGCAGGTAGGCGGTAAACGACAACGGATGAGCGGCTAAACAGTAACAAAGCGCCATATCGCACAAGCTGGTCGTCCGCGACACTAGAATCTGAGCGAGACACAGGACCATAACGGGAGAAATGACCAGGAGGCACGCCGTGTGCCCGCACACGCCATCCTGTCCGGAAGCATCTGCTCTGGACCGCGAGGCGGCCCGGACGATAATCAGCCACCCAGAGCAGGGTTGGAGCCTGCTCTGCAACGGCATCGTTATCTTCGAAGACACCGGGGAACTGCTCCCCGATGGCGACGCGATCGGACCGCATCGCCCCACCGACATGCCCCTGCAGGCACACGCCGCAGGGCGCGGTGGCTCTGCCGCCGCGCCGGACTCGCCTGCCGCCTAGCAGGCCTGACCCCGGCTTCGGCCGCGCCCGCTCCGCGGTGTTCTGATCACCCCGCCGGACGGGCGCTTTTTCGTGCCCCGTCCCGGCGCGGAGCCCGCGGCAGGTCAAGCGCCCGCGGCAGCCACGCCGCGACCGCGCGGCCGACCTCCGCTGGCCGGCGCGACAGCGCGTGGGTCTCCCCCGCCAGCACCACCACCCGCGCGCCGGCCCGGCGGCCCGGCACCCCGAACGGATCCCGGTCGCCGCTCACGATGAGCAGCTTCCGGCCCGGAATGCGCAGCTCAGCGGCCCGGGAGCGATCCGGTCGGCCCGGCGGGCGCAGCGGGAAAGCCAGCGCGATGACGGCGACCGCGTCCACCGCCGCGGCGGTGCGGCAGGCCACCCGCGCCCCGTTGCTCCGCCCGCCCTGCACCAGCGGCAACGCCCCCTCGCCTCCGCCCAGGTACGGCCCGTCCCGCCCGGGCCGGAGAGTCTCGCCCGAGCCGGGCCGAAGCGCATCGCCCGAGCCCGGCGGGAGCGCATCACCCGAGCCCGGCAGGAGCGGCTCACCCGAGCCCGGCAGGAGCGGCTCACCCGAGCCCGGCAGGAGCGGCTCGGTGGGCTCGCCCTGCGGTTGGCCCCGGAGCGCGGTGATGATCTCTGCCCAGGCGGCGTCCTGACGGGCCACCGAGCCGGGCGCGCGGGCCCCCCGGACCCGGTAGGGCTGGGTGATCCGGGCCACCACGCCACCGAGCCGCAGGGCGGCATCGCGCACAGCGAGCAGGTCGGGCGTGTCGACGCCGCCGCCTGCCCCGTGGGTGAGCGCGACCAGGAACAACGGCATCCCGTCCGGCTCCTCGATCAGGACTCGCGCGGGGCCGGAGGCCGTCTCAACTTCCATCTGGCGCTCCGGCACGTCACCCCCGCGCTTGAATAGCCGCTCGTGTCGGGAGTTCACCGTTAGCGCGAAGCATTGGTAGCGCTGTGGCAGCGCTAATGCTCCGCGCTGGCGCTCGCCGCCGGGCGGCGGCGCAGCGCCGGATCGGTCAGGGCCGGCGGCTCGTACCCGCGGTCCGGCGGGTTGAGGTTGGTGCCCGGCGGGACGATCTCGTCGATCTGGTCGAGGACATCGGGGGTGAGCACGACGTCGCCGGCGCCGAGCTGGGACTCCAGGTGCGTCATCGTCCGCGGTCCGATGATGGCCGAGGTGACGGCCGGGTGACTCAGCACGAAGCCCAGCGCCAGGTGGATCATCGACAGCCCCGCGTCGTCCGCCAGCACGGCGAGTTTCTCGGCCGCTTCCAGCTTCGCCCGGTTGCCGGGCAGGGCCATGTCGTATCGCTGCGGTATCCGCTCGGCCCGGCGGCTGACCGGCAGGTCGCCGCCGGCGCGGTAGCGCCCGGTCAGCCAGCCGCCGGCCAGCGGGCTCCACGGGATGACACCCATCCCGTACTGCTGGCAGGCCGGCAGCACCTCGGTCTCCACGCCGCGCACCAGGATCGAGTACGGCGGCTGCTCGCACACGAACCGCTCCCGCCCGCGCCGCTGCGCGGTCCACTGCGCCTCGACGATCTGCGACGGCGGGAACGTCGAACTGCCCGCGTAGCTGATCTTGCCCGCCCTGATCAGGTCGGTCAGCGCGCCGAGGGTCTCGTCGATGTCCGCCGCCGGGTCGGGCCGGTGAATCTGGTACAGGTCGATGTGGTCGGTGCCCAAGCGGCGCAGGCTGTCCTCGCACGCGCGGATGATCCAGCGCCGCGAGTTTCCCTGCTGGTTGACGTCGCCGCCCATCCTGCCGTGCACCTTGGTGGCGAGCACGACCTGGTCCCGGCGGCCGGCCAGGGCCTTGCCGACGATCTCCTCCGACTCGCCGGCCGAGTACACGTCGGCGGTGTCGATGAAGTTGATCCCCGCGTCCAGCGCCCGCTCGATGATCCGGACCGACTCGTCGTGATCCGGGTTACCCCAGGCCCCGAACATCATCGCGCCCAGGCAAAGCGGGCTGACTTTCACGCCGGTGGTACCCAGTACGCGCATCTCCATAGCGTCCACCCTATGAGCGTGCGCCTGGCGCCGTGCGGTGCCCCCACTCCCGGCCCGCGTCTGGTTCCCCGGGTCAGCGGTGATCGGCCAGGGTCCCGGCGGCAAGGTCCACGATCAGACGTTCAGGATCTTCTTCAGGAACTGGCCGGTGTAGCTGTCGTCGGCCATGGTCAGCTCCTCAGGAGTGCCGGTGGCTACCACCGCTCCGCCGCGCGAGCCGCCCTCCGGCCCCAGGTCGATCACCCAGTCGGCCGTCTTGATCACGTCCAGGTTGTGCTCGATCACGATGACCGTGTTGCCCCCGTCGACCAGCCGCTGGAGTACGCCCAGCAGCTTCTTGATGTCATCGAAGTGCAGCCCGGTGGTCGGCTCGTCCAGCACGTAGATGGTCCGGCCGGTGGACCGGCGCTGCAGCTCGGTGGCCAGCTTGACCCGCTGCGCCTCGCCGCCGGACAACGTCGGGGCCGGCTGGCCGAGGCGGACGTAGCCGAGCCCGACATCGACCAGCGTCTTCAGGTGCCGGTGAATGGCGGGTACCGCCTCGAAGAAGCCAGCAGCCTCCTCGATCGGCATGTCGAGCACCTCGGCGATCGTCTTCCCCTTGAAGTGCACCTGCAGCGTGTCGGTGTTGTATCTGGCGCCGTGGCAGACCTCGCAGGGGACATAGACGTCGGGCAGGAACTGCATCTCGATCTTGATGGTCCCGTCGCCCGAGCAGGCTTCGCACCGGCCGCCCTTGACGTTGAACGAGAACCGGCCCGGCTGGTAGCCGCGGATCTTCGCCTCGGTGGTCTGCGCGAACAGCCGCCTGATGTGGTCGAACACCCCGGTGTAGGTGGCCGGGTTGGACCGCGGGGTCCGGCCGATCGGCCCCTGGTCGACGTGCACCACCTTGTCCAGCTGCTGCATCCCGGTCACCCGGGTGTGCTTGCCGGGCACGGTCCGGGCACCGTGCAGGTCCTTGGCCAGGGCGTTGAAGAGGATCTCGTTGACCAGGGTGGACTTGCCCGAGCCCGAGACGCCGGTGACCGCGACCAGGCAGCCGAGCGGGAAGGCCACGTCCACGTTGCGCAGGTTGTGCTCGGTCGCGCCCTTGACCACGATCTCGCGCCCGCGGCTGCGCTTGCGGCGCCGGGCTGGCACCGGGATGCTCAGCCGGCCAGACAGGTACGCGCCGGTGACGGACTTTTCGCTGGCCACCAGCTCGGCCACCGGTCCGGCCACCACGATCTCGCCGCCGTGCTCCCCCGCTCCCGGGCCGATGTCGACCACCCAGTCGGCGCTGCGGATCGTGTCCTCGTCGTGCTCCACCACGATCAGCGTGTTGCCGAGGTCGCGCAGCCGCAGCAGGGTCTCCAGCAGCCGGTGATTATCGCGCTGGTGCAGCCCGACCGAGGGCTCGTCGAGGACGTAGAGCACGCCGACCAGGCCAGAGCCGATCTGGGTCGCGAGCCGGATCCGCTGCGCCTCCCCGCCGGCCAGCGTGGCCGCGGCGCGGTCCAGGGTCAGGTAGTCCAGGCCCACGTCGAGCAGGAAGCCGAGCCTGGCGTTGACCTCCTTGAGCACCCGGGCCGCGATCTGCATGTCGCGCTCGGACAGCTCGGTGCCGAGCAGGAGCTTGGCCAGCTCGCCGATGGGCAGCGCGCACAGGTCCGCGATGGACCTGCCGTCGACCGTGACCGCCAGCGAGACCGGCTTCAGCCGGGATCCGTCGCAGACCGGGCACGGAACCTCGCGCATGTACCCGGCGTACCGCTCGCGGCTCGAGTCGCTCTCCGCCTCCTCGTGATGGCGCTGAACGTACGGGACCGCTCCCTCGAATGAGGTGTAGTACGAGCGCTGCCGTCCGTACCTGTTCTTATACCGAACGTGCACCTGCCGGTCATACCCGTACAGCAGGGCCTTGCGGGCGGCGGCCGGGAGCTTCTCCCACCGAGTGCTGAGGGTGAACCCCATCGCGTCGCCCAGCGCCTCGATCAGCCTGGTGAAGTAGTCGCTGATATGCCCGCCGCCCCAGGGTGCTATCGCGCCGTCGGCCAGCGACCGCGACGGGTCGGGCACGATGAGCTCGGGGTCGACCTCCATCCTGGTGCCCAGCCCGGTGCAGTCCGGGCACGCGCCCCACGGGGAGTTGAACGAGAACGACCGCGGCTCCAGCTCGTCGAACGACAGGTCGTCGTACAGGCAGGCCAGGTGCTCGGAGAACATCCGCTCGCGGTGCGGATCGTCTTCCGGCAGATCCACGAAGTCGAGCACGACCACTCCGCCGGACAGCGTCAGCGCGGTTTCGACCGAGTCAGTCAGCCTGCGCCGGGCCTCGGGCTTAACGGCCAGCCTGTCGATCACGACCTCGATGTCGTGCTTCTCGTACTTCTTCAGGGCGGGAAGCCGGCCGGCGACCGCTTCCTCGAGCCGCACCACCACGCCGTCCACCCGCGCCCGGGAGAACCCCTTGGTCTGCAGCTCGCGCATCAGCTCGCCGTACTCGCCCTTGCGCCCGCGGACCACCGGAGCCAGCACCTGGAACCTGGTCCCGTCCTCGAGCTCGAGCAGCCGGTCCACGATCTGCTGCGGGCTCTGCCGCGCGATCGGCCTGCCGCACACGGGGCAGTGCGGCTTGCCGATCCTGGCGTACAGCAGCCGCAGGTAGTCGTAGACCTCGGTGATCGTCCCCACCGTGGAGCGGGGGTTGCGGCTGGCCGCCTTCTGGTCGATGGAGACCGCGGGCGACAGCCCGTCGATGAAGTCGACGTCCGGCTTGTCCATCTGCCCGAGGAACTGGCGTGCATACGCGGACAGCGATTCCACGTAGCGGCGCTGGCCCTCGGCGAAGATCGTGTCGAAGGCCAGGCTGGACTTGCCCGACCCGGACAGGCCGGTAAAGACGATCATGGAATCCCGCGGCAGGTCCAGCGAGACGTCCTTGAGGTTGTGCTCACGGGCACCGCGAACCACAAGTCGATCAGCCACTGCGCTCTCAGCTCTCCCCGCCGACGTCGTCAATCCGGGACACGGGACGCCAAGCCATGCTATCCGGGGGCACGGACAATTTCGGGCCGCCCGCGATGCCCGCCCCGGGCCGCCCGTCCTATCACTCCAACCGGGAGCACGAGCCGATTATTGCCCGATGGCCCGCTGGTAGCGGCTCGCCGCCCGGTAGCCCGGCCGCGTGGTGCGCGGCAGGCAGTCCACATCGCCGGCATGCGCGAAGCCCAGCCCCTCGTAGTAAGCGCGCAGCCGCTCGTTGTCACGGTCGCAGTCCAGCCGGAGCCAGCGCCGCCCGCATTCGCGGGTCAGGGCGCCGGCCGCCGCGATCAGCTGCGCCCCGATGCCGCGGCCGGCCACCTCCGGGTGCGTGGCCAGCCGGTGCAGGTAGCCGGCCTGGCCGTCGTCCGGGCCCCAGACGCGCTCATCGGACCAGCGCAGCACGAACGTCGCGACGGGCCGCCCGTCGAGCCAGGCGAGATGGACCAGCCCGTCCGGCAGATCGCGGACGACGTCGGGGAACTCGCGGCCCCACGTGCTGGCCCGGGCCCCGGCCCCGGCCGCTGTAGCGGCCCGGAGGATGCCAACCACCGCGTCCTGGTCGCCGCAGGACGCGGTGACGACCTCGACTCCGGTCATGCCCGATTCCTTCCGGCGACAGCAGTGAACTCGAGGCGGAGTTTGCCGCGGATACTATCTGGCTGCGTTAATTGACCTCATAGTCCGGCTACGAAATCAGCGTGAGTACACCGGCGGACGGGGATCGATATGACCGGTAACCAGCCTCCCGGGGCCGCCCTCGGCCCGGATGGCCGCTACGGCCGCAGCGTCGTGCCGCCGGGGGTATGGATCGACGACTCGGACGAGGACGACCCGCTGCTCCGGAACGCCGACGGGTCGCTGGTTGACACCTGGCGCGAAGAGTACCCCTACCCCGAGCGCCTCACCCGCGAGGAGTACGACCACCTCAAGCGCGGTCTTCAGATCGAGTTGCTCAAGCTGCAGTACTGGGTCAGGGAAACGGGCGGCCGGTTCGTGGTGGTCTTCGAGGGCCGCGACGCGGCGGGCAAGGGGAGCACGATCAAGCGCTTCATGGAGCACCTGAACCCGCGATTCGCACAGGTCGTGGCGCTCGACATCCCCACCGAGCGGGAGAAGCACCAATGGTACTTCCAGCGGTACGTGGCACACCTGCCGACCGCCGGGGAGATGGTGCTGTTCGACCGGTCCTGGTACAACCGCGCTGGGGTCGAGCGGGTGATGGGCTTTTGCACCGACGCGCAGTACGAAAGCTTCCTGCAGCAGGCGCCAGAGTTCGAGCGGCTGCTGGTAGACGACGGCATCCACCTGACCAAGTTCTGGTTCTCCGTCACGCCCGGCGAGCAGCAGACCAGGTTCGCAATCCGCCAGATCGACCCGGTGCGGCAGTGGAAGCTCAGCCCGACCGACATCGCGCTGCTGGACAAGTGGGACGACTACACCGTGGCCAAGGTCGCGATGTTCCAGCGCACCGATTCGGCGCACGCGCCGTGGACGGTGATCAGGAGCAACGACAAGAAGCGGGCGCGGCTGGAGGCCATGCGCAGCCTGCTCGTCGGCATCGATTACGACGACAAGGATCCCGAGATCGTCGGCCACCCGGATCCGAACATCGTCGGCCGCCCCGCGAACCTGCGCGAAATCGGTGACGAGGAACTGTCTCCCACTCCCATCGCCCGCGCGCTGGGCTTCGACCCCGAACCCGGGAGCAGCCGCTAGGCCGGGACACGGTCTGGCGGCGGGCGGTCACCCCGGCGGGCGGCTCGCCGGTGACTGCGGCGACGGCGGCGGCGCGGCCGGATCGGTGTCGGCGGGCGCGGCCGGCTCGATGTCGGCGGGCGGCACGGCCGGCACTGTGAGTCCGGCGTCGCGATTGGCGGCGCGGGTGGCCGCTGGGCCGGCCGCGGGAGCGGGAGCGGGGCGCGGCCTGCGCCCGCCGGTGAACGCGGAGGCCACGGCGGCCAGCACGTTCGCGGCGATCGCAAAGCCGAACGCGACGCTCAGCCCGTCGTGGAACGGGGTCGCCATCAGGTGCGGGAAGAAGCCGCGACTGGTCAGGACCGCGGCGTGCCCGGCCGGCAGGTGGCCAAGCACCGCCGGCCCGAGTACCTGCTGCAGCGGGTTGTAGCCGAGGAACGCAGAGAACAGCACGGCGATCGGCGGCAGGTGCGAGACGTGCGCCGCGGCCGCGGCCGGGACCCCCTGCGCGGTCAGCCCGCTGTGCATCACCGACGGCAGCGAGCTGGCCAGGCCGGTGACGATCAGCGTGAAGAACACGCCGATGGACAGCACGAACGCGGTGTTCTGGAAGGTCGCGATCATCCCGCCCGCGGCACCGCGCTGGTTGGCGGGCACCGAGTTCATGATCTCGGCGCGGTTGGGCGGCGCGAACAACCCGGATCCGAACCCGTTGACCACCAGTATCGCGGCGAACGCCGCGTACCTGAAGTTCACCGGGAGGAAGAACAGCAGCACGAAGCTCAGCGCGGTCAGCAGCGCGCCGCCCACGGTGAAATACCGGGCGCCGAACCGGTCGGAGATGATCCCGGCCAGCGGGGCCGACACCAGGAAGCCAATCGTCAGCGGGACCAGGTAGATGCCGGCCCACAGCGGGGTCACCGCGAAGTCGTAGCCGTGCAGCGGCAGCCAGATGCCCTGCAGCCAGATGATCAGGATGAACTGGATGCCGCCGCGGCCCAGGGCCACGAGCAGGTTGGCCAGGTTGCCCGCCGCGAACGCCCGGATGCGGAACAGCGACAGATGGAACAGCGGCTCGGCCACCTTGGTCTCGACGATGCCGAAGATGACCAGGCAGGCCAGGCCGCCGAACAGCTCGGCCAGCACCGTCGGGTTGGTCCAGCCCATCGGATGCCCGCCGTACGGCAGCAGCCCGTAGGTGATGCCGACCAGGATCAGGATGAGGCCCGCCGCGAACAGCAGGTTTCCCCACCAGTCCATCTTGGCCCGCCGCCTGATGCCCTGGTCGTGCAGCATGAAGTAGGCCCAGACGGTGCCGAACACGCCGAACGGGACGGAGACGAGGAACACCAGGCGCCAGTTGTGCGGGGCCAGCACCCCGCCGAGCAGCAGGCCGATGAACGAGCCCGCGATGGCCGCGATCGCGTTCATGCCGAGCGCGGTGCCGCGCTGGTTGGGCGGGAACGCGTCGGTCAGGATCGCCGTGGAGTTGGCGAACAGGAACGCGCCGCCGATGCCCTGCACCACCCGCCAGCCGATCAGCCACAGCGCGGCGGACGGCCCGGTCATCCAGGTCACCGCCAGCAGGATGGAGGCCAGGGAGAACACGGCGAAGCCGAGGTTGTACATGCGGACCCGGCCGAACATGTCGCCGAGCCGGCCAAAGGCCACCACGAGCACCGCCGAGACCACCAGGAAGCCCATGATCATCCACAGCAGGTAGCCGGTGTTGCCCGGCGCCAGCGGGTTGAGCTTGATCCCGCGGAAGATGTCCGGCAGCGCGATCAGCACGATCGACAGGTTGATCGTCGCCATCAGCACGCCGAGCGTGGTGTTGGACAGGGCGATCCACTTGTAGTGCGGACCCTGCCGGCTGGCCCCGCGACCGCGGGCCGCTGCGGAATCCGGGGCCGCGCTGCCGTTCTTCTCCGCCATGAGCCCCTTCCGCTTCATCCGCACGACCCGGCAACACTTGTTGCTTAATGCGAACTAACTGTACCCGATGGGCTCGCGCCGGCCGGGGCAAGCCGGCCGGTCAGGACTCCAGGTAGCGCAGGACGGCGAGCACCCGCCGGTGGTCGGTGTCGGACGGCGGCAGCCCGAGCTTGCTGAAGATATTGCCGATGTGCTTCTCCACCGCCCGTTCGGAAATGAACAGGGTGCCCGAGATGGCGCTGTTGGACCGGCCCTCGGCCATCAGCCCGAGCACTTCGCGCTCCCGCGACGTCAGCCCGGCCAGCGTGCCGGCCCGCCGGCTCGCCCCCAGCATCTGCGTCACCACCTCAGGGTCAAGCGCGGTCCCGCCCGCCGCGACCCGGGTCAGCGCATCGACGAACTCGGCCACGTCCACCACCCGGTCCTTGAGCAGGTAGCCGACGCCCGCGGCGCCGCCGCCCGACTCGGCGCCGAGCAGCTCCGCCGCGTAGCTGGTCTCGATGTACTGGGAGAACACCAGCACGCCGAGCCCGGGATAGTCGCGCCGTAGCGCAACGGCCGCCCGCAGTCCCTCATCGGTGTGCGTGGGCGGCATCCGCACGTCCACGATCGTGACGTCGGGGCGGTGCTCGGCCACCGCGGCGCACAGCGCGTCGGCGTCGCCCACCGCGGCGGCCACCTCGTGCCCGCGATCGGCCAGGATCTCGATCAGGCCGGCCCGCAGCACGGCCGAATCCTCGGCGATCACGATGCGCATGCCCATCCTTCGGCAGCCGGTCCTCAGGCGTGCGAGGGTAGCTCGACCGTGACCACGGTAGGACCGCCGGGCGGGCTGTCGATCTCCAGCCGGCCGTCCACCGTGCGCACCCGTTCCGCGAGCCCGCGCAGGCCGGTGCCCGCGGCCATGCTCGCGCCGCCCGTCCCGTCGTCGGTGACCCGCACCCGGAGCAATCCCGGTACGTGCACCGCCTCCACGGTGGCCCGCCGCGCGCCGCTGTGCTTGGCCACGTTGGCCAGCAGTTCCGCGGCGCAGAAGTACGCGATGGTCTCGATGGCCGCAGACGGCCGCTCCGGCACGTCCACGACGAGCTCGACCGGGACGGCGCTGCGCGCGGCCAGGGTGGACAGCGCCGGGCCCAGGCCGCGGTCGAGCACCGGCGGGTGGATGCCGCGGGCCAGATCCCGCAGCTCGTTGATGGCCTCCCGGGCGGTGCGGTGCGCGGTGTCGACCAGCTCCAGGGCCCGCTTCACGTCCGGCTCGGCGGACGTCCCGGCACCGCCGCCCAGCTTCTCCTTGGCCAGGCCCAGCTTCATCGCAACCGCGACCAGCTGCGCCTGCGCGCCGTCGTGCAGGTCCCGCTCGATGGTGCGCAGCCGGGCGGCCGAGTCGTCGACGGCGTGGGCCCGGGTCTGCTCGAGGTCGCGGACCCGCTCGGACGCGGTCGGGCTGAGCAGGCCACCGATCAGCCACCGGTCCGGCATCAGCACGGCGCGCAGCACCCACGGGGCCAGCAGCAGCAGGATCACGCCCTGCGCGAACAACAGTCCCAGCCTGGGCCACGTGTCGAAGTAGAAGCCGCCGTAGTTGGGGGTGACGTGCTGCATGACGCCGTTCTGGCGGACCATGACGTGGTCAAGGCCGGCCGCCCAGGCCGCGGGCCACAGCACGCACGCGATGCCGAAAGCCCAGAAGAAGGCCGTGACGACGAACGACGCCACCGACAGGGGGAACCTCAGCAGCAGGTAGCCCCGGGCACGCCAGCCGACGACGTCGGTCAGCTGGGAGCGGAACCAGCCCAGGAACCCCGGCCGCACCTGGAGCGGGGCAGGCTCGGCCACCTGCACGCCGAGCAGGCGGCGCGCCACGGCCCGGTCGACCGCGCCGAACCAGCGGGCGACGATCGACCCCACCGCGATCAGCGGCAGGCCGATCACGAGGGAGAGGATCCCGAGGCCGACGCTGAGCATGGCCACCGTGACCGCGAATCCGGCCACCCCGAGCGGCAGGCCGATCAGCGCGTAGCCGACCTCGGACCAGGTGCGCCCGGTGAGGGGCGCGTGCAGGATCGTGGCGGCAGGCCGGCCGGGTGACCGGACGAGATCCCGGCTCATGGCGCTCACCGTCCTATTGTGCGCGTCCCGGGTGCCGGTCGTCATACGTCGCGCCGGCGGAGCAGGATCACGGCCGCGCCGAGCGCCAGCGCGGTCCACAGGCAGAACACGCCGAACCCCGCCCAGGGTGAGAGCAAGTCGCCGGCCTCCTGGTGGGCGTGCGTGATCAGCACGCCGGCGCGGGTCGGCAGGTAGGCGTCGATGTGCTGGCCGACGGTCCCCGGCAGCAGTGAGGCCAGGCTGGTCAGCACGACCAGCACGCCGATCACTACGGTGATCGCGGCCGCGGTGTGCCGCACCATGGCGCCGATCGCGAGCGACATCAGGCCGAGTACGGCGAGGTAGAGCCCCACGCCGAACACCGCGCGCAGGGTGGACGTATCGCCGAGTGACTCCGGCAGGTGGTGCCCGATGATCGCCTGGGCGCTGAGGAACGAGACGAAGGCCAGGATCTCGCCCGCCGCCAGCGCCACGGCGGTGAACACCACGGCCTTGGCGGCCAGCATCGGCGTACGGCGAGGCACCGCGAGCACGCTGGAGGAGATCATGCCGGTCGCGTACTCGCTCGTGATCACCAGCACGCCGAGCACGCAGAGCGGGATCTGCGCGAAGCCGAGCGCGGCCGCCAGGAACCCGGTCGGATCGGCCGCGTACTGGTGCTTGGTGGCCTCGCTCGTCGTGCCCCAGTTGGCGATCGCGATGCCGACGATCAGGGTGTTGAGGCCGACACCGGCCACCACCAGGGCCGCGAGCGACCAGGCGGTGGACCGGACCGAGCGGAGCTTCGTCCACTCCGAGCGGAGCAGCCGGGTGAAGCCGGAGGTCCCGGACGCGGGGGCCAGGTCCGGGCGGGCCGGCAGCGTGGTCGTGGTCATGGTCATGG
>Ga0070713_100000770_pt1 | contig 20515 bp, 22 predicted proteins | sample LARL82metaG_FD_65465 | JGI IMG/M metagenome (GOLD analysis project Ga0070713, IMG submission 65465) | Corn, switchgrass and miscanthus rhizosphere microbial communities from Kellogg Biological Station, Michigan, USA - LAR L8-2 metaG | ecosystem: Host-associated > Plants > Roots > Rhizosphere ...
CCTGCCGCCAAAACAATAAGTGCTCCCAAGAACAATGGATATGATGGAACGCTCGCCGCCGGCACAAACAGAAAGGCACCTACTCCCATCGTGAGCAGACCCACAACCATGGACCGCTTATAGCCAATAGCGTCGATGAGTTTAGCTGAAGGAATCGAGAACAGGAAATAAGACCCGAAGAATGCGAACTGAACCAGCATGATGCCGGCATAGTTCAAATCAAAAATCGACTTCAGGTGGGGAACGAGAATGTCGTTCAAGCACGTCAGGAATCCCCACATAAAGAAGAGGGTTGTGACGGTGGCAAGCGCGGCGCCATATTTCTGCCCGCTTCCGGGGGTCGAGGTGGAGGTAGTGGTATTAGGGCTCGCAATCGCCATGAGTTCTTTTCACCCTTCGAGGGGTAATGAATAATGTGGAACGCCGCAATCATACATCGCCGATAGGGCGTTTGGCTGACTTTTTGTTGGCCGGAGGTATTCCCGAGGCCCTACAAAATCGATTCTGTAGCTTGACAATCAATAGCCGTTGCCGGACACTCAGTCGTTTCCTGCAACCATTTCTATCTTCAGGTCCTACCATGCGCAGAATCATCATCATTTCTTTCATTGCGTGTTGTGCGCTCGCATACTCCGCTGCCGCCCAGAGCGACATGGCAGGGGTGATTGTATTTTCCGAGAGCGGATTCCCTGCTGCGGACTCCGCCGGCCCGTCGACGGATCAATTGGCGAGAAGTTTCGTGGGAGCGAAAAGCACTGGAGCACAGGAGCTAAGAGAAGCACTCGCCGCAAATTCGGCTCGCCTGCTTGTGCTCCCCTATGGATCTGCTTTTCCCGAGGAGAGCTGGCCGGCAATCAAGAGCTTTCTGGACCGTGGTGGCAATCTGCTGGTGCTGGGTGGCAGGCCGTTCACGCGCGCAGCTTATCACGATTCCCAAGGATGGCATCTGCGGGATTACAGCGTGAGATTCATACGTCCGCTGATGATCGATCAGTACCAGGAAACTCCGGCGTCGGAAGGCCTTCAATTCCAACCTAATCCGGATATGCCTGTGAAAGTTCCGCCATTTTCGTGGAAGCGCGCCTACAGCCCTGTGATTCGGCTTAGTGCTGTTGATTTGTATCATCGCGGCGGAGCTGCGGGCTCGCTGGATGCGCGACTCGACACCATCGCCTGGGGAGTGAAGGACGGGCACAAGATGTCGGCGCCTGCGATTCAGATCGATCATGACCGAAATGGCTTTGACGGAGGGCGCTGGATTTTTGTAAACGCGGAACTGTCCAAGGAATTCTTCGACAAAAGCGACCTCATTCAATCTCTGATGAAACGAGCCTGGGCCGGCGAAGAGGAATTCAGCGTGGGCCCGATGCTACCCCTTTACTTGCCTGGCGAACCGATCGAACTACAGGTGCGCTGGCATGCGGCACAGCAGCGCAGGGGGCTCTCCGTCAAGGTTGTTGCATATCCGGAATCCCAACCTTCGAATCGAACAACGACAACCGCGGCCATTCCTGCGACTGGACCTATTGTCCTAGCAGCTCCATCGAGTAAGGGCTTGTACGTCATTGAGGCTCAATTGCTCGAAGGTGAGGAGATTCGAGCAATCTATCATTCGGGATTCTGGATTCGCGATCATCAATTTCTTCGCTCCGGCCCGAGACTCACTGTGAACCCTGACTACTTTGAGCTGGATAGCAAGCCGCTGGCCGTGGTGGGCACCACGTACATGTCGAGCGAAATGCAGCGTCTGTATTTCGAGCATCCCAACGTTTATGTCTGGAACCAGGATTTAGGGCAGATCCACGATGCGGGCCTGAATATGATCCGCACGGGATGGTGGACGGGATGGGACAAGTTCTGCGATGAAAACGGGCAACCGTACGAGCGTACCCTGCGCACGTTGGAGGCCTACCTGATGACAGCGCGGAAGTATGGCTTGCCGGTGCAATTCAACTTCTTCGCATTTCTTCCCGATGTCTTGGGAGGTACGAATGCTTTTCTTGATCCGGCCGCTGTGCGCAGGCAACAGACGTTGATCTCAAGCGTCGTAGCGAGATTTCATGATGTGCCGTATCTCGCGTGGGACCTTATCAATGAGCCCAGTTTCTCGCAACATCTGTGGACCATGCGTCCGAATGGCGATCCTTTCGAACTGGCGGCATGGAACGAGTGGCTGGCCGCAAAATATCCGGATCGCGCAAAGTTGGCGGTTCTCTGGAATCTTCCGCTCGATTCTGCCGCTGGCACGATTCCACTGCCCGGCGACGCCGAATTTTCGCCGAGGGGAATGTATCTTGGAGTGAATTCCCTGCGCGTGAACGACTATTTCCTGTTCGCTCAGGAATCGTTCGCAAAATGGGCGCGGACGATGCGCGACACAATTCGCGCGACAGGTTCACAACAGCTCGTCACGGTAGGCCAGGATGAAGGCGGAATTCAGGACCGCCTGTCGCCCGCTTTCTGGGGATCGTCGGTCGATTTCACTACCAATCATTCATGGTGGCAGAACGACTACGTGCTTTGGGATTCGCTGGCGGCGAAGCAACCAGGCGAAGCGATGCTGATCCAGGAAACCGGGCTACAGCGCGAGCTGAATATGGATGAAGTTGCACGGCGTACGCCGGAAAATGAGGCTGCACTTCTGGAGCGAAAGATCGCGGGATCTTTTATTCAGGGATCAGGAGCGATCGAGTGGCTGTGGAACACAAACTCCGACATGACAGAAAGTAATGAGACACCCATCGGCGCTGTTCGTACCGACTACACGGAAAAGCCAGAAGCGACGTTGCTGCGGGCATTTGCACAATTTGCACCATCGCTAAGTGAGCATCTTCGCGAGCCCCAGCTCCCGCAAATTGCCATTGTCACTTCGCAAGCGTCGCAATATTCGGTAATGGCGGACTTTCAATTGGAAGCGCAACGTCGCGCGGTGCGCGCACTGGCCTACTCAACACATTTACCGGCGTATGTAATAGCCGAAAATCATATCGCACACTTGGGGGAACCGAAGCTGGTGATTCTGCCTTCGCCACAAGCCATCGGAGAGAATGCCTGGAATGCGATTCTGAGCTACGTCGAAAAGGGTGGCACTCTGCTCGTCACAGGCTCCGTGGAGAGAGATGAGCATTGGCAAATTGTTCAGCGATCCAAGGCTCTAGGAATTCCCGGGCATGCCGAACCGCTTGTGTATCACAATGCGGGGCTGGCTGTCGGAGAACGCCGCATCCAAATAGACTTTGGCCAGCAGCAACAAAATTGGCTGGATTCGCTGCGCTTCGAGGATGGTGCGACGTTGAAGGAGGTCTCGCACGGCAAAGGACGAATCTATTGGGCGGCGTATCCGGTGGAATTGTCAGAGAGTCTGCAATCGACAGCGGACCTTTATTCGTATGTAACGACGCGGTTGAATCTGATGCCGATGTTTACGACGCAGAGCGCGCTTCCTCCAGGCATCCTCGTGTTTCCAACGTTCCTTGCGGACTCGGTACTTTACGTGTTGATCTCCGACTCTGCCGATGACACAAAACTCAATCTTCGAGACCGGTCAACAGGCGTCGCCCTGGCGCTAACTCTGCGCAGCCAACATGCTGCAATTGCGGTCATTGGGAAAGAAGAAAAGAAGATTATTGCAAGCTACGGGTTCTAATAGCCGCGGCGACCCTCAAGAGTTTTCGCAGCGGTCTTAATACAGCATCCGGGGTATTGTTCCGCCTGCCTTAGGAAAATACTTTTCGAGTAAGCCCAGCGAGGCATTCCGCTCAATCGCTGGAAAACCGAGCAAAGGAGTATCAGAGATGCAAAAGGGATCACTGCGGGAATTGTATGTCGACGAATTGAGGGATCTCTACAGCGCCGAGACCCAGCTTACCAAAGCTCTGCCAAAAATGGCGAAAGCGTCGTCCAACGCCGAACTGCGTCAGGCATTTGAAGAGCACCTGCGCCAGACCTCGGAGCACGTTTCCCGTCTAGAACAAATCTTCGAGATGCTGGAGGAAAAGGCTTCGGGCAAAAAATGCTTGGGCATGGAGGGCCTAGTGAAGGAGGGTGCCGAATCGATGCAAGAGGATTACGAGGACGCTGTACTCGATGCGGCGATTATTGGTGCCGCCCAGAGAGTTGAGCATTACGAGATCGCGGCGTATGGCACAGCCCGGGAATTTGCCCGATTGCTGGGAGAGGATGAGCACATTTCCCTGCTGGAGGAAACTCTCGAGGAGGAGAAGCAAACAGATAGCAAGCTGACACAACTCGCCGAAAGTATTAATCCTCAGGCAAGCGACGCAGCTGCGGGACAAGAAGAGGATTCCGAAAGCCAGGAGTCCACAAGAAGCCGGAGCAAGGGATCGTCTCGGCGTGCGGCATAGTGCGTTACGAGTGGAAGGGCAGTTTTGCCCTTCCACCATCTCCAACCCTGCCATTCAAATACCCTAATCACCTGATGTGCAAGCTGCATTTCGTAAGGTTAACCTCCTACCTGAAATCCGCACCACTGGACGTCTTCGTTGCGGAGAATCCACAAGTTTGCGAGGAATCATATGAAGAAGCCTGCCTCCCGCAATGCACAGAATGCTGCATCGGCCTGGCACGCCCTTTACCAGGCAGCGTTGTTCGAGACTAATCGGCAAATGATCCCAGAACGAATCGCGGAGGCGGAGAGGGCGATCCTGATTCGTGTGAAAGAGCTTTTCCAAGTGCAGACGGACCACATCGAAGAGGATCAAATCCTCGATGATGCCCTGTATGCCCTGCGAGCGCTCAGGAATTGCGTGGTTCCGGAAACCAACGTTGCTTAATACTCTTAGGGATTATTGTTTTCGCCGCACGTTTCTTAAGTAACGGGGGAGTCCGGAGTTAGGGCAACCCTGTATTGTTGTCACAGCGTTAGCGCCGTAAAGTGCAGGCATCGAAGAAATTCGAGCTCACTCATGGCCACCAAAATTGTGCAACAATCTCTCCCGGCAATTCACCTTCAGCAGACGTTTGAGAATGCAGTTCGCGACATCAACCAGACAGGACTGAAGGGGAAAGATTCGCGTTATCGAATGCCCATTGTCCAACGACCTCTGGGTCCTTTACCACTCTCGTCCGGCGACGCCGAAAAACGAGCGCTGTCGGATGCCGCCAAGGCCCTCGCACAGCTGTGGAAAGTCGGCCCAAGTTTCAGTCGATGATCCCGAGGATCATCTGGGTTCTGCTGAGACAATCGTTGAGGGATGCAGCGGTGGCTCTTTGAGAGGCGCAGTCCTTTTGCTGAGTCCGACCAAGACAGCGATCACAATCATCATAAGAAAAATCGCAATCGCGACGGTTGCTAATCTCTTGCCCGCGTTAGGATTGCCCGCGATCATGCCCGACTTGAGATGCGGGTAGCTCGGCGCATGGTTTGGACTAAAAGAGTATTGAATCAAGCCCCAAGGACTCGAAAGAAGCTTCTTGGGGCTCGATTTGTACTTAAGCCGATCGCTTCCTAGACAGCTTTTCGCAGATTTTCGACGCTCTCGGACCCGCGCTTCATAGCAGACTCACCGGCACATGTTCTGCACGAAGCCACGGCCTCTTTGCGGCGTTCGCGAAGTCGGCTTTGGAAGGTATCCCAGCGATCCCCAATACCTACGGCATTGCTGCTAATTACGACGGAATCGGTACCTGCTGGTACTACGCGCTCCGATGGGCGCGACGCTGCCTCGAGATCAGCCTCGCTGGGCCTGGAGGACGATGTCGTGGAGGCATTTGTGGATTTTCCATGGGCTGCCGCAGCGGCCTGCTCGGACTGCAGATTGCCGGTCACCTGCTTGGTCGAGGGAGTCACGTTCCGATCTGTTTCAGCACGATGCATCACGGGATCACTAACCCACTTCGATCGGTAGCGCCCTTCGTAGTCCGACCACTTGCTCTCCGATTCCAGATCAGACTCCTGATACGCAGGAAATCGCTCAATTTGCTGCTTTGTAAGATTGCTATCGAAATCGTCCTCATGCTTTGCCGAGGCTCTCAACGCTTCGACTGGCACTAAGAACTTCTTGGTCGACAGCCATCCTCCGGTGTCTACTACGACGTAACGAATATCTGCGGATGAATGATCGAAAATGACGTCAGCGATTTTGCCCAACTTCTCGTCATTCATGCCGTAAACGTGAGACCCTCGAATATCTTCGGTCTCCGCAATATCAATCGTCTTCAGCGTGCCGTAATGTGCCATGAGTTCCTCCTGGCTGAAATGAGAAAGCGCAACAAATTTGCGTCTAGTAAGAAGTATTTGGTTCGCGAGTCAGCCAAACAATCAGCGGTTCACTGTAGCCCATGGCGAGAGAGGAAATCAGATCTGGCCCGGATCCTCTGGGTCCGGCTCTCTCACGGGCACGTCGGGATTTTCGGGCGGATCAATTGGGTCCTGAATAGGCGGCGGGGCCGGTTCGGAGGGAATGCGAAGCAAATATTCGACAGGAGTGTTCATATGATTTTCCGGTATTCAGATGCGGAGTTCAAGGAGACGGAAGCTTGTACTCTTAGTGTGCAGGCAGGTAAGAAGAGTTAGCGTATCGCGATGGCCGTCCCGATGTGGATCGTGTTGCTTCTGATGGCAATGCGACAAGAACTCTTCGGCTGCTGTTCCGGACTTGCGGTTTTACTTTGATCTTTCGGGCTTTGGCCTTGAGCCGATGACGACAGCGCAAGAGCTGCGAACGTGAGGACTGCTGCCACCAGCAAACGAATCACAAACTCTTTCATCTCTTTCACCATACTGTGAGGCGAACCGGGGCCTAGATCTGCGCTGAAACGGAAGACACCTTGATCGTGTTGCCGTTGCGAAAACCCACAACTCGCGCGCGCTGGCCTGCCACCTTCTTCAGCGAAGTGACATCTCCGACGAGCAGATAGGTTGAGTCCTCGTGAACCAAGGCAAAGGTTGCGCCACCGTGCACACAAACGCGGACACAGGTGCTGGCAGAACGATCAAGTTTGGGCTGATGCTTAGCACCACACTGCGAACAGGTCACCATGCCTTCAAAGGATTGCGCAGGCGTGGAGCCTCGTTCTGTCGCCTCTCGGCTGCCTACAGCAGCTCCGGCGACCGTTCCCAGGCTCGCCAAAAGAATCGCCAATGCAAATGCGATGACGGTTCCCAGGACAACGATTTCAATCCAGACACGGTACCTTGTCATAACTGCTACCTCTGAACAACAGGAGATGCATGGATGCCTTGTCTTTTAGAAGAGTTGGCGCACAACACGTGGAGCACCTGAGTGGCCGTTTGCGTATGCGATTCCCCACTCGCAAGTCGCAGAAAGCGAAGGACTGAAATTGTCGGGAGGCAGCCGCACCTGGTTGGAAAGGGAACCCGAAAGAAAAAAATTCCCTGCTGGAACTATAAGCCGGATCAGGCTGTTGCTGCGGCCTTCAGGGTTCCGAGACTGGAAGCCTCCTGCGCTCCAGCACGTCGCAGCAATTCGATGGCGCCATTGGCTTTAGTCCCTTCGGCGCACGAGACATAAACCAGGGCGCCGACGTCGCACAAGCGCATCCCAAGCCTTTTGGCATCGTCCTGCGAAAAGCCAAGATCCACCAACGTGCCGGAACCTCTCGAGAGTGCAGAGGAGGTCTGATTGTCCAATAAAGCCTGGAAGAAATCCTGCGAACGAATGAAAACACCGATGGTAGGAATCACCACAGCGCCGAACTCAGAGAACCAGCCGATCATCCGTGTTGTGGCTGAACTGTCGCGATCTGTGAAGGTGTAGGCGGGTTCCTGGAAAACTGCGGCGTCCGGATGAGCCGGTGACAACACCATGCAGATGTTCTCCTTATCAAAGCCGGCACGATTCAGGGCGCACACGACTTCGGGTAGAGCGACATCTCGAGAGTACATTCCGTAAGCTGCGGTTCGGGCATTCGTCATGATTGATACTCCGGGCCGAAACTTCGTCGGAAGGGGCTTTCGGATCCTTCAGCGGCGCTGGCTAATTTTTTAACGATACAGCCGGTTATGAAGGCAAGGCACTCGGGTGAATCTTGTATAGGTTCAGTCGGGCGAGTGACTTGGGTTACCGAGATTACCCTCTTTCGGAACCACCGATATCGCGCTGCTGTCTGGAGCGGATGTTTTCCCAGTGTTCGATATCGCGGGCTCTTGCTGCTTTTGGGGATCCGCAGGTGGCTTCGCTTGTTGGTCCGGCGGCTGCTCGGGCTGCGGAACCGGAGCGTCCCGAGGTGGAAGCGGCTGAGGCATCGGTTGTGGTTTTTGGAGTTGTGACCACGCAATCAGTTCGCGACTGGTATATGCGTCTTCCGGAGTTTGTGGGCTAGGGCGCTGAGCTAGTGCCACCGGCGATAGCGCCAAGGCAGCCAATGCCAGCAGTTTCGTCCGAATCATAATGCAGTCCCCATTGACGAAGCTGCCCGCGGGCACGTGCGGCGCTTGCTGAACCAAGTGCCCGACGTCCCAAGTGTGGCGTCTTACCCGGGAGCGTGCATACAGCTGTTGCTCTTTTACGTCTCATTCTGACAACCTTCCATAGAGTCTTCTCCGTATGGGATCCGGCGAGCCCCATTCAATAGACCTGCACAATTCCATTACGAACGGCGTAGCGGGTCAGGTCGGCTACCGAGTGGAGGCCCAGTTTTCGCATAAGGTTGGTGCGGTGTGTTTCGGCCGTCTTTACGCTGAGATTAAGCGTTACCGCAACTTCTTTGCTTGTGCGTCCCTCCGCGAGCAATTGGATTACTTCTCTTTCGCGCGCGGTCAGCGCATCTCCAGCGGGTTCCAAGGGGATATCGTCCCGCGAATCCCGCTTTTCGCGCTCCAGAAACGCATCCAGAACCATTTGGCCTACCCGTGTCGTAAAGAACGTCCTTTGGCGCTGCAACGCTTCCACCGCGGCAATCAGGTCGCGGCCTGCGTCAGACTTTAAGACGTATCCCCGGGCGCCCGCTCGCAGCACCTCGCGCACAACGTTATCGGAATCGTGCATAGTCAGAATGAGGATTGCGACTCCGGGATTCGTCGCAAGAATCTGACGAGCCGCCTCGAGCCCGTTCAGATTGGGCATGCCAATGTCGAGGAGAACCAGATTAGGTTTAGTGGCCGCGGCCTGTTCAACCGCATCGCGCCCGTCTTTCGCCTCGGCGCACACTTCCCAGCCGGGATGATTTTCCAGCAGAGCGCGAATGCCGCGGCGCGCCAATTCGTGATCGTCTGCAATCAAAATCCGGAGCATTGTTCCTCCGCGATGGCACGGTGCCGATGATGATGATTACGACCCGCGCAGCTAAGTTATGCTGAGACAACAATTCAGACCGACAAACGCGCCACTGGGCAGCATCCAGCATGCCACATGCCAAACTTGTATCCCTTTGTTGGCCAAGCAAAAGTTTGAGATCCGTGATGGCGCTCCTACGTGTCATACCTGAAAATTTTGCCAAGCGCCCCCGCAAATCTCCTCCTTCGAATCTGAATAGGAAGAGCCTATACAGGTTTTTCTGTATAGATGGCGCATAGGCGTTGACGATTCCGGGGTAGCTGGCATCTGACAAGCTTGCATGGAGGGTGCTCTATGTCGCTGCGTTCCCGGTCTCTTCTCCGCTCGATGCCACGAGCCATGTTAATCGCGGCCATGGCTGTCGTACTGTATGGAACCGCACGAGCACAGGAAGATCCGATGGGATTGCCCCCGCGAACTTCGGAACCGCCTCCGTCGGCGCAGCAAGAGCCCGCCCCGCAAAATTCCGAACCTTCGATTACGCCGGCCCAAGGCACTGAAGACCAAGGAAGATTCGTCTTCAGGAAACAGGTCCAGGAAGTTGTTCTTCACGCGACCGTGGTCGACGACACAGGCAGATTGGTAATGGGTCTTGACCGGAATGCATTCTCGATCTATCAGAACGGGCAGGCTGAAGCGATTACATCCTTCCGCCGGGAGGATGTTCCAGTGGCGATCGGGATTGTCATAGACAATTCTGGCTCGATGCGGGACAAGCGGGCAAAAGTTAACCAGGCAGTCGTGAACCTGGTGCGAGCCAGCAACTCTCAGGATGAGGTGTTCGTCGTCAATTTCAGCCAAACGCCTTATCTGGACCAGGATTTCACTTCCGACGTGCAACTGCTGCAGACGGCCCTACACCAGGTCTCGAGTAAGGGAAGCACCGCGCTCTATGACGCTGTAGTGGCCTCGAACGTTCACCTGCGAAATAACCAGCGACTGGACAAAAAGGTTCTGCTACTGATCACCGACGGGCAGGACAATATGAGCCGCGAGACATTACAAGACGCGCTGCGCAAGCTTCAATCGAACAAAGGTGCCACGTTGTATGCGATCGGGCTCACAAATGCAGGTATGACGCGGTCCGGCAGAGAGGCCTTGCAGAGTTTGGCGGCAAGCACTGGCGGAGCGGCGTATTTTCCGCAGAGCCTGGACGAGGTCGATTCAATCACTCGATCGATCGCTCATGATATTCGAAGCCAATACACACTTGCATACAATCCTGGTCCAAACATCGGAACGGGATATCAGAGAATCCGTGTGGACGTACGCGGCCCGGCTCATACACACCTGACCGTGCGCACACGAACCGGATATTATCCTGGGGAGGCAGTAAAGTAGCAGAAGCTCTGAGTTCGTTAGATCGCCCCGACAGCGTGTTAACGATTCTTTTCTTTTCAGGCCGCCGTTGGCCCAGTGGGAGTTTTCGGGGGCGGCGGCAACTCAATCTGAATCAGATTGTTCTTGATTGCGTAAACCACCAAATCACGGATCGAATGGAAGCTCAGTTTCCGCATGATATTGCTGCGGTGTGTTTCCACCGTCTTGGTGCTGAGGTTCAACAATGATGCCACTTCCTTCGAGCTGTTTCCTTCAGCAAGCAGTTGAGTGATCTCCCGTTCCCGAGCGGTCAAAGTGGGGAGCTTCGGAGCTTCATTCCGGGATACCGTCTGACCTTTTTCCAGAAATCCTGCAAGAACCAGGTCATTTACTCGGGGCGTGAAGAACATGCGCTTGTTCTGCAGAGCTTCGACTGCAGAAACTAGATCGCGGGCAGCGTCAGATTTCAGAACAAAACCGCGAGCACCGGCATCCAGAGCCTCGCGAATTACCTGATCGGAATCGGTGATTGTCAGCACGATGACCTTGAAATGAGGATCGTGTTGCAACAGCTGGCGTGTGGTATCCAGGCCGTTCAAATTCGGCATTCCGATATCGACAATCACGACATCGGGATTCAACTGAAGGGCCTTCTCTACCGCCTCCCGGCCGTCGCTTGCTTCACCGCAGACTTCCCAACCCTCATGCTTTTCCAAGAGAGCGCGCAGACCTTTTCGCACAATTTCATGATCGTCGGCTAAGAGAATTCTGAGTTTCATGTTCTACCTCTCGAGTCTGGTTTATGCAGTGTGCGGTTAGCGCACCTGTCGATAGCTTTGCTGTTCGTTCAGCGCTGTGAACACCCTATGTTCGCTAACGGCTTCAACGGCAGCCAAGAGATCACGCGCGGCGTTCGATTTCACGACATAGCCCCGAGCACCCGCTTCCAAAGCTTCCCGCATCATCTGCGGAGAATCGTGCTGGGTTACGAACAGAATCTCTAAATCTGGAGATTGGCGGCGCAATAGCCGGCACGCTTCGAGTCCGTTCATCCGGGGCATCGTAACGTCCAGTACCATTACATCCGGAGTCAGATCCTTGGCCTTCTCCACGGCTTCGGCTCCATCCGAGGCTTCCCCGACGACTTGCCAACCCGAGTGGCCTTCCAACAGAGTCTTCAACCCCTGTCTGACGATGGGATGGTCATCAACAACAACTATCCGAATTGTCATTCCGTTTCAGTTCCTCAAGGGGAGACCGACCAGACGATTCGCCACATTTTATCCGAACGGATGTGACAGCCTGACCAAGACTAAAAATTGCACGCCAGAACACCCACTCTTATAGGGGAAGCGCCTTAACACTCACGAAACAAAGGCTAACGGGCTAACTTACGAGGTCCAATACAGGGAATCCTGTATATGGACATGCATTTGCCTTCACTATTCGTGTCACACGATTTGCCCGGATATCAAAGGAAAATACGTGCGGTCATGCAGTAACACGTCGACAGCTTCCACTACTGCGCCTATATCCTGTTTGGCACAGGCGCCTCGAACTCCGGCTTGGCGCGCCGCATCTGCGAGTTGTCTCGACAGGTGCAATGTCACCATCAGAATGGGGATCTTGGGAAACGTCTCGGAGATCTGTTTCGCCACGTCCACACCGTTTAAGTCCGGCATCTGGTAGTCCAGGACAATAAGATCCGGAGGTGATTCAAAAACCTGGTGCAACGCCTCAGCTCCAGTCCGAGCTTCGCCACAAACCTGCCACGTCTCTTGTTGCTCGAGGATCGCCCTCATATATCGGCGAACCGCAGGATTATCGTCGACGACAAGAATACGGATCAAAACAACCCCCTGCCGTCCAACACCCGCGTAAGGGCTGCCGACAATTTGGCCCAGCAATTGTGATTGCAGTTCATTACAACGCCTTTTGACTAGGCTAGGCACACTGCGAAGGACTCACAATCCAGTGAAAGCAGTAGAGTTGCGGGCGACCTTGGTTACCTGCCTTGGTTACATGAGTTGGTTACCTGAGACGCTCGAGGGGAAATCACCAGATTCCCTTGTCGCTTCCCGTGATTTTCAATTCCAATGCCGCAGCTGTTGCCAGTCCGGGGAGAAGGCTTAAACGCAACGAATCGCGGACTTGTCCGCGAAGTACGAGTGTTCTGAGCTCGGCAGCATATAGGTTGAGAGAATGGGGAAGGATTGGCACTCTCAGGAAGTCGCGGCGGAAATCCACCTGATCCGCAGAAAACTTCGCCGATCCGGTAACCAGGGATGGCAAGGGAACACGATACCCACGATAGGATTCGACGTAGTCCGAAATAATCGCCAGGTACGTTGCAATTCCATCCCAAATTCCAGCGGCTTTACCCAGATCGCGAAGATAGTCGAAATCCACTGATTCGGACTCGATCAGGTGAGCATTGTCAACTACATCGCAAAGGCGAATGTAAAAATGCCGGTACATTCGCTGAAGAGTACTGACAATAATCCGGTGTTCGGGACTTAGCACTCGGTACGAACGAGAACCGGCGTTTACAACGCGCGTTCGGCCGGCGAGGGTTTGTGTGACCGCAGTTTGCTCTCCGGTTTGGCCCAGCCGGCGAATGTGGATTTCGACCAGTTCCGGCAAGCCAGGTACAATGAAATTCCACTTGTTAGCGAGGCGATCTCCCCAGCTGCGTTCGTCGACCGTCGCGTGGAACGCGGTGCGCATGGCGCGAACTACATCCATCTCGTCGGCGTCGGTGTAGAGGTCAAGATCGCTGCCAAGATCAGGCCAATGATCAAGCGACTTGATGACGGTGACGGGACATCCACTCTCTTCAAGCCTCGAGCAGATTTTGTGAAGGAACCCGAGCGCACGGTCGATGCGGATTCTTTCGCTTTCGAGGGCACTGTCGAATACCGATGTTTGCGGACTTCTTTCCGCACGCAAGATTCTGCTGAGACGTGAAAGCGCACGTACGATAACGTGGTTCTTGGAAGATAGAGATACAAGAGACGCCAGTTGTTCTGGCGTCATTGTGTTGATCGCCGCCGAGGTGCTACGAGCAATCTCGGCCGATTCCGGCGCCAGCGAAAGTTCAGACAGGATACGAAACAGAGTTTCCGCGTTGGGCGAAGGCTGCATTCGAGCAGTGCTCCGATTCAGAAGTACGTTGAATAACCCGGGCTTGGATGCCGCGCCAAATCTCGGGGGTTGGGTGCTATGGGCGACTCCGATCACCTCGAAGCAGCGGAGGCGGCCGGAGTCGCTTGACTGCATTTGGCAAAGTTCAAACGCTCGACCGCCGTACCCTCCTCGTAGTCATTCCACGTCTCGATCATCACAAAAGGTAGCGGATGTGCCGCATCGAAATAACGCGTGTACAAATGCAGTGTGTCCTCAAACGTTTGACCGCAACGGCTCTGCATATGCCGATTGAGTCCCCATTTTGCCGAGGAGTCGTCAAAGCCGGGCCAAGCTGCGCCCACGACGATCTTGTCAGAGTGCTTGCTCCGCATGTTCTTATAGAAATCGTCCAGATACTGCTCTCCCCAATTGCTGCCGTCGGGAGTCCAGCCTTTTTGTCCGGGCTGAACCCAGGCGTACATGCCGGCGAAATTCGCGGCGTACTGAGGTGGCGGCTCGTCCTTATAAATCAAGAGTGGGGATGATTCCCATGATTGCAGGTGCTCGACCACCTTGTTCCAGTCCACATGCCCCTGTTTGGGAAATATGAAAATCATGGGATGGCCGTTGTAGGTGAGATACGCAGCACGGTGAACAGCCTCAGGTCCGATATAGGCTCTGTAGGCCTTATCCAAGGCCATAATGGCGTTGTCGGTTGCTTGAGCGTCATCATCGGCGGGCTCGTTATAAAGCAACGCAACCTGAAAGTGATTCTCGTCGGCGGCTTGTTCAAGAAGCGCGAAGTTATGATCGGAAAATGGAGCACTCTGGCCGTACCAATCGACCACAAATGCCGAAATGCCCATGTGCCGAGCCTGCTGAATCTGTCGCCGGAGAATGTTGGGATCGTAGCTCGCGTAACCGACGTCCATATGGAGGCGATCGCCAAACCACGGCATATACACGGCTAGAAGTTTTGGCCAGGCGCCTGGTGCTTGCGAATGCTGTTGCAGAGGCCGGTGGATACCGGGCGAGGTGCAGCCCACACCTACCATGAAACACACGATGGCCAATCCCAACCACCTATTCGACACGAATCCACTCCATCGCGAGCAAGCGATAAACGTTTGATGCCACGTTAAAGAAACGTGGTTGGTAAGTGGAATGCCTTAGAAGTGAGGGACCGCCTGGAGCTGCCGAATCACCCAGCGATCGGCCCCCGGCGTCATGAGGACAACATACTCGACTCTCGCATGTTCGTTGTGTATCGCCTTATCGCCGTCGCGGATTTCTAGATCGTATTCGGCGCTGTCGTGCAATTCGATCACGTCTCCTTCGGGCGCGTAGAAAACAGCGTCCACTTTGTGAACTTGATTCAGATAGCGCGACGTGATGCCGTTGCGACGCTGACTTTTGACAGCTTCTCCAAACCAGGAATTGGCCGTGCCGGCGAATAAGCCATTCAGTGGATCAGTCGAGTTGGTCTGCATTGCGGTATCCAGGCTCGCCCACGCAAACTTGTAGTCGCGAACGATCGCCCGCTCGGTCAGGCTTTCCACTGTTCGCGGACCGGCCTTTGCAACATTGAGCGTTACCTGCGGAGCGCCATCGGCAGCGCTGAGTTGCATACATATGAGCAACGCAATCGCGGCGATCGTCAAAGATTGCGCACTCTTGCGAAGCAGGATCTTCATTGCTAACTTCATCTCTACTCCTTTCCGTTGAGGCGCAACTCATTGCCCATCGCCACTCCTGACGCGGCCGAGACTACAACTGGCCCTTTCACGAGCAGCGTCGCACGCGCGACATCCTGTTTGACTGGCGCATCTACGAAGCTCGTTTGATTTCCATTTTTCGCAGTGAAGGTCACGATCGTGCCATCAGGAACCGGATTTCCGGAACAGTCATGCACGGGTTCTGTTTCCACAAGAACGCCTTTTGCCGTAGGTTGCCCCTTGATGCGCAGCGAACATGGGTCGGAAGCAACCTGCTGCACCACTCGTTTCGCAGTGACGTCATTCAACGACGCAATGACCTGCATGGCGCCGGCTGTTTTTCCAGAGTTGGTGCGGAACCACGCCGCTCCGTCGCGCGTCTGGACGTTGCGAGTAGTTGGAGCCGAACCTTTCGCAGCCAACTGAAACTGAATGTTCAATGGCGCGATCACCATGTTTTGAAACTCATCGAAAGGAATGGCTACACCACTGATTACGTCGTTGAGGCTGACAGGCGCCCGTGAAGGATGCACGAGAAACGTCAGACGTGACGGCTTCGAAGGGGCCACGAAGAATACAACGCTACTGCACTCTGGGGCGCACACAATCGCCACATAACGCCCTGCGCTCTGGAGATCCTTGGGGCTTAACGAAATATCCTGGCCGAGTTGCACATCGCGTTTTGCCGCAATCGCAGGCCCAGTCAGATAAAAGGTCGCAGAACCGCCGCCACTCGTTCCGATCGACGCGGCAGTTCCTGCGACCGCTTCCGAAGGCGCGCGCAAAGCAACGTCTTGCGCTTGTGTCGAGACAGAAGCACAGATAACGACCGCCAGTGCCGGGAAGCAACAGCGCTTAAGATTTTTGCAGACTGTATTGATTGACGACGACATGAAAGTTTTGGACCTTTCCTGCCAGAGACTGGGGCAGTTCGACCGCGAATGTCTCGGTTGCTTGAGGCATCAACGCACGCTCGACGTATCCATCCGAGACCCACACGACCTTGCCGTTGTTGTCGTAGAAGCTGGCAATCACGTGTGGAATGTTGACGACTTGACCGCTTTCGTTGAGCAGCTCTCCATGCAGCACCGCATGCCCTTGCGCATCAGTTTCCAACTTTTGATTCATAACGCCGATCACTGGATCCGATGAGGCCGGCACCAGCGTAGCCTTCACATCCATCCGGACGTTCTTTACCTTTGCAAGGCTCACCTTGGGAAAGTCGATGCGATAAGGCGTCACTTGCTTTGGGAGGAGCACATGCAGGATTTTGTCGAAACTGCTTTCGTCATCGATGGGGCTTCCTGTACCGTCGACGAGCATTGCGTTAACAGTTACGAAGGCCGGGATAGTGTCTTCATTGACGACTTCGCCCATCACGATGGCACCTTGAGCCGAGTCGATTGCGTTCATCGATACAATCCGTACTTTCGGGGCATCGACATTGTGAGATCCCCAGTCCTCTCCCGCGCTCCCGCTGACCAAGTCCCAACGGAGATAATTGACCGGAACGATCTGAGCCGGAACATTCGGAGCCGGCTTTTCGTCCCACACGACTTTCCAGGAATCGCCGCGATGGGTAAGGTGGAAGTCACGGACGTCTTCCACAGGTCCTACGGGCGTCGTCCAGTGCAGTCGAACGCGCATGTCGGCATCGGAGGCTGTCGCATGGAGCGGCCTTGTATCGAAGCGTTCGAGGTTCGAGAAAGAGCGAAGCCCACCGTTGGATCCGATCCATTCCTGGATGAACGCTTGTTCATTCAATGTATCGCTAGTTCGCTCAATGCCGGAGAATGCGCGATCCCAGTTGCGCCGTTGAATGTCGAGCAGGAAGTTATTGAGCGCCTGCTCAGGCGTGGACGCGCTGGCTGAAAAACCGGGCAGCGCCGCGCCCGAGGCTACTCCAACCGGGCCGGACATCCGACCGCCGGTTAAGCCGACGAACAGAAGAACCACGGTCACCACCACGAGAAGTATGACGATCGGCAGAGTTCGTTTCATAGTGTTTTAGGCAACGTAATGCCGTTCAGGCTCTGATATCGGAACGGGGCTTTCAACCAATGTCCCTACAGGCTGTCGCGCAGGAAGGAAGAGTGTGAGGAACATAGCCAGGATGCTTATGCCAACTGGAAGCGTGCCCCACAGAAGACCCATCCACGCGGGTGGGATAGCATCGGACTCGATCCTGTGAGCCGGCGGAACGTCGTCTTTCGACCAGGCGGTTATCTCACCGTTGTCGAACGTTTCCGTCTTCCTCCATCCCACAAAAGTCAGCAGAGGCTCGTAGTAGGAGTCGTGCACGAAAATATATTTGAGCCCATAGCGATTGGCATGTTCGAGCATCGCGCGGAGTGAAGCCATCCCGGCAGAGCCGTAGAACTTGGCATTGGTTAATTGCGCTGAACCGTATTGAGTCATTTCAGGCAGCAATCGAGCGGAGTTGTAGTCGCCATCGACGCTGCTTGCGTCGGTGTAGGTCGAGACGTGTGCGAGTTCGCTCCCGAATCCCAAAGTCAAATATCGATAGGAATCGTGCCCGTCCCGATTCAAGAACGAAATAACGGGATCCACGTTGATTGTCGCGGTGGGCCGATATGGATTCGCGGTCAGCCAGGCAAGCGCTGCGCCGACTGTAGCAACAGAGGCTAGCGACAAGGCAACCGCTGCTTTTGCCTGGAAGCGATCGAGCAACTGCACGGCAAGAAGACCCACGATCGGCATCGCCATCAACGTCGCCCAGAACGTGAATCGCTCAAACGTCAGAATTTCAAACGCGCGTCCTAGCAACCATGCGGGGAGCGGCGTTGTCCCACCGAGGCCAAAGATCAGCGTGAGCCAAAAACCAAAAAGCAATGGCCGTAACCTCGCTACAGATGCGCCACGAATGATGATGAATGGGAGCGCCAGAATCAGAGCGCCATACGGGATCACGAAATAGTTGATTGCGGTTATGGAATTCAGCAGGAAGTTCCTGCGGCTATCGTGCGGGATGGGTATTTGATGAATCGGATGTTGAATCAGCGTCAGCCAGTAAGGAAGCAAAATGATGCCGACGCCAATGCCGACAAGAACCGCGAACACTGCGGAGCGCGCGATGGTGCCGCCGAGGGAACCCTTGACGCGCCCTTCGACCGCATCCCGGCAGGCAACCCACAGCACAGGTCCGGCAAAGAGCACGGTGCCAAAAATCAGCGTAACGTGGTGAGCTGCCGCTGCAGTTAAGCTCACAGCAATGCCTTTCACGAGGGCCCGTCCGGAAGATTCTGTCGCCCATTCATAGAAATAGGGCAGCGCATTCAAGTACAAAGCTGCGGATGTGATTGTCGCTAACTGCCCGGCCTGGTAAATCAAGAACGCCAGCGCGCCCAGGAAGATGCTTCCCAGAGCCGCATAGGACGCGGCGCGGTCCTCTACCCAAATCCGTGCAAAGCGGAACACTCCAACGGGAAGGAGCAAGACACCGACCAACTGCACTAGCATGTAAGACATCTTCAAACCGGCGACAGTCGACACGAGCGCAATCCATTGATGGGTCAGAGGAGGATAGGTGGTCTGCGAAAAGCCGGCAAACCACTTTTCGTTCCAGGGATTGAACCAGTGATGGGCGTAGTGTGAGGCCAGAAAGATGTGAAAGTTCGCATCAAACGAGCCTGCCGGAAGTTGCATGAGCAACAGCGGCCCGTGAACCGCCAGAGCCACCAACACGATTGCTAGAAGCGGAATCGGACGGGAATAGCTTTCGTTTGGGGTCATTCAGTGCACACTCCTGCGCTAAGAGCCAAAGTTTGATTCGCAAAAGTGGGCAGAGGTTTCCACGATTTCGCGCCTCTTTTCGACCCGGCACCGCGGAAAGGCAAACCTAACGGTTCCGCCAGCATCTGAGAAGGGCCGCTGGTCTCCCGTGGGAGCACCAGAATTCCCTTTTTGTAAGCGTGGTGACTACGTGAAAAGCCGGTTTCCGCTCACTAGCTTTTGCATCGTCATTCTCCTGACCCTCTATGGAAGAGGACTCGCCCAAACGTACGATGTCGGCGGAAAGTCTTCATCCGCGCAATCCGGACAACAGAGTAACGGAACAGATTTCAGCTGGGGTGCGGGCATTGAAGTGGCGCGGCAAGCGCGAGCCGCTGATGAGGCCCTCAAGAAAGGCGATTACGCCAGTGCCGTCGCTCACGCACAGCAAGCTGCGAATGCCGCTCCGCAAGATGCAGAACTGTGGTTTTTGCTCGGATACGCAGCTCGCCTTAACGGTCAATACCCTCTGTCGACCGATGCGTACAACCGCGGACTAAAACGGAAGCCAAATTCTGTACGCGGGCTAGCCGGGCTCGCACAGACATACGCTAAAACCGGTCGTGATCAGGAAGCACAACAGTTGCTTCGCAAAGTGATCGATGCCAATCCCAACGACGCCAACAGCCTTCAACTTGCCGGCGAGTTGATGCTGACGACAGATCCGAAAGCGGCCCTGCCGCTTTTAGAGCGAGCTGACACCGTCAAGCCCTCGGCACACGGCGATTTGCTGATTGCTCATGCCTACGAACGACTCGGACAACTGGACCAGGCAACGCATTACCTAAACCGGGCAAAGAGTCGGGCACCGCGGGATCCAGATGTCCTGCGGGCGGTCGCTGGGCAGTACCGCGACGGCGGTCACTTCGATGAGGCGATCGCGACCTTACAGTCAATCCCGAGCAAGAATGCGGACGTGCAGGCCGAACTCGCTTATACGTATGGAATCGCAGGCAAGCAGCAAGAAGCAGCCCAGCTCTATGCGCGACTCGCCAAATCTGCGAAGGGGAATGTCGGGCTGCAATTAAGCGCTGCGCAGGCCTTCATCAACATCGGCCGAGAAGACGACGCCCGACCATTCCTTGATGCGGCGCGCCAGATCGATGCCAACAACTATCGCCTGCACGCGATTCTTGCAGCCCTTGCCGAGTCACAGGATCGCTTGCCCGAAGCAGAGAGCGAATACAAGACCGCGCTGAGCAATCTGCCGGCTCACGTCCAGGAAGGTCCTCTTTATCCAATCGAATTGCGGCTGAATCTTTACGAAGTCTATGTTCGCCAGGATGACGACGCGAACGCGAAGCA
>Ga0070713_100000772_pt1 | contig 20477 bp, 19 predicted proteins | sample LARL82metaG_FD_65465 | JGI IMG/M metagenome (GOLD analysis project Ga0070713, IMG submission 65465) | Corn, switchgrass and miscanthus rhizosphere microbial communities from Kellogg Biological Station, Michigan, USA - LAR L8-2 metaG | ecosystem: Host-associated > Plants > Roots > Rhizosphere ...
AAAGCCTACCCACACTCTGATCCTTCGCTACTCAGTCACGTCACTCAGTCACGTCACTCAGTCACGTCACTCAGTCACGTCACTCAGTCACGTCACTCAGTCACGTCACTCAGTCACGTCGCGGCGGCTCAGCAAGAGGTAGCTGCCGCTGAAGAAGATTGCGCAGTAGACCAGCGAGATGATCAATGCCCGCGCTAACGTAAAATCGGCGCTGGGCGTCGGCGCCAGACCAATGGGATATTGCCCGGCATAGCCCAGCAGCGCCCCGACATTGCTGCCAAGGAACCAGTCGGGAATGTGCTGAAGCATCTTGCCGGTATCGTTCTGCAGCAGTAGCGGGGCCAGATTGGTTAGTATCCCACCGACAATAAACTCGAGCAAGAACCAACCGAGTGCTAACCCAATTCCCGCGGCTGTACTTTTGCCCAACGTTGCAGCGGCAAGCGCTACCAGCGCATAGGCAAACAGACTAAACGAGAACGCAAAGAAGAACTTGATGATCTCCATCCAGCCGCCAAACGATGGTGCGGAAACGGCCATTCCGAAAGCGGGTCCTACGATCAGACCCACCAGTGCTCCCACCAGCAGCATACCTACGGCGAGGATCATCGAAATCACCGCTAGGGTTATTGCCTGCGCCGTTAACATCTGGAGCCGACTGGTACCGCGCGAGAATGCCAGCCGTTGCGTGCTGAATCCATATTCGCTGCCTACCAGCGTGCCTGCCAGGATGCAGAGCAATATCAGCCCGACGACGCGCGTATATGACGCAGCGAACCCAAGAGACGTGGGGAAAGTGACAATATCTGTCAGCGGCGCAAGCGCGCTATCTCTCTCAGCCTTGAGTTGTTCTGTTGACGGCGCCTGACAGTCGGTGGCATTTGGCGGACACTGATAACTCTGTATCGGCTGATTTATGATCGAAGAAATGCCTATGGAGATGAAGCCAATCACGATGGCATAGAACACCACCACCAGAATGATCAGCACCTTCGCCATCACACGTCGCCACGCCAGATAGAGCTCCCAGCGCGTCAGGCGAAACACCTCAGAGACCCAGATGCCAGCGGGCGCGGGAAGAACGGACGCACCGGCGCCGGCCTGGGGAGCGGTAGGATTCATGCGATACCTCCTTGCGGGGGTGTGGACGACGAAACGGGCGACATGGATGGTAACGGTGACGCGGCAGACGATGGCGCACCATCGCCGCTGTCGCCGGTGAGCGCCAGGAAGTATTGTTCGAGGCTGCCCTCGCGGCGGCGCAATTCAGCGGCAAAGATGCCCTGTTCCGCCAGCAGCGCGTTGACATCCGCCGCGCGCTCCAGCGGCGCATCGACAAACAGTATCTGGCCGCCTGGAGGAACCCAGGCGCCGGACTCTGGAGCCGAGAGGCTCGCGCCACGGAGCCAGGGGAGGGTCGCCGCCCCCTGGAGCGCCGCCAGCGCCCGCGCGAGCTGCTCGGGATCGGCGAAGCCCAGTTGCAGACCTATCTGAGTGGAAAGCAGGTCGCCTACCTCGCCCTGCGCCAGCAGCGTGCCTTCTTTCATGATGGCGACGCGCGTGCAGACCTGCTGTACCTCGTGGAGCAGGTGGCTGGCCAGCAGCACAGTGATGCCGCGCTGCGCAAGCTGCTTGATCAGCGCGCGCACCTCCACCATGCCCGCTGGATCGAGGCCATTGGTCGGCTCATCCAGCACCACCAGCTCCGGCTGCGTGAGCAACGCCGCCGCGATGCCAAGCCGCTGCTTCATGCCGAGCGAATATTTGCGATAGGCGTCGTCGGCGCGCTCGCTCAGGCCGACATAGCCAATGGCCTCGTCCACACGCCTGCGTGATTCGGGCGAGTTGGGCAATCCGGCGAAGATGGCGACGCCGCGCAGGTTCTGCCGCCCGGAGAGATAGGGATAGAATGCTGGCTGCTCAACCACCGCGCCTATCCGCCGTAGCGCCGCGCGACGCTGATCGCTCTGGCTGTGGTCGCCACCGAAGAGCGAGATCGAGCCAGCGGTCGGCCAGACCAGCCCCAGCACCATGCGGAGCGTCGTGGATTTGCCAGAGCCGTTCGGCCCCAGCAGACCAAAAACGTCTCCACGCCGCACGTCGAGACTCAATCCGTTGACGGCCAGCCGCTTCGAGTAGCGCTTTGTTAGCCCGGTCGTGGCGAGCACAACCTCGCCCGCGCGCGCCGAGCCGTCCACCGCTGGGGCGACAGTGGCATCCATGAATATTCCCTCATTTCCTCACGAATCCAGGCAGATCGAGAAGCTCCTGACGCTGTATGCCTTCTCTGCCCAGAGAGTATAGACGTGTCTCATCTTCGCGGTCAATCGGCACAATTGACTGTGACGGCCCGCTATGCTAAGGTACGCCTGAATGGCCGTGCGCCTGTACGCGTGCCACACGCTATCTTCATCAGGCTATTCATCAAATGGCGGGTTTCGATGTTCCCGGCGAGCGGTGTCTGGGGTATTTATCGTATGCGGCGCACGCGGCGTCGTTGGCTCGGAGCGTCTGAAAGAGGAGTGTGACACCTCATGTCAGTGGATTTTGAGCGCATGGCTGCGAATCTACCCGCAGACCAGCGCAAACAACTCGGCCGCCAGTATCGCCGGAGCGCAAAGAACGAGACTACGGCGTTCCTCTCCTGCTTTTTTCTGGGCATCTTTGGCGTACATCATATGTATCTGGGAGAGTGGGCGCGCGGTCTTGCCCATCTGATTATTCCTGTGGTGGCGGCGATTGCCGTGGTCGTGGGCGTGCTGGGCGGGCTGCCCTCGCTGCCGATCACCGTGCTGGTCGCCGTGCTGGTGGTGGTGGCCCTCATCTGGGAGGGCATCGAGCTCTTCCAGGTGGATGACAAGGTGCGACATCATAATCTCGCGCTGGCCGAAAGCCTGATTGGCGCGGGCGCGCTGACAGACACCACGGCGCTGACGGACGCGGTGACGCGGCTCGATGCCGCAATGACCGGCTCGGCTGGAGCGGCTGGCGCAGCCGCGGCGGGCGGGATCACCGCGGAGGATGTCTCGGCGGCACGGGCGATGGCTGGCGAGCACAACAGCGCGCTCATGGAGGAGTTCGACTCCTCGACCACGCGGCTCATCAGCGATGACCCGAACGCGACAACGCCCGGCGCCCCCAAGACCTGGAGTGAGACGACGGTTTCCGGCGCGCCGGATCCCTCCGCCGACGATACGCTCGACATGCCTGCGCCGGAGTACGTCACCCATACGCATACCGAGACGGCAAACACGGTCACCGATAGCTATGAGTATGACCGCGCGCCCGACGCGACGCAGCCGATGGCGATCCCGACCGCCCGCGAGGCCGAGGCGGCCACCTGGCCCGACCATCCGCCGCTGAATCTGGCCGCCAACGCCATGGATGTGACCGACCATCATGCCTACGTCCCCCCGACCGAGGCGATAGCCGATGTGGAAGGCGCGGGCGCGACACCGCAATATGTGACGCTGCCAGACGACCAACCCGTCGCAACGGCGGCGGCAGCGGCTGACGTTGCGCCACTGGCGGTAGACGCCTCGACCACGATGCGCGACGCCACGGATGCGCATCCGCACGCGCCACACGCCGGGCTGGTGGCCGATGTGGAGGCCAACCCGACGCAGGCGGTCTACGTGAATCTGCCGGATGAGACGTATGTGCCGCCGATTGTCCCGGTGACGGACGCCGCCATCGCGGGCGCGGGCGCGGGCGCAGGATACCTCGCGGCCCAGGCTCAGGCCGCCGAGCCACCGGCGACCGCTGAGGCTGCGCCGGAAGCGACTGTTGAAGCGTCGCCGACCTCTGGCCCGCTGATGAAGCGCATCCGCATGAAGCGGCAGATTGTGGTGGATGGCCAGGTGGTGCGCGAGGAAGTGGTCGAGAAGCTCGTGCCGATCGATACCGACACGACCTCGATGGTGGCAGAGATGGATACGCAGCTTGGCCATGCCAGCAAAGAGGAGATCGCCCACATGGCCAATCTCGATCCCGACACCGGCCTCGATCTGCGGCGACGCACCGAGCTACCCGCCGACGAGCAGTAGATTTCTCCTGGCTTTCGGTCACGTGTCTGTGGGGGAGGAGTCAGTCTGCTGAGACGACATCCTCTCCCGACCGCGTTTCTTCACGGAGCGACGAGACAACCAGCCCTTCTGGCAACCGGCGCTGGCGGCGGCCAGGAGCGCGCAAGACATAGATGAGTGCGACGGTGGGGCCGCTGGTCTCTCCCAATGTGACAAGCGCCAGCAACGCTTGATTCGGTGCGGGACAGCTGGTAAGGCTTGTGAATCCTGACGGATTGAGTGAGCATGTCATTACCGGCAGCAATTCGGACACAAGCTGAGTGGCGTAAGACAGAAAGCCAGCGACGACGAAAATTGCGAACCACCACCACCGCCGCGCCTGCGCCGCGTGCGCGAGGACGAGTGTCCACGCGGCAAGCAGCAGGCTCCCGCCTACTTGAGAGACGATGGTATCCAATGTTCCATATCCTCCGCCTGAGCTAAAATCAATGGGACTGCTGGCCGTCCGATATCCTCTGAAGGCAACCGCGAGGATGGCCCCAGCGCAACAGACGATAATCGCCCCATTGGTCCGTCGCGCGCCAAGCAGAATGGCCAGGGGAACCGCCACGACCGGCAGAATAAACCACAGGTACTGCAACCATTGCGATAGCACAGCTTGTTTCCTCGTTTCATAGATCGCCATCCTGGCGCGCCGTGCCCCGATGCCGTTGCCCCGAAGCGACGGGTGCATGGTATCATAGTGTCCTGGATGGCTATATACTACCAACCTGCCGATACATCTGTCCACCGGGAAAGAGAGCCGTGCCGATGCGTATCGTGACCGAGCCAGAGATCTACGTCGTGGGGCGCCAGACGCTGAACAACGACGAGGTGCAGCGCTTCCTGAACGATCACGAGACCTACTGGGAGACCGACTCCGAGAACAGCTCGGAGCTGATCGTCGAGCTGGCGGGTCGCGTGTGTTATATGTCGTGGGGAGACAAGCAGTTTCGCAAGACCAATAGCGACTATATCGGCAATCTTATCAACCAGGAACACGGCTCGGTGCTGGAGCATGCCGTCTGGGACTTGCTGCTCACGGGCGTCTCGCGGAGCCTGACCCATGAGCTGGTGCGCCACAGGGCTGGCACGGGAGTTTCGCAGCTTAGCCAACGCTATGTAGACGAGTCCACCGCCGACTTCGTCGAGCCGGGGATCATCGCGGGCGACCCGGAGCTGCATGACCTCTGGCAGAAGTCAGTTGAGGCGTCGCACGAGGCATATAAAGAGCTTGTGGCGGCGCTGGCGCAAAAGGTGCAGCAGCAGCATGGCGAGTTGCCGCGGACGCAGCGGCTGAAGATGGCGAGAGAGGCGGCACGGAGCGTGCTGCCGAACGCCACCGAGACGAAGATGCTCTTCTCCGCCAACGCGCGGGCCCTGCGCTGGATCATCACCCTGCGCGGGGGCGAGGGCGCTGAGCCGGAAATTCGCAAGTTCGCCGTCAAGCTCTGCCGTGTGATGCAGCAGGAGGCGCCTGTCCTCTTTGGCGACTTCGAGATCGTCCAGTTGGCGGATGGCAGCGAGGGTGTGAAGGCGGGCCACCAGAAGGTATGAGCGCATGTTCTTAACGCTGGAAGGCATCGAGGGCGCGGGCAAATCTACCCAGGCAAAACGACTTGCCGAGCGTCTGCGCGCGGATGGTCGCGCCGTCTGGCTGACGCGTGAGCCGGGTGGCACGCCGCTCGCCGGAGCGATTCGCGCGCTGCTGCTGCACCCCGAGGCGAGCCGGATCGCGCTCTCGCAGGCTGGATGGGCGCCCGGTGACGCGCCCGCCGAAGAGATGCTGCCACTGACCGAGTCGCTGCTGCTCTCCGCCGCGCGCGCCCAGCACGTTCCCGCGATCCGCGCGCACCTGGCGGCGGGCGAGATTGTCATCTGCGACCGCTACGCCGACGCCACCCGCGCCTATCAGGGGTCGGCGCGCGGCTTCGATATGGCGGCCATTCTCACGCTCGAAGAGATGGCGACGGATGGGCTGCGCCCCGACCTGACGCTGCTGCTGGATTTACCAGCCGAGGCGGGGCAGGCGCGCAAGGTGGAAGCGTCGGTGGATGGCGGCGATTGGGATCGCATAGACGCCGAGAGCCTGGCGTTTCACCAGCGGGTGCGCGCGGGCTACCTGGCGCTTGCCGCCGCCGAGCCAACGCGCATCCTCGTGCTGGATGCCGCCCACCCCCCCGACACGCTGGCCGACCTCATCTGGGAAACGGTGAAGGCGCGGCTCCCAGATTAACAGGCAGGGGTAGGTTGCGGATAGTCAGTTGGCGCGGGCAATGGCTTGGGCAGCAGCGTATCCAGGTGGGCGAGCGAGGCGCTGGTGAGATGCCGCATCGTCGCGGCGTCGGCTGTGCCGGAGAAGAAGAAGGTCCAGCCGTCGGCCAGCGGGACTGTGACCGTGACAATATCGTGGTCGCTCACCTGCCAGCCAGCGCGCCCGCCGACACTGACGGTTTCCACGCCGTCGGGACGGGTCGCGCTCCCCGCAAAGCGGCCAGTAATGAAAAGCCGCGTGCTGGACTCCAGCACGAACAACGCCGATGACACTATTTCGCCACCCATCTGCTCCGGCTCGTAGGTGTCACGTGGCAGCGGCAGCCAGGAGGGAATCTGGTACGCATTCGGTCCCAGTTTCGCGTCGGTGGGAAGCTGTGCTCCAAATAGACCACCTTCGATGTCCCAGGCGGGGCAACTCGGCTGCACACTCTTATCCAGCGCTAGCGGCAGAAGGGCGATACCCTCGTGGGCGTCGCCCCCATCCTGCGCGCACGTGGCCCGTGCCAGCACAGCGCCATACGTCGGCCCGCCCACCAGCCAGGTGAGGGTCGTCGTGGTCGTGTTGGCAGGCGGCTGATTGCCACAGATATTCAACAGGCTCATGCCCACCGCATAAGCCTGTTGTGGGGTGGCGGGTGGCGGCGTCACACGTTTCCACTCAAAAGGAATTGGCGCAGGCACACTATGGATACTCGATGAAGATGAGCTATAAGCGGGCACCCAGGGCAGCGGCACAGCGCAGCCCGCGAGCAGCGCCAGTGTCGTCACCAGCAACGCGATTCCAGCCAGGCGTAGAGATATCCTTCGTCCAAGTCGCAAGTCGTTCATAACGCGGCGACTCCTTACTCGGTGGCTCGTCCCGACAGCAGTATAGCATCCGATCATAGAGACGTTAGGATAGTGTGGTGCTGTTTCCGCATGAGTAGGCAATCTCCCATGATATACTGTTCTGGTATGTCTTCATATACCGCCCTGATGCTTTCGGGGCTGATGGATGCACTATTCTCCTCCAGAAATGGGAGGTTCCACTAGATGTTTGAAAGTCTCTCTCAGCGGCTCGATAGTGTCTTCGAGCGATTGCGCGGCAAGGGCCGGATCACCGAGCAGGACGTGACTGAGGCGATGCGCGAGGTGCGCCAGGCGCTGCTCGAGGCCGATGTCAACTTCAAACTAGTCAAGCAGTTCGTCGCGCGCGTGCAGGAGCGCGCCATGGCGGCTGTCGGCACGGAGGTGCTCAGCGGCGTCACGGCGGCGCAGCAAATCTTCGGCATCGTCCACGAAGAGCTGGTCACGATGCTCGGCGGTGAGGACGAAGGCAGCGGCAAGATCCAGTTCGCTGGCGCGCCGCCCACCATCATCATGCTCGTCGGCCTGCAAGGCTCTGGCAAGACGACCCACGCAGGCAAACTGGCCAACTGGTTCCGCAAGAACGGCCAGAAGCCGGGTATGGTTGCCGCCGATATGCAGCGGCCCGCCGCCGTTCAGCAGTTGCAGCAGATTGGGCGGCAGCTCGATATCCCGGTCTATGTCGAGCCAGCGGGTAACAAGCCGGTAGATATCACCCAGCGCAGCCTCAAATGGGCGCGCGAGCAGGCGCTGACCATCCTCATCCTCGACACGGCAGGCCGCCTGCACATCGACGAAGACCTGATGCACGAGGTCGCCACCATCCGCCAGCGCACCCAGCCGCAGGAGGTGCTGCTGGTGGTGGACGCGATGACTGGCCAGGACGCGGTGCGCGTGGCCGACGAGTTCAACAAGACCGTCGGGCTGACGGGCCTCATCCTGACCAAGATGGATGGTGACGCTCGTGGTGGCGCGGCGCTCTCCGTCCGCCAGGTGACCGGCGTGCCAATCAAATTCATGGGCACGGGCGAGAAGCTCGACGCGCTGGAGCAGTTCTATCCCGACCGGCTGGCGCAGCGCATTCTGGGCATGGGCGATGTGATGTCGCTGATCGAGCGCGCCCGCGAGCAGATCGACGAGAAGCAGGCCGAGAAGATGGCCCGCAAGATGGGCACGGGCCGGTTCGACCTCGAAGACTTCCTGCAGCAGATGCGCCAGATGCGCAAGATGGGGCCGATGGCGCAGCTGCTCGAAATGATCCCCGGCATGGGCAAGGCGCTCAGCGACCCGCAGGTCAAGGCCGCGCTGGAAGGCGACCAGATGAAGCAGACCGAGGCGATCATTCTCTCGATGACGATGGAGGAGCGCCACAACCCCGACATCCTCAATGGCAGCCGCAAGCGCCGCATCGCGAAGGGCAGCGGCACCACCCCGCAGGAGATCAATCAGCTGCTCGCCTCCTTTAAGCAGGCGCAGACGATGATGAAGCAGATGATGGCGATGCAGCAGCCCGGCAAGAAGGGCCGCAAGGGGCGCTTCGGCGGCATGGGTGGCGGCATGGGCGGGCTAGGTAGCCTCGGTGGAGGCAGCCCGTTCGGCCAGTAACGCTCATCCGTATCTCTTTGAGCCAGCCACAGCACAGAAGCAGATAGCCGCTTCGTCTCATACTATGGAAACGGAAGTTGCCGCCAGGTTACTCTTCTTGTTCAGGGGTGAACTGGGCGGCTTCCCGTTTCCTGAGCGCGCGCATATACCCAACTTCGAAAGGCGCGCTCCCACAGTACTCGCGTGCGATTGATGTTCCCCAGGGCTACTCTGTACGTTTATTCGGTTGAACGGATGAGGAGAGTCTCCGTCGCGCCAATGCAGGCCCATGTGCATGATGCGCGCTTCGTAGTGACTCCGCGGTGTGGCGCGAGGAGGTTCGGTCGAGCATGTTTGGACGCCTGTCGGTAAATACCCCACTCCGCCGCACACCCCGCTGGGTCATGGCGCTGCTGATCGTCGTTGTGGTCACTATGACACTGGCCGCCTGTGGCAGCGACCCCAACCAGGAGGCGGCGCAACAGAACAAGGCACGCCTCGATAACGAGCTGAAGCACGCGCGCACGACCCTCGGCCTGCCCGATTCGATGCTGCAACCCATTGTCTCGCAGGAAAGCCAGATAGCGTCGGGTGAGGGTGGCTTCAACTACAACTATCAGGACGCCGCGGCCAATTATACGCTGCTCTACAACCAACTGGTCGGCATGGAGCAGAATGCCCAGCAGACACTGCAGAAACAGGCCAGCGACGACATTCAGGCCTTTGAGAAGGCGGTCACGCAACTGCGTGGCCAGGGCTTTAGCGAGATCGATGTCTATCAGGCGCGGCTCGACCAGGCGGCCCAGGACTACAGCACCGCGAAGACGGTGGGCGACTTTGCCAGAGTAGACACGACCGCGCAGCAACAGACGGCGGCGCTGCACGCGCTCTGGCCAGCCTACCAGAAGCTCCAGGACTTCCAGACGATTCTGCGCACGCTGCAGAACGCCGGGATGAACTCCGCGATGGGGCAGGTCGAGTACCAGCAAAATCTCGATGCGATTCGCGCTGGCCTGCCCGCCGACCGCTACGCCAAACTGGTTGAGGTGATCGACGGCCAGATCGTCCAGCTGATGGCCGACCAGGCCGAGGCGACCCCCTATATCGGCGCCGCCCTGCTCGACTCTTTCCAGGCGCGCATTGACCTGCTCAAGACCTACGGCCAGGATACAACAACCTTCCAGCAGCAGCACGACGACGATGTGGCTCAGTTGAAGTCGGCGAAGAGCACGGCCGATTACCTCTCGCTTGGCCAGAGGATTAGTAAGCAGATCGATGCGATGTCGTTGCCATTGCTCAAGGCGAAGGCCTACAGCGACTATGCCCAGCTGCAGAAGCTGGTGAACGCGATCTCGAGTATCCAGTTGACCAGCAAGTGGGATGGCAGCAGCTATTCGGCTGACTACGAATACCAGAATAAATGGGTGGGCATCGGCGACGCGCATGACAACCTGACCGCCGCCAGGACCCTGGAGTCGTACCAGTCCGCCGATGATGAAATCAACGATCTGGCGACCAACCTTCGCGCGCTCAAAGATAACCTCCCCTATGCCAAACCACAATACGCCTACCAGCCGCATGACGCTGACTTGCAGCTCATCAACGCGTATCGTCTGACCGGCAAAGTCATTGTCGTCTCGCTGCGCGAACAGGTCATGCGCACGTATGACAATGGCACATACATCAAATCGTATTTGGTGACGACGGGACGGTCTGAGCTGCCCTCATGGCCGGGCCTACATTACGCGATGTACAAGCTCTACCACACCGAATTCACCTCGCCAGAGCCGAAAGGTTCGCCGTTCTGGTATGCGCCGACGCCAATCAACTATGCCATCGCCTACGAGATCAACGGGTTCTTCCTCCATGACGCCTGGTGGCGCGCCGAGTTCGGGTTTGATACGAATCTGCCACACTGGGATCCCGCGGCGTTCAATGGCGGCTCACACGGCTGCATCAATCTGCCAGAGAATGATATGGCCGACCTCTACAACTGGACAGACATCGGTACGCCGATTGTGGTGTATTAGGCAGCTTGTAAGCCAGGCAAGGCTTAACGCCTGATTACAACGTATGTTCGGGGTGTGTGGGCCGTAGGCTGAAGACCGCAGGTGCGCGAGCCGTCAGGCTCGGAGCGAGCACCGCGAGCGCAGCGCCAGCGGCCCAAAGGGCACGGCTAATCCCATGGCCATCGTACTCTCTTGCCATCAGCACAGCGCCGAACGATCAGGATTTGCTGCGGCATTTATGCCGCGGAGCGGGGTTGGTTAGCCCTCCCACCCCTCGCCTTTTGTGGCGGCCTCCAGCCAGGCATCGCCCGCGTGGAGCCGCGCCAGAATCGCCCCCTCGCGCACGCCGCGCCGATTGATCGCGAGCGTATCCGCGCCGAGATGCTCTACCGCCGCCTGCAACACTGCCTCGCCCGCGCCAAGTATCACTGCCCGCGCGTGTGGGATCTCATACCGCTCCGTCAGTTGCGCAGCAGGCGTCGCCACGAGCAGCGATGCGAGCGCCTCCAGTTGATCGCGGGTGAGCAGCCCCATACGCATGCCATCCGCATGTGGCGCGTTGAGCACATCGAGCGATGGCGCCTCTTCGCCGGTAGCCAGATCGTCCGGCTCGGAAATGTGCAGCGCGCGGGCGGCAAGCATGACGAGCGTCGTCGCAGTGCCTCCACAGGCAATCACCTGCGCGACCGGGAGCGGCGCACTCACGGTGGCCAATTGCGCTGCCGTTTCCGCGCGTACCTGATCCAGCTCGGCAGCGCGCGGAGGATCAGATGGCGCATAGCGGGCGTGCATCGCGCCGGAGCCAAGCGGGAGCGACCTACGCCACTGAATGCGCGATCCCTTGCCGATGACCACCTCCATGCTGCCACCGCCGAGATCGAGCACCGCCCGGCGTTGTTCCGTTGTGACGGGCACTCCGCTGGTTGCGCCCCAGTAGGTGAGCGCGGCCTCCTGCTCGCCCGTGACGACTTGTAGCGTGATGCCAGTTTCTTCGCGCACTCGCGCCAGAAAGTCGTCAGCGTTGGCGGCGGCGCGCACGCCCTCGGTCGCGATGGCCAGCAACTCCTGCGCGCCAAGCGACTTCGCCTGCGCCGCATACGCGCGCAAGATCGTAATAGCGCGTGCCGTGCGCTCCTGCCCGATGGCGCCTGTGGCCGAGACATCCTCGCCGAGCCGCGTCAGGTCCAGCTCGTCGGCCAGGGTGATGAGGTCGCCGCCATCCTCCGTCGGACGCGCAACGACCAGGTGAATCGTGTTGCTACCGACATCCACGGCGGCAAGAGGCGTCATGGTATCCATAGTATGCTCCTTCCGGCAGGCAAGTGAGGCGCTGGTAGACAACGCTGAAAGACGACGCTGCCGCCCATGATGCTATTGTAGCGAATCACTGTCTTGACGCGGGCCACTCACGCGGGATACGCTGCTCAACAGTGTGACTCGATTCACAGGACAGGAGCCTGCATGACCAATGAACCCGTTCCCGACCATGATACCGCGCCGCTCCAGCAAGAGAATGGCCGTGCGGCATCCGTGCGGGAGGGTTTGGTTGTCGCGCTTGCGCCGAATGTCTTCGAAGTCGTCACTGCGGACGGCGCATCGTGGCTCTGCACAATACGCGGACGGCTGCGCAAATCGCGTCCGGTACGGCCAGCAGTACGTCAGCAGCAATCTCCGCGCCAGCCAGCAGCATCCGTCACCATTCCCACCGATGAGCCAGCAGCCAAGGCGCCGACGCGAGTTGCCCCTGGTGACTCGGTGCGATTCACGCCACTGGGCAATGGCGAGGGTGTCATCGAAGAGATACGTCCGCGCCGGACCGCGCTGGCACGCGCCCGCCCGGAGGTTGGCGCCGAGCAGGTGTTGCTGGCGAACCCCGATCAGGCGGTGCTGGTCTTTGCCATGCGCGAGCCGTCACCTCACTTTGGCCTGCTGGACCGCTACCTGGCTCTCTGCGAACATGCCCATGTTCCCGCGCTCATCTGCCTGAACAAAGACGACCTGGGCGAGCCGGAGGATGTCGCCACCGCGGAGGGCATCTATCGCGCGCTGGGGTATCCCGTATTGCGGACCAGCGCCGCCACCGGCGACGGAATGGACGCGCTACGCCAGCAGCTTGCCGAGCGGATCTCGCTGCTGACTGGCCCATCTGGTGTTGGCAAGTCGTCGCTGATGAATACCCTCATCCCCGATGCGCGCCAGCGGACAGGCGAGATCAGCACGGCGACCGGCAAGGGCCGCCATACGACGACGGGCGTGCGCCTGCTGCCGATGCCAGAGGGCGGCTGGCTGGCCGACTCCGCCGGGATTCGCGAGCTGGCGCTCTGGCAGGTGCCGTCGGAAGAATTGCCAGCCTGCTTTGCCGAGCTACGCGAGGCGGCGGGTAACTGCGAGTATGAGGACTGCACGCATGGCATCGAGGAGGAAGGCTGCGCGTTGCGGGCCGTGCTGATCGAGGGGCGCATGACGCCGGAACGCTATGCCAGCTTCCAGCGGCTGCTGGACGAAGCGCGCGCCGCCGAGGGGCCAGCCTGGGAGGCGAAGCGGCGGTGAGTAAAATGGGATCGAGAGGCATAAAGCGCATCGCGGTCGTGACCAGTGGTGGTGACGCGCCCGGCATGAACGCGGCGGTGCGCGCGCTGGTGCGGGCGGCTGCGGCGGAACAGGTCGAGGTGTTGGGCATACGCGACGGGTTCGCTGGACTGCTCGCGGAACGCTTCGAGTCACTCGATAGCCAGTCCGTCGCCGGAATACTCCAGCGTGGTGGTACCATCCTCGGCTCGACCCGCTTCCCCAGGTTTCTAGAGCGCGCCACGCAGGAGGAGGCGACTACGCGGCTGAGTGCGGCGGGAGTTGATGGGCTGGTGGTCATCGGCGGCAATGGCTCGCAGCAGGGCGCTCTGGCGCTGCACCAACTGGGCTTTCCGTCGGTAGGTATCTCCTCCACCATTGACAATGACCTCGCGGTGACTGAGGCGACCATCGGCGTTGATACCGCGCTCAACACGGCGCTCGGATGCATTGATCGGCTCAAGGATACCGCGACCTCGCACCAGCGCGCTTTTCTGGTCGAGGTGATGGGCCGCAATTCGGGCTACCTGGCGATGATGGCAGCCATCGCGGCGGGCGCGGAGCTGGCGATGGTCCCGGAGCGCCCAGTCGATCTGGAGGTGGTAGCTGAGGACGTGCGCGCGACCTATGCCCGTGGCAAGCGCCATTATATCGTCGTTGTCGCCGAAGGCGCTCATCCCGGCGCCCGCGATCTCGCCGACTACCTCGATAGCCATCCCAGCGGCTTCGAGGCGCGACTGACCGTGCTCGGCCACGTTCAGCGCGGTGGGTCGCCAACCGCGCGCGACAGGGTGCTCGCCAGCCGGTTTGGCGCGGGCGCGGTGCGGGCGCTGCTGGCGGGTCGTTCGGGCGTTGTCGTCGGGCTGGTGGAGGGCCAGCTCGCCGAAATCGCGCTGGAAGACGCGCTCGCCCCCTGCAACAAGGTGACGCCAGAGATGCTGGCGCTCGCCGATGTGCTGGCGCGCTAACCCTGGCTCATGCTGGCAGCGGTAGGACTACGAGGAGGGTTATCTGCGCGCATTTCCTTCATACCGATTCCCACTGCTCCACGGTGATGCCTGCTTGATCGAGGATACGGCGAAGTAATGGGAGGCTGATGTCTACCTGATGAGGATTGGGGATATGCAGTTTCAGCGTGCCATAGCTCATATATTGATGTTTGCCGCCACTGTAAGGCCCATCAAAGCCCAAAGCACGCAGGCCGCTGATAAGTTCACGTCGCTTGATAGGGCCAAATGGCGGCATCAGACCGCCCTTCCAACTTCGAGGCTCATGCCATCTACAACGGGAAGCGGCGTATGGTCGGCGATCTGGAGCAGAATCCAGCCTTCGAGCACTTCGCGCAGCTCCTGGCGAGACGCTTCCTCGGTTGCTGCATTCGACCAGACACCCTGAAAGTCGGGGATGCTACCGTAGTACGTACCATCCTCGATCTGTTCGATATGCGCGTGCTGCATTGCCGTATCAATATACTCCGCCAGCATGGGCAGGTCCCTTCTGTATCTGGCAGTGGCGCTGCCTCGAAAGCATGCCTCAGTATAGCATAGCGCTTGACGCTGCCTGTCTCTGCCTCATAGAATGTGCGGTATGAGTGAACTAATGACCCGCATCGAAGCACTACAACGCCGGGTGTATGAAATAACGGTGTATCTTTGACCTCGTTGCCAAAAAGCAGCAGATAGCGGCTATCGAGGAAGAGTCGCTCGCGCCCGATTTCTACAACGACCGCGTGCATGCGCAGCGGCAGATGCAGACGATGAGCCGCCTGCGCGACGAGGTATTTGTCTGGGAGTCGCTCGACGCGCGCCTCGCCGAACTCCGCGAACTGACCGAGCTGCTCGATACCGACCCTGATAGCCAGCTCGAGGGCGAGATCGACGAATCGCTCGCGCAGATCGAAGAAGATCTGGAAAAGCAGCGTTTCCGGCTGCTGCTCAATGGTCCGCATGACGCCAAATCGGCCATCATCTCGATCCACGCGGGCAACGGCGGCACCGACGCGATGGACTGGGTGCAGATGCTGCAGCGCGCCTATATGCGCTGGGCGGAGTCGCACGGCTACAAGGTGGAGCTGCTGGACGAGATGCCCGGTGAAGAGGCGGGCATCAAGAGCACGACCTTCAGCGTGGATGGACCATACGCCTACGGCTATCTGCGCGGCGAGGCGGGCGCCCACCGGCTGATTCGCCTCTCGCCCTTCGACGCCGCTCACCGCAGGCAGACATCCTTCGCCAAGGTTGAGGTGATGCCCGATATCGGCGAGGAGCCAATTGAGATCAACATCCGGCCCGAAGACCTGGAGGTAGATACCTTCCGCTCGACCGGCAAAGGCGGCCAGCATCTCAACAAGACGGACTCCGCCGTGCGCATCCGACATAAGCCGACCGGTATCGTTGTCACCTGCCAGAACGAGCGCTCGCAGATCCAGAATCGCGAGTTGGCGTTGCGTGTGCTCAAGTCAAGGCTTTACGAGCTGGAGATCGAGCAGCGCGAGCGTGAGGCGGCGCAGCTCAAAGGGGTACACGTCGAGGCTGACTTTGGCAACCAGATTCGCACGGTGACGATCCACCCCTACTCGCTGGTGAAAGACCACCGCACGGGCGCCGAGCAGTCCGACACCGTCGCCTACTTGAACGGCGAGATGGACCGTTTCATCCAGGCGAACCTGACGGCGCGGGCAGGCGAGGCGCTCAGCGCGGCCACGTCGTAGGGCTTGTGAGGATGTAGGGCTACCGTCGCGCCATGAACGGCGCGGCTAATCCCGGTGAATCGGCGTCTTCGTTCGAGATGAGCGAATGCGTCCATAGCAGGATTAGCCGTGCCCGTGAGGCCGCTGCCACGGCGGCGCGCGTGTCTGCGCCTTCGGGCTACGGCGCGCATTCCCCCAGGAACCCCGTCGCCAGCCGTCTACGGAAACGCCTGCCCGGTTGGCCGCACCACCATCTCGGAGATGGCGTAGTGCGCTGGCTGCTCGATGGCGAAGACCACCGCGCGGGCAATATCGGCGGGGACAAGCGGTGTCGCGCCTTTGAGCATATTTTCGAGGATGCCAGGCGGATAGTCCGCGACCTGCTGGAACTCGGAAATCACCACCCCCGGCTCGATGGTCGTTACACGGACGCCCCGTGGGCCAACCTCCTGCCGCAGCACGTCCGCGATGGCCGTCGCCGCGAATTTGCTGCCACAGTAGGCCGAGCCGAGCATCGTCGGCACGCGGCCCGCCACCGACGACGTCACGATCACGTGTCCCTGGCCGCGCTCCAGCATCGGCGCGACGCCATACTTCAGCGTTAGCAGCAGGCCGTAGACGTTGGTATCGATCATGTCTTTCCAGCGAGCTATATCGCCGTCAACCAGTGGGGCGCGATAGCCAAAGCCGGAATTGGCGACCAGAATATCGAGCTTGCCCCAGCGGTCGAGCGTCTGTTTCACCGCCGCCTGCACGTCCTCGGGATTGCGCACATCGCAGGAGAGCGGCAGCGCTTCTCCCTTCCCATCGCTCGCTAGTTCGTCGGCGAGAGCCTGCAAACGCTCCAGCCGACGCGCGGCCATCGCCACCCGCACACCGCGTTGCGCCAGAGCCTTGGCCACTGCCATTCCGATGCCGCTGCTGGCGCCAGTCACCAGCGCGACCTTCTCATGCAAATCTTGAAGCAACTCTGTTGGCGGCTGATTCGTGCTCACCTGTCGGTCATCCTCTCTGTTCGGTCTCTCCGGCGCGCGTCCGGTCGCATCTGCTTCCTGCCTGAAGCCTCGCCTGTCATGTCTTCAACTATAGCATGCATGGCAGTCGCCCCCTTGTGTACATAAGGGCGCGGCGCGAGAGGAAGAATTGGTGACTTGATTTCAATAGAACATTCGTTCTATAATTTCTCCATCGCGACGGGAACACCCTTCACCTCCCGGCGGTTGGGGAGCCGCTCGGCGTGAAGTCTCGCTCGCATTGACCCTGGCGCCGCACGTAGCCTCGCGTGCGGTACGGCGCGGGCGCCCTCCACCCGTGACGGCCTGGGCGGTCGTGTCCTCTCGCGGCTCCCAGGCGTTTGTGATCCTGAGCGGATTCAGCCTTTTTTAGCCTTTTTCCGTAACGCTTTTGTCACGCCGGGCGGGTATGATGACACCACGAGCATAGTCCCCTGCCAGTTCGCGGGATGAATGAAGGCGGTTGAGCGCATGCCACCAACCGAGACTCTCAGCACCACCGCCGGGAGCGCGTCGCCACAGATTGAGGCCGGTACTACTCGTCTCGACGGGCGACGGCTGACCCTTGCGCGCGTTGCCTGGGCTATCGTGTTCGTGGGAATGCTTGCCTCATTCGCGTTCGGCATTCCAGCCTACCTTGCCAGCTTGTCACGCGCCTGCCCCGATGTGTGCAGCTTCACCGAGCCACAGGCGGCGGCGCTTGCCAGCGTAGGAATCACGCTCGACACCTTTGCCTGGATTTCCATGACGCTCGCCTGCGTCATTGTGCTCATCTCCACAACGCTTGCGCTCATTCTCTTCTGGCGGCGCTCGAACGACTGGATGGTGTTGCTGGTCTCACTCTTCCTGGTCGCCTATCCCATCTTGAACCTGGGTACAACGACTACCCAGACCATTGATCTCACCTCACCGGCATGGATTTCTATCCAGATACTGACATTACCTGGCACATTTATCTTCTATGCCACGTTTCTGCTCTTTCCCAGTGGGCGGTTTGTGCCTCGCTGGACCTGGCTGCTGTTCGTCGCCTTCACCGTCTGGTCACTGCTGGCCGCGTATTTGCTCGATGCGCTTGATCTGCTGGTGCTTGGCTACCCGCTCACGTCGATCACCATTATCGTTCTGCAAGTCTACCGCTATCGCCATGGCTCGACGCCAGTCCAGCGCCAGCAGACGAAATGGGCCATTGCCGGACTCGCCGCCGTGCTGATAGCCAACCAGATCTTCTGGCTGCCTTCGGGTCTTACGCCGCTCGGCAATACCCTCTACATGCCCATTTCGTATCTCTTCTATCAACTGGTCATCCTGGCGATGCCGATCACCTTCTTCATCGCGATCCAGCGTTACCGCCTCTACGATATCGACACGATTGTCAATCGTGCGCTGGTCTATGGCTCGGTGACGGTCGTGCTGGCCGCCGCCTATGCGGGCTGCATCATCGCGCTCCAGGCTATCTCGCGCACGCTCGTGCCCATCCCCGGCGGTTCGGATGAGCCGATCACGATTGTCATCTCAACCCTGCTCATCGCCGCGCTCTTCCAGCCACTGCGGCGACGGGTGCAGCGGGCGGTAGACCGGCGTTTCTATCGCACCAGGTACGATGCGCGCAAGGCGGTCGAGGCGTTTGGAGCGACGCTGCGGCAGGAGGTGGATATCGCCTCATTCCGCGAGCGCTTGTTGACTGTGGTCCAGCAGACGATGGAGCCAGCGCACGTCTCACTGTGGCTCAAAGACCCACCATCGCGCAAGATAGAATGATCAAAAGCCGCTTGTGATGAGGCTGGCGACGAGAAACGCCAGGCCCGCGACGACGCCGATGGCTGAGCCGATCTTGCGCCAGGGCGGCAGCGTCGGCCATGCCTGCGGCGAGTTGCCGAGCAGCAGAAACGCCGCGCCGATGCAGAGCAGTGCGCCTCCTAGCAGCGGCATGTGGGTGAAGAGTGAGAGCAGCCCCATCGCGAGGAAGAACGCGCCGACCCACGGCACGTAGGACGAGAAGAAACCCGAACGCATGATTTCACCTTTCGACGCCGTAGCGCACTCATAATGAGCCGCCAACGACATTATAAGCCCTTGTGCGCGCCATGTTGCTGTTGCCGCGTCGCGCGGTGTATGGTTGTGAGCGTTGTTAGGCGGCGCGGCCGCCGCATTCACGTTCACACCGATTCAATGATGAAGGAGAGCCGATCATGCAGATAGCGGGAACAGGCGCACTGGTCACCGGCGGCGCGTCGGGGCTGGGCGCGGCGACGGTGCGGCGGCTGGCGGACGCGGGCGCGCGGGTGGTCATCGCCGACCTCAACGCGCAGACGGGCGAGGCGCTGGCGGCGGAGCTGGGCGAGAAGGCGCGTTTCGTGGCAACGGACGTCACCAGTGACGACTCGATGCGCGCGGCGGTGCAGGCGGCAGCCTCGCTCGGCAACGGGCTGCGCATTGTGGTGAACTGCGCGGGCATCGCCATCGCCGAGAAGGTGCTGGGCAAAGACACCACCCACGACCTCAATCGCTTCGCCAAAGTGCTTCAGGTCAACGTCGTCGGCATCTTCAACTCGATCCGTCTGGCAGCCGACGTGATGCAGCAGAACGAGCCAGACGCCGAGGGCGAGCGCGGCGTGATCGTCAATACGGCGTCGGTGGCGGCCTTCGATGGGCAGATTGGCCAGGCGGCATATTCTGCCTCGAAGGGGGCCGTCGTCAGCATGACGCTGCCAATTGCGCGCGAGCTGGCACGCTACGGCATCCGCGTGATGAGCATCGCGCCGGGCATCTTTGATACGCCGATGCTCGCCGGGCTGCCGGAGCCAGCGCGTCAGTCGCTCGGCCAGCAGGTGCCGTTCCCGCCGCGCCTGGGGCGCCCGGAGGAGTATGCCGCGCTGGTGCAGTCCATCGTCGAAAATACGATGCTCAACGGCGAGACGATCCGGCTAGATGGCGCGATCAGGATGCAACCGCGCTGAGTTAAAGTACACCGATTCGACTGAATGGCACGATTTGCAAAGCACCATTTTAGCCGATTGTTGGTCGCGCATTCAGCATATCATGTGGAACACGATTCCTGCGGTGATTACCGCAAGTACCGTGTTCCTGATAACTGCCCGATGATCTTCGCGGAAGAGGGGATTATGCGGCGCGGATCTGTGCGATAAAAGCAGCCTCGCTCGTTGCTGCTGGCACCGAGACACCAAGAGGTGTCACTGCGGAAACCACATCAGAATTCACTTTGAAGCGTCCAGTCGGTCCGCCTACCACAAAGAATTTGCCAGGTTCGTACTCGTGAAGAAAGAGTATCACGTGCTCGCCTATCTGGAATAAAGGGTCATCTCCGATCTGATACAATACGCCGTTGACAATGCCACCAGTCTGATGCACTGTCACGGACATGCCATGCACACGTCCTTTCGGGTCATGTACAACAGTGTCTAGGGCA
>Ga0070713_100000774_pt1 | contig 20465 bp, 21 predicted proteins | sample LARL82metaG_FD_65465 | JGI IMG/M metagenome (GOLD analysis project Ga0070713, IMG submission 65465) | Corn, switchgrass and miscanthus rhizosphere microbial communities from Kellogg Biological Station, Michigan, USA - LAR L8-2 metaG | ecosystem: Host-associated > Plants > Roots > Rhizosphere ...
CCCCGCGACCGCCTCCCTACCCGCCCGCGAACGCCCCCGCAGCCACGAGCACCGCGCCGCCCGCCACCTCGACCGCCTCGAGGCGCTGCTCGCAGCCGCGCGCACGCGCGAGCAGGCGCGAAGGGCGCCCGAGCTCGACGCCCTGGACGACCTCGATCTCCTCATCGAAGCCGATCCGACCGTGGCGCGCCAGGTGCACGGCGAGCGGGCCGGCGGCCGAGCCGGTGGCGGGATCCTCGTCGACGCCGAGGGCGGGGGCGAACATGCGCGTCTTCCAGCCGCTCGCGGAGCGCGCGAAGCAGCTCACGCCAACGTCGCCGAGGGCTCGCAGCGCGGAGCGGTCGGGAGACAACGAGGCGACCGTATCGACGTCGGGCGCCTCGACGTAGACGTGGCGCGGGCCGTTGGTGTACTCCTCGACCGGCAGGCCCGACGCCGCCAGCCCGAGCGCCGCGAGCACCTCGCCGGCGCGCTCGAACACGCGCCAGGTCGGGACCGGCTGGCGCATGCGGGCAAACGACGCCACCGGGGTGCGCTCCTCGACCTCGACCGGGACAGGACCGGCTCCCGTCTCCAGGACGACCGCCGTCAGTCCGAGCGCTCGCGCGGCGACTGCCGCCGCCCCCAGCACGGGATGGCCGGCGAACGGCAACTCCACGTGCGGCGTGAAGATGCGCGCCCTGAGCTCGCAGCCCGGATCCCGGGCCGGCAGCAGGAACACGGTCTCCGACAGCGCGAGCTCGCGCGCGAGCGCCTGCATGCGCCGCTCAGGGACGTCGCGCCCGTCGAGGAACACGGCCAGCTGGTTGCCCTCCAGCGGAGCGTCGGCGAACACGTCGAGGACCACGTAGCGGAGCAGCGCGCCGGGCTGGTCGGGGAACGGGTCGAACGCGGTCAGCCGCTCGATCGGGGCGGACATCGGACGCTCCAGCCTATGACCCCTGCCGGCGAGGCGCCGGGCTCAGTCGCCCGTGGCGCGCGGGCGCGGCGCGCGCAGGCACAGCCGTGCGCCGCCCAGCTCCAGCTCGGCGGGACCGCGCGGCGACTCGATCTCGATCGCCGCCAGCCCCTCCCTGCCACCCTCGGAGGAGCGCGTGAACGCGACCCGCCCGCCGCCGCACTCGAGCGCGACGGTCCCCTGCGCCGAGCCGGCGGCCGGCTCGAGCGCGAGCACCTGCGCCCACCGCGCAGCGGCTGCGTCGGGATCGGGGACGGCAACCACGATGCCCGTCAGGCGCCCGGGAGCGCCCTCTCCCACCCTGCCCGTCCACTCCGGACCTCCCCAACGCCAGGTGCCGTAGGGCACGGAGCGATCGAGGGACACGATCGCCCCCGGCATGTCGCGCGGGTGCAGGTGCGTGCCCGAGATGTCGGGCAGGTCGATGCGCCACACGACGCGGACCCCGAGCCGCGCGGCGCGCGCCCGCGCTCCGTCGAGGTCCTCGAGGTCGAACAGCGCCATGTAGCCGCCCTCGCCCCAGCGATCGAGATAGCGCCCCGCCGCCGTGCCGGGCCGCACCGGCGCCACGACCTCCAGGAAGCAGTCGCCGATCGCGAAGACCGCGTTCTCGAGCCCGAACTCTCCCACGCCCGGGTCGCGGAACGGCTCGCCGAGCCCCAGCGCCGAGGTCAACTGCCCGCACACGGGCTCGAGCCTTCTCGCCACCAGTACGGCCTGCCGGAGCCTCACCCTCGGCCTGTCGCTCTCCATGGTGGCGCAGCCTATGCTCTCCAGCTTCCAGCGGCCTCCGACGCCCACCGCCAGCCACCAGCACGGCCCCGATGTGCTCGCGGTCCCTGGGACTGTCCACCCGACTCCGGCGCGGCGCGGCGTACCCCGAAGCCCAGCCGGCGCAAACGGACCGGCGCATTTACGACTGGCAGCGTGCTATTTATGCCGAATAGTCGGATTTGTCCGACAGGAAACCACTTTTACGTCCTGGCTGTAGACAAAATATTGCTGACATGTCATCATGGTGAACCTGTCAGAACAGATGACATTTGTCATAGGTTCGAACCATCGCCGGAGGAGGGAGGAAGAACTTGGGATCGGGAGGCCACGGGGCCGTCGACGGGACGGCAGGGCCGTCGGACGCCGAAAGCGACGGGACGACACGCCCTGCCCCCCTCTATGAGCGACTTCCGCGCGGACCGCATCGACTGGGGCGGGAGGAGGTGCGCCAGCACCAGCGCACGCGCATCTACGGCGCGATGATCGAGGCCGTTTCCGAGAGCGGCTACAACGGCGCCAGCGTCAAGCAGGTGATCGCCCTGGCGGGCGTGTCCCGCCGCTCCTTCTACGAGCAGTTCGCGAACAAGGAGGACTGCTTCCTGGCCACGTTCGACCTGATCGCCAGACGCGAGCTGCAGCGCATGCGCAGTGCCTTCTACGAAGCTGGGGGGGACCTCGCAGACCGCCTGCGGGCAGCGTTCCAGGCGGGCGCCGAAGTTGCCGCTGCCGACCCGAAGTCCGCGCTGCTCGTGCTCGTCGATGCGCAAACCGCGGGCGTGCCTGGCACCCTGCGCCTGCGCAGGGCGAGCACCGCCTGCGAGCGGATGCTCGCCCGCTGCTTCGAGCGCGCGCCTGAGACCAGCGCCCTGCCGATCCCGATCGTGCGCGCGATCACGGGCGGCCTGCTCGGCGTGCTCGCGACGCAGCTGCGAGCGGGCTCGGTGCAGCCACCGCACGAGCTGGCGGACGAGCTGCTGGACTGGACGCTCGCGTTCCAGTCACCGTACATCGAGGCTCTCAACACACAATTGCAGGCACGCGCGCGAGCGCGCATGCGCGAGATCACGCTGGCCCATCGCGAACTTGCGCCGGAACCGATCGCGACCGTCGACGACGAGCGCACCCTGCTGCTTCGCAGCGTGCTCAGGCTGGCCACGCTCGACAGCTACGAAGAACTCGCCGCACCGCGGATCGCCGACGAAGCCGGCCTGCCGATCGAGACCTTCTTCGAGCACTTCGAGGATCGCGACCAGTGCTTCCTCGCCGCGCTCGAGATGATCGGCGCGGAGCTGCTCGAGATCGCCTCGAGCGCGAGCGAGCAGACGGACGAATGGCCGCGCGCGGTACGCCACGCGCTGGACGAGCTGATGCGCTTCATCGCCGCCCGGCCGCTGTACGCGCGAGCGATCATCCACGAGTCGTGCAGCGCCGGCGGCGAGACGTTCGACTGGAGCATGGCGCTCGCGCGCGAGCTGACCTTGAAGCTGCTGTCCGGCTCTGGCGTGCGCACCTCCGCGCCCCGGGTCGACGCGATCGCGGGCGCGCTCTGGCACACGATCCGCTGCCAGGTCGCCGGCGGGCGCATCCCCCTGCTGGGCGCGCTCGCCGACTACCTCTCCTACGTCGTGATGAGCGCCAGCCTGGGCCCGACCGCGGCGGTCGAAGCGCTGTGCGAAGAGCCCGTCAGCGACGACGGCGAACGAGCCGTTCTGCAAAGTACGTGAGCACGATCCCGAACAGCACCGAGATCACGATCACGATGATCAGCGGCGCCCGCCCGGACCCGAAGACCCAGTGAACCTTGACTTGGTCGAGGTTGAAGACGGCGAACAGGGTCAGCAGGACCGCCAGCACGATCATCGCCACCGTGCGAGCGGATTCCGACGTGCTGCGGCGCTCACCAGAGCGCGGCGGCTGAGCGTCGGCGGGCTTCTGTTCCGGGGGCGATGACATGCGCCTTTCAGGATCCTAGCCGTTGCCGGACGCGGAATACCATGCGTGGCGATGAGGGTCCTCACGCTCCTGGCCGGCGCCGGCTGCGCCATCGCGCTCGCCGCCTGCGGCTCGCAGACCAAGACGGTCACGGTCACGAGCAGCCCCGGCGTCACCGCGCGGACGGGCACCACGCCCGCGCACACGAGCACGACCACGACGAGGACAACCAGGACGACGACCACGACGGCCGGCACCCATACCGCGTCGGAGCCGGCGTTCACCGAACAGGAATCGCAGAAGGGCTCGCAAGCCGATGCCGCCGCGGCCGCCGCGGTGATGCGCGCCCACGGCTTCACCCCCAACCGCCTGTCCGAATACCACCCCGACCAGACCCTGCGCGTGCTCCTCGGCACCCGCACCGGCTCGGGCGACGGCTACGACCAGCGGGCGTTCTTCTTCCTCGAAGGGCGCTACCTGGGCACCGACGCCAAGGAACCGAGCGCGGCGCTCAAGGTCGTCTCGCAGAGCGACACCGAAGTCGTGCTCGCCTACCAGCTCTACCGGCACGGCGACCCGCTCTGCTGCCCCGGCGGCGGACAGGCCGTGGTCCACTTCCAGCTCGACAACGGCAAGCTCGCAGCGCTCGACCCGATCCCGCCGACGAGCTCGAGCTCGGGCCCGAGCCGCTACTGAGCGCCGCCCGGCCCGCCGCGCGCGCTACGCGCGGCCGCGACGCGCTCACCGGCCAGGCGCCCGGGCCCGCGCGGCCTCCCCGCACGCCCACCGGCCAGGTGCCCGGGCCGCGCCCGCGAGGCGCCCCCGCGCGCGGTTTCGCTCAGCGCGAGAAGAGCCGCGCGAGCCACCCGCGTCGGCCCGGCTGCGCGGCGCGGAAGTCCTCCCGCAGCGGCAGCTGGCCGCGCGTGCGAGCCGCCATCACGCACTGCGTGTGCGCGTGCCGGCGCCGGCGCGTGTCACCTTCGGGCGCGATCAGCATATGCTCGCTCAGGGAAGGAAGCAGATGGCCGCACAACGGACAGCGATAGGTCGCCGGCTTTCGATTCGCCGCCGGGCGCACCGTCCACCAATCCGCTTTGGGAAGAGTGGTCATCGCCTCATTGTCGCGCCCCTGCTCGCGACCGTGGCGGCCTCGGTGGCGGTCGGCGCGGCCGTCGCGCTGGCGCGCGCCACCAGCCCCCGCCGCGTCGGCGAGCGGCGCCGGCGCCGCGACCGTCTCGGCCTGTGCGCCGACGAGTCGCTGGGCCCCGGATTGCGGCGCATGGCGCTCGACCAGCTGGACCTCGCGCTCGAGCTGCTCGGTGGCCAGACCCCGCCCGACGAGAAGGCGATCCACGCGACGCGCAAGGCGATCAAGCGCCTGCGGGCGCTGCTGCGGCTGCTCGAGGGCCGGTTGTCCGCGGCCGCCCTAGAACGCGAGGACGAGCTCCTGCGCAAGGTCGCGCGATCGCTGTCCCCCGCCCGTGACGCGGCCGTCATGCTGGCGACCCTCGACCGTCTGCTGATCGACGACCCGGGGTTGGCGACGAGCGGCGGCGTGGCGCGCCTGCGCGGGCGCCTTGCGCTCGAGCACGCCCAGGCCGAACATGAGACGTTCGCGGCGAGCGGCGAGCAGCGGCGAGCGCTCGCGCGGCTGGAAGGGCTGCGCGGACGCGTGCTCGCGTGGCAGCTCGACGAGCCGCAGGGGATCGAGCTGGTCGCCGTCGGCCTGCGGTGCATCTACCGCAGCGGGCGCCGCCGCCACCGGCGGCTCGTCTCCGGGCGCCACACGGGCATGCGCGCGCGCCACAAGCTGCGCAAAGAGGTCAAGGACCTCCGCTACGCCGCCGAAATGCTCCAGCGCACGGAGGGGCCCGGGCGCGGCGCGGGTAAGGCCAAGAAGAAGGCCAGGAGGAAGCAGGCCCGGCACCTGCACCGTCTCGCCCGGCAAGCCGACGAGATCGCCGAAGCGCTCGGCGAGGAGCATGACCTCGGGCTGCTGGTCGAGCTGATCGAAGCCGAGAAGCGGCGCTCGTCCCGCGCGCCTGGGACACGGCCGCTGGGGCGCCGCCGCCGCCGTGCGCTGTTGAAGCTCGCGAAGCGCCGCCGCCGGCTGCTGCGCAAGCGGGCTTTGCGTGAGTGCAAGCGCCTTTACTCGGACCGGCCGAAGCGCTTCGTGCGCCGGGCGGAGGGCTGCTACCGCGCCTGCGAGCCGCGCGGGCTCAGCTCACGCTGAGGATCGTCAGCGTACGCGTGCCCTTGGGCAGCGTGACTGACGCCTCCTCCCCCGCGCCCTTGCCGAGCAGCGCCACGGCGAGCGGCGATTCGGCCGACAGCCTGCCTTCGCGCGGCGCGGCGTCGTGGGAGCTGACGATCTTCCACGTCTCCTCGGCGCCGTCCTGGTCGCGCACCCGCACGGTCGAGCCGAAGGACACCGCCCCCCCGTCCCCGGCGCCGTCCTCGACGATGACCGCACCGGCGATCTTCTCGCGCAGACGGACGATCCGCGTCTCGAGGTGGGCCTGGTCGTTCTTGGCGTCGTGGTACTCGCTGTTCTCCTTCAGGTCGCCCCATTCGCGGGCCGTCTTGATCCGTTGTGCGATCTCGCGCCGGCCCTCGCCCTCGAGCGTCGCCAGCTCGCCTTCCAGCGCCTGCAGGCCCTCGGCCGTCGTCAGGTTGCCCGCCTCGCCCATGACAGCCAAGGGTAGCGGCTGTCGCGCGCTCAGAAATAGCTGCCCGCCGGCGTCGCCAGCAGCGCGTAGATCTGCACGATCGCGGCCTGCACGAGCAGGTTGCCCGACGGCGGCGTCCCCCACACGAACAGGTTGCTGCTCAGGCGCAGCCGGCTCCAGGCGTCGTTCACGTACGCCTGCGCCGGCGCCCGCCCCGGGGGATCGCGCGTCACGGAATCCAAATACATCAGGTTGCGGAAGTAGACGAACGGGAAGAACGGGTTCTCGCCCGCCAGCCGCACGGGCGTGAAGTACTGCAGCGCGGCGGCCGCGGTCTGGCGCGCCTCGTACAGGTAGGCCGAGTCGCCGGTGGCCTGGAACAGCAGCGTGCCGGCGCCGATCATGCTCCCCTGCGTGTAGCTCCACAGCCCTCCCTGCGCCACGCCATGCCGGTTGACGTGGTCGCCGTAGAGCCCGCTCGGCTGCAGCAGGCACGCGCGCACCCAGGCATAGGCGGTCTGGGCGAACTGCAGGTACTGGGGGTCGGCGGTCGCTTTGAACAGCTGCACGGCGAGCTCGGCCGCCGGCGCGGTCGTGATCGTGTTGCGGTCGGTGTTTTCGACCGCGTTGGAGAACGGGATGCCGCCGGGACAGCCGAGTTCCGGGCTGCCCTGCCAGCCCTCCATCTCGAACGCCATGATGCCCTCCGCGGCGCCGAGCACTTCCGCGTTGTGCTCCAGCTCGTACAGGCGCATCAGTTCGATGCCGACCCAGTCGTTGTCGTCGTAGTACTTGGCGCCGCCCGGGCCCGCCGGCGGCGCGACGGTGCCGTCGTAGGCGGGCAGCGAGCTCACGTAGACGCCTTCGGGCGCGCCCGAGTTGTTCGTGTCCAGGTACGAGCGCAGGCCCACGAGGCGGGCGTGCAGTTCGCGGTCGAACTTGCCTTTCAGCGCCGGGATGCCGGCCATCCCGACGGTCGCGCCGAGCGCCTGCGAGAAGGGCCACAAGTAGGAGAACGGTTCGCCCTCGTAGAGGCCCGAGCCGAGCACGTAGTAGTTGCGCTGCATGGCTTCGAACGCCAGCAGCGCGCGGGCTGGGTTGCCCCTCAGAATCGGGCCGTGCGGCTTGCGCTTGTGCGTCTTGGTTCTCGACTTGGCGCTCGCGTGCGCGAGCTGCCATGGCTGCGCGTGCACGAGCGCACGGGTAGCGCCGGCCGGATAGCGCGAGGGGTCGCGCGCAGCCGCGGCCGCCGGTAGCAGCGCCAGCGCCAGGGCGACGCATGTCAGGTTGCGAACAGCTGGCATCGTGGGTCTCGGTGCAACAACAGCGAGCCCGCGCATTCGATGTGGTGCCGGCGGGCGCGCCTGGCATAGTCCCACAGCTCCCGCCCGAGGACGAAGCCCTCCTTGCAATACGACTACATAACGGTCGGCCACGTGACGATCGACATGCTCGCGGACGGATCGCGCGCGGCGGGCGGCTCGGCGCTGTACGGCGCGTTGCAGGCCTCGCGGCTGGGGTGCCGCAGCCTGATCTTCACGGCCGGCATGCCCGCGGAGGTGCGGGAAGTGCTCGCGCCGCACCTCGAGGAGGTCGACGTGCACGTCGTGCCGGCGGCGCACACGACGACGCTCGAGACGCGCGGCGCCGGCGCCACCCGCCGCCAACGGCTGCTGGCCTGGGCGGGGCCGATCGTCCCCGACCGCTGGCCGTCGGCCAAGGTGCTGCACCTGGCGCCGGTGGCGCGCGAGCTGCCGCCGCGCTGGCGGGGAGACGCGGCGTTCCGCGGGCTGACCGCGCAGGGGCTGGCGCGCCAGTGGCCGCCGGGCGGCGGCGAGGTCTCGCTCGGCGCGCCCGCGCGCGAGGCGCTCGCCTACGCAGGCGGCTGCGACGCGATCGTGGTCAGCGCCAGGGAGCGGGCCAGCTGCGCGCAGCTGCTCGAGCTGGCCCTGGAGCGCGGCGCGCTGGCCGCGATCACCGACGGGCCGCGAACCAGCACGATCGTGCTGCCGTCCGGCGAGCGGCTGAGCGCGCCCGTCTCACCGCTGGCCGAGCCGGTCGAGGACCTCGGCGCGGGCGACGTGTTCGCCGCGGCGCTGTTCGTCGCGCTCGCCCAGGGGGCGACGCCGCAGGCGGCTGGCGCGCTCGCCAACGCCGCCGCCCGCGCCCGCATGCAGGGTCGCGGCCCGGGCGCGATCGCGACGCGCGCCGAGCTCGGCTAGACCTAGGCCCGCGCCAGCTCGGCCTCGATCAGCCGCGCCAGCTCCGCGACATGGACCTGCTCGGCACGGCCGGCCACCCGCGCGGCGAGCAGCAGGCTGCCGCCGACCGGCGCCATCTCGACGCGCTCGACGCGCGCCTGCGGCGCGCACGCGTGGACGACGCGCCGCAGGGGTCCGAGGAACACCTCGCCGGCCCGGTAGGCGCTGCCGATCAGACCGACCTGGAAGGCGCCCTCGAGCCTGGTGCGCTCGATCACGGCCACGATCTGGCGGCCGAGCTCGGCGGCGCCGCGCTCGTACAGGCCCAGCGCCACCGCGTCGCCCGCCTCGGCGAGCTTCGACGCCTCGGCCGCGAAGGCCGCGATCTCCCCCTTCGTCAGCGGCTTTGAGTAGACGTGGCTCGCGAGCGCCTCGACGCTCGGCATCGCGAAGAAGTCGCACAGGGCGGTCGTCAGCGCGGTCGGCGGCCCGGAGCCCTCGCGGTCCCTGAGCGCCGCCCTGATCGACTCCAGGCCGAACCACCAGCCAGAGCCCTCGTCGCCGAGCAGGTGCCCCCAGCCGCCGGCGCGCCACGGCAGCCCACCCGGCCCGACCCCGAACACGTTCGAGCCGGTGCCCGAGATCGCCGCCACCCCAGGCTCGCCGCCGGTGGCCGTCGCCCACGCGCCGACGACGTCGTTGACGACCAGCCACGGCTCGGGGCAGGTGGCCGCCACGTTGCGCGCGATCGAGGCCGTGTCGGTGCCCGCCACCGCCAGCACGGCCGCGCCGAGCCGCCCGCGCTCGACGCCCGCCTGCGCGAGCGCCCCGTCGGCCGCCGCCAGCAGCGCGCCGACCGCCGCCTCGGCGCCGACCGCGTCCTCGTTGCTCGGGCCGGCGTGACCGAGGTGCAGCTGCCCGCGCTCGACGTCGAGCACCGCCGCCAGCGTCTTGGTCGCGCCGCCGTCGATGCCGAGCAGGAACGGGGCCGCCACGCTCGCTGGCGGCTGCGTGAGCGCGGGCGGCAGTTGGACGAGCGGCTCCGAGCTCATGTCCGGGATCCTCTCAGAAGCGGCCGGTTAGGATCGCGAGCCAGATGACCGTCGAGCCACAGTTCCCGAGCGCAGGCGGGCGGGATTCCGTCCGGGGCATGTACGAGTCCTTCTACCTGCGCACGTTCTCGCCGCGCGAGCCGCTCGGGCTGTGGATCCGCTACACCGTCCACAAGGCGCCGGGCCGCCCCCCGCGCGGCTCGATCTGGTGCGTCGCCTTCGACGCCCGCCGCGGACGGCCGTTCATGCACAAGCTCACGAGCGACGAGGTCGCCGTGCCCCCCGGCGGCGGCTGGATCGAGATCGGCGGCCAGGGCAGCTTCGGCCCCGGCGCGGCGGACGGCAGCTGCGGCGAGGCGAGCTGGTCGCTGCGCTTCGACGCGCGCGAGCCCGAGCTGCGCCACCTCGTTCCAGGGCTGCTCTACCGCACCCCGCTGCCACGCACCAAGCTCACCTCGCCGGCGCCGGTGGCGAGCTTCGAGGGCACGTTCGAGCGCGAGGGCGGGGACGCGATCGAGCTTGACGGCTGGCCCGGCATGGTCGGCCACAACTGGGGCGCGGAGCACGCCGAGCGTTGGATCTGGCTGCACGGCGCCGCTTTCGAGCAGCGTGCGAGCGCCTGGATCGACGTCGGCCTCGGGCGCCTGCTGATCGGCTCGCGCCTGACGCCGTGGACAGCCAGCGGCTGCCTGGGCCTCGACGGCCGCCGCCACCGGCTCGGCGGCCTGCTGCGCGCGGGCCTGACCGTGAGCGAGGGCGTCGGCGGCTGCACGCTCACGCTCCCGGGGCGGGCCGGCTTGACGGTCGAGGCCTGCGTCTCGGTGCCCGACGAGAGCGCCGCGGGCTGGCGCTACGCCGGGGTCGGGCGGGATCAGGATCACGAGCACGACGTCGTCAACTGCTCGGTGGCGGGACTCGAGCTGAACGTGCGCCGCCCTGGCGCGCCGGCGATCGCGCTGTCGAGCGCGCACGGCGGAGCCTACGAGCTGGGCATGCGCGAGCGCGACCACGGGGTGCCGATCGCGCCCTTTCCCGACGGAAGCCGATGAGGGTGCGCAGCCCCGCCCCCCGCGCTCGGCGGAGCTAGATCTCGAGTTGGCCCTCCGACGGGTCTCGAGCTCGCCCTCCGGCGGGGGCCAGGGCGTCTCGATCAGACTTCGGCCGGCGGTTCTTCGTCGAACGCGAACTCGCCTTTGCTGGCGGTGAGTTCGGTCAGTTCGGCTTCGAGCTTGCCGTTCGACAGTTCGACTTCGCCGTTTTCGTTGAGCTTGCCTTCTTCTTCGCCGGCTTTTTCGTGTTCGTTCCAGTGGCACTTGGGGCTGAGGACCACGTTGGACTTGATCCGTTTGAATTCCATGAAGACGTTCACGGAGTCTTTGAAGCCGCTCGGGTAGGTTTTCAGCTTCCCGCCTTCGACTTCTTCTTCTTCGGTTTCGTATTCGGCCGCTTCGTATTCTTTTTCGGTGTTCGTGCCTGATTTGCCGGGCACGAACTGCGCCGGGATCTTGACCAGGCACGAGCTGCCCGTCGCGTGGAATTCGACCGCCACTTCTTTTTCGATTTCGAAGCCGCCTTCTTTGCCGACCTCAGCCGAGCGGTTGGCGTCGAAGCGCACGCCGAGCTTGAAGTGCACGGACTTGACTTCTTCGAAGCCATTTTCGAGTTTGACGATCAGTTTGCACTTGCTGAAAGCGAGCGTGGTGGTGTAGTCGCGCGAGCGTTCGAAGTCGATGTTGCTCTTCGCGCCCAGGTGGCATTCTCGGAGCGAGTACGGCCCGATCTTGAGTTCGGACACCCCGCCTTCTTTGCTCTTGACCTGGATCGGGTGTTCTGCGTCGATCGGCCCGCTGACCCTGCTGGCCGTGAATTCACCGAAGAACAATTTGACTTTTTCTTTGGCGAAGGCCGCGCCGGTGAACACGCCGAAGGCGCATACCACGGCGGCGAGCCCCGCTACGATCCTGACGCTTCTCATTCTCCAGACTCCTCGCTCTCGCCTTGGGAAGGACTCGGTTCGCTTTGTCGATCGGCGGAACCGGAGCACCCCGCTTCCCTCCGCCCCCGAGCGCCGATGGCGGAGCATACCATCCGATACGGCCAAGCTGTGCCGTGCAAAACACCTACGTAACAAGCGCGTACCAGACTGGCCGCGGCTCCGGTCTACAAGGGGGCGCAGGCGGTTGACAGAATCATCTGAATGCAGAGGGGCTCCTCGTTTAATTTGTGTGAAAAGGATGTAATGACTGGTTGGAGCCCGGCGCGTCGCGGACGCTGGCAGGCTCGGGCCCACGACGATCCGTGCAGGCGGACGGCGCGCGACCCGGCGGTATCGTTCGATCGGCGATGAGCGACGGCGAGCGTCTGGAGGTGCCGATCGAGGGCGGCTGCATGTGCGGCGCGGTGCGCTTCGCGGTCGACCGTCCGCTGCTCGGCGCCCTCTACTGCCATTGCAAGCGCTGCCAGCGCCGCACGGGCACGGCCTTCTCGGTCACCGCGCTGACCGAGACCGGCTCGTTCGAGGTCACGGCGGGCGCCGAGACGGTGCGCAGCTGGGACCCCGGCGACGGCGGCTGGATCAAGTTCTTCTGCGGCCGGTGCGGCAGCCAGGTGTGGACGAGGAACCCGGAGGACCCGCAGCTGGTCGCGGTCCGCATGGGCGCCCTGGACGGGGATCCGGGGCTGCGTCCCGCGGCCCATCAGTTCACGAGCTACGCAGCCCCGTGGCTGGCGATCCCCGACGACGGGCTGCCGCGGTTCCCGGAGCGGCTCGGCGCGGATGCCCAGGGCGACGCTCGGACCACGTGGACCACGTAACGCTCGGACGACATGACGCGCGGACGACGTGGCGCGCGGACGACGTGACGCGCGGACGACGTGACGCCGCGCGCCCTGCTCGCGCTCGGCTCGCCGTTCCGGCTCGCGGTCGCCTGGTGGGCGAACGTCCTGCGCCGCGTCTGAGCCGGCTGCCGCGGGGGCGGAGCAGGTCGCTCTCGAGCGCTCAGGCAGAGATCTGCCTGGTGCATCGACATCTCCAGCATTTGACAGAGCGCTGACCATTCTCTATTTAACAAGGTTGCTTTTTGCCGGGGGGCATGGATGGGCGAGTAGTCGCTGTGCGATGTCCCCATAGCGATCTGGAGTCCTGGGGGGATTCCGTAAGGAGTTTGAACATGAGGCAACCCGCACTTGGCATGGATGGCCACGTGGGAGACCCCGCGCGCACGCGCGGGACGAACAACGTGAACCGCAGGATCGCGCTGGTCCTGGCGGCATTCGCCTCCCTGTTGGCATGCTGGGCCATGGCCGCTTCAGCGCAGGCCGAAGTCGCAACCTACTCGGCGATCGAGACCATTCCCGTTCCGCCGGCGTCGAACTTCGCCGGCAGCGGCGGCGGCGACGGCTGGGCCGTCGCGCTGTCCTCGACCGCGGTCTACAACGTCTTCCACCACCAGGGCTCGCTCCAGGTCGCCTGCCACCTGCAGGCCACCGCGGAACCGTGCTTCGAACCGGAGACGATCACCGACGGCGAAGGGCACGGCTACTCGACCTCCGGGCACCCGGGCATGTACCTGGACCAGCACACCGGGAAGCTGTACGTGTACGCGACCAGGACGAGCGACGAAACGGCCGGCGTGGTGTGCGTCGACACGAACCTCGCGCCGACCAACCCGGACCCGTTCTGCGGCTTCACCGCGCTGACGGGCGCCGGCGAAGCCCCGATCCCGGGCATCAGCGCCGTCAGCGCGCCGATGCTGATCGGCACGCACTGGTACTCGTTCAACTTCGTCAACGGCACCCCGAGCGGCGCGAAGGACGCGCTGATGTGCTTCGACGTGAGCACCGACACGCCGTGCGCGGGTCAGCCGTTCGCGGTCTCGATCGGCTCCGGCGAAGTGGCCAACGGCAGCTTCCCGTCGCCCGCCACGGCCGCGATCGGCAGCAAGGTCATCATCCCGCTCGCGATCAGCGGCTCGACCAACCGCCTCGCGTGCTTCGACGACGCGACGCAGAGCAGCTGCGCCGGCTCGTGGCCGGTGACGCTCGCCACCAGCAGCTACGCGTCTGGGAACGGCGCGCCGTTCCCGCTGCTGGACGGCACCGGGAAGCTGCAGGGCCTGTGCATCCCGACGGGCGCCGACGAATGCTTCAACCTCGCCGGCGAAGCCACGGCGACGCCGGCTGGGATGCCGGCGGTGATCGGGGCCAGCGACGGCTGGAACGGCCCCGCGCTGGTGCTCGGCCCGCGGGTCTACGTCCCGAACGGGACCGTGGGCGAGGGCATCGTCCAGTGCTTCGACTACGCGACGGGAGCCAGCTGCGCGAACTTCCCGAAGGAATTCAGCGGGCTCGGCTACCTCTACACGGTCAACGCCGACCCGCAGCGTCCGACCTGCATCTGGGTCAACTCCGACGACGGGCCGAGCCAGATCCAGGACTTCGACGCCTACACGGGTCAGGCCTGCGGCCAGGGCACGATCCGCGTGCTGGCCTCGCAGTTCGTGGTGCCGGCGCCGCAGTGCACGCCGGCCTCCTATGTGTCGGTGCAGATCCTGCAGCCCTCGCGCGCGTCCTACGCCACCGGCACGGTCGCGTTCGACGACGGCGACGGCAGCCCGATCCCGGGCCTCGGCGAAATCGCGCTCGACGGGACCGGGACGGCCAGCCTCGCGGGCCTGTCGTTGAACACCGCCACGGGGCTGCCGCAGTTCCTGTTCACGTTCAGCGGCGAGAACGGCCCCGTCGGCTCAGTCGAAGTCAAGCTGACCTGGACCGGCGACTACGACGCGACGTGCGCCGGCACGGGCATCACGGTCAGCAAACCGGCGCCCGCGCCGCAGCCGAAACCCCAGCCGAAAGGCGGGGTGGCCGCCTTCGGGGTGGCGCATCTCGCCAGCCGGCCGCAGGCGTGCGTCGCCAGCAGCTCGTACCTGGCATCGGTCGGGGGCAAGCTGATCGCGTCGGTCACGTTCACGGTCGACGGGCACAAGGTCGCGCGCCTGACGAAGCCCAACTCCCACGGCAGGTACACCGCGCACATCAAGGTGCGGACCGGCCACAGGGAGAAACTGGTCGTGCACGTCGTCTACACGTCGGCGAGCAAGTCGCACACGGCGACGCTGCGGCGGACGCTGGCCAGGTGCGCCGTGCACCACGCTCCGCGCTTCACCGGCTGAGCGAAGGACCCGGGAGATGCGCACGGGGCGGCCGCACGAATCACGCGGCCGCCCCGCCGCGTATAACGGTCCGACCGTGAGAAACCGCCGGCTCGCTCATCTGCTCGCGCTGGGAGCGGCAGCGCTGACGCTCGGCGTCGGCGCGATGCCGGCCGGCTCCCGGGCGGCGACGGCTGAAGCCCCTGCGGAAGGCTCATCTCCCACGGCGACGTCGCAGGTCGTCCCGCTCTCCAACGAACGGACGCTCACCGCCTGGGCGCATCCGCTCGAAACGGGCGCGATCCGCACCCGCCCGAACGCGCGTGCACCCCGCGTCGCGCGCATCCACCTCGAAACCGAGGACGGCTTCCCCGAGGTGTACCTGCTGCTGAGCGAGTACACGGACGAACGAAGTGAAGAATGGGTTAGGCTGCGGATCCCCGGCCGGCCCAACGGGCGCACCGGATGGGCGCCGCGCGAACTGCTGGGCACGATCCAGCGCACGCGCTGGCTGATCGTGGTCAACCTCCACCGGCGACAGCTGCGGGCCTACTTCGACGGCCACCTGCGCAAGGTCGCGCCCGTCGGCGTCGGCAAGCCGAGCACGCCCACGCCCCCCGGCCGCTTCTGGATCCGCGAGCGCTTTCGCGTCAAGGACCGCAGCAACCCCTACTGGCCGTACGCGCTGGGCACCTCGGACTACTCGACGCTGAGCGAATGGCCAGGCGGAGGCGTGGTCGGGATCCACGGCCCGTTCGGCGAACCGCAGGCGATCCCGGGCGACCCCTCGCACGGGTGCATCCGCATGCGCGCGGGGGACATCGCGTGGCTCGGGCCGCGGGTCACGCTGGGAACGCCGGTGAAGATCGTTCGGGGGTAGGGGGGCCGAGGATCGGCGCGCGCCGAGGTGCCGGCGCCTCGCAGCTCACCCATCAGTGCTCTCCGGCCGCGCCGACGGGCAAACAGGGGACTGGCGCCGCCCCCTCCGCCTGGCACAGACTAAGTTAGCTAAGGCGTGCTAGGATTGGCGCATGCATCGCGTGGGAATGCACGAAGCCAAGACTCACCTGTCCAAGCTGGTGGAGCGCGCAGAAGCCGGCGAGGATGTCGTGATCCAGCGCAACGGCAAGCCCGTCGCGCGGCTCGTGCCCGTCGTTGAGGAGCCGCGTTCGCTGGCGTCGGTCCGCGGCGCTTGGCGAGGCCGCATGCGCATCGCCGACGACTTCGACGAGCTCCCGGAGGACATCGCCGAGGCCTTCGGCGCTCGGTGAGGTTGTTGGTTGACACCGACGCAGCCCTCTGGCTGCTGGGGGAAGACAAGCGACTGAGCGTGAGCGCCGATCAGATGCTCACCGACGCGTCCAACGAGGTGATGCTCAGCGCGGCGGTCGTGTGGGAGGTCGCGATCAAGCGATCGCTCGGCAAGCTCGATGCGCCGGACGGGTTCGCGGAGACGCTGCTGGATGCCGGCGCGATGCCGCTGGCCGTCACTATCGACCACGCCCGCGCGGTGCGCACGCTGCCCTGGCACCATCGCGACCCATTCGACCGCCTGGTCGTCCAAGCCATGCTCGAGGATGCGATCCTCGTCTCGAGCGATCACAGACTGCGCGCCTATGAGACGCGGGTCGCGTGGTAGGCCTGCCAGATGGAAAGGACGGACTTGATCCGGCAGGTCGAGAGCGACGACGGCGAGCCATCGCGAGCCTTGTGCGCCGCGCGGCGGATTTGAGCACGTAGGGCCCGGGCGCTACCGTTAGTGGTATGACCGCGAAGGACAAGCTCCGACAGACCATTGACGGCTTGTCTGAGGCCGAGGCGCAGGATGCGCTGGGCTTTATCGTCCGTCGGCGCGCACAACACGACACTTTGGGGGAGATGCTCCAGCGCGCCCCACTCGATGATGAGCCGACGACGCCCGAGGAGGATGAGGGAGTCCGCGAGGCTCGGGCGGAGATTGCGCGCGGCGAGGTGCTCTCGACAGATGAGATCAGGCGCGAAGTCGCTTGAGCGCCAGCGGCGGCTGGGTCTTCTCAGCGCGTGCTGGACGTGACTTCAAGCGCCTTGATCGTCCAGTCAAGCGCCTTATCATCGCTGCCCTAGCTGTAGAACCTGAGGACGTTGTTCATCCGGGCCTCCTTGGAGGCTGGGGGTGTCTAGCCACCCAGTACCAAGTCTTGTTCAGCGCCGAACAAGCAAAGAAGACCGCCGGACATCTAGAGGGCAAGCAGAGTGACCTCTACCAGCAGGAGGCGGAGCGCTTCGCCGGCACGCGCAAGACGGCCGAGGAAGTGTTCGGCAGGCCGATCCTCGACGAGGACGGCTGGCACAAGATCCACGGCCAGCACCTTCCAGGCTTGGAGGATTGCGTCGCGTGGATGTACCGCTTCCTCGGGCAGCCACTGACTGAAGCGGCCGCGACAGGGATCTACGACTTCCTATCAAATCTGTCTCACCCGACTCTATATCCGCATGCTCAAATGTGGGAGAAACGGGATATGCCCGGTATCTCGCTCGACGATCACGAGCGGCGCGCCGCCGCCGCCGTGGCACCGTTCTACAACGTGCTGAGCATGGCGATCTCGTACAACGACTGGTCGACCAAGCATCATGATGACCTGACCGAGATCCTCGACCGGCTCATGCCCGGGATACTTAAGAGTTAGGCCCCAAACCAGTCTGCGTGGCCAGCATCCCCAGGCTACCATGCACGCGACACCATGCAAAGAGGCGCCGTGGCAATCCTCAGTTTCTGGCGTTGCTTCCATCAAGCCATATGTGGTACATAGTGCAGGAACCAGTTATTCCGCCCAGCCGCATCCGTTTCCGTCGGCCGTTATGGTAACGGCAACGGGGCCCCACCGAACAGGAGCGAGCATGACAACTGATGCAAGATATACATACCGCGTCTCATGGATGAATGATGACGCCGATCAGGTAAACGAGCATATGCAATCCTGGGCGGCTGCCGGATGGGAGCTAGTGTCGGGTTGTGCGAGTACCTAGCCTAGCTCGTCAGGTTCCGGCCTCACACATACCAGGTACACAATGTACTGGCGAAAAGCTGCGTAGGCGGATGTCGCACAAGCGGCAGTGGGCGACGCACTCGACTCGTCCCTTCTCGATTCTTGCCAAGTCAATGGCGGTGGAATTGTCCGTGCCATATGAGAGCTTGTTCCCATGCTCACAGCCTTGATGGTCGCGCCCCGGGCGCCAGCACCGCATGTCATGACGTTGGCGTTTTACGAAGTCTCCGCAACCATCGTGCCGGTATTGTTCCTGGCGCTCATCTATCAAGCAGGACTGCCCACCCGGCTTGGTCCAGGCGTTTTCCCCACTGTCGTCTTGGGGGGCATTTTGTTCGCGGTTGTAGCGGAGTTCAACTCGCTCGCGGTTCTGGCCCGCGGCTACGCAGTCTCAGGCGACCTCTGGCGAGCGAAGCTGTCTGTCGGAGCCCTCGGCCTTATGGTCGTGATGGACCCGGCCCTCATCGCCGCCCATTCCTTTGTAAACGAACTAAGTAACCAAGGCGAGAGCCCATCTGCACGGCTCCGCTGGGTCTCAATGGTGGTGGTCATTTTGGGACTCATCGGTGCATACCTATTCGAGCATCTTGTTTTCGGGCTGTAGCCGGCGGTGCGCCGGTTGATCTAGGTCGCACAATCGGCGTGGAGCGACGCTAGACGATGCTTTGCAGGTAACGACTCAGTGCGATCTCCGTCTTGCCGTCAGCCATGATTCCAGCCGCGAGCATGTCTTTCAACATTTCGATAGAAAATCGCTCTAGATGCATGCGGTCGCGATCCTCCTCTCGAACCAGCGCGGACCGTATCGAGATCGAGGTCGCCGCTCTCTACTGGTCGCTCAAGCTCACGAGCACACAGATCGCGCAGATCCGCACCTCGATCACCAAGCACGCCGAGGAGCAAACCGGCGTTATCCAGAAAGCCGCCAAGCGCCATCGCCGCCGGCTCCAGACGCTCGAAGACGAGCAGACCAAGCTCCTCGAACTCCACTACCGGGGAGCGTCTCCGAGAACGTCATGCGACGCCAGACAGAGCACATCGAAGCCGAGGAGAGCACCCTCCAACAACTTCTCAGCCGCTCCGAAATCGAGCTGGCCGACCTCCAGATGGGCCTGGATGATGCACTCAAGCTCACCGAGACACCCCTTGAGACGTACCTGTCTGGGAGCGACCTCGCCAAACGGGTTCTCAACCAGGCCTTTTTCAGCGAGATCCGCGTAGGTGAGGACGGCGAAGTCGAGGCTGCGAGGATCGAGTCTCCATACGCCCGGATCATCGGCCCACGCCTACGCCGCCGCCGGTCAGACGGCAGCGCCACCGGCCGGCTAACTCTGGTCCAGCAAAGGACAAACCCCGACCCCTTTTCTTTGGGACCGGGGTTTGACCTTGAACAGATTGGCGCGCCCGGAGAGATTCGAACTCCCGACCTTCGGTTCCGTAGACCGACGCTCTATCCAGCTGAGCTACGGGCGCAGAGCGACGTAGTCTACCGCCGCCCCTCCCCCGGCCCGGCCACGCCCAGCCGAGCCTCGACCAGCGCGGCCCCTACTCCCCGACCCGCTCGAACACCGCCGCCAGCCCCTGCCCGCCGCCGATGCACATCGTCTCCAGCCCGTAGCGCACCGCCCGCCGGTCCATCTCGCGCAGCAGCGTGGCGAGGATGCGAGCTCCGGTGGCGCCGACCGGATGTCCGAGCGAGACTCCCGACCCGTTGACGTTGACGCGCTCGAAGCCGTCGGGCAGGTCCCACTCGCGCATCACCGCGAGCACCTGGGCGGCGAAGGCCTCGTTCAGCTCGATCAGCCCCAGGTCCGCCAACGACAGACCCGCACGCTCCAGCGCGCGAGCGCTCGCGGGCACGGGCCCGATGCCCATCGTCTCGGGTGCCACGCCGGCGACGGCCCACGAGACGAGCCGTCCGAAGGGGCGCAGTCCGAGCTGCTCGGCGCGCTCGGCGTGGGTGACGACGCAGATCGCCGCGCCGTCGTTCTGGCCGCTGGCGTTGCCCGCCGTCACGGTCGCCTCCGGATCGCTCCTCCCGAGCACCGGGCGCAGGCGGCCGAGCGCGTCGAGGCTCGCGTCCTCGCGCGGGTGCTCGTCGCGGTCGATCAGCTGCTCGCCGACCGGGACGGGGACGATCTCCTGCCCGAAGCGGCCGTCCTGCTGGGCGGCGACCGCGCGCTGGTGGGAGCGCAGCGCGAGCTCGTCCTGCTCCTCGCGCGGGATCGCGTACTCGCGGCGCAGGTTCTCGGCCGTCTCGAGCATGCCGCCGGGGATCGGGTGTTTGGCGCCGCCCGCCGTTTCGCGCGCGCGGGCGAGGCGGTCGTCGAGGCGCGCGCCGCCGCCCTTGACGCCCCAGCGGATGTCGGTCGCGTACAGCTCGACGCGGCTCATGCTCTCGACGCCGCCTGCCAGCACGAGATCCGCGGCGCCGCTCTGGACCTGCATGCAGCCGTAGATCACGGCCTGCAGCGCCGAGCCACAGCGGCGGTCCACCTGCATTCCCGGAACCTCGACCGGGAGCCCCGCGTCGAGCGCCGCCACGCGGCCGATCGCGGGCGCCTCGCCGTTCGGGTAGCACTGGCCCATCACGACGTCGTCGACGTCACGACCCTCCAGGCCCGTGCGCACGACCAGCTCGCGGATCACGGTCGAGGCGAGCGTCGCGGCCTCGACGTCGCGGAACACGCCGCCGAAGCG
>Ga0070713_100000775_pt1 | contig 20439 bp, 19 predicted proteins | sample LARL82metaG_FD_65465 | JGI IMG/M metagenome (GOLD analysis project Ga0070713, IMG submission 65465) | Corn, switchgrass and miscanthus rhizosphere microbial communities from Kellogg Biological Station, Michigan, USA - LAR L8-2 metaG | ecosystem: Host-associated > Plants > Roots > Rhizosphere ...
GCCGCCACCACGACGAGCGCGACGGCGGCGGTGGTGGACAGGCGTCGCGCGGCCGAGGCCTTGGACGGGTTCGCCAGTCCGCGCAACCCGAGCAGCAGCGCCGCCAGCCCGCCGATCCACACGCCCACGGCGACGACGTGCAGCCACTGCGCGAGCAGGTTGAAGGCGGCGGGGGACTCACCACCCGCATGGCTGGCCGCGGCGTCCGCCCACATGGCGCCTGCCGCGGCCAGGCCGACCACCACCAGCGCGGTACGGACAGCGCGTCCGCGCACGGCCAGCACACCGATGACGCCGATTCCCGCGATCGCAGTCGGGATGATCCGCCCCACCAGCGTGTGGCCGAGCGAGGTGGCGAACACGTCGCTCCACGACGCATCGGCAGCCTCGCGCTGGGCCTCGGCCACAGCGAACGTACCTGTCGCAGCGAGGACCCATCCGGTGACGAGCAGCGGCGCCGTCGAGGGCACACGCTCACGGAAGACCACCAGCGCCGCGAAGGCGCCGCCGAGCAGGAGCACCAGCCCTGCGAACAGCATCCATCGGCCTGCCACCGCCAGCGCGGACGGCGGCGGCGCGCCCGACACCGTCGCCGATGCTCCGCTCGTCCCGGTTGGCGCCACGCCGACTCCGAACGCGAACGACCCGGTGGCGAAATGCCCGTCCACCGTCGACACCGTGCGCCAGCTCACCGTGTACACGCCGCGGGGCAGCGGCTTCACCGCCACGCGCAGTTGCTCGGCGTTCCCCGACACCGTCTCGGTCGGCCCGGCGTCGAACGAGCGGCCCGAGGTGTCGAGCACGGTGATGGTCGACAACTTGGTGTCGGGTGCCTCGCCGAAGGTGATGGTGATCGCCGCAGGCGGCTGTTCGACGGTGGCGCCATCCGCCGGATCGGAGCTCTGTGCCAGCGCGTGTGCCGACGCAGAGGTGGGGAGCGCAACCGCGCTCCCCACCGCGAACCCCAGGGCGATCAGGCCCAGGCTCAGGCGGCGCATGGCCTATGCGCCTCGTCTCCGCAGCGCCAGCCCAACCCCGGCTGCTCCGATGAGGACGCCGGCGATCAGCGCCACGATGCCGATGACCATGGCCCGGTTCGCCGCGGACTGGGCGTCACTCGCGGCCGTCTGTGCCGCCTGCACGCGCGCGGCGGTGCGGTCGAGGCGCGTCGACACCGCCGCGATGGCGGGCACCTTGCTGGGGAATTCGATGCCCGCCACGGCGGGGTCGGTGACGTCGTCGAACGTCTTGTCCGACGAGGTGAAGGACTGGTCGACCTTGGTGCCGTTGATCGAGCCGGTGAGGTGAAAGGTGTAGACGCCGGGCGCCGTCGGGATCAGTGCGGCGTCGTACTCGCCCGGCGTGCCGAGACCGGTGTCGGGATCGAACGACGGCTCCAGCGTCATCGAACCGCTGCTCTGGCTCCCGGTGCTGACGGTGACCTTGAGCGCGCCGTCGGGAAGATCGTTGACCGGTTTGTCCTGCGCGTCCTTGACGACGACCTGGACGGAGTTCTCCACACCGACATAGGTGGGCTCGTGCAACCAGCCGATGGCAATGGTGTCCGGCCCGAACTGCTGGACGACATGCGCGGACGCGCCGGCGACACCGGCCAGCGCGGCAACGCTGCCGATGAAGGCTGCGCCGGTGCGGCGAAGCCCGGTCTGCGACACGCTCGGCGCGTGCATGCGAACTGACGTGGTGAACAAGAGACATGCTCCTCGATGGCGATGGTCGGTGCGACGCGAACGCGCACCGGCGGGCGGCCACGCCCGCTCCGTCGGGATCAGCCGGTGGTGAGGAGCGACGGAGGTGGACGGCACCACAGCCGCCCGAGGCGATCGACGAGGCGGACGACCGTCTGCGCGCGCGGCGTCGACCAGTTCGACGGCCGCACGAGGTAGGCGAGAAGATGTCGCAGCAGCGCGCACGTCCGATCGACGGCGCGCGTCCTGCGCTGGAGCAGCCGGTGCACCGCGACGGCCGCGCAGCTGACGAGCAGCGCGACGCCCGCATGGATGAGCGGTGCAGCCCAGTGGACGCCGCTCACCGCCCCCAGCCCGGGCCGCGGCAGTCCGGCAGCCGCGGCCTCGACGTTCTCCTGGACGAGGTAGAGCCCGATCTGGGCGGTGGTGAGGGCCAGCCACAGTCCGGTGAGGCTCAGACCGACCGGTGGGCGCCGCTTGACCGGCGCCGGCGGCAGAGGACGACCCGCCTTCCCGCGCCAGGCGCCCGCGATGGCCCGTCGCGTCCAGTCGAGCTGGCGTCCCAGCGCGGTCCACAGGCGCACCGCGCGCACCGCACCGGCCGCGGCCCCAAGGGCCAGGGCCAGCCCCGCGGGAGCCATGTACCAGTGCACCGACCCGACCAGCTCCTGCCGGAGGCCGCCCAGCCCGGCCAGGCGCGCGTATTCCAGCGTGTGTCCGAGCCACACACCGAGCAGGGCCAGCGCTGCGCCGGAGGACGCCGCGAGGCGGAGGCGCCGGGGAGCCATGGGCGAGAGGATACTCGCCCGCCGAGCCGTGCTCCGGATGACGCTGCCGAACCCGCGGCTCATCGCGGCCGTGGTGGTGCTGGCACCACCACGAGATCGCCAGCCGGCATCACCGACAGCGTGCCCGACCCCGACGTACGCTCAGCGCGGTCCTGAGGGGCAGCAGGCCGACGAGGACCAGCAGCCGCTCGTCAGCTAGCAGGAGGAAACAGGGTTGAAGAGACTTGCCTTGCTCGGCCTCGTGGTCGGGTTCAGCGCCGCCGCCGGGGTGGCCGGCGGCGTGCATCGCGCGGTGGCGGCGGAGACGCACACCGACTGCATCCAGTTCGACAGCAGCGGCAACGTGATCGGCATCACGCCGAGCTGCACCATGACCATCTCGCAGCGCGGCGGCGATTCGCAGTCGTTCCCCGGCGTCGATCCCTGCACCGGTGACACCGGTACGCTGACGGCGTCGGTGACGCACCAGATCTACCACATCAACGTCGACGGCGGCGGCGAGGCCTGGGACACCGGCACGGTCAACGGCGCCCTCACCTTCACGCCCGACGATGCCTCGGCGCCGAGCGGCACGGGCGTCTACGCCAACTGGTTCGGGGACAGCTTCAACGAGCGCAACATGGAGCAGACCTTCACCTTCGCCGCGCACCTGGCGCTGAGCAACGGCCAGTCGGTGACCGTCCACGAGGTCGGCCACGTCACCTTCGCCGCCACCGACCCGATCACCCCGGTGGTGGCTTTCGACAAGCCCAGCATGACCTGCAACGGGTAACCACACGAGCACACGACATGGGCGCGCCCGTCACTCGGCGAACGAGTGGCGCGGCGCGCCTTTCGCGTGCCTACGCCAGGGTGCGCTCCCGCCAGACCATGCCGGTGATCTCGGTGAACGACGACGTGGTCGTCGTGGTGGTCGTCACCGTGGGCGCAGCGGCCTCCGCCGGCGGCGGCGCCAGGCGTGCGGCGATCAGCGACGCGTAGAACCGCGCCCCCTGCGGACGCAGGTGGGTGGCGTCGTCCCAGAAGATCTCCGGGTGCGGCGTGCTCGCCGCGCGCCAGTCGACCAGCGCCACCGACGGATAGGCGGCGGCGGCCTGGGCCAGCATGGCGTCGTTGGCGTCCTGCCAGGGCCGCGGCACCTTGTCGTTGAGCACGACGACGCGCGGCACGCCGGCCAGGATCTGCATCATCTGGTCGAACTGATCGCGGGTGAGGAAGCCGTTGGTGCCCATGTGGACCACGACCACCTGGCCCAGCCTGCCGGCGCCGCGGTCGCCGCGCAGGATGTCGAGGGTCTCGGACATCTGCCGTCCCACCCGGGCGTCGAGGCTGAGGTTGGGCACGTCGGCGGCCAGCGCGCCGGCGGCGCCGAGCATCACCGAGTCGCCCACCGCGGTGACGTGCGGCGGCGGCGTGGGCGGTGGGGGAGCGGCGGTCGGGGTCGCGGTGGGAGGCGCGACGGTCGCGCTCGCCTGCGGCACGACCGCGAAGGTTGGTGGCACCACGAAGTCGCCGGTGCTGATGCGCACCGCCACCGTGCGCTGGTAGGCGGGCGGCACCGGCGCGTGCACCGCTGCCACGGCGACGAGCAGCGCGCAGATGCTGCCCGCCGCGGCGCCGCCGCTGGCGCCGAAGGCGAGGCGCACGGCGACGTGTCGATCCGCGGTGCGCGCCCAGACGGCACGCAGCGCGCGCATCGCCGCGCCGGAACGAACCGGAGTCTCCACGTACCGGTAGGACAATGCGGCAAGCGCCACCGAGGCGGCAACCTGCGCGCCGGTGAGCGGCAGCGCGGCGCCGCCGGGGTCGCCGTGCGGGCTGGTGGCCACCAGGACCGGCCAGTGCCACAGGTAGATGCCGTAGGAGCGCAGGCCCACCCAGCGCAGCGGCCGCCAGGCGAAGGCCGACGCCAGCAGCCGTCCCGCCGGATGCAGCAGCACGCCGATGAGCGCCGCTGCGCCCACCGCCATCAGCGACAGCCCGCCGCGGTAGACCAGCGGCTGGGTTTCGCCGAGCAGCGCGAAGCCCGCGCCCAGCGCAGCCAGCGCCGTGCATCCCACCGACAGCGCGACGACCACCGCACGGCGCGACGGCCTGTAGCCCCGCTTCACCCGCGGCCAGGCGCGCGCGTGCAGCAGCGCCAGCGCCGCGCCGATCAGCAGTCCGGCGGCGTGCGTGTCGGTGCCGTAGTAGACGCGCGACGGATCGCCGAGCGGGTTGTAGAGGAAGGCGCAGAGCAGCGTCGACCCCGCCGCGGCGGTGCACACGGCGACCAGCGCACCGCGCCGGCGCAGCAGTCCCAGCGCGAAGAGCAGCGGCCAGACCAGGTAGAACTGCTCCTCGACGGCCAGCGACCAGAGGTGCTGCAGCGCGTCCGGCGCCGAGAAGGCGGCGAAGTACGACTGCTGGTGGCCGATGAGGAACCAGTTGGTGGCGTAGCCGAACGCGGCCAGCGCGTCCCAGCGCAGCTGCGTGGCGCCGGTGAGGCGCATGGCCACCTCCCAGGACAGCACCAGCGCCAGCAGCACGTAGAGCGCGGGCAGCAGGCGCCGCGCCCGGCGCATCCAGAAGGCGCGCAGGCCCACGCGGCCGGTGCCGCGCTGCTCGCGCAGCAGCAGCGAGGTGATCAGGAAGCCGCTGAGGACGAAGAAGACGTCGACGCCCATGAAGCCGCCGGGCAGCCAGCCCGGCCGCGCGTGGTAGACGATCACCGCGGCGACGGCGAGGGCGCGCACACCGTCGAGGGCGGGCCAGTGCACCGGCCGGTTGTGCGCGTTGGGTCGCGCGGTGGAGCGCAGCGATGCGAGACCGCCGCCTCGTGGCGCCGCTTTGCTTGCCGCCGGGCGCCGCGCTGTAGTGCGTCTGGACGTGGACTGCTTGGTCAGGTGCGAAGTCGGACTGCTGGGATCGGTGTCGGGACGACAGCGATAGTATGCGCCGCGCTCAGCCGTTGTTGACGACGACGCGCCGCGACGTTCCGCCGGCGACCACCGAGCCCACGCGCACGGTGACGGTGATGAGGTAGCGCCCCTTCACCGCGTAGGTGTGGTCGACGACGAACGAGGTGCCCGACAGGGGCACGCTCTGTGTCCCGCTTCCGTCCCCCCAGTCGACGCTGACCGTGCAGCCGGAGCACGAGCTCAGCGATCCCACGATGGCGTAGGCGGTGCCCTTGTGCACGCTGCCCGGGTGCACGGTGAGCGTCACCGAAACGGCGGCCGGCGACGACGGCGCGCTGTGCACGGCCGGCTTCGACGCGCTGTGCCGCACCACGGCGAGCACCACCGGCGCGGGCGCCGGCGGCGCGGGCGGCGGAGTCGGCGCCGCCTGGATGGCCACACCGGGGGCGATCGACGGGTACGGGCTGGGCTGCGCGGGCCCGGCATGATGCGTGGTGAGACCCGCCACGGCGGAGTGCGGCGTGCCGGTCACGTTGGGGATGCCGACCACCGGCATCACCCCGATCACCGCGGCCAGCGTGCCCGCCACCGCCACGGTGGCCCCACCGCCGCTCACCCCAGGCGAGACGCGGCCGCCGAAGCGGGCCAGCCCGGCGGCCAGCGGCACCTGGGCCACGCCCGCAGCCAGACCCACCACGCGCCAGAGCCGTCCCAGCGAGATGCTCAGGAAGGCGCGGCAGACCTCGGGGTCGAACTGCGTGCCCGCCCGGCGCACCAGCTCCTCGCGCGCCGCGCCGGGGCTGACCGGCCGCGTGTAGGGACGCCGCGCGGTCATCGCCTCGAAGGCGTCGGCCAGGGCCACGATGCGGCCGCCCAGGCAGATCTCCTCGCCGCGCAGGCCGTGCGGGTAGCCGCTGCCGTCGTAGTGCTCGTGGTGGTGCTCGACGGTGGGCGCCCAGGGGCCCAGCCACTCACGCACCGCGCCGAGCAGCCGGTCTCCCTCCTCGGGATGGCGGCGCAGCTCCTGCCACTCCGCGTCGTCGGGCGGCGAGGGCTTGCGCAGGATGTCGGCGGAGACCTCGAGCTTGCCGATGTCGTGGAGCAGGGCCGCCCAGCGCAGCAGGTGGCGGTCGTGCTCGGGGAGGTGCATCTCCTCGGCGAGCATGTCGGTGAGGATGCGGACGCGCTCGGCGTGGCCGCGGGTGCGCGGGTCGTGCACGGCCAGGGCGGCGACCAGGGTGAGCACACGCTGGGCCGCCTCGGGTCCGTTGGCGTCGCGCCCGTCGTGGTGCCGGCTCAGCGCCTCGAGCTCGGCGCGGAGCTGGGCCACCGAGCCGCCCCGCCGCACCATGCGGAAGCGGGCGGGGGCTCGGTCGGGGAAGACCAGCGACAGCTCGTAGAGCGCGGCCAGCGGCAGCATGCGGCGGAAGAAGCGGTCGGCGGCGACCAGGACCAGCACGGTGCCGGCCAGCACGGCCAGCCACCAGAGCACCACGCCCCACCAGTGGTCCGGCTTGGGCAGCACCCGGCCGAGCAGGATGGTGGCGGCCACCGCGAGCAGCACGGGAAGCAGGAAGGCGAGCACGCGCAGCGTCGCCGCGAGCACCGGTCTGCGATCCCAGTGTCGCGCCTTCCCCCACCCGCCGGACCCGCGGGCGGCCTGGCTCATGGCAGGGGTTACGGTGACACGTCCCGGGGTCGTGTACAAGTCACGACCTGCGCGGGCGCCGCGGCGTGAGAGGATTGCGCGCCATGGCACAGCCCCGCGGCGCCGCCGCGTCCTCCACCGTCGACGACGTTCCGGTCAGCTCCGGCAGCTTCCGCCACGGCGGCCAGCGCCTCGCCTACACCACCTACGGCGAGGGATCGCGCCTGCTCGTGCTGCTGCACGGCCTGCTGCTCTCGCAGCGCATGCACGAGCGCCTCGCCCGCGAGCTGGCGGCGCGCGGCAACCGCGTGGTCACCCTCGACCTGCTCGGCCACGGCAGCTCCGACCGTCCCCGCGACATGTGGCACTACTCGATGGCGCTCTTCGCCGAGCAGGTGCTCGGCCTGCTCGACCACCTGGGCGTCGACGAGGCGGTGGTGGGCGGCACCTCGCTGGGCGCCAACGTCACCCTGGAGGTGGCCCTGCGCGACGCCGCGCGGCTGCGCGGCATGCTCATCGAGATGCCGGTGCTCGACAACGCGCTGCTGGCCGGCGCGCTCGCCTTCACGCCGCTGATGGTGGCTCTCTCGTTCGCCGAGCCATTGATGGCGGGCCTGGCCTTCGCGGCGCGCCGTGTGCCGTCGGCGCTGCTGCCCTACTGGGGCGACGTCGCCCTCGACGTGCTGCGCCAGGACCCCGGGCCCAGCGCCGCGGTGATCCAGGGCATCCTCTTCGGACGCGTGGCCCCGCACCGCCGCGAGCGCCGCACCTTCACCACGCCCGCGCTGGTGATCGGCCACCGCCGCGACCCCATCCATCCCTTCTCGGACGCCGACCTGCTCGCCGGCGAGCTGCGCAACGGGCGACTGGTGCAGGCGTCGACGATCCTCGAGCTGCGGCTGCGTCCGGAGCGGCTCACCGACGAGATCGCGGGATTCCTCGACGAATGCTGGGCTCCGCGCGCCGCGGCCAGGTTGCGGCGCACGCGCCGGCGCGCGGCGAGCTGAGTCACATCGCAATGCGGCGGCGGATCACCACACTCGCGCTCGGCGTGATCGCAGTCGCGATGCTCGCCGGTTGTTCCGGCAGCACACCCGGCCCGTCGCCCGTGGGTTTCGGGACCGCCAGGCCGACGCGGCACGGAGTCGCGGCGCAGCCCTTCAACGTCGGTGTCGCCGTCCCCGGCGCGCCTGATCCCCACAACGCGCAGTTCCTCGCCGACCAGCAGAACCTCTACGACACCTCGCAGTTCGGCGACTCGGAGTTCTACCAGACCGGATATCACTGGCGCATCGACAGCGGCATCGGACCGCACAGCATCACCCACGCCGACGCGGTGTTCGACAGCCAGGCGCAGGTGTGGGCGGTGGACATCACGTTCACACCCGCCGCAGCGGCGCACTTCGGTGCCGACACGCAGGCGGCGTTCCAGGCCGGCCAGGGAACACCGCTCAACCGCATCGCCTTCTTCGTCGGCAACCGGGTGGTCAGCGCTCCGTCGGTGCAGTCGCCGAGCAGCGGCAACACGGAGATCAGTGGCGGCTTCACGCAGCAGCAGGCAATGGACGTGGCCGCCGCCATCTCCGCGGCGAGCAACGGCTGAGAGCCGGTCCGGTGCTCGCGGTCGCCGACCGGCCCGGGCCGCACGGCCCTACGGCGCAGCGCAGCGGGTGACCATCGACCGTGGCGCGATTGCCCGCGCAGGCGGTCTACTGTGCATCGAGACCGCTCGGGAAGTGCCCAACCGGCGACCCGATTATCCCGACATCTCTGGTCAGGCCCGTGCCCGCGGTGGCAACGCCGCGGGCGCGGGTTCGCCGCGCCGCCCGCGCACCCGCGCCCGGATAGTGCCCCGATTGGCGCTAACCGGTGTCAGAATGCGCGCTGTCCCCCCAACGTCTCACCACACGTCCCTGCAATGCTCGACCACGACGACACCCCGCTGCCCCTGCGCGGCCGTGCCGGTGCCCGCCGCCGCCCCCACAGCTCCGCGCTGATCACCGATCTCCCGCTGACCTCGGCCGGGCACCGCGCCGTGCTCGCCGCGGTCCTCGACCTGCCGCCGGTGGCCCTGGAGACCCTCTCCGCCGCCGACGCGCGCGGAGCCCTCGACCGGCTGCTCACCGCCGCCGACCGGCTCCGCCGCCTGCAGGAGGAGGCCGCCACCGACGAGCTCACCGGCGTGCTCCGCCGCGGCGCCGGCCTGCGCCTTCTGCAGGCGGAGATCGACCGCGTCCGCCGTGCCGGCGGCAGGCTGGTGCTCGTCTTCGCCGACGTCGACGGCCTCAAGCAGGTCAACGACAGCCGCGGCCACCTGGCCGGCGACCACCTGCTCCAGTTCGTGGCCGGCACCCTGCGCCGCCGCCTGCGCTCCTACGACCTGGTCATGCGCTACGGCGGCGACGAGTTCGTCTGCGTGCTCACCGGCGCCGGGGCGCCCGAGGCGCGCGCCAAGCTCGATCTCATCGCCGCCGAGCTGCGCTCCCACTACGGCCGCGAGGTGCTCAGTGTCGGTCTCGCCGAGCTCGACTGCGACGACCCCCTGGACACCGCCGTGCGCCTGGTCGGACGCGCCGACGCCGCCCTCTATCGCGGCCGCGCCCGGCGCGCGGCGAGCTAGGCTTGGCGTGCCGCCGCCGGACGAGGGGCCCGGCTGCGGCGCTGTGACGCCGTCGTCACAGAAGGGTGACGCCCCACCTCCGCAGCCGTCAGGCGCAGGGGCTATCGTCGTTTTCTCCTTCCAGGGACCGCGTTTTCCACAGGTGCACTCGTGAGCTCCCCACCGGCGGCCATCAGCGCGCAGTCAGCGGGCATCCCGCTGCGCCGCCTCCCCTGGCCCCGGTCGAGGGCGCGCGTCCGCCGCGCCGAGCTGGTCCGCCGCGTCGGCGTGCTGGCCGCCTCCGGTCTGCCGCTGCCCCGCATCCTCAACTCCATCCTCGCCGAGATGGCCCGCGAGGGCCTGCGCGGCGGCTCGGTGGCCCTGATCAACGACCGCAACGAGCTCTACATCGCCGCCTGGGAGGGCACCCTCGACCAGGCGGTGCTCGACTCCCGGCTGCCGGTGGGCAGCGGCATCCTCGGCCGGGTGGCCGCCACGGGGCGCTCCATCCTGGTCGACGACATCGACTCGCCGCGGGCCCGGGTGCGGGCGGCCAACCGCAACCTGGGCACCAACTCGCAGATGCGCTCCATCCTCTGCGTGCCGCTGCGGGCGTCGGGGCACGTCATCGGCGTCATGGAGCTGGACAGCGACCGCCCCGGCCGCTTCGGCCGCGACGACCTGCACGTGCTGGAGAAGATCGCCGGGGCGATCTCCGGCGCGGCCCAGCAGGCCGGCCCGCTGGAGCTGGCCAACCAGCTGCTCGGCCGCCGCGTCCACGAGCTGATGCTCCTGGAGGACACCGCCCGCTCGCTGAGCGGCTCGCTGGAGATGGGCGTGGTGGTGCCCTCGGTGGTCGCCTCGGTGACCCGGGGGCTCAGCGTGCCCTATGCGGCGCTGCTCCACGTCCACGCCGGCACGGCCACGGTGCTGGCCAGGGTCTGCGACGGCGACGTCGAGGAGGGCCACCGCGACGTCGACCTGCGCAGCCTGCCCGTGCTCGCCGCCGCGGCGGCCTCGGCCGAGGCGCAGCAGTGGGCGGTCGGCGTGGAGCGCGACTACGTCGAGCTCGACCGGCTCGGCGGGCGGCCCGGCCTCAACACCGCGGCCTGCGTGCCCGTGGTGGCCGGCGACGACTTTCGCGGCCTGCTGCTGGCCGGCTCCGACGACACCCGCGGCTTCGACCCCGCCGAGATGCGCCTGCTCCAGGGCATCGGCCACCTCGCCGGCCTGGCCATCGGCAACGCCCAGAGCTACCGGCGGCTGCGCGAGTCGGCGGTCACCGACGCGCTCACCGGCCTGCTCAACCGCCAGGAGTTCGACCGGCGACTGGGCGCCACCCAGCTGCGGCCCTTCGCGGTCATGGTGGTCGACGTCGACCGGCTCAAGCTCATCAACGACAGCTACGGCCACGAGGCGGGCGACGCCGTGCTGCGAGCCATCGCCGGCTGCCTGCGCAACCTCATCAAACCCCAGGACGCGCTGGCCCGCACCGGCGGGGACGAGTTCAGCGTCTTCGTCGACGGCATCGACGCGGCCTCGGCGGTCGCCCTTGCCGAGGAGATGCGGCGGGCCCTGTACGGCGTCGCGGTGCCCTTCGGGCTGGCCCGGATCAGCGTCGGGGTGGCCAGCGGGACGGTGGGCGACGCGGGCTGGGCCGTCCGCGACCTTGCCGACGAGGCGCTCGACCAGGCCAAGCGGCGCGGCCGCGACCGGGTCGAGGCGGCGGCCACGGTCTCGGCGGAGCAGGCGCAGACGCCCGCGCGGCGCATCGAGCAGGCGGTGCGGGACCTCATCGAGGCGGGCGCGGTGTCGTCGGTGTACCAGCCGGTGGTCCGGCTGCGCGACCTCGAGGTGGTGGGCTACGAGGCGCTGGCCCGGCCGGTGGGGGCGCCCCCGGACAGCAGCGTCGAGGCCCTCTTCGCCGCCGCGCACCGCACCGGCCTGGCGCGCGACCTCGACTGGCTCTGCCGGCGCGCGGCGGTGCAGCAGGCGCAGTCGCTGCCGCCGGCGACGCCGCTGTTCCTCAACGTGGGCGTCTCCACGCTGCTCGACCCGCTCCACGACGTCGACCAGATGCTGCTGGTGCTGCGCTGGGTGGGCCGGCGGCCCGCCGAGGTGGTGCTGGAGATCACCGAGCGCGAGGTCGTCTCCGACCTGCGGCGCTTCGAGGAGGTCATCGCCACCTACCGCGACGAGGGCTTCCGCTTCGCCATCGACGACGTCGGCGAGGGGCATTCCACCCTGGAGGTGCTGGCGGCCAGCAACCCCGAGTACATCAAGGTGGCCCGTTCCCTGACGGTGGCCAGCGACCGCGTCGGGCCGCGCTCGGCGATCCACGCGGTGGTGGCCTTCGCCCAGTCGAGCGGGGCGGCGATCATCGCCGAGGGCATCGAGACCGAGCAGCACGCCGAGCTGATGGCGGAGATGGGCGTCGACCTCGGGCAGGGCTGGCACCTGGGGCGGCCGGCCCCGGCTCCGCCACAGGCCTTGACCGCCGCGCTCAGCGCCGGCTGAGGCGCGGCGCGAGCCACCCTCGCTGCGGCACCATGTCGGTCGTGATGGCGACGCTGGGTCCGGCAGGGCGGTGAAGTCCTCCGTCCCCGGCTTCCCGCGGCGCTTCCCGGTCCGCAGCGACGACAGCCGCCCCTGGCGCTACCGGCTCGTCGCCGGTTTCTGGCGGTTGGTGCTGGGTGGCTACTACGGGCGGCGGCTGCGCTGGGAGGGACTGGAGAACGTCCCCGCCGGCCCGGGCCCGCTGATCGTCGCCTGCAACCACCTCAGCAACCTCGACCCCCTCCTCATGGGCGGCTTCTTCCCGCGCACCCTCTTCGCCATGGCCAAGAAGGAGCTCTTCCCCAACCGCCTGATGGCCTGGATCTGGGCCGGCTGCAACACCTTCCCCGTCGACCGCGGCACCGCCGACCGCTGGGCCCTGCGCACGGCCATCGACGTGCTGCGCGGGGGCGGGCGGCTGCTCTTCTTCGTCGAGGGGACCCGGGCCACCAGCCCCGGGATGAAGCGGGCCGAGCCGGGGGCCGGCTTCCTGCTCCGCCGCGCCGGCGCGCCGGGCGCTCTGCCGGTCGCGGTGCTGCCGGTGGCCATCTCGGGCACCGAGAGAGCGCTGGTCAAGGGGCGGCTGCTGCCCCGCCGCGTGCCGCTGCGGCTGCGCGTCGGCCCGCCGTTCACGCCCGAGGTGGGCGAGGGCGCCCGCGACGACCAGGCCGTCGCCGACCAGGTGGCGGCCCGGATCGCCGCCCTGCTGCCGCCCGAGTACCGGGGGCATTACGCGGCGACCGCCTGACTCGGCGGCTTCGGTCCACGGCGAGGTCGCGCGCCGCGGTGCGCACCGCCTCCGCGCCGACCGGCTCTACTTGCTCTTCTTGGCCGCGCCGTCCTTGGCCGCGGCCTCGCGCTCGGCGGCCGCCGCCTCGCTGGCCTTCTCCGCCTCACGCTCGGCGCGGGCGGCCTTGGCCACCTCGTCGAGCGACTCGAGGCACTCGAAGGCGACCACCTCCTTGGTGTCGGGGGCGCGGTCGAAGCGGACGATGGCGGTCTGCGAGAGCACGGTCTCCACCCGGCCGGTGGCGCCGACGGGGTGGTCGCCGATGGGGCTGCCCGTGCGCGGCCTGGTGTTCTTGACCAGCACGACGCGCTCTCCGATCCAGAAGGGCGGCTCGGGCTCCTCCTTGGCGCTCGGCGGACGCCCTGGGGAGGGCTTGGTGGAGGGGCGGGGCGGGACGGCCGCGGAGACCGCGACCAGCTCCTCCTCGTCCTCGTCGTCGTCGTCGTCGAGGTCCTCGTCGTCCTCCTCGTCGAGGTCCTCCTCCTCCTCGTCGGGCTCGATGTCGACCTCGACTTCGACCTCGACCTCCTCGTCGACGACCTCCTCCTCCTCGTCGTCCGCCTTGGGCTGGTCGACGTCCTCGTCTTCAGGCGTGGGCTTGGGTGTGGATTCGTCTGTCTTGCGACGTGGCGACATGGGCACTCGTGATCGGCGGACAGGAAAGGGGGGCGCGGGGCTCCGAATCGCGGAGCATACGACGTGGGGGGTCGGCGTCGTTCGGGGCCTCCGGCGCCGACGCTACCATGCCCGCTCGTGATCGCCGTCCGACGTTGGGGCGCGCTCTCGCCACGCGTGCAGCAGCGGCTCCTGGAGATCCTGCCCGGCGCCGTCTCCTGGACCATCCTGCTCACGCCCGTGGCGGTGGCCTTCGCCATCCGCCTCAACGACCCCACCAAGCTCTGGATCCTCGGCGTGCTGGCCATCATGCTCGACGTCTACTGGTTCGCGCGCACCACCTGGACGGTGCGCTCGGTGCGCCGCTCGCTGCGCGCGCTGCAGGCCACCACCGCGATCGACTGGTGGCAGCGCTGCATGGAGATGACGCCGGCGCCCGGCGCGCCGCGGCCCGACGAGGTCACCCACTGCGCGCTCGTCCCCACCTACACCGAGAAGTACGAGGTGCTGCGCGCCACAGTTGAGGCCCTGGCCGGCCAGAACTACCCTGACCACCTGCGCGTGGTGGCGATCATCACCCGGGTCACCGACACCGGCGGCTGGGAGAACGTGGATCGGCTGCGCGAGGAGTTCGGCCATCGCTTCCGCGCCTTCATCCACGTCAAGGACCCGCTGCTGCCCGGCATCGTGGTGGGCAAGTCGGCGGCGATGGCCTACGGCGGGCCGGTGCTGCGCGCCGCCTGCGACGAGCTGGGGCTGGACCCGGCGCGCACCCTGGTCACCGACCTCGATTCCGACTTCCGCCTGCACCCGCAGTACTTCGCCTACGTGACCGCGCAGTTCTGCGGGCTGGGCGACGAGGACGGCACGCGGCTGACCTCGATCTGGCAGCCGGTGCCGGTGTTCATGAACAACCTCTGGCGCGTGCCCGCCGCCATCCGGGTGATGGCCACCGCGGCCACGCAGTGGCAGATGTTCCTGCACGACAACCCGCGACGGCTGGTCATGTTCTCCTCGTACACCATGTCGCTCAACCTGCTCAGCGAGGTGGGTTACTGGGACGACGACGTCATCCCGGAGGACTCGCGCTTCTTCTGGAAGTCGTTCTTCGAGTACGGCGCGCGGCTGCGGGTGCGACCGGCGTTCCTGCCCGTGTTCGGCGACGCGCCGCGCAGCAACGAGTACCGGGCCACCCACGTGTCGCAGTACAACCAGATCAAGCGCTGGGCCTGGGGCGTCACCGACGTCGCCTACGTGACCACGCGCATGCTGCGCCACACCGAGATCCCCTGGCAGCTGCGCGCGCAGCGCTATCGCTACCTGGTCTTCAACCACCTCACCTGGACCACACTGCCGGTGCTGCTCTTCTTCGGCGGCTCGCTGCCGGCCATCATCGACCTCGACTACGCGTTGTCGACGGCGGCAACCGTGATCGGCTGGACCACCGCGGGCGTGCTGACCCTGACGCTGCTCAACACGCTGGTGCTCATCCAGGTCGACCGTCGCATGTGCCCCAAGCCCGAGGAATGGAAGTGGTGGCGGCGCCGCTACGCCGACCTGCAGCTCTTCCTCTATCCCATCGTCGGCCTGGCGCTCTCGGTGATCCCCGCGCTGGAGGCGCAGACGCGGCTGATGTTCGGGGCCTACCTCGAGTACACCGTCACCGAGAAGGAATAGGCGCTTCCTCAGTACGGGTGCAGGAAGAAGTGCCCCAGCAGCGCGCCGAACACCAGGACCATGGCGCCCGCGTAGAACGGATAGGTGCGCGACCACGCCTCGATGCGCGCGCTGACCGAGCGCATGCCGCGGGCCTCCAGGACCATGTCGGTGATCGCTGCGAGGCAGAAGCCCATGGTCAGTGCGATCACCACCCAGCGGATGCCCTGTCCGACCATGCTCAGCCCCGCCTCCGCGCGGGGAACCACAGCCAGTGGCCCACGAAGAAGGAGATGACCGCGGCCACCAGCGAGGTGGTGAGCGGATCGGCGGCGGTGGCGCAGCGCACGTAGTCGGTGATCGGCTGTAGCTTCCAGGGATTCGGCCACACGCCGACGGTCTCGTAGGCCAGCGCGCCGACGCCGAGCAGGAACACCGTGGCCAGCGCGGCGTGCGCGGCCAGTCTGCCGCCGGTGCCGGCGCGGGCGAGCGGCGGGATGTGCGGCTCGTCGTCGTCAGTGCGCAGCCCCGTGGCGAGGCGACCGGCGCCGAAGAAAGCGAGGGAGATAAACACCAGAGCCCATCCTGGAAGCACCGGCGCGGGGTTGCGGCAGGCGTCCTCGGCGAGACCGCCGGCCGCGTACGTGAGCCGGCCGCCGACGTAGAGCACCAGCAGAGTCACCGCCGCGAGCACGCCGATGCGCACCTTGCGCGCCGTGTCCGGCCTCATTTGAAGATCCACAGACCGATGAGCACGCCGAGGCCGACCAGCAGCGGTGCCACCCATTCGCGTCGCAGCCGTGCGGGCTCCTTCTCGGTCCAGTCGAACGGCGCCAGTCCGCGGCTGATGCGCACGCAGGCCCAGACCATGAGCGCGAAGAGCACCAGGCACAGCCATCCTGCGCTCGCCGCCACCGCCGCGGGGATCCACGTGTCCAGCGCGGTGACGCCCACGTGCCGGCCGTAGAAGAAGGTGCAGGCGACGATGAGGATCGCGCCCAGGCAGCCCACTCCACGGAGCGGCCAGCGGATGTCCAGCCGCCGCCGCGCCGGTCGCCCAACTCCGCCGTCCGCCTGCATGGTCGGGCAATTCTGCACCGCCGCCGCGGCCTTGGGAATCCTGCGGGTTGTCTACGGCACCTGCTTGATGCAGGCGTCGGCGGGCGGCTTGACGCCCAGCACCTCGAAGGGAACCACACGCGCCTGCCGCTCGCGCACCCAGCGCGCGGCCGACTCGGAGTAGAAGTCGCGGCAGATGCGCGCCGCCGAGTCGACGTCACGGAAGTGCATCTCGGTGGTGGCCGGGAACGACCGGTAGGTGAAGCCGCGGCGGCAGAACCAGGAGGGATCGTCGGGCCAGATCACCACCAGCTGGCCGCCGGGGCGGACGACGCGCTCGGCTTCGCGCAGCGCCTCGTCGCCGCCCCAGGGCGCGTGCGAGGTGAGCGACGAGCAGGCCACCGCCACGTCGACGCAGGCGTCGTCGAGGGGCAGGCGCAGGAAGCTGCCCCGGCGCACCTCGATGTTGCCGAGCTCCTGGTCGCGCGCCTTGCGTTCCAGGCGCTGCAGCAGCGCGGGCACCGCGTCGACCGCGATCACCCGCTCCGCCCGGCGCGCCGCGAAGAGCGTGAAGCGCCCGGCCCCGGCGCCGAGGTCGGCGACGACCCGGCCGTCGAGCTCCAGCATGTCGAGCACGCCCGGGTCGATGTGCTCGCCCGCGACCAGCTCCTCGTAGCCGTCGGGGTCGTGCCAGTAGAGCAGTGCCCAGAAGAGCCTGTTCACCACGTGGCGGCGGTCGCGCTCCGCCGCGCGCGCGTCGCGCGCCTCCTGCTCGCGGCCGCGCTGGAAGGCGGCGCGCGCGCCGGGCGGCAGTGCCACGGCCACGCGCGCGGCGAGCTCGTCGAACCGCGCCTCGCTCAGCGCGCTGCCGAGCCGCTCGGGGATGACGCCGGCGCCGCCGGGGGCGAGGAAGGTGGCCAGCGCCTCGTCGTCGAAGGCGGCGAGGTGGTCGAGGACGAAGTCGCGGGCGCGGGGTGGGGCCATGGGTGCGTTGCTGAGCATGCCGCGCGGAGGGCGGATAGGACCGCTTCGCTCAGGTGTCCGACAGGACAGAGGCGGCTAGCCGCCGGCGCTGATGGACCGCAGCCTGGCGATGGCGTCGTCCACCGCGCTCAGCGGATCACCGCTTCGGGCCTGCCTGCGCGTCATCTCGGCGAGTGGATCCTCGGGCGCCAGGACGACGGCCCGGTCACCAACCACCACGGCTAGAGCGTGATCGTCGGCCGCGGTGAATGTGGAGGGGGTCGCGCTGATCTGTCCGTCCTTTTTGGTCAGAAGGACTGCGTCTGCTCCCACTCGTGCCGGCCATTGCGTCGGGATCTCGATGACCGACCCCTCCGGGAGCTCCTGCGAGAAGCTCAGGCGGCTGATCATCTGTTGCATGGCTTCCTGGAGCGCGGGATCCTCGAGAGCGGCCGGAAGGGTGACGGTGATTTTTTCGCCGGAGTCTTCAAGGTGCGCGATCACCTCGGCGGGGGCGCCGCTCTTCTGCCGGAGGCGGAGAAGATTGCTGACCGCGGCGGCCGCCAGGGTCACCACCGAGACGGAAACAGGAACGGGCACAGCCATAGACTACGGCTCCGGGGCCGCGGGCGCGAGTGTCGTCACCGGATGGAGGCTGTTCACGGGGTTCTGCCGCCCAGGTCCCTGATCCTCTCCTCCAATGCCAAACGGGACAGGTGCTCGGTGAGCACGGCATCGCGCAGGGAGGTGATGTCGTCGCGGGCGTGACGCATCTCGTCGCGCAGCTTCTCCAGGCCCTCCGCCGACTCCCCGGCCACGTCCGCGTATCTCATACCCTCCCGCCCGAATTCCACGGGCAGCTCGCCGTGCCAGCCTCGATACACGGTGACGAAGGCGAGAAGGCCGGCCACGAACAACGCCCCGGCGCGCTCCACATGGAACAGCACAGACGACTTGAGAGCCACGTCGGGGAGCGATCCGGGCACGCCGGCCGTCAGGGTCACGACAGTCGAGACGAGGGCAATGGCGATGATCACCAGGCCGAGCCACCAGCGAGGGTGTCGACCCGCAGTGGGTGGTGGCGGACCGCCCCGTGCTCCAGGTCGCTGTCCGGGCGCGCGGCGATAGGCCACGCCCGCCAAGACCAGGGCGCCAAGGGCCGCCACCAATGCTGCCCAGCTCACTGGACGCAGGCTACCACAAATCAGTGGTGCCCAGTGTGAGCGTGGAACGGGCGTGCGGCACCCTATACTCGGGTTCATGAGAGCCAGCCGGGCGCTGGTGTACGCCACGGCGGCCGCTCTGCCGGCCTTCCTGCTCCGCGTCCACGTCGGGCCGCTGTCGACCTCGGCGCTGGAGATCGCCGTCGTCGCGACCCTGGTGGTCTACACCGTCGAGGTCTACGCATCCGGCGTGCGTCCGCGCTGGCCGGGGGCGTTCACCGGGCCGATGCTGCTGGTGGTGGCCTCGTTCCCGATCGCGGTGGCGGTGAGTCCGGACCGGCACGCCGCCATGGACGAGATCCGCATGTCCTTCGTCGAGCCCGCGCTGTTCTTCGGCGTCACCTGCTCGGTGCTCAGCAGCCAGCGCGAGATGGGCCGCTTCGTGCGCGCGCTGATGGTCGGCGGCGCCGCGGTGGCGCTGATGGTGCTCGCTGCCTTCGCCCACGCGGTGGCCACCGGCCGGCCCGACATCCTGGGCACGCCGCCGATCGCCTGGTATCCGCGCGCGGCCCAGGCCGGGCTGCTGCTGACGCCGCTCATCGCCCTGGCGGGTGCGATGCTGCTCATGCCCGGCCCGCTGCGCCGCGTCGACCGGGTGGTGCCCGCGCTGTTCCTGGTCATCGCCCTGCCCGCGGCCACGCTCACCCTGAGCCAGGCCGCCTGGCTCGGCCTCGGCGCGGTGGTCTTCGCCCTCGCCCTGGCCGCCACCCGCGGACGGCGGCGCCGCGTCGTCGGCGTGGCCATCCCGACCCTCGCCGTGCTGGGCATGGCCGCGCTGCTGGCCGCCCCGGCGCGCGGCTCGGTGGCCCAGGACATCACCACCGGCGGCGGCCCTTCGACCGGCGTCGACTCCCGCGCGCAGCTCTGGAACGACGCGGCCGCCATGGTCCGCGCCCACCCACTGACCGGCGTCGGCATCGGGGCCCTGGGTGCGCGCAACGCGCCCGGCGAGGCCGCCGACGTGGCCCATCGCGACGACCCCAGTAACCTGGTGCTGGCCTTCTGGCTGCAGCTCGGTGCGCTCGGGCTGGCGGGCCTGGCCTGGTTCGCGGCGCGCGCCGGGCGCTGGCTGCTCGTACTGCGCTCGGCCCACGCCTCGGTGCGTCCCTTCGTGGTCGGCGCCGCGGCCGCGCTGCTCGCCGTCTTCGTCGCCGGGCTGCTCGACACCACCGTCGTGAGCCCCGACCTCGCCGTGCTCACCCTGGGCGCCTGCGCGCTCATCGCCACCGCGGCACGGCTCGAGCGCCTGCGCCTGCGCGTGCTGCTGCGCCTGCCCCTCGGCGCCACCGACATCGAGCCCGCCGAGCTGCCCATGCCCGCCGACATCCCGCGCGGCACCGGCAGGCACCCCGTCGCGCCTCCGCCCGCCACCGCGTGAGGCGACTCCACCGGGACGCCGGCGGATGAGCCTGGCCAGCCGCACGGTGCGCAACACCGCGCTGCTCTTCGCGGCGCGGTCGCTGAGCAAGGTGCTGGTGTTCGTCACCGTGGTGGTCACCCAGCGCGCGCTCGGCGCCAACGGCTACGGGCAGTTCGCCGCCATCGTCGTCTTCAGCAACATCGCCAGCATCTTCGCGGACCTGGGGCTGCAGGTCGTCTTCGTGCGCGAGGCCTCGCGGCATCTCGACAACCTCGGCGACTTTCTCGGCGTGACCCTGGCGGCGAAGCTGCCGCTGGCGGCGCTGAGCGGCGGCATCCTCGCCCTGGGGGTGTGGCTGCTGGCGCCCGATCTGCTCCCGCTGGTCGGACCGGTGTTCGCGCTGATGGTGGTGACCAGCGCGGCCAACCTGCTGCGCTCGTCGTTCTACGCCACCGGCGAGATGCGCTACGAGGTGGTGGCCATCGGCGGCGAGACGGTGGTGCTGCTCGTCGCCACCGTGCTGGCCGCGGTGTCGAAGCAGGGGGTGGCGGCTTTCCTGTGGGCGTACACGCTGTC
>Ga0070713_100000776_pt1 | contig 20397 bp, 17 predicted proteins | sample LARL82metaG_FD_65465 | JGI IMG/M metagenome (GOLD analysis project Ga0070713, IMG submission 65465) | Corn, switchgrass and miscanthus rhizosphere microbial communities from Kellogg Biological Station, Michigan, USA - LAR L8-2 metaG | ecosystem: Host-associated > Plants > Roots > Rhizosphere ...
CTCATCGCCGGCGCGCCACTCGTTATGCTGCACGCGTCATCGCTCGCGCCGCGCGTCCAGCTGGACGTCCGGATGTACGATGTCGCACCCGATGGAACGCGCCAGCTCATCACGCGCGGCACGTACACGGCCACCAATGGTGGGCTTCCGATCGGGGAACAGGACCTGACGCTACCGACATACGGGAATCTCTGGCCACTGGCGAGTAGTCACACCCTGCGTGTCGAGCTCACGAATCTGGACACGCCGTATATCACGCCGAGTCGCGTGCCGTCAGTAACCACGATCTCGAACGTGAATCTGGAGATACCGATTCGGTGAATAGCTCGCCGGAGCGCCGACACTCGTTAGCCATTGACCGCGGAGGGCGCGACAACCCGGACTTGAAATAGGGTGATCAGGGCACCGGCCGGTGCTCTCTCAGATTCCAGAGCACCTTCGAGCCGTTGGCCCGACGGAGCGCGGCAACATCGGTGCGGTAGGTGAAGCCGGCGAAGCCGCCGAGCTCCTCGCGCGTCAGCGCCCGTGTGGCCGCGCTGTCGATGCGCGGAGCGTCCTCCAGTCGATAGACAATCACCGGCGCGTACGTCACGGCGGAGACGTAGTCGGTGGATGGCGGCGCGATCCCCTGGCTCAACTTCCGCCCCGCGAGGAACGCGATCTTGTTCGACTGCGGCACGGGTGAGCGGTCGATGAAGAGCTCGGGATCGAAGAAGTACTTCTGCGGCCCCGTCGGGCTGGCGCGGTAGATCGTTAGGCTCTGCTGGCAGCATCCGGTCTTCGCGCCGAACAGGAAGAGAAGCCGCCCGGCTCGGTAGAAATCCGCCGCGTAGACGAGGTGCGAGCCGAGGAGATTGCCGTATCCATTGAACTCCTCCGGCGCCGGGTCGTAGCGACTGGAATCCTGCAGCACTCGCGTGCCGGCGCGGGAGAGGGACAGCTCGATCTTGCTCGCGGCGCCGGGGTGGGCGCTGTCGGCTCGGAATACCAGGATCGAGTCCGGGACGGTGTCTCCGTCGAGGTCGATGGCATGGCGCTCGAGGATAGGCGAAGCGAGGGTGGTGTCCTTCCCGGCCGGCGGCTTCCGGGAGAAGCAGGCCGCCATGGTCAGCCCCAAGAGGAGCAATAGGGGGTCAGCGTTCCGGGACATGTCGAGTAGATTGTGTGTGGCCTTGCGCGGGCCGCTATGGACTCTGGGGGCCATTCTGGCTACCGTGGAGCGGAATCTGCGTCCTGACGAGATTTCATAGGCAGTCCGGCGATCGAGCCTCATTGGCGATGTCCGAATTCAACAACGAAAAGTGAGAACAGGAGAAGGGCGAAATGCGTACGAAAGGCACGGTGAAGTGGTTCAACAGCGACAAGGGATTCGGCTTCATCACCCCTGAGGACGGTAGCAAGGATCTGTTTGTCCACCACTCCGCCATTCAGGGCGGGGGCTTCAAGACGCTCGACGAAGGTGAGAGTGTGGAGTTCGACGTGGTGCAGGGCCAGAAGGGCCCGGCGGCGGAGAATGTGACGCGGCTTGGCGGCGGTACCCCCTCGGCCGGTCGCGGCCGGGACAGCTACGGCGGCGGCGGCGGCGGCGGTGGCGGTGGCCGCGGCGGTCGAGGCGGTGGTGGCGGCCGCGGTCGGGACTACTAAACGACCGTCGACAGTGGTCGGTGAACGTTGGTCGGTGACTGACAGCTGATCAGTTCGCGGACCAACCGAGGCAATGAAAGGAGGCGCTGGGGTTAATCCCAAAGCGCCTCCTTTCCCTTTTCTGGGTGCCCGGAGCCTGGGGGGGCTTGACAGCGTTTTGTAGGTCAAAGACACGAAGAAATGCAGTGTCGAGCGCTCTATTTTCGGGTGGCCCGGAGAGCGCCCCATCGCTCGACAAGGGACGCTGCGCGTGCGTGCCAACGTCAATTCTGATTAGTAGTTACACAATCCTCAGCCTTCCGCTCGACGTTCGGTTCCTGATCGCCCGGCAGAGGCCGTAAGACGTTTGCGACCGTCGAGAAATGGGTCCAAAACCCCGTTAGGCCTTGCGCAAAAAGTGTATTAGTAGGGGGGCGAGACTCAACATCTTCGGTCCCTCCAGAACGAAGGAACCGCCCGGCAACAGGAGCGAGCAGGCCTCTCGCTCGAATTGCGGCTTTCGCCGACGAATCGATGGCCGGCGCAGCCGAGCGTGATGGCATCAAAGAACGCAGTCGCCGGTCTCCAGCTCATCTTTTCCGCTTCGGCGTTCACTGTTCACCGATCACAGTTCACCACTCACCTGACTAACACCATGCCCAACACACTACCGCTCAGCGCACGACCGCCTCCGCCTGGCGGAACCGGTGCAACGGCGACGCGCTCGCGTCGCGACCTCGCAGCTCGACCCCCTTCGGCCACCGCGACAGACGCGCACGGTGGCCGCTTTCTTTTGCCGCGTCCATTTACCAATCCAGAGGTCAAAATGAAAAACCAAGAGGATGCTGTATTCGATGCGCTGAAGCGGGCAAAGGTTTTTTTCGATGAGAACGAGGCATCGCTGACTGGCGAGGTCGATCTCACGTCCGCTCGTAGGCGACTCGAGGAAATCGTGACGCGTTTCGACAGTCACGCGCTCGAGCAGAACGTCAGCGATCGCGGTGCGCAGGGAGAAACAGCGAAGCAGCAGCAGCTGCGCATGAAATTGCGGCGTCGACAGATGGGACCTATTGCGATCCTTGCTCGACGCAATCTCAAATTCACCCCGGAGTTCATCGCGTTACAGATGCCGAAGGCGTCGGTGCGCGGTCAGGCGTTCATCGCGAGTGCTCGAGGGATGGCTGATGCGGCTACCGTGCACAAAGAGGCGTTCATGACGTACGGGTTGCCCGAGACGTTTCTCGATGATCTCAACCGCGCCATCACGCAGCTCGAAACATCGCTGACCGAGCGAGAGAAGAATCGCACCCAACGCGTTGGGGCGACCAAGGCGCTCGATGTCGAGGAGAAGCAAGGCCGCACTCTGCTGCGTGTGCTCGACGCATTGGTGACGACAGCGGTGGAGCACAACGAAGCGCTGTTGCGGGCATGGCAGGCCGCTCGCCTTATTCGCCGCCGACCCGGTGCCACGACGAAGTCCACGAGAACACTCACGTCCACATCAGAATCGACGACGACCGGAGCACCGACGTCGACAACAGAACTAGCGTCGCCGCCGACACTGCATGTGGCGGCGTGAGCACTTGCGACGAACATGCACAGGGGCGATGCTGCCCCTATGCATGTTCATCAGGCTGTGAGAAGTTCGAGGCGCGTCAGAGGATTTCACACGGAGCGAAATGTCATGACCGGTACAGCCCTGCCCAAAGCGAAGGTTTGCTTTTCCTGCCGAGATGTGATTGATGTACACGCCGCCGTGTGCCCGCGGTGCGGCACGCCGCAGCCAGCGATGGCGAGTATGAGCTCCACGGACAAGCGCATTCTCCCGGCCTTTCTCCTGTGCTTTTTCCTCGGGATATTCGGCGCGCACCGCTTTTATGCTGGAAAGATCGGCACGGGCATTCTCGAGCTCTTGACGGCGGGCGGCCTGGGGATCTGGTGGCTCGTCGACATGATTCTGATCGTCACCGGGAGCTTTCGTGACGGCAACGGCGAGAGGATCAGGGAGTGGACGTGAAATCGCGACGCCACTGGACTGGTCCAGCGACGTCGCGATCCTTGCTTGGTGGGCAGACTTACACCCGCTCACTCACCCCCCGGCAGCCAGCCTTTCATCGAGCGGCAGCGGCATACAGGTCGTCGTTCCGTACGGTACGCCATTCTGATCGTTGCCGGTCTTCCACGGGATCTTGAAGCGCAGCAGATCGTTGTAGCGCTGACCGCCTTCCATGAAGAACTCGCGGTTTCGCTCGTCGATGATGAGCGCCATGATCGACGCATCATCGGTCGGGCCGGTGTACTGGGGCAGCTGAAGCTGCTGTCGGCGCGCGTTGATGATCGCGACCGCGGTATTTCCCTTCTGCGCCTCGGCAATGATGAGCTGAGCCTCGACATAACTGGCGAGGCGCATCGGATCGGCGCGAGAGGTGTTCTTGTTCGTCACGACGTAGAGATCTGTCACGCCGTCGAATGACTTTTCTGGCATGCCGACGTCGGGCCCGAACGCAACTTGCACGCGAGGATCGGGAACACCACCGACGGTGAGATTCCGATACGCCGGATCGACCGACGAATTTCCGAGCTCCGCGATCCAGTACCACGCGTCGTTGTAGCGCGTCGCGGCGTCGACACTCCGCGTGACGAAGATCTCGAAACCGGGCGCGACGAGCTGTGCCTCGCTCACCGCGGTGGCCAAGTCACCGGCGTCGAGACGCTCCCTCGCTCGGCCCGCGTGCACGAGATTCAGCAGTTGAGTCTTGTCTGAACCGGGTTGCATTGCGTTCACGAGCGTGATTGCTGCGGTGAACTTGGTATCGGCGATGGCGAGAACTTGGGCCGGCGTGAGAACCTGCTTAGCGAGATCGAACCGCATCGCGCAGAAGCCTTCACCGAGAAGCGTGTAGGCATAGGCGCCTAACGTCGCGACGCGGGCGCGCAGCGGCGCGAGCGGCACCCCTGCCTGCGCGTCGGTCCACCCGTTGAGACGCGTCAGGATGTCGTTCGACTGGAACCGAGCGGTTTGCAGGGGCAAGTAGGCGCCATAGCCGCCCGCATTAAAGCCGCACTGTTCCGTTTCGTTCCCGGTGTCGTTCTCGTAGATCTTCCTCGTGCCCCAGTTCTTGGCGTTGAGGTTGCCCGACGCGCCGAGGAACTGGTCGGAGAGTGTCGTTGTCGACAATACGTATTTGCTGAACGCGCACTCGAAGTCCGCCGTGACGCTCGCGGCCAGTGTCGGCGCCGTGAGCGGATCGTTGAGCAGGTCGGTCGGAATGCGCCCCGGCAAGTCTACGCTCAGAATGTTGTGGCACGCGCCCGTAACGAGCAGCATTGCTACCGTGCCGGGTACGAGCAGCGCGCGCTGCAACGCAATCGATCGATCGAAGATGTTTCGCATGGTCGCCTCGAGTCCGTTGCCTGGTTAGTAGGAAAGACGGAAGGTGGCCAGGAGTCGCGTGAACTGCGGCCAGGATTCTTGCGTGTACCCGTTTGTCAGGTTCGGATCGCCGTAGAAATTCGGTGTGTTGAAGCGGACCTCCGGATCCTGCCCGCGTGCGCCCCACTTCCGCCATTGCGCGCGCCAGAGCGTCACGAGATTCTCACCGGTAACCGTAATCGAGCCGCGACTGGCACCCGCATAACCAGCGACCCTTCCCGGCAAGTCGTAGGTGAGAGAAACATTGCGAATCTTTCCGAAGCCCGCTTTCATGAAGCCAGCGGGTCCGAAATTTCCGAGCGCTTGATTCCCGACGACGATCGGGTCCGTTCCCTCGACGGCCGCCTTGGAATCATTGAAGAACACGTGCTGGCCGCCGACGTTGCCGTCGACCACATAGTGTCCACCCTGGAACTCGGCAACTGCCGCAAGCTTCCACCGACCCCAGGAAGCCTCCGTACTGAATGAGCTGAGCCATGTGGGGATTGGGCTGCCGAAGTAGATCAGTGGCGCATTCCCACAGGGAACGACACTGCCGTCGCCGCGCGAGAAATTCGCACCGCCCTCGCACATGATGTTCGTCGCGTTGCCCGGCGTCGTGAGCGTCGCGCTCACGACCTTCTTGAAGAAGAACGATCCCATCGGATAGCCCTGGGCATTGTAGGCGCCGACCAATTGTCCGACGCCGGTGTTGGGAATCGGATTCGACTGTCCGAGCACATTGATGCGATTTGCATTCGTGGCGAGCGTTCCGCGAAGATTGAGACGGAACGAGTTGCCAACGATGGGCGCGCCTTCCAGCGCCATCTCGAGACCTTTGTTGCTGAACTGTCCGATGTTGATGAACTGCTGGCCAGGGAAGCCGGTCGACGGCGAGGCGGTCGCGGCCAGAATGCCGTCCATCGTGAGTTTGTTGTAGTACGTGAACTCGAAGGACACGCGATTCTTCAGCAGGCTTGCGTCGAATCCGGTCTCGAGCTCACGCGTCACCTCGGGTTTCAGATTCGAATTCCCGATGCTCTGCGGCGTCACGGTCGGCGTGCCAGCGTTGCCGACGGACGGCCCATACGTCTGGATGGCCGCGAACGCGTTAGGCTGCTCGCCTGCTTTACCCCAGGCGCCGCGCAGCTTGAGTGTGGACAGGAGCGAGGACGTCGGGAAGAACGGCTCCTCGCTGACCACCCAACTGGCGCTGAACTTCGGGTAGGCGATGAACTTGTAGTTGACACCAAACGCGCTGTTATCGTCGCCGCGCACCGCGCCCGTTAGAAAAAGCCGATCGTGCCAGGAGAGCTGTTCCTGCAGGTACGTGCCGAACGTCTTGTTCTCGAGGTTGAAGTTCGGATCCTCGAAGCCGTGCCGAACTCCGCCGCCGCTCACGGTGTTGACACCGCGGATCGGGAAACCCTCGCCTGTAGCGGAGATCTGCTGGAATTGTTTCGAGTAGTACTGGGCGCCGACCGAGCTTTGAGACTGCAGGCTCGCCGGAAGGTTGGCCGTCGCCGTCGCCGAATAGTCGGCGGTGAGGAACGACGACCGGTCGTTCTGGACGAACTTCTCGCCCTGGGGAAGCCCGAAGTCGGCGCTACCCAACGGGAAGTAGTCCGAGGATGCATCGTTGGTGAAGTCGCCGCCTAATGTCAGGCGATGATCGAGCCAGCGAATTGGTTTGTGATTGAACGTGAGTCCGAGGCGGCTCCGATCGACATTATCCAGCCCCTCGATCGACTTGAACTCTTCGGGCACGACGCCCGCCAGATATCCGCGGCCCTTGTCGTTAGGCCCGAGGCCGGGCGCCGTGCATGAGTTGCTCGGGCAGGCCCAGATGAGGTAGGTGGTCATGGGCTGAGTCGCCGACGCCGCCCGCGTTTGCGTGCGCGTGTAGCCGATGTTCAGGTCCACCTTCAGCTTCTCGCCGGAGAAGTAGCTGATATTGGAGCTGCTGGTGAGCTTGTTTTGCCAGTTGTAGCTGACGATACCCTCGTCGCGGTCGTAGCCGCCGCTGAAGAAGTAGCGTACGGCCTCGCTGCCGCCCTGGAGTGACAGCATGCCGCCCAAAGGATGACCCGTGGTGAACGGCGAACCGAAGCCACGCGCGATGTCGTTCTGAATCAGGTTGAGGTGCTGGATCGCGCCCGCGGCGTCCTTGTAGTAGATGCCCTCGTAAATCTGCTCGGGGTTCTGGAGGAAGTTGGCGCCGGTGTGAAGCTCGGTTGACCACAGAGGCTTCCCAATCGCGCCTCTCTTCGTGATGATCTGAATCACGCCGTTCGACGCCTCGGTGCCGTACAGCGTCGCGGCCGAGGGACCCTTGAGCACCTGGATCGACTCGATGTCGTTAGGATCGATGTCGTTGATGCGCGAGGGCGAGTCGCCGCCGCCGCTGAACGCGATGCTGTTCGAGCCCGCCGAGTTGTCCGCCCGCACGCCGTCGATGAAGATGATCGGCTCCGAGCTGAGACTCATCGAGCTCACACCGCGGATACGCGTCACGCCGCCGGTGCCCAACTGGCCGCTCGCGCGCTGAATCTCGACCCCTGGCACCGCGACCGACAGCGCGTCCTGCACGCCGACGGCCGGCCTGGCTTGTTGAGTGGCCGCCATGTCGACCATACCGACGTCGTTGCCGAGCGCTCGGCGTTGCGTGTCGCCCGCCTGTCCGGTGACGACCAGCTCGTTGAGCCGGAGCACGCTCCTGGCGAGCGAGATCGAGATGTCGGTCGCGCCGACGGTGACGCTCCTCGCAGTCTGCTGATACCCGAGGTGGTTGATGATGAGGATTACCGTCGGTCCGGTGAGCCCGGCCAGCGTGAATTGACCGCGGACGTTCGTGCGCGCAGTGAGCGTTGTGCCCTGCGCGCGCACGACGGCATCGGTGATGGGGACGCTATTGAGCGAGTCCCGCACGACTCCGCTCACCGAATCTCGTTGAGCGTTCGCCGCGGCGGGGGGCACGAATAATCCGAGCGCGACGAGGACGAGTGCAGTTGCGAAGGGGCGGCAGGTGGTAGGCAGCACTGCTCGCGACATATGGACGACCTCCAGGCAGGGACGTTCGAGCGGGGTGCGAACGGGAGAGGCGCGCCAGAACGTGGAGACAATACCAGCCGGCTGCAAGGCGTAGCCAATTCAAGGCGACTCGGCCTCGCGATTCGTAGCTCCGCTGAGCATGTTACGAATCGCTTCTCCGCCCTTTCGCGGATGTTCGCCCTTCTCCCCCGGACAGCTACGAGGCATCGATGCGTCGGTATTGGGTAGTTCTCTCCACATTGGCTTTCGCCGCCGCGGCGCGAGCGCAGGACCCAGGAATGGCCGTTCCATCCTTCGACCAAAAGCGCGGTGGAAGCGAGAAAGTCCACATGCTCAGTCACGTCATGGCGCATCCGGGACCGTGGAAAGCCGCGGATATCGAGATGGAACAGGATCCGTCGCGGCCGTACGTCTATCTCTGCGGATTCGTCAACTTCGACGTGCAGATCTACGATGTCCGCGATCTCTCGAACCCGAAGAAGGTCTACGACTGGACGATCGAGAATCCAGAGCTCCATCGCGGCATCGGCGCCATGGATGGGAAGTACTTCAAAATCGGCAATCGGTACTACTACGCGCAGTCGTATCAGTTCATGCAGGGAAGTCCGGACGCGGATCTGGGTGCCGTGATCTTCGACGTCACCGGTTTACCCGATGCCTCGAAAGTCAAGGTCGTTGCCCGGATTCGGTACCCGCAGGCACCTGGGGGTTTCCACAACACGTTCGCCTACAAGCATTCGGATGGCCGCGCCCTGTACTTCGCCACGGTCAACGCGCAGAAGGCGGTCGTGTATGATCTTGCCAAAGTCGTGAGCGGCGCCGATCCGAGCACGTGGCTCGTCGGCGAAGTGCCGAACCCGACGCCATACAAGCAGATCGGCGCCGGTGGTTATCATGACTTCTACGTCGGCTACGACCCGGCGACGCATCAGGACAAGTTCTATGGCGCGGGACTCGGCGGCTATTCCGTATGGGACGTGACGCACGTGAACGCACCGCGCGAGCTCTTTACCATAACGAGTATGGGCATGGACATCGCGCACACGTTCACGCCATCGCCCGACGGTCATTATGCGGTGACTGAAACAGAATATCAGTACACGCCCCTTCGCGTCTGGGATCTCGAGCCCGGACAAACCGGCAAGACACAAAACATCGACATTCCGATCAGTGCCTGGACCGCGGATTGGCGCGATCTGTCGCACAATCACGAGGTGCGGTGGCCCTATGTGTTCGTGTCGGCGTACGAAGATGGATTGCAGGTCTTCGATCTCACCGACCCGAAGAATCCAAAGACGGTCGGCCACTGGTTCACCTGTGAATGCGAGCACGAGCACGGCTTCGGCGGGAATCCGGACAATGGCTGGCAGAGCACCACCAGCGTCGAACAGGGCGCCTTTGGCGTAGACATACGCAACTACGACGGTCTCGTCGTGCTCTCGGACATGCGCACGGGCCTCTGGCTGTTCCGCGTCGATGGCTTCAAGGGCTGGAATGGCCACGATCATGGCATGCCTAACGTCTCCAGCGTGCAAGACTGGGATCACGGTCCGGAAGGAGCGGTGAAGTCGACCGCGACGACTAGCAATGACGGGCGTTAGTGCTCCCTACTGTCATCCCGAGGAGCGCAGCGACGAGGGATCTGCTTTTCGCGTCGATCGCAAAAGCAGATTCCTCGCTTCGCTCGGAATGACAGGAATGGCGCTGCTGATCGCGGCGGGACCGTACGACATTCCGCTCTTTGCGACACCGAAAGCACCGGCGGCGAATGGCGCGGCCCGGTTAGTCTTTGCTCAATCGCCGTTCGGTATTGCGGTGACGGCTGATGGCCACGCCCAGTACGACGTACAGATCACCGTGTCCCGTCTCCCGGCGCCGTCGTCGCTCGGCGCGTTCCGATCGTACGTCGCGTGGGCGACGACCCCCGATCTCCAACGATGGGACCGACTCGGTGCGATCACGAACGGTACGACGACCGTTGGTCACGTGGCGCTCAACAAGTTCCTGCTCGTCATCACGGCCGAATCGGATTCGGCGCCGAGAACGCACGCTGGACCAACGGTGCTGCATGGCACATCGCCGAGTGGATGGCTGCAGTCGTTCCTGAATCATCCGATGTTTCGAGGGATCACCGGGTGAGAGCTCGTCTTTCAGTGTTCGTCTGCGCGCTCTGCATTCCGCTCGCGACAGGTTCGGCACAACAGAAGCGCGACTCCATGGCCGGCATGGATCACATGCACATGCCAGGGATGAAGCATGATTCGGCGGGCATGCCGATCCCGATGCCCGCGGGGATGCCGATGATCCCCGGGCTCGTCGGTCTCGTGCCGCCAGGCGGTACCTTCCTTCCGGGCGCTGGCGTCCAGGTTGCACGACTCCCCGCGGCGAAGCCGACGCAGGTGGTGCGCCTTGGGAATGGCGACACGCTCGACCTCACGGCGATGCTCGTCAGGCGAACGATCAGGGGACGCGACTTCGCGATGTATGGCTTCAATGGCGAGGTGCCCGGTCCGCTCATTCGCGTGCCGCAGAACGCTACGATCGTCGTGCGCTTCCACAATCGAATCGATCTGCCGAGCGCCGTCCACTGGCATGGCGTGCGGCTCGACAATCGAAGTGACGGCGCCCCGGGCGTGACGCAAGAGCCCGTCGCGCCCGGCGGAAGCTTCGTCTACAGCGTCCACTTCCCGGATGCGGGGCTTTACTGGTACCACCCGCACGTACGCGAGGATGTGGAGCAAGCGATGGGCTTGTTCGGCAACATGATCGTGGACTCCCCGCTCGCCGATTACTATGCCCCCGCCAACAGTGAGCATGTCATGCTGCTCGATGATCTGCTCATCAACGCCGACTCGCTCATTCCATTCGGCGCCGACGGACCCGATTTCGCTCTCATGGGAAGAGTCGGAAACGTGCAGCTCGTGAATGGCGAGCCCGGGTACATGTTGCGGGTGAAAAGAGGCGAAGTCGCGCGATTCTATCTCACGAATACGGCGAGCTCGCGGACGTACAACGTGTCATTTGGCGGGACGCCGGTGAAAGTCGTCGCTTCGGATGAGAGCCGATTCGAGCGCGAGGAGCTCGTGCCGAGCGTGGTGCTCGCGCCCGCTGAGCGATACGTCGTCGACGTGCGTTTCGCGCGGCCGGGACGATACGCAATCGTGAATGCGGTGCAGGCCATCAACCACTACAAGGGGGAGTTCGAGCCCGAGGTCGACACGTTAGGCTTCGTGACCGTCGATGACGCGCCCGCGAAGCCTGATTATGCGCGCGCGTTCGCGACGCTGCGTGCAAATCGTGCAGTGACGAACGAGATCGACCGCTTCCGAAAGTATTTCGACAAGGCGCCGGACAAGCAGCTCACGCTGAGCGTGCAGACGACGGGGCTGCCATTGGCCACCGTGCAGTTCATGACCATCGATACGGCGTATTTTGCGCCGGTGGAATGGATCGACGGGATGCCCGACATGAACTGGCTGTCCACCAGCAAGCAGGTACGGTGGATCCTGCGCGATGACGCCACGGGCAAGGAGAACATGGACATCGACTGGCACGTGTCGCGGGGATCGGTCGTGAAGCTGCGGATCTTCAATGATCCGAAGTCATTTCACCCGATGCAGCATCCGATTCATCTGCACGGGCAGCGCATGCTCGTCGTTGCCAGGGACGGAGTTCCAACACGAAATCAGGTGTGGAAGGATACGGCGCTCATCCCGGTGGGCTCCACCGTGGACCTGCTCATCGACGCGTCGAATCCCGGCGACTGGATGCTGCACTGCCACATCGCCGAGCACCTGGGCGCCGGGATGATGGCCGTGCTGCACGTGGATTGACAACGATGCGCATCTCGCTCATCGGCGGAGGTGCTATCGGCAGCTATGTCGCCGGTCTTCTGGCGCGCCATGGTGACGACGTGCGGCTCCTGGCCCGAGGAGCGCACCTCACTGCGATCCGAAGCGCTGGCCTTTCCATCCGGACGCCGTCCGAGTCGTACACCGTGCGTATCGACGCCACCGACGACGCAAATGCACTTGTGGGCTCGGAATACGCCATTCTCGCGGTGAAGGGATATCACCTGAGCGAGATTGCGCCGGTGATTCGCCTGTTGGCGGAACGGGGGACGACGGTCGTTCCGCTCCTCAACGGCGTGGACATCGCCGATCGTCTGGTGCGCTCTGGTGTACCACGTGCGGGGATCATCGAGGGGTTGATCACCGTAAGCGTCGTGCGCACCGCACCCGGAGCAGTCGAGTGTCGCAGTCCATTTCAACGGGCGGTGCTTGGTGAACAGAGTGGAGAGCTCTCCCAACGCGCCGTCGCGCTGGGGACGGCGCTCGATCAGGCCGGCCTGGCGACGCGTGTCTCGCCAGAGATAAGACTCGATCTCTGGAGGAAGTTCGCTTTTCTGGCGCCGATGGCCGCCGCGTGTGCTCTCCACCGAGCACCGATCGGGGAAGTGCTCAGCACCACCGACGGGCGACAGTTATTGATGCAGGCCTTGAGCGAAGTGATCGCGGTCGGACGCGCCAGCGGTGTCCCCTGGGCCGCGGACGACGAATCGAGAACGCGCGCCGGCCTGGAGTCGTTGCCGCCGGCGACGAAGCCCAGCTTCCTGGTGGACATCGAGAACGGCCGTCCGACCGAGGTTGAAACCCTGAGTGGCACTGTCGTGCGTCTCGGACGAGAGCACGGCGTCGATACGCCGGTGCACGCGCGCGTTGTCCTGACAACGACCGGGGCCGAGCGGTCAGCGAGCCTCGAGGGAGGAGCTCGTAATCGTTAGGCGATTGCGCGATGGGATGATCGATATGTCGAGCAGCTGCCGAATCAGCCAGTTGGACGGGTGATGGCGTTGCCAGTGCACCACTGTTTTCCCGCTCCAGACGCCGATCGCGGCGCCTAACGGCAGATCACTCGCCCAGTGGAGGTTCTGATACAGTCGCGAAATCGCCACGAGCGTCGCGAGGGAGTACGCGGTGGGCGTTACGACGCTCGCCGCCGAAGGGTTCCAAACGCGCACTTCCTCGGACACCACCGTTGCGGCGGCGAAGCTTGCCGCGGTGTGACCCGACGGAAATGATACGAACGCACCGTTGCGATCGTGGAAGCCGCGGCCGAACGAGAAGTCGCCGGGATCTTTTGTCGTCGCGTTCGGCAGCTCGCGTCCTGAGAATCCCTTCACCAGGCCGTTGAGCACGGCCGCGAAGGTGACGCCTTCCGTCAGCGTGACGCCAAGCGTCGCGGCCCGCTCCGAGTTCGTGGTGCGACCGACAACGTAGAGAAGCCCACCTCCAACGAACGGCCCTGGGCCGCCGACGAAAGCGAGTGCGTTCGCCGTCGTGTGGAGGGCACCCACGTCGTGAACATCACGGGCCTGCATCGCGCGTTGAACCGTTCTGTCGAACGGCGCAATCGCTGCCGTCGCGACAGCGGCCCCCGTGAATGCGAGGACATCCGCCTTTCCGAAGAGCCGCTCGCCACTCGAGGTCGTGGAGTGAGCGCTCGAATCCGGGAGGTGAAGCGCTAGCGTGTCCTGACACATCGCCACGCCGGGTCTCGCCAGCCCTATTCCAGCCATGAGCACCGGCAAGAGCGAAAGTCTTGATGAGCGAGGGAGCATCTGGTGGTGAATTGGGTCGGCGCTCAAATCTCCAACGGAACGCGATACCGCAAGCCCTTTCCTCCTCCGTACGCTCCGGCCTTCAGGAACCGTTCCACGAGCCTGCCGCCGTTCGCCTCGATAACCCGCTGCGACGCGACATTGTCCTCGTCAGTCGTGATCTCGATGAACGGCAGGCGTTCCTTCCTTATCTCCTCGAGCGCCATCGCCAGCGCCTGCGTCGCGTAACCGCGGCGTCGCTTCCAAGGCACGACGGCGTAGCCAAGGTGGCCCAGGCACGTTGGCGGCAGATCTGTCGTTCCGGGACGCCACCGGAAGCCGACAATGCCAGCAAACTCGCCATCCCACATCCACAGCTTGTAGCCGGGTAGCCGCTCCACCGTCGAGCCATCGGGCAAAACGACGGGGCCACCCCGCGCCTCGCGGTCGACCTGCTCGGCGAGGAATCGCTTCGGATCTTCGCGGATTCGCGCGAGCTCCTCCCGGCCCGCCTCCGCACGAGTATTGTCCGGTGACCAGCCCTGCTCGAGCGCGTGAATGTAGCTCGCCAGGTACTCGCCAGCGGGCCAGACCAGTCGAAGGTTGGAGCGTTTAGCAGTAGTTTCGTTCTTCATAAACAACGGTCACCGATCACTATGGCATACGTCGATACGCAGCTCTTCATCAACGGTAAGTGGCAGGCACCAGCGGAAGGTAAGACGCTGCCGGTGATGAATCCGGCCACTGGCAGGGAGATCGGGCGCGTTGCGCACGCCGGCCGACCGGATCTCGACGTCGCCGTCGAGGCGGCGCAGAAAGGCTTCGAGGTCTGGCGCGAGATGGTACCTGCCGAGCGGAGCAAGATCATGCGCAAGGCGGCGGCGCTGTTCCGCGAGCGGGTGGGCGAGATCGCGCCCCTGCTCACGCAGGAGCAGGGCAAGCCCCTCGCGGAGGCGAAGGCTGAGGTGTTAGCGGGAGCCGACGTGATCGAGTGGTTCGCCGAAGAGGGCTTTCGCGTCTATGGACGGCTCGTGCCGTCACGCACGAGCAACACGATTCGCCAGATGGTAATCAAGGACCCGGTTGGCCCAGTCGCCGCGTTCACACCGTGGAACTTCCCCATCAATCAGGTCGTGCGGAAAGTGAGCGCCGCCCTCGCCGCGGGCTGCTCGATCCTCGTGAAAGCGCCGGAAGAGACGCCCGCCGCGCCCGCGGCACTGGTCAGGGCGTTCGCCGACGCCGGGCTGCCACCAGGCGTGCTCGGTCTCGTGTACGGCACACCAGCCGAGATCTCGAGCTACCTCATTCCTCACCCGGCAATTCGCAAGATCACCTTCACCGGCTCGATCGCCGTCGGAAAGCAGCTCGCGGCACTAGCCGGCCAGCACATGAAGCGCGTCACGATGGAGCTCGGCGGCCACGCGCCGGTGATTGTCTGCGAGGACGCTGACATCGCACTCGCCGTGAAGGCAACGGGCGCGGCGAAGTTCCGCAACGCGGGCCAGGTGTGCATCTCGCCGACCCGCTTCCTGGTTCACAGATCGGTTGCCGCCGATTTTGCCCAAGCGCTCGCGGACCACGCGAAGGCGCTGCGCGTAGGCGACGGTCTGGCTGAAGGCACGCAAATGGGTCCGCTCGCCAATCCGCGCCGCATCGACGCGATGACGACCTTCACCGAGGATGCGGTGAAGAAGGGCGCGAAGCTGCTCACCGGCGGCCAGCGTATTGGCGACGCCGGCAACTTCTGGCAGCCGACGATCCTGGCCGACGTGCCAAAGGAGGCGAAAGTCTTCAACGACGAGCCGTTCGGCCCCGTGGCTGCGATCCAGCCTTTCGATACGCTCGAGCAGGCGATCGCCGAGTCGAATCGACTGCCCTTCGGGCTCGCTGGCTACGCGTTCACGAGGTCGTTGAAGTATTCCGATTTACTAGCGCGCAAGCTCGAAGTGGGGATGCTGTGGATGAACATGCCTGCGATGCCTTCTGCCGAAATGCCTTTTGGAGGCGTGAAGGAGTCGGGCTACGGCTCCGAAGGTGGGCCGGAGGCTCTCGAGGCATTCCTCAACACCCGTGCGGTAATGATTCAGAATGCGTGAGATGATAAGCGAGTTCACACCGTCGCCAGCACGGTGCCGTGCGCTCCGCGTTTTCGGCGCAGCACCCCGGCAGACACGAGCGCGATGACGAGGCCGACAGGAAACGGCTCGACAAAGGTCGTTACTGTGACGAACAGCGGATTTTTGACACGTTGGGCCATTGTGTCCATGTCGGCCTGCACCTTCGCGACCTCGGCTTCGCTCTTTCCACTCTTCCGCGCCTCGTCGACCATCGATTCCCCGTACTTCGTATAGAAGTCCGGCATGAACTTGTAGTAGATGACTTCCCACGTCGCGACGTAGCATAGGCTCGAGATCGCGGCGATGAGGATGCCGACGCTAAAGGCGCGACCGAAGCTGATCGTCCCGCCGAGGACGTTGTCGCGGTACGTCCGAACACCGAAGTACACGAGCAGGAACGCGCCGACCATCCCGGCATAGCCAACGATCGCATCCGCGGCTCCATGTCCGCCGACGAATGGCACTGTCGCGACCATGAACAGAGCCATGACGGCGCCGGAGATCAAACCGAACGTCCAGACGATTTTTTTCATTGGGCGAGGGGTTGGGGACAGAGAAACGGATTGGAGCGCGCGCGACCAGCACGCGCGACGTCCAATAGCATCGCGAGCGCAGCGAGCATATGCGTCACCTTTTCGGATGATTTTCGCGAAAAGGGCTGAAGATTTCCGCGAGACCGATCCCTTCGGGGTATCGCCAACGTTAGGGAAAGCTCGCGAAGGATCGCCATCGTTGCGCAACGAAAGATCGCGACGTCGCTGGACCAGTCCAGGTTCGAGAAGCCAGGGATCGCGACGACAGGCGTGAGATAGGCGGCGGCGTCAGGGGTCAGAGAGGCGTCAGGCGGGTCACGCGATGCACGGAAATGATCACGCGATTTCGCGTGAGCCGCGTAGTGTTGCGCCATGCAAGATTTCCGACGCATCAAGGCCTGGCAGCGCGATCTCGACCTGCTCTCGCCCGAGGAGTGGCAGAGGTATACCGCGGAGGTCGTCGAGATCAGAAAGATGACGTACAGCTACCGCCGAAGCATGCTCGCCAACGAGCAGAAGGCGAGCGAAAGAAAGCCTAACGAGGCGAAACCGCGACCTAAGACCCGCGGACGACGACGATCCGGCAATCTGACAAATCTGACATCTGACATCTGACGACTGACAGCTGAATTCGCCGTTTTGTCCTGACGCCTGAGATCGCCGTCAATCTGACGCCGGCCGTCTCGGCCCTGACCTTCTCGCGCCTGGACTGGTCCAGCGACGTCGGGACGCTTCCTTGGCACGTAGAACTCTGCGTCATCGAAACTCCGGCTTGACACAACCGCCGACAAAGGCCATAGATAATCTATGTCCTTCGGCAAACAAGATCTTCTGCGCGGCACCCTCGACATGCTGATCCTCAAGACCCTCAGTGTGTCGCCGATGCACGGTTATGGCATCGCCCAGCACATCAAACGCCTCTCGCGCGATGTGCTCCACGTGGAGGAGGGCTCGCTCTACCCCGCCCTCCAGCGGCTGCGTCAGCGCGGATGGCTCAAGGCCGAATGGGCACAAACGCCGAACAACCAACGGGCCCGCTACTACACTATCACGGCAAAGGGCCGCGAGCAGCTCGGCGAGGAGGAGGCCGGCTTTGGTGAGCTGGTCGCCGCCATTCAGCGTGTACTGCGAGGCGCAACGTGAATTTGACCGAGGCATGGAACCGCGTTCGCGACCGCCTGTACCGGGAGCGGCTCACATCGGAGCTCGATGAGGAGTTGCGCTTTCATCAGGCGATGCTGGAGCGCGACCGGACTGAAGGCGGCAGTGCGCCGGCGGAGGGACAGCGGCAGGCGAGACCGGCGTTAGGCAACGCCACCTATCACCGGGAGAGCGCCCGTCACCTCTGGAGTCTGGGCTGGGTCGACGACGTGCTGCAGGACCTTCGGTACGCGGCACGCGGGCTGCGCGCCCGGCCCGGCTTCACCCTCGCTGTCGTCCTGACGCTGGCTCTCGGAATCGGGGCGAACGGGGCGATCTTCTCGATCGTCGATCGCCTGCTGTTCCGTCCGCCGGCGATGCTCGCGCAGCCGGCGCTCACCCATCGCATCTACGTCGCACAGAGCGATCGGGGCCGCGAAGGCGTCTGGCCGGGCATCCCCTACGCGCGCTGCCTGGATTTCGCGCGATGGACGACCTCCTTCACGCGCACCGCGGAGTTCACCACCACGTCCCTTCCCGTCGGCGTCGGCGACGACGCGCGCGACATGCAGGTGGCGGCCGTCAGCGCGAGCTTCTTCGATTTCTTCAACGCGCCGCCAACCCTTGGCCGCTATTTCACGACGCGCGAGGATTCGCCACCGACTGGAACGCCCGTGGTGGTCGTGAGCCACGCGCTCTGGGAAGTTCGTTTCGGCGGACGTCAGGACGCGCTCGGCACGACCCTCCAGATCGGGCCTACCATCTACACCGTGATTGGCGTCACGCCGGCAGGCTTTGCGGGACTCTCGTCGACGCAACCGCCGGCGGCATACATCCCCATCAGCTCGTACGCTGCGACCTCCGGATTCCAGGGCAGTCCCGGCGATGAATGGTGGCAGACGTACCACTGGGCATTCGCGCAGATGATCGTCGAGCGAAAGCCGGGCGTCAGCGTCGCCCAGGCGAACACCGATCTGACGAACGCATACCGGCGCAGCTATGCCGTCCAGCGGGACGTGAGCTCCGACATCGCTCCCGTGTCGGTTGCACGCCCGCGCACGATCGTTGCCTCGGTGCTCGCCGAGCGCGGACCTAACGAGAGCAAGGTCGGCAAGGTCGCGACGCTCGTTGCCGCGATGGCAGTTCTCGTGCTCCTCATTGCCTGCGCCAATGTCGCCAACCTGCTCCTCGCCAGGACGCTGCGCCGGCGACGCGAGATCGCTGTTCGATTGGCGTTAGGCGTCAGTCGCGCCCGTCTGATCGCGCAGCTATTGACCGAGAGTCTGCTGCTGGGATTACTCGGCGGCGCGGCGGGCCTACTCGTGGCGCAGTGGGGCGGCGGCGCGCTGCGCTCCCTGTTCCTCCCGAAGGAAGCGACGAGCAGCGTGTTTGGCGATCCGCGCACGCTCATCGCGGCTGGAACCGCGGCCCTGATCGCGGGGCTGCTCACCGGGCTCGCCCCGGTGTGGCAGAGCCGTCGCGCGGATCTCGCGCACGACCTGAGGGCGGGCGCGCGGGAGGGCACGTATCAACGCTCGCGCACGCGTGCCGTGCTGCTCGTCGTGCAGGGGGCCCTTTCCGTCGTGCTACTCGTCGGCGCTGGTCTCTTCGTGCGGAGCCTGCGCCATGTGCGCGAGCTGCGGCTTGGCTACGACGTGGACCCCGTGCTCGTCGTGGAGCTCAACATGCGCGGGGTAAAGCTGGACAGCGCGCGTGCCGTCGCGCTGCGCCGGCAACTTCTCGAGCAAACGCAAAACTTGCCGGGCGTCGAGCGCGCAGCGCTTCACGCGAGTATCCCGTTCCTGCGCACGTTGGACGGACGTAACGGCATCTCCGTCGACCTGCGCGTCGCTGGCATCGACTCGGTAGACCGGCTGGGTGAGTTCTACTTCGATGCGGTGACCGCTGACTACTTCGCGACGATGGGAACACACATCGTTCGTGGCCGCGGCATCGGCAAGCAAGACGGTGCCGGGGCACCCGGCGCGATGGTCGTGAGCGAGGCGATGGCGAAGGTGCTCTGGCCGGGGGCGGACCCAATTGGCGAGTGCGTGCGAGTCGTGACTTATTCAAAATCTGCCGGGGAGACAACCTGCACGTACGTCGTCGGAGTGGCCGAGGACATCAAGAGCCATGGCCTGAGCGACGACAAGGGCTACTACTACTATCTCTCCTCGGCGCAGTTCCATCCCGAGATGACTGGTTTGTTCGTACGCATGCGCGGCGACGCGGCGGGACAGGCGGAGACGATTCGGCGCAGCCTGCAGTCGCTGATGCCGGGCGCCTCTTACGTGACGGTCACACCGTTCGACGCCGTCATCGGCGGACAGATGCGCTCGTGGAAGCTCGGCGCGACGATGTTCGGCGCGTTCGGTGTGCTCGCGCTCGTGCTCGCGGCGGTGGGGCTCTACAGTGTGATCGCGTACAACGTGGCGCAGCGCACGCACGAGCTGGGCGTTCGGATCGCGATGGGCGCGCGAGTTGGCCATGTGCTCGCGCTCGTCGTCGGCCAGGGCGTGAGGCTGAGCGTCGCTGGTATCGTGATCGGTGGAATCATCGCGTTCTCGGGCGCGCGGTGGCTGAGGCCTCTGCTTTTCCAGGAGTCGGCCCGCGATCCCGCGGTGTATGCGCTCGTCGCCGCGGCGCTGCTCGTTGTCGCTGTTGTGGCGAGCTATGTCCCCGCACTCCGCGCGGCGCGCGTCGATCCTAACGTTGCGCTGAGGGCCGAGTGAGAACACTCGGCAAACGCCGACACTCACGCCACCGCTGAGGTCTTTCCGCTCGTGCCGAGGAGCTTCCGAACTTCGAGCTCCTCGTTCGCGCGGTCGAGCGCCGAGTCGAAGGTCTGGAGGACGTGCTCCTCGCCGATTTCGTCGATGAGCACCGAGCGTCGGAGCGCCTGGAGCGGCTGAGGTTGCACTT
>Ga0070713_100000777_pt1 | contig 20374 bp, 22 predicted proteins | sample LARL82metaG_FD_65465 | JGI IMG/M metagenome (GOLD analysis project Ga0070713, IMG submission 65465) | Corn, switchgrass and miscanthus rhizosphere microbial communities from Kellogg Biological Station, Michigan, USA - LAR L8-2 metaG | ecosystem: Host-associated > Plants > Roots > Rhizosphere ...
CCTTCTCAACGAGTACGCGGACCTCGCCTACAAGACCGCACCCTGCCGTGACAACGTGCCGCCGGTGTACCAAGAGGCCTTGCAGGAACTCCGCACGCTGCACTCATATGTCGATCTGGTCAACGTCAAGGGAAACCAGTTAGCCGCCGCGGCCAGCGCGGAGAACCAGTGGAATTGCAAGAAGGCATGGTGGGGGGCAACTGGGTATGCTAGCCTCGCCACGGCTGGGGCGGGAGCGATTGCCCAAATAGGTGTCCGAGCAGCAGTCGGGACGGCCGCCGGCACGTTCGGTTTAGGTTTCGGAGCGGAGACATGCTGAAGGTAGCGCACCGTGGTTAGCATCATCATCCTGACGTCGGGCGCTGTCGGCGTGGCGAGCGCAACGTTCTTCACGGTGCGTCAGCCAAGCACGTCCCGGTCTTGGGGCACGGTTGCTGGGTTCTCGATCGTTCTCGCTGCCTGGGTCGTGGTTGATGTGAGCTTGCGAGCCGCGCTCGGTCGCTGGCTGTGAACGCGAACAACTGAAGCCTGGGGGGCCGGGTGTCACTGACGACACCTGGCCCCCTCTCTCCGCTCCCGTGAGCGGGTTGATCTCGTGGTTCTGCGAGGCGTAGATGCTGCACCCAGCCAGTCCGCGCGATGTGGAGTCGCCATGGCGCGGACTGGACATAGACTGGATCGTCGTCGCGGAACTTCTATCCGCGCTCCAGCCGGCATGGCCTTCTGCACACGCTCAGCGGTCGCTGCTGGTTTTCCTACGATCGTACGACGCGCCGGTACTCCCTGGGCGTGAGGGTAGCCGTCCAGCCGCGCGAAGCTGGGTTGCCTGACACGGACGAGGGCTGATGCAGCCGCGGCAACCGTCTCATCATCAAGGTATAAAGCCCTCGGCTGCAGGATCGGGCCATGGGACCGTGCGCTCGTCCACGCGACCGAGCCCGACGTAGTTCATTTCGCCGACTTGGTAGCTCCGGGACGCGACAGCGATCACCAGAGCGACATGGCCGTCAACCGGGTCGTAGGGCCACCCACGTCGGTAGACCACGATCGCGCCCACCGTTGGCACCGATGCCGTGGCAACCTCCTCGGCTTGCGCGTTCCGCAACCAGTCAGCCGCATCGCCTCCCCACGTCACATGGCGGTGTTGTGCGACGTACCACGTGCACTGGCCCCACGGCCAACTGAGGTCGGGCACGCCAGGCGGTAGAGGATCGGTGGCAACCGGAACAGGCTGAGGGCTGCTCGCGGCTACCATCCCGGCGCCATCGTCGAAGCCGAAGCTGGACATCAGGCCGCCTGCGGCAGCACCCGCGAGCAGCGGAATGCTCACCAGCAGCCCCACCATGATCGCCACGCCCGTCTGGAATGAGCCGGTTGCCCTGCGGTGCCACTTCACCGAGGCGTCGCACCGCCCAGCTCGCCGAGCGTCAGCCGCCGCGCTGACGACGGCCAGGCCAGAGGCAACCAGGCTGGGCCAGCCGGCGTCTCTCCGGGCACGAGCACCGCCGTAGCGACGGGAACGGCCGCTCCCGCGAGCGCGCGACGCATGTTCTCCTCGCGCTGCCGCCCAGGGAAGCGGAAGAGGAGCCACCAGCGCAGGTCGGAGGAATCGGCGGCGGCGAGGCGCGCATAGCCCGGCAGCTTCGCCGCCAGGCGGCTCCCCGGCCGCTCGGTCCCGCAGTCGTACTCCAAGAGGAAGGACAGTCGGGTCGAGCCATCGACCCAGACGCCGAAGCCATCCGGCTCGACGAGGTGACGCCAGTGACGGGCGCAGCGGCGCTCAGACCACCACTTGGCGAGTCGCTGATTCCCGCCGCTTCCTCGCGCCGAACGGATCAAGGCAGTGAAGAATCCGTTGACGCCGACGAGATGGGCGAGCCGCTGTCCGCTCATGATCGAGGCGAGGACGCGTCGGCGGTTCCATCCCAGCTCGCTGACCTCCGCGCCGCGCTCCGCGGCGACAACTGCCGCGCCGGCCTCGTCGAGCAGCCAGTGGTACGGCGCCGAGCCAGGCCGCCAGATCGGGCGCACGCGGTCGACGACGCGCAGGCGATAGAGCTGCTCCATGCGCCGCTCTGCCACGCGCTGGCTGGTGAACCCGATGTCCGCGATCTGCTGGCTCGTCAATACGGTGTGCTCGCCGAGTAGCCGGACGATGTAGCGGTCGCGGTCGGTGAGGCGCGACGGCAAGCAACGCAGCAGGTCCGCGTTAACGATGGGGCGAACGTCAGTGGTCATGCATCCTCCAAGGCGCGGGTGGTGCGCGAGCCGCTGGGCAGGCTGGTGGGGAGCGGCTGCGGAGCGTCGGGATCGTCGGGAGTGGTCGTCGCCTGCCCGACGCCCTTGTTCGCGCGCGGCTGTGACCGTGGCGCCGCTGCGTACAGCTCGCGTGATCGACGCCGGATGAGTTCGGCGCGGCCGGGCACAGGATCGGGCGCCGCCAGGGTGGCCACCGTGCAGGCGGGCTGTTCCTCGCCATTGGCGACAAGACGCACGGCGGCCTGGTACGCGCCCAAGTGCGCGAGGTCATGCGCGCTCAGCACCGGGGAGACGTGGCGCTCCAACTCGGTGGCGTCCTCCGGCGACATCGTGAAGAACGCCTTGTTGCGCGCGTTGGCGGACACGGCCTCACGCAGCCGTGGGGGGAGCTGTCCCACGTTCTGGTGCGCCAGGACGAGACTGAGGTTGTATTTGCGCGCCTCGGCCAACTGCTCGTCGAACGCGCGCGGCAGGTTCAGGAAGTTGTGGGCCTCGTCGACGTAGAGGGCCGCGGGCGGGCGCACTGCAGGAGGCAGCGAGGCGCGTTGCATGGCGGCCTGCCAGACCTTGGCGATGACGAAGGAGCCGAGTAGGCGCGACGTCTCTTCGCCGAGCGCCTTGGGGATGCGCACCAGGCAGAGCCCGCCATCAAGGACGCGCCCCATGTCGAAGCTCGATCGCGCCTCGCCGATGACCTTGCGGGCGAAGTCACGCAGGAGGAAGGCACGCAGCTTGTTCATCACCGGCCCGATCACCTGCGACTGCAAGGCCGGCGACGCGGCGTCGTACCACGACCAGAAGCCACCGATGCCGGCGGGGTCGTCGATGTCAAGGGTGTACTGCTGCCGGAACACCGGCTCGGAGAGAAGCCGGGGGACATCGACGAGCGTGGCGTCGCCTGGTCGGCGCAGCAGCGTCAGGCACGCGCTGCGCAGCACATCGTCGGTGCGCGGTCCCCAGAACTGCTGGAAGATGCGGGAGAAAATGCCGACGACGTTGTCGACCACCACGTCGGTGTCCGGCCCTTCCAGCGGATTGAGCGACGGCGGCTGGCGTGAGTCCTCGGCGTCGATGACGACGGTGCGGCCAGCGGCGTGAGCGGGCAGGCGGTCGAGGATGTCGAGGACGAGATCGCCGGCTGGGTCGATGACGACAGCACCGCGGCGCGCCTCGGCGTCGGCGATGACGAGGTTGGTCAAGAGCGTCGACTTGCCGGAGCCGGTTCCGCCCATGACGTGCAGGTGGTACCGCGCATCCTCGACGGCGAGAGCGACTCGCCGGCGGTGTCCGCTCTGCGCGTCGCCGAGCACCTTCCCCGTCGAGCCCACCGCCGGAGGCGGCGACACGGCCCTGGCGCCGGCTCGGCCCAGACCGGGCACGGCGACGTCGAAAGGCAGGTGCGCGAGCGCGGCCAGCTCCGGTACGGAGAGGAGGTCGCCACGGCCGAGGCCGCGCGCCGCGAGCACGGCGGCGGGCCTGCGCAGGCGTCGGCGACGAAGGCCATTGCGCCCGGTGTAGATGGCGAACGCGGAGGCCAGCGCATGTGCCCGGCCGCGCAGCCGGCGCTTGGCGTACGGCGTCGTCGTGTCCGTCGCGACGGCGTAGCGCACCGCGACCTCGAACGCCGGGCTCGCCGCCTTGGTGAGGATCGCGCGCACATCGGTCGCCTGCGCCGGATCGGCGGGTGAGGGCGCGCGCCGCGGTGGGCCAGGGAGCGCGAGATCGACGAGGTGCCCCGCCAGGGTCATGGGCCGGCCCTGTCGCATCGCCTTGGCGGCGCGCAGGCCTCGGCGCGCTCGGCGCCCGGTGACCGGGCGGGCAAGGATCTGGACTGCGGCGACATCGCCGGGCTCGAGGTCGCGAGCTGCGCCGAGCAGCGGACGGAGCGGGTCGTCGTCGTGATCGGTGCGCAGCGGGAACCACTCACGATCCGCCAAGCGCAGAGCGCCGCCAGCGGCGAGCCCGCCCGGCGGAACCGGCGGTTCCGGCGCCCCGGTCGCTGTCCGGCATCCCGGCCAGGCCGCCTCGACGTGCTGCTCGACGAAGCCCGGCGGGATGGTTCCCGGCACCCACAGGCCGATGCGTACGCCGTCCGCCGACCCGGTGTACTCGAAGACGACGTGGGGTTGACCCAGGAACGCACGACGCCAGCGCGGACGGAGCAGCCCGATCAGTGTCGACCAGAACGCCACTGCGCATGCGGCGCCGACCTCGGGCGGGACCAGAATGGTGACGTAGCGTGCGCCACGGAGCAGACGGCGGCTCTCCCAGCGGCGCAGGAACCGACGGACACTGACGGCCATGAGGAGGCCGGCGCCGACGACAGGGCCGAAGCGTGTACCGACCGCGGCAGCGGCGTGCGCGAGCTGGTGCAGCAGGGCCGACGTCGTCGAGTTCGGGTCATGGAGGAAGCGCTGCAGCGGACTGTTCGGATTCACGCCATGGCCTCGTTCTCGTCAAGCTCGGCCAATTCCGCGGGGTTGGAGGTCACCAGGCGGTGCTCGGCAGGGCTGGCCTCGGCGCGGAAGGCGACGCGATCCGACCCGACGCTCAGGATTCCCTCGCCGGTCGCTGCACCGAGTAGGAACGCGATTTCGCCCTTGGAGAGCCTGAAGGCCTCGGCGACGGCGTCGATCGCCTGGGGAGCCTGACGCAGCAGGACGCTGGCGGCGGCGTTGCTGACGATGGCGACGCCCTCGTCCGACCCAAGCAGGTCGGCGATGTCCTGGGTGATGACCGTCATCCCGGCCCAGAGCTTCCGAGCCGTCTTGGCGAGCCGGAGTAGGAACGCCGCGCCCGCCGGCACGCGCATCAGTTGCCAGGCCTCGTCGACCACCACGATGCGGCGGCGGCGGGCGGCAGGGTCGGCGAGTTGCCGCCAGATCGCCTCCAGGGTGAGCAGCATGCCGACCGGCCGCACCTCGTCGGCGAGATCGCGCAGGCCGTACACGACGAGATGACCGCTTGGCTGGACCGTGCTCGGGCCGTCGAAGAGGCCGCGGTGCGTGCCCGACACGAACGGCGCCAGGCCGTCGACCAGCGCACGGGCGGGCGCGCTGTCATCCTTCTGCAGCGCTGCAGCCAGGTCGCGCAGGAGCGGAGCCGGCCGGCGATGTGTACGCGGATCGGCGGTGATGCCGGCGCCGTTGTAGGCGGCGATGACGGCGCGGTCGAGCGCCGCACGCTTGCCGGCGTCCAACGACTGGCCGAGCATCACGGAGACGACGGTGTGGAGGAACAGCGCGCGTCGCGTGAGCGCGTCATCGGCAGCATCGCTCAGGTAGAGGTCGAAGGGGTTGAGGCGGACGGCCGCGGCGCCGAGCTGCACGGGCACGCCCCCCACAGCGTGAGCAAGACGGCCGCACTCGCCCTCGGGGTCGATCATGTGGACCTCGACCAGCCCGTACAGGCTGCGCAGCGCGTCGAGCATCGCGAAATAGGACTTGCCCGCACCGGATCGCGCCAGCACGACCATGTTGTGGTTGGGCTGCGCGAAGCGGTCGAACTCGACGACGCCGCCGCTGCGCAGGTTGCGCCCGTAGTACACGCCGCCGACTGACGCCATCTCGGCGGACGAGAACGGGAAGGACGCTGCCAGCGCCGCGGTGTCAAACGTGCGGTGCATCTGCACGAGGTCGACGCCGATCGGCAACGTACTGAGCCAGCCCTGCACCGAGCGGAACGAGGTCACGTGCGCGTCGAGCAGGAGCGAGGACGCAAGAGCCTTGAGGCGTGCGCACACCTCGTTGAGAGAGTCGATGTCGCGCGCTCGCACTGTGACGTACAGGCCGACCTTGAACAGGCGCCCCTCGCCGCGCGCGATCCGCCGCGCCAGGTCGTCGGCGTCGGCCGCGGCCACCTCGAGGTCTGGGTCGACGAGCTTGCCGCGCGCCGCGTCCGCCCGGCGCGACGACTCCAGACGCGCGCGCTGCCGCTGCAGGCGATCCGCGGCAAGGGCGTTGGGCAACGGCTGGACGTGGACCGCCACGTCGTAACGCCCCTGGAAGGTGAGCAGAGGTTCCAGCCAGCCGCCACCGACTTCGCGGGGATACCCGGTCACGGCGAAGGTGCGCACGCACTCCTGTCCGAGTCGCAGGTCGCGCGGCGCGACTTCGACGCCCTCCGGTGCGAAGAGTGGGCCGACCTCTGATGCCCGGTAGACGCTGGGCGACCGCAACCGCGGCGGCAGGAGGTTCAGCATGACGTCGCCCCTCGCACCGGCTCGGATGAGAACAGGGGCACGTCGCCACTGCGCGCCCAGGTGCCCGCCAGCGCCCGGGCGACCTCCGTTGCGTCGAGAACCCGAAGGGTGATGCCAGCGGCAGCAAGACCGACGCGCAGCTCCTCGGCCCGGCGCTGGAGAACGCCGGCCGGATCGGCGGCGCGTCGTTCCCGCAGGACGACGAAGACGGCGCGCCGCAGCGCGTCGCGTCGGTCACCGAGGCTGCGCAGGAAGGCCGCGTGCTGGCGTGCCGCCCGCGCCAGGTCGGCGTGCTGGAGGACATCGGCACGCGCCTCCAGTTCGTCGGCGTCGTGCGAGAGGTCGGCGACCTCCGAGCGGACACAGATCTGCACCTCACCGGCCAAGCCGTTGAGGACGCGACCGAACGCGGTGATGCGCGCGTCCTGCTCCTCCTCAGTGAGCAGGCTGAAGGTGAGCGACGATGCCCGGCACAGCAGCGCGGCACCGTCGTCTCCGAGGTCGACGATCCCGCCGTCAGAGATGCGCTGGACCGGGACGTCCAGTGGAGCCGGTGGTGGGGGGCCGCTGACGCCAGCCCACGCCGGCACGGGCGGCACGGCAGCCGACGCAGCGACGAGCGTGCGCGGCGCCGTCACCTGGCGCAGTGCGGCGAGCGCCATCCGGTCGGCGCTCACGCCATCGCGGCGGCCGAGCGCGACCACAGCCGCGACGGCGCCGAGTGGTGTGGCGAGGCCGGCGAACACCGGCAGGGGAAGCACGGCCCGCACCGCCTCATAGACCAACCAGAGCGCGACGGCCGCGGTCCCGAGGATGGCGAGTTGTCGCGCCGTCAGCCCGGCGAGCAGCACGTCGTCGCGGTCGACGTCGGCGGGGATGCGCACGAGCTTCACAGCGCCGCCGCCACGATCTTGATGAGCACCGCGGCCTTGGCGATCTGCCCGGTGACACCGCCACCCCGGCGCTGGCCACCGCGGACCCACCGTCCCACCCAGGAGGGGATCTTGACCAGCACCCAGAGCAGGCAGATGCACAGCAGCATGTCGACGATGCTGCCGCCGAGCGCGAAGCCGAGGGCATGGTGGTCGGAGTCGAAGAAGACGCGCAGTGCGGTGACGAGGACGAGGGACTGCCCCACCTGAATCGCGAACACCCCGAGGACCGAGCGCCACCAGAGCTGCGCGAGGCCGTCGGTCTGGGGGAGCGCATGGCAGATCAGCGCGAGCGGTGCGGCGACGACGAGCAGGATGAGCATCGCCACCCGCGCGATGTAGATGCAGACCAGCATGATCGTCAGCACGGCGACGACCAGGCCGACGAGGATGACGAAGATGCCGCCCGTGGCAATCGGGGCCACGACGAGGTCACGGATGGCGGCCGTCGCGTTGACTGGGTCGACGCCTTGGCCGAGGAATGCCTGCGAGAGAGCGTTGGCTGCATGAATCAGCAGCGCTGCGACGGCAAGGCTGGCGTTAGCCGCGATGGCGCCGACGATGAGCCGCGGCAGAATGTCCTTGAGCGCGTGCCGTGACTGCACCGTCTCGTGGCCCATGACGATACCCGCGCCGACGAGCGCGAAGAGGATGAGCAGGCCGTTGGCGATGCCGGCGCTGACACCCCACAGCTCCTTGACGCGGTACTCGTCCGCGACACCGGGGGTGGCGAGGATGGTCTGACCCAGGAAGCTCAGCACCGGGTCGAGGGCGGACTGCACGACGGAGCGGAACCAGTCGTCGATCGCTTGGCGAACATGGCCCGCAAGGTCGAAAAGTCCGGGATTGTCTGTCGCGTTCGCGCCCGACGTCGGCGTCGACGGTTGTGGCTCAACGGTGATGCTTCCCGGGAACAGTGGCAGACCCCAGGGCGGCGTCCCCGGGGATGAAATCTTCGGTAGGCCGGGTGGCCCGGCGGTGGGTGGTGGCGGAGACGGCGCGGGTGATGGCGTGGGTGACGGCTGGGTAAGCGTTGGCGTCGTTGGCGTCCCAGCAGCCAGGGCGCGCGGCGCGGCACTCGCCGCGACGGCGAGGGCCACAACTGCACTGACGAGTGCGAGCGCCAGCAAGCGTCGTCGGGTCCATCGCATCGCGGCTACGCTCCGACCAGCGACTTGAGGATGCTCACCAGTAGCGGTGCGAGGGCGGCCAGCGCGTAGCCACCGATCGCCGACTTCAGCGCCGCCTTCGCCTTCTCCACCTGCGACGGGTCACCGCCGGCCGTCACGTAGCGGATGCCGGCGACCGTGAGGAACAGCGTGGCGATGGCGGTGAGCAGTCCGACCGCCCACAGCCGCAGCGCGTCGATCACGCCTGCGAGCGACGGCGCGGCGGACGAGTCCGCAGCGGCGGCGGGAACGGCACCGGCCACCACAAGGGCGGCACCGATGGCCAGGGCGACGGACAGGGCGGCTGACTTACGCGTTGCGATGTGCTCCTCGCGATCCGGGTGGTGGGTGATGGCGCGGGTCGCGAGGCCGAACAGGTGGGCGTCCGGTCGGGGGCCTCACCTCCTTGTCGCGTTGTGGTCGAGCCGTGCAACTCCTGGTCACCGGCTGTAGCCGCACCCGCTCGGTGCGACCCGCATCTATCCACCCCGGTTTTCGGGCGAAAATTCGACACGTCGGCACAGGTTGGGTCGCGCATCCACGCGATGAGCCGTTGCTCTGCGCGCTCACGCCGCTGGTACAGCGTCTTCTCCGGGGTGCCGTCCTGTCGCGCGAGGTGTCGGACACGCACCTCGTCGATGCGAGTGGTCCCGATCAGCTCGGCCTCGTACTTGGTGATCGCACCGGCCTTCACAGCAGCGCTCAGCACCAAGTCGGGATGACCTGGCGGCGGGAGCGACCCCACGCCCACGGCGGCCGTGTCGAGCGGGAGGTGGTCGGCACCGTTCGCGGCGGCGGCTGCCCGTGCGGCGTGGCGGTAGGCACCCCAATAGAGCCGCGCGGGAATGCGGGTCGCGGTCGGCTCCAGGGTCCTCAGCGTGTCGAGGAAGCCCGTGACCACCTCGGCGTCGATGTCGGCGCGCCCGAGTGTCTGCCCCACGGCGGCCTTCGCCGCTGCTCGGCGCAGAGCCGACATCAGCAGGCCCATCAGGGCCAGCGTCCACTCGTCGGGGTCGGCGTGCGCACGACGGACGATCTCCGACCAGGCGACGTCTCGCGCCTCGCGGCTGAACGTCGTGTCGTCGACCAGGCTGCGCAACTCGGCGAGCCCGATGGTCCGGGCGGGCAGCCCGTAGCCGAGTGCCGCGCCGTCGATGGCGAGCGGTCGTCCTGCGGCGAGCAAGGACTTGAAGGCGGCCTCGGCGGCGTCGAGGGCGGTGGTCTCGGACATGGCGGTGTCCTCCGTGGGTTGACGAAGGACGCCATCGGGCCAGGGGGCACCAAACGATTCCCAACAGGGCTGTGCGTGAGCACGCGCACGGCCCTGGCTCGGCGTCTTGCCAGCCCCCTGCCGGATCACCAACAGATCACGCACAGGGCTGTGCGTGGACTGTGCGCCGAGCAGACCTGTCGAATTTCGGCGGTTTTCGCGGGGTGGATGGGTGATGGCTCTTGCACCCCCCCTCTCACCCGCCCCGGGGCGACCCACGGCTGCCCCGGTCCCGACCGAGACGGTCCCCCTCAACGTCTGGCCGTGCGCGCAGGTCCCGATCTCCGAACAGTGGACAGAGGCCGCCTACGCGATCGGCTCCTCCGTCTACTCCGCCGCTCTCTTCCCCGAGCTCGCCCGGCGCATCGTCGCCACCTACACGTCACCGGGCGACCTCGTCGTCGAAGCCGCGGCCGGCTCGGGTGTCGCCGCGGTCGAGGCGGCACGTCTGCACCGGCGGGCCGTCGCGGTCCCGCCGACCGACGTGCTGGCCGCCCTGGTGACTGCCAACGCTCGCCGCATCGTCCGGCGGCCTGAACTGGTGACGGTTCTCGCCGGCGATCCCGAAGCCCTCACGGAGGTCGCAGCAGGAAGCGTCAGCCGGGCGGCGTTGGTCATCCTCGCCCTGCCGCGGCGCCGGCCGGAGGCAAGCCGGCTGCGCTGGGACACGGCCGCCGTCGTCCGCGGCGCGCACGCGCTCCTAGCGCCCGGCGGCTTCCTCGCCACCGTCTCACGGGTGGCGCACATCGGCGATGAGTTCGTCGATCCCAGCGCCACGCTGGTGCGCGTGGCGGAGACGACGGGGCTGTTCTACCTCCAGCACATCGTCGCGCTGACAGCGAGCATCCGAGACGGCGAGCTGATCGCCGCCGGGCAGGCGATGGCACGGGGACAGCGGCACGTCGTCACCCACACCGACGTGCAGGTGTTCCGCAAGCCCGAGGCGCCGCGCGATGTCTGACGTCGGGTCGGTGTGGGCTGTGGCGCAGTGCTGCCCGCGGGCGCAGCGCGCGGGACGGTTCGTGGCGGGCTCAGGCGCCCACCCGGCCCGCATGCTGCCGGCACTGGCCCGCCGCCTGGTGCTGACGTACAGCAACCCGGGTGACCTCGTCGTCGACCCGATGTGCGGGATCGGGACGACGCTCGTCGAGGCGATTCACGCCGGCCGACATGCACTCGGGATCGAGTACGAACCGCGCTGGGCCGCACTGGCCCGCGAGAACGTGGCACACGCCCAGGCCCAGGGTGCGTCCGGTCATGCGCACGTCGTCACAGGCGACGCGCGCACGGCGCGCGAGCTGGTCCCGCTCGCGCTCGCCGGCCGCGTCGACCTCATCGTCACCTCGCCGCCCTACGGCGCGTCGATCCACGGCAACGTGCGACGGTCACCAGACCGGCTCATCAAGTGGGACAACCAGTACTCCGGTGACCGGACGAACCTGGCTCGCCTCCGCTACAGCCGTCTGCTGCCGAGCCTCGAGACGATCTTCAGCGAGTGTCGCCACCTACTGCGGCCCGGAGGCATCGTCGCCGTCACGGTGCGACCCTGGCGCCGCGCTGACGCGCTCGTCGACTTCCCCGGTGCCGTCGTCGCTGCCGCCGAGCGTGCAGACCTTGTCCTCAGCGACCGTCGCGTGGCGCTCCTGTGCGGGCTGCGCGGTGACCGCCAGGTACCGCGCGCCACGTTCTTCGCCCTGGAGCGGATGCGGTACGCGCACCGCCGCGGTGTGCCACTGCGTGTGATCGCCCACGAGGACGTGCTCGCCTTCGCGAAACCAGACGACGAGACGGCAGCGGACCGGATCACGGACTGCGATGCAGCTTGCTGAGATCACCCGCTACCTGCTGGAGATGGGTGTGCCCGAGATGAGCAGGACCGAGCGCGGCGCGCTCCCCCGCGTCCTCCGCGCTGCCGTCATGGAGGACGAGCGCAACCGCCGCCGTGTCGACCGGCTCACTGTCCTCGTCGGACTCTCGACGGTCGGCAACTTCGCCACCGCGGTGTGGGTCGCGCTCCACCGATGACGACCACCACCACCACGACCGTCGCGCAGCCGCGGTCCCTCTCCGTGTGGCCGTGTGCGCAGACCACTGCGCAGCACCAGCGAGCGGGCCGGTACGACCCTGCCTCCTTTCGCCATCCCGCGAAGATGCTCCCCGAACTTGCCCGGCGGATCATCGACGCGTACACGCAGCCGGGCCAGCTCGTCGTCGACCCGATGGGCGGGATCGGGACGACGGCAGTCGAGGCCGCCGGTCTCGGCCGACGCGGCATCGTCGTGGAGCTGGAGCCGCGGTGGGCGGCCGTGGCGCGCGCCAATCTCCGCACCGTTCTCACACCGTCACAGCGGCGCCTTGCCGAGGTCCGCGTCGGCGACGCGCGGCAACTCACAACGGTGCTCGCGGACATGCGCGGCACGGTCGATGCCGTGGTCACCTCACCGCCCTACGCATGCAGCGTCGCCATGATCGACCGCGACGCTTGGGACGCCGGCGGAGACCTCTGCGCCAAGGACACGCTCAACTACTCCAGCGACCGCCGCAACGTCGGGCACGCTCGCGGGGCGAGCTACGCCGCGGAGATGACCGCCATCTATGCCGAGTGCTGCACGGTGCTGAGACCGGGCGGACTGCTCATCACCGTCACCAAGAACATGCGCGACCGCGGGCGGCTGATCGACCTCGTCGGGGTCACCGTCGCGCTTGCAGAGGCGGCTGGCTTTGAGCACTGCGAGCACGTCGTCGCTCTGCTTGCCGCCGTGCGCCGTGACGGCCTCCTCCCGCGTCCGTCGTTCTGGCAGCGTCTCCAGGTCGGTGCCGCCCGGTCCCGCGGCGAGCCCATCTGCCATGTCGGCCACGAGGACGTTCTCGTCTTCCGGCGACGGGCGCCGCAGGAGTGAGCTGGTGGTGGAGCTGGCTACTCAACGGACTCTGCCTGGTCGGCATGTGGGGTGCCGGCGGCGCTCGCCGATGGGGCTGGCTGGTCAGCCTCTCGGCGCAGCCGGTCTACTTTGCCTACGGTGTGATGACGGGGCAGTACGGATTCGCCGTCGCCGCGCTCGTGTACGCAGCCGTCTTCGCGCGCAACTTCCGCCGTGCGACGGGTGCCAGCCGGATAGCGCGGAGGGGTTGCGATGAGGCCCAGCGCTGACACCAGGCGCGACGACGCGCCGATCGTGCTGCAGCCCGCGGAGTACATCCCGATGACGCCAGCCGAGGAGCGCGAAGTGTGGGCGCTCATTGGCCGGCTGCTCGCGCCGCGGCTTGCGCGCCTCCGATCGCACCCTGCGCCGGCCGCGCCGCGCGCCTTGACGCGCGCCGACACATCGAGCGATGGTGCACCGCCCTCGGCGCCCCCAGACCCGTGACGCGGTGGCGCCGCCACCCCACCCCAGGAGGCGCCTGAACATGCGAGTTGCGACCTACGTCCGCACCGCGGCCGATTCCGACGACGGAACGCTGAGCATCAGTCATCAGCGACTCCGACTCCGACAGTACGTCGCGGATCAGCACGACGAGCTGGCCGCCGAGTTCAGCGACAGCGGCACCGGCGGCGTTGCGGCACCCGGCTTGCGCCGGGCAGTCTGCGACGCCCAGGCCGGCCGCTTCGACGCTCTCCTTGTGACACACGGATGGCGGCTGCGATGGCGGACGCGCAGCGGGACGACGCCGCGCGGAGCCACCGCGAGCGGACCCGCGCCGCGTTGGTAATGCGGCGGGTGTCGGATCGCTGATCGCAGGCGCGCTCGTGAGCGACTGGACACGTCCACCTGTTGTCGGGCCAATCCCGTTCCCAGTCGGGTTAGGAGCGCGAGTTCTCCGATCCGAGCGCGCGAGCAGTCCGGCGCGGCGGAAATATCGAGGCAGAATCGAGACATCGGACGCTTGATGTCGAGGGACGGATCGAGCAAAGGTCGATCACGTCGTAACCGCCCCCCAATTCGGAGGCAATACACACCAATGGCCATCACGCACACCCCCGACACCGACGTCATCACCGCCCGCCGCAACGCCATGCTTGACGCGCTCGCATGGGAGTTGATCGGCATGGCATCCGATCGCGCACAGGAGATCATCGATCTCGCCAACCAACGCGCGTACGCGCTCCTGCGCTCGTCCGATCCGAACACGCGGACGGCGCAGGGCGAGCACACCAGCGATCCGTCGCCGTCGTCCCCCGCCCGTGTGCTGTCGCTTCCGCTCATTCCTCCTGCGCCCGGCCTCCATCCCGCACCGGAGCGCGACGAGGACACCGCGAGGGTGGCATCGCCGCAGCCGCGCCGGTCACGCAAGGCGGACGCAGATCAGCAGCCGACTCCGGCCGGGACTGCGCCAGAGGGAGGTCGCGGCGCCGTCAAGGCATCCGTCCTGGCCCACCTGAAGACGGAGCCGGGCGTCGCGATGACCGTCAACACCGTTGCCAAGGCGGTAGGCAAGGCTGCCGGCTCGGTGGGCGCCGCGCTGGACAGCCTGACCAACACGGGCGAGGTGTCGCGCGTCGGCAGCGCCCCCAAGACGTACGCGTGGAGTGGGCAGGACTGAGCCGGTCGCCAGAACCACAGACAAACATCGAATCGCGAACGGGACGCGCGGCGCACGCCGCGCGTCTCGTCGCATATGCGAGGAGGACAGCAGACGTGAGCACCAAGTCCAGCAGAAGAGAACCACCTGACTATCCCTGGGTGCGGGCGTGGGAGCAGATGATGGGAGCCGCTCCCTGGTACATCGACAGGCAGATCGCGACCGCCCGATCCGAGGGCGCGCCGCAGACAGCGACGTACCGCCACGAGAGTGGCGCCTGGTCGACGATTGACGACATCATCTCTGTCGAGACGCGTCAGCGCCTCGGACTTCCGATCACGGGCTACGCCGTTCTCATGACCGCGCACCAACATGCCTCCGCGGCGTTGCAATCGCTTGATCTATCCCTCGGCGGTATCCGCACGGCCGAGGTACCCGCTACCTTGGCCATCGAGCGTTCCCGCGCCATCCACGACCTCGATCGCGCGGCGCGTGCGCTGGTCAGCGCTAAGGGACGTGTCCGCGATCTCGCCGAGAAGACGCGCGCGGAGGGGTGCTGAGCCATGCCCTGGACCGAGGAAGGTTTCCGCCCGTACGTGATGCCAGGGGGACTGCTCGACGCACGAGTGCGTCCCGTCGTCCGGTTCTTCGACGTCCCGTGCGGCCCGCGCGTTCAGGCCTTCCGTCGCGGCCAAGGCGACTGGATCATGAGCATCGGCACCGATGGCCGCACAGGCGTGGGAGCTGATCGGTTTGGGCTTCCCCACCTGGCGGTCCTGCTCGATGACGTGGTGCTCTACGACCACTCAGCGGACCAGCAGGCCGGCGTGTTCACCGTCGGAGGACATCTGCTCGATCCGAGGGAGGGCCGACCGTGGTGACCACCACCGTGGACTACGAGTCCGGTCTGGTCGAGCACGCCGACGACGGACGCGCCCTCGTCACCAGCGTGGCGCGACGCAGGAGCCGCAGCCGGCGCCGTGTCCTGGCAGGCGGCGACGGCCTCGGCGTTCCCACCGACCCGACGCTCCGGCGACTGCTGCGGGTGGCGATCTACATCCGCATCTCGACGGACGAGGAGAACCAGCCCTGGTCGCTTGGCGCACAGCACGACCGCCTCGTCAAGTTCATCGAGACGCAGGAAGGCTGGGAGTTGGCCCAGGTGTACCCGGACGAGTGCAGCGGTGCAACCACCGAGCGCCCGCAGCTCCAGCGCGCGCTGCGCGACGCGCGGGCCGGACGCTTCGATGTCCTACTCGTCTACCGCGTCGACCGCCTGGCGCGGTCGCTGGCATCGTTCGTTGACATCCTCAAGGAACTGAAAGGCGCAGGCGTTTCCTTCCGGTCTGCAACCGAGCCGTTCGATACGTCAACCGCGGTCGGCACGATGATGTTGCAGATGCTCGCCATCTTCGCCGAGTACGAGCGCGCGACCATCATCGACCGGATCACGTCGGGCATGGAGCGCAAGGCGGCGGCCGGCGGCTGGAACGGCGGGGGAACGCCTTTCGGGTACAAGCGCATCGGTCAGCGTTCCGAAGTCCGGCTGGAGCCCTGCGACGAAGAGGCTGTGATCGTCCGCATGATCTTCCGCCTCTACGCCGATCACAAGCTCGGCTCCACCACGATCGCGGACCGGCTCAACGACGCGGGCCACCGGACACGCAAGGGCCGCCTGTGGACCGCCATGGGCGTCATCCGCATCCTGTGCAGCCGCGCGTACATCGGTGAGCTCTACTGGCGCGGCAAGTACCATGCCAGCCGGCACGAGCCGCTGGTCACCGCCGAAGTGTTCGAGGCGGCACAAGCCCTGCTGCGCGAGCGCGGCGAGGACCTGGCGGCGCGGGCCGCGAACAAGGCCGATTACCTCCTGTCGCGCACAGTGGTGTGCGCACGTTGCGGTCATCACTACGTCGGCCTGTCCGGGCGCGGCAAGGGTGGTGGCAAGTTCCGCTACTACATCTGCGGTGGCCGCCGGAAGCGCAAGCGCGAGTGCGACGCGCCGCACCTGCCCGCTCCGCGTCTAGAGGAGGCGATTGTGGCCGCCCTGAACGAGACGTTCACCCGACCGGACTTCCTAGAGACGGCATTTGCCGCTGCCCAAGCGGAGGCGACCAGCGAGCAGCCGCGGCACGACGAGGAGCTGGCCCAAGTGGAGACGGAGCTAAGCAACGTCGAGAAGAACATCGCGCACTACCAGCGTGCGTTCGAGGCCGGAACCATGCCCGACGACGTGTGCGGGCCGCGGGTCCGCGAGTTGGGTGACCAGGCGGCCGAGCTTCGGCGCCATCGCGACGAGTTGCGCTACGCCGCCGAGGAGGCTCCCCCCAACCCGTACGCGGGCGTCGACCTCGACGCGGTGCGCGCAGCGTTCCAAAGCATCGTGGAGCCGGGCGACGACGGAGCGGATGACGGACCGGCGCGTGCGGCGCTGCTCCGCTGGTTCGTCCACGAGGTCCGCGTCGAGAGCGCCGAGGCCATCTACCCGCGGTTCCGCGTCTTGGCGCCCATGCGGCCCACGGCGCCCGATGCGGCGGCCGGTCCGGCCCCGGACGTCACGGCCCCCACGGGCGGCCCACAGCGGCCCACGGGCGCCGCTACGGCCCTCGGAGCGCCGGGCGGCCACGCACGGGGGGTGACCGCCACGCACACCCCCGGAGTCGGGGGTTCGTATGCCGTAACGTTTGGTGGAGGCGCCGGGTATCGAACCCGGGTCCGAAGCCGCGTCCCACGGGACCTCTACGAGCGTAGTCCCGGTATTGATCTCACCGGAGTGACGCCCTGGGACCAGGCTTCACTCGCAGCCAGCCTCGGTGGATGTCCCGCCCGGCGCCGAGGCGCCACCGGGCGGCGAGGCCGCTGGTATTAGCGTCGGGTCCGTCCCCCGCGGTCGAGGAGACGGTCGACGTCAGGCCGAAGCCTGAGCTTTTCTGCTACTTACGCAGCGAGCGCAAGAGCAGGGGTGCGGTCATTCGCACTTGTATGTTTCCCGGTTTTACGAGCCCGGGGCTCGGCTCGCCATCCCGCGATCCACGACCCCGTCGAAACCATACGCCCCCAGCAGAGCTGGGACCGCAGGCCCCTGAAGCGGAGCGAGCGATCGCCGTTGTGACGCCCGCCATGGTACCCGCAACGCCCCCGGCCGACACCTGCGCGGGGCGCGCCAGGGCCGGCCTTCCCGTACATTTGCCCGCGCGCCATGCCAGCCAGCAGCCAGACCCTGAGCGGCGCCGACCCCACCGTCGGCGCCACCCTGACCACCGTCTTCGTCCTCGGCACCCACGCCGGCACCGCCGCACGCCCGCGCGCCGAGGTCGAGCTCGACGAGCTCGAGGAGCTGGCGCGCACCCTCGGTGCACAGGTGGTCGAGCGACGCCTGGTCAACCTGCGCGAGCCGCACCCGGCCACCTTCCTGCGCTCCGGCACGGTGACCGACATCGGCGACCGCCTCAGCGAGCTGGGCCGCCCCGCCGTGCTGGTCAACGACCCGCTGACGCCCCGCCAGCAGCGCAACCTGCAGCAGGCCTGGGACATCCCCGTGCTCGACCGCACCGAGGCGATCCTGGCCATCTTCGCCCGCCGCGCCAGCACCGCCGAGGGACGCATCCAGGTCGAGATGGCCCAGCTCGAACACCTCCTCCCCCGCCTGGCCGGCGGCTGGCGGCACCTCGAGCGGCAGCGCGGCGGCGTCGGCCTGCGCGGCGGCCCCGGCGAGACGCAGATCGAGGTCGACCGCCGGCTCATCGGCCAGCGGCTCAAGCGACTCCGTCAGCGCCTCAAGGAGATGGAGCGCCGCCGCGGCGTGCAGCGACGCGCCCGCCAGGACGTGCCGCTGGCCGCCTGCGCGCTGGTCGGCTACACCAACGCGGGCAAGTCGACGCTGCTCAACACCCTGACCAACTCCAAGGTGCTGGCCGACAACCTGCTCTTCGCCACGCTCGACCCCACCAGCCGCATCTATTCGCTGCCCAGCGCGCGTCGCGTCATCCTCACAGATACTGTCGGTTTCATCCAGAACCTGCCGACCGAGCTGGTCGAGGCCTTCGCCGCGACGCTCGAAGAGGTCAAGCAGGCGCACATGCTCGCCGTGGTCGTCGACGCCTCACATCCCGACGCGGAGGCACAGCTCACCACGGTGCTGGAAACCCTGGAGTCGATGGACTGCCGCCAGCCCGCCATCCTGGTGATGTCCAAGATCGACCGGCTCGACGCCAACCAGCGCGCGCTGATGGCCGGACGGCTCGGCGCCATCACCGAGTCCGAGCCGGTCATGGTGTCGAGCCGCAGCGGTGCGGGGATCAAGGACCTGCGCGCCGCCATCGACCGCATCGCGGCACGCGTGGTACCGGAAACTCGCGCCAACCTGCCGACACTGGGCACCGCCGCCGCCGAATGGGACGGCCACCATCCCGACAGCGCCGGCTCGACCCTGTAAGCCCCTACTCCATCTCCCGCCGCGCCCTGCTGTGTGGCGCAGTGCACAGAGCCGCGCCGGGCGGCGCTGGTAGGGTCCCCCCACTCTGCGCACCGATTCGCGCAGGGAGCGAAGCGAACAGTGGAAAGGGAGGATCAGTGGTGAACATCGTCGGAACGTGGCAATTCTGGGCCCAGGACACGCAGTACAACACGCTCATCGTCATCGCGGTGGGCTCGGACGGCTCCCTGACGGGCCAGCTGACCGGACCTCACGGCGACGGCTACGTCACCGGGAACTATGACGGCACCAGCAAGATCTCCTTCCAGACCGGCGGCCCCCTCGGGTTGTCGACGACCTTCTTCAAGGGTCAGCTCGTCCAGAGCGGCAACTTCGTGGCCTTGTTCGGCCCGTTCGTCTCCACCGTCATGGAGAAGGGGAGCGAGTTCCAGCACGGTGCCTGGGTGGCGGCAAACCAGGCGCCGAACCCGACCAAGTAGCAGCGCTCGGCGGTGGACCTCGGGCGCGCCCGATGGCGCCCGGGCCGTCGCCGCAGTGCTCTAATCGACCTCCCGCCGTCGCGCCTGCGCCGCGATCCGCTCCGACTCGCGACGCGACTCGCGCTCCGCGATGGCCTGGCGCTTGTCCCACAGCTTCTTGCCGCGGGCCAGCCCGATCTCCAGCTTGATGCGGTTGTTGCGCAGGTGCAGGTCGAGGGGCACCAACGTGAGGCCCTGCAGCCGCACCTTGCCGTCGAGATACTCGATCTCGCGCCGGTGCAGCAGCAGCCTGCGGCGGCGCTCCGGCTCGTGGTTGCCGCGGTTGCCCTGCTCGTAGGGGCTGACGTGCGTCTGCATCAGCCAGGCCTCGCCGTGCTCGATGCGCACGTAGCCCTCACGCAGGTTGGCCCGGCCGCCGCGCAGCGACTTGACCTCGGTGCCGAGCAGCTCGATGCCCGCCTCGAACGTCTCCAGGATCTCGTACTCGTGCCGCGCCTGGCGGTTGCGCGCCAGCATGTTCTCGCCGAGCGGCTTCTTCTTGCCGGCCATGGCCCTAACTCCGGAAGGCGGCCGCGGCCGGCGGCGTGATGCGGCGGCCGCGCAGGTAGGCGGCGGCATCCATTGAACGCTTCCCGGCCGGCTGCACCTCGTGGACCTCGTACACGCCGTCGCGCGTGGCCACCTCGACGCTGCGCCGCCCCGCCGCCAGGATGCTGCCCGCGGGCATGCCGGCGGCACCACGCGACAATGCCGGCGCGCCGGCCACGATGCGCACCTCCTGGCCCGCCAGCTCCGCGACCGTCCCCGGCCACGGCTGCAGCGCCCGCACCCGCCGGTCCACCTCGACCGCGCTCAGCGCCGCCCAGTCGATCTGCGCGTCAGCCCGGGTCAACCGCGGTGCATAGGTCGCCTCCGCGTCGTCCTGCGGCTCCGCCACCGCCGACCCGTCCTCCAGCCCCGCCAGCACCTCGACGAGCAGGTTGGCCCCGATCCGGGCCAGGTCGGCGGTCAGGTCGGGCGTGGTCACCCCGTGCCCGATCGGCAGCGTCCGCACAGCGTAGACCGGCCCAGTGTCCAGCCCCGCCTCCATGCGCATGATCGAGACGCC
>Ga0070713_100000782_pt1 | contig 20318 bp, 15 predicted proteins | sample LARL82metaG_FD_65465 | JGI IMG/M metagenome (GOLD analysis project Ga0070713, IMG submission 65465) | Corn, switchgrass and miscanthus rhizosphere microbial communities from Kellogg Biological Station, Michigan, USA - LAR L8-2 metaG | ecosystem: Host-associated > Plants > Roots > Rhizosphere ...
GCGCCGCCCGTGCAGGTCCGGCAGGAAGGCGGCGAGCAGCCCGATCACCGGCAGGAAGGCACAGATGCGGTAGATGGCGTCGACACCCACGTGATCGGCGAGCTTGCCGAGCACCGCGGCACCGACACTCCCCATGCCGAACGCCAGGCCGAAGAACAATCCCGCGACCGTGCCGGTGCGCCCCGGCAGAAGATCCTGGCCATACACCACGATCGCCGGAAAGGCCGAGGCGAGGATCAGTCCGATCGGCACCGTGAGCACTCCTGTCCAGAAGAGATTCGCATGCGGCAGCAGCAGCGTGAAGGGCAACACCCCGAGGATCGAAGCCCAGATGATGTATTTGCTGCCGAGCCGGTCACCGAGCGGGCCGCCGATCATGCCGCCGATCGCGGCCGACGCGAGAAACACGAACAGGTGCAGCTGCGAGCTGCGCACCGAGAGGTGAAAGTGCTCGATGAGGTAGAAGGTGTAATAACTGCTGATGCTCGCCAGATAGACGTACTTGGAGAACACCAGCAGCAGCAAGACTGCGAGCGCGAGCGCCACGTGGTGGCGCGGCGCGCTACTGCGCGCGCCGCCTGCGCTCGCGAGCCGCGCTACGCCGTGGATCTTGTACCAGTGTCCGACGCTCACCAACAGCAGGATGCCGAGCAACGCTGCGCCGGAGAACCAGGCGACGCTCGACTGCCCATGCGGCAGCACGATGAAAGCCGCGAGCAGCGGACCTGCGGAGGTGCCGAGATTGCCGCCGACCTGGAAGACCGACTGCGCGAATCCGTGCTTGCCGCCGCTGGCCATGCGGGCGACGCGCGAGGACTCCGGGTGGAATACCGAGGAGCCGGTGCCGATCAGCGCCGCGGCGATGAGCAGCAGCGCATAGCTCGCGGCGAAGGCGAGCAGCAGCAGTCCGAGGAGCGTGAAGCCCATGCCGATCGCGAGCGAGTAAGGTCGGGGACTGCGGTCGGCCATCGCCCCCACCAGCGGCTGCAACAGGGAAGCGGTGAACTGGAAGGTGAAGGTGAGGAGCCCGATCTGCGCAAAGGTGAGGCCGTAGGAAGCCTTGATCATCGGGTACAACGCCGGCAGCAGCGACTGCAGCATGTCGTTCAGCAGGTGGCAGAAGCTGATGGCGGCAAGAATGCCGAGGGCGGTGGTGCCGGCGGCGCCGACTTTGCCGAGCGTGGAGCTGGAGTCGTTCACAAGCGAGCATTCAAGCGGATCGGGTGTTCCTTGCCTATACCTCTTAAGGCACGGCTGATTGAGACACGACTCATCCGTCCAGCTGCTCAGCTCGCGGGGGCACTGCGCGCGCTGGCGCTTCCGGCCGCCACGCTGCTCTTGTGCGCGTGCACCGAATGGGCGCACGACAGGCCCGCTGAGGAGCTCTCCTACGGTCCCTTCCACGAGCTGCGCATCTATCTTCCACAACCTCCCGCGCAGCATCTGGCGCTGCTGCTCTCCGGCGACGGCGGCTGGGGCGCTCCGCTCCCTGAGATCGCCGCGCGTCTGCGTGCCGAGGGGACGCTGGTGGCCGGTGTCGATGTGCGCGATCTCTTCACCCGCTACGAACACGATGACCAGGATTGCGCCTCACCGGGCAAAGACCTCGGGCAGCTCGCGCACTACCTGCAGCAGCGCTATGCGCTCCCCAGTGCCACGCCGGTACTGATCGGCCATTCGGCCGGGGCGACACTGGCGTACATCGCGCTGGCGCAGTCCGCGCCGGGCACCTTCGCGGGCGCCCTCACGCTCTCCTTCTGCGCCGACTTCGATCTCGTGAAGCCATTGTGTGCGGCGCCGGCCCCCGGCTTTATCCGGCGCAGCGCGGGTATACGCCTGCTGCCCGCCGCATCGGCTCTGCCGGCTCCCTGGTTCGCGCTGCATGGACTCGATGACTCGGAGTGTCCCGCGCAGGAGGCACAGGATTTTGCCGGCAGGATCCCGGGGGCGCATTTCATCGGTTTGCCGGGCATCACCCACAGCTATCACCACATGGGCCGCTGGTGGCCGGCGTTCGATGGAGCGTGGCGCCAGCTGATCGCAGCGGCCCCCGCGCGCGCGGCGCCCTGAGTTGGCCGTATTCGTCACCCTCCATTAAGGTGTGATCCATGGATGTACGCGCGGCGACCCGTGGCTACGAGACCTGGCTCGGGCGAACGCTCCCGGTGCTGCATGCCGACCTCGATCGCAAGCACCGCTTCATGGGCGGGGACCCCTTCTCATTCCTGCGTGCGACGTTCTACCGCTGGGCACAGCTTTGGCCCGGAGAATGCCCCGAGCTCGCGGATGCGCCGGAGGTGCTCGCGGTCGGCGATCTGCACGTCGAGAACTTCGGTACCTGGCGCGACGCGGAGGGCCGCCTCATCTGGGGTATCAATGATTTCGATGAGACGGTGCAGCTGCCCTACACTCAGGACCTGGTGCGTCTCGGCACGAGCGCACTGCTGGCTATCGAGGAGTCGCGCCTGCAGCTTTCTGCGCGCCGCGCCTGCGCAGCCATCCTCGAGGGCTACGCCGAGGCAATGAGCAAGGGCGGCGGCTGTGTCGTGTTGGCCGAGCGCTATCGCTGGCTGCGGGATCTCGCCGTGGCGCGGCTCAAGGATCAGCGCCCATTCTGGCAACACCTGCGCTCGCTGCGCACAGCGCAGGGACGTGTTCCCGCGCGTATCCGGCAACTGCTGCAGCGTTCCCTCCCGGCGGGCGTGACCGATGTACGGTTCGTGCATCGACAAGCCGGGCTCGGGAGCCTCGGCCGCCTGCGGCTCGCGGCGCTCGCGCACTGGCACGGAGCCATGGTCGCGCGCGAATCGAAGCCGCTCGCGCCCTCCGCCTGGCTGTGGGCGCGTGGAGCTCGCACGCGCGCGACACGCTACGGAGAGATCATCGATCGGGCACTGCGCGTGCCCGACCCCTGCCTGACTCTGCACGGTGAGTGGCTGATCAGGCGCCTGGCGCCCGACTGCAGCCGCATCGAGCTCTCGAGTCTTCCGCGCAGCCGGGACGAGGACCGGCTGCTGTGGATGATGGGTTGGGAGACGGCCAACGTGCACCTGGCGAGTTCGCGGCAGCGCAGGCGTATCCTCGCGGACCTGCGTAAGCGCACTGGCCGCGGGCTCAGCAGGGCCGCCGGCCGCATGGCGCAGGCGGTGGAGCGCGACTGGCGTAGGTGGCGCAAGGGAGCGTTGCAGAGCCGATGAAAGATCTCACACAAGGCCCGATCGGCCGCCTGCTGCTGGCGATGGCTGTGCCGATCGCCATCGGCATGCTTTTCCAGACGCTGTATCTGATCGTGGACCTCTACTTCGTCTCGCGCCTGGGCGATGCGGCCATCGCCGGGGTGAGCAGCGCAGGCACGGTGAGCTTCGTGATTCTCGCTCTGACCCAGATGCTCGGTGTGGGTACCGTCGCGCTCGTGTCCCACGCGGCAGGACGCAAGGACAAAACGCAGGCCAACCTGGTCTTCAATCAATCGGTGCTGCTGGCGGCGGTGTGCGGCGTGCTCACGCTGTGCTGGGGATTCCTCGGTGGCGGCGCCTACGTACGCTGGGTGGCCGCCGATGCGGGGGCGGCGGCTGCGGGCACGGCCTACCTCTACGGGTACACCCCGGGTCTCGCGCTGCAGTTCGCGCTCGTAACGATGGGCTCGGCGCTGCGCGGCACGGGCATCGTGAAGCCGACCATGATCGTGCAGATGTTGACCGTGATTCTGAACACCGTGCTGGCACCGATTCTCATCAGCGGCTGGGGCACGCACCATCCCTTCGGAACCGCGGGCGCGGGACTCGCGAGCAGCATTGCCATCGCCTGCGGTGTCATCTTCCTGTGGATGTACTTCGTGCGGCTCGAGCACTACGTCGCGCTCCATCCACGCGAGTGGCGGCCGCAGTGGAGCCTCATGGGGCGGATGCTGAATGTCGGGCTGCCCGCCGGGGGCGAGTTCCTGATGATGTTCGTGATACTCGGGGTGATCTACCTGGTGATCCGCCCCTTCGGGGCGGCGGCTCAGGCCGGGTTCGGGGTCGGCGGGCGCGTCATGCAGGCGCTGTTCCTGCCGGTGATGGCCATTGCATTCGGCGCGACGCCGGTCGCCGGACAAAACTTCGGCGCGGGGCGGTTCGATCGCGTGCGTGAGACCTTCCGTAAGGCGGCGATCCTGAGCAGCGTGCTCATGCTCCTCATCACGCTCATCTGCCAGTGGCACCCGGAGTGGTTCATTCACGTGTTCACGCGCGCACCGGATGTGGTGGCGGTGGGCGCACCGTACCTGCGCATCACCTCCTGGAACTTTCTGGCCACCGGACTCATCTTCACCTGCTCGGGGCTATTCCAGGCTCTCGGCAATACCTGGCCTTCGCTCCTGAGCTCGGCATCGCGCCTGCTCACCTTCGTGGTGCCCGTCTTGCTTCTCTCGAGGCAGCCGCACTTCGCCCTGGCACAGGTGTGGTACCTGTCGGTGGCTACCGTGACACTGCAGGCGTTGACGAGTCTGACGCTGCTGGGGAGGGCGTTCCGTCGCCAGTTAGGAAGGAGCGAAGAGGAAGCGTCCGCAAGCGCGACGGCGCCGGGCGTCAGCCCGGGAGCTGCACGCAGTAACTGAGTTCCGGCGCGGCTTGCCGCGCCGGAACTTCCGCCAATTTACTTAGGTTCCTGCCCGGGCTGCGGATCGGCGAGCGGGAAGCTCTGCACCGCAGAGGGGGCTGCAGGGCCGGACGGCGCCACGCCGGACACCGCCGCAGGCGCTGCGCTCGGGGCAGGGGTTCCGGGGACGGGTGTGGCTGAGGCCGTGCGTTGCGGTGTCTGCGTGCCGGTGCTGGTCGCGACCGCAGCGAGGAAGCGCCGTGCCGACTCGTCATCGGTCGTGACGTTACCGGCGATGATATCGCCGGCGGTGATGCCCGGCTTCTTGTAGAACGCCGCGTTGGCGGCATCATCGATGGTGATCACGGTGCCATCGAGCGCGAGTCCCGCGAACACGCCCTTGCTGCGCGAGTAGGAGTAGACCTCCGCCTTGAAGCCGGCGTCGGTGGCGGCCGAAGCCTGCCGGCCGACCGGCCCTGCCGCGACCGAGGCGTCGGCGCCAAGGGTCACCTTGCCGCCATTGATGCCTTCGACTCCCTTGGCAGTGGTGAATACCAGCACGATATCGCTGAGCGCCACGCCCCACTGCCAGCCGAAGCTGCCGCCGGTCATGGTGACGAACACTGGATTAGTGAAGCGGCCGTTCTTGTCGCGTACCACGAGCGCGCCATGTCCGCGGCGGCCGCCCGCGAAGAAAGCCACCTTGGTCAGATCCGGAAACACTGCAATTCCATAGGCGCGCTCGAGCAGCCGATCGGGAATCCCCTTATCGCGCTCGCCGCGGATGTCGGTGAGAACCTGCCCCGCGTAGAGCAGGCGGCCTTCTTCCCGTGCCTGCGCGTGCACGGTGGCAGCGGCCATGGTGAGAGTGAGAGAAGCCAGCAAGCTAACGACAGCAGTGCGTATGTGCATGGTGAGACGTCCCCTCCATTCGTTTGCTGTCGGCGCCTGCCGACAGCGCGTGGAATGAGCCAGTCGACTGGCTGCGAAGCTTAACTCACTCGCGGGCGCTGCGCGCAGCTCAATTAACGCGCGCGTACGCTCAGCGGCTGACATGCAACGGGTTGGGTTGGCGCGAGCCGCACACGATTCAGGGCAGGTTCAGCCGCGCACCAGGCCCGCGGCGCGCTCAGAACCAGATGGAGACGAAGATCTGGAAGATGTTCGCGTTCAGCTTGTAGAGCGGCTCATTGCCCGCGCCGTATTCACCCGCGAGCAACGCGTTGCGGAAGTCCTTGTAGTCGATGAACAGGTGGTCGAAGCGCACGTTGGCCGTGCTCCTGTTGATCCAGGGCGCCCCCGGCACGTTGAACTGATAGGAAGCGCCCGCGCCGATCGTCCAGTCGGTGAAGGAGGCGAGCTCGCGGTCGCGCGCCATGAAGTTCTGGTAGTTGGCGTACGGGAACAGGTCGCTGTAGAAGTCGGCGTTCGTCTGCGTGTACCAGCGCACCATGCCATCGAAAACCCACTGCCCCCACGGCTGGGTGTAATCGGCCTCGATGGTGTGACCGACGATGCCCCAGGTGTCGCGGAAGAAGCGGTACTGCCCGCTCACCGCCGCGCGCCACGGCAGGTAGTACTTCATCTCAATCGAGGCGGCGTTGCTCGTGCGCGTGTTCGGGTAGACCTGGTCGGCGAGCGTGAAGCCCTGACCCTGTCCCGGCGAGAGATAGCGGATCTTGCGGTAGGGGTTGGCGAGGTATCCCTGGTCGGTCAGCAGCTCGTAGTTGAAGTCGGCGATCAGGTTACGCGTCAGGATCTGGCTGATCGAGAGCGTGTAGCCACGATGGTCGGCCCGCTCGTGGAAGGTCGGGTCGTTGACGATCTCCCCGTCGGGCTGCTTGATGTCACGGAATATCTGGTCCCAGGCACGGCGGTAGCCGATGGTGACGGTGGTGAGATCGCCGAACATGTCCTGGCTGATCGAGTAGAAGGTCGTGTTGGCGGTGTAGTCGGGCTCCTTGCTGTGGATGTAGCCCATGGCGTAGGTGGTCTTGCCATGCAGGTACTCGATGCCGACGTTCTCCTGCTTACGGGTCTCGTGGTAGGGGCTCGCCGAGAGCTTCACATCGATCGAGGCGCTCGAGATCATGTCCTCGTAGTAGCCGGCGGAGAACGAAAAGCTGTCGCCGACCTTCTTCTGCACCAGCACCGAAGGGCCTTCGACGGTGATGTCGCCGCCGTTGTAGTTATGCCACATCACGTCGGCGCGATCCTCGGGCAGAACCCCGCCGAGCGCCGGTGCGGCGAGCACGCACAGCGCGAGCAGCGTCCGCCTGAACGGCGTGAGCAGGCCCCCTTCGCCGGCGCGCGCCGCGCGCACCTCGTCTAGCCCTTGGGCTAGTTGCATCCGCAGCCGCCGCCGACCGCGCCGGTCGCGCCGCGCGAGCCCTCGCGGCTCTCGAACACGTGGTCGAGATAGACGCTCGAGACCGGATCACGGTTGAAGGACATGATGGGATCGGCGAAGTGCTCGCGCTCGTAGGGCTTGACCCAGGGTTGCGGCGCCGTGCAGCCGGCGAGCGCGGCAGCGAGCACCGCAGCCGCGACGGCGCGGGCGAGCCCTGCGTGCATCCTGCTCATGTTCGCTGCCTCACGCTCGCACTCCTCACTCGCGGATGAGGCTCCGGATGCTATCAAGATACTCGTTTTCATCGCCCGGCTTGTAGCCCCGATGCAGCACCCGCACCTTGCCGCTGCGATCGATGATCACCGTGGAAGGCATGCCGGCAACGTCATAGAGCTTACTCACCTTGCTGTCGCGATCGTAGAGGATCGGGAAGCTCACCGGCGTCGCTTTGAGCCATTCGTTGGCGGCGTTCGAATTCGGCTCCACGTTCACCCCGAGCATGGTAAAGCCCATCTTGTTGTACTTTTTGTAGATGCTCTCGAGCAGCGGCATCTCCTGGCGGCACGGGCCGCACCAGCTCGCCCAGAAATTGAGCATCACCACCTTGCCCTTGTACTGTTCCAGGCTCACGTCCTGACCCGCGCGCGAGGCAAGCGTGAAGGCCGGCGCGGGTCCGCCGGCGGAGCCGGCGAGCGCCGGCAGCGCGACGCTCAGCGCCGCGAGGATGGCTGCGATTCGGATCCTCATGACTGCGTTCCTTTAAAAGAATACGGTCACACCGATGCGCGCTTCGAGGTTGTTAGTGATCTTGGTGGTGCCGAGGAGCGAGGTCTGGAAGACGTGGTCCTGCGCCATGATGTGCACGGCCAGCCAGTCGACCGGCACGACGCGATAGCCGGCACCAAAGTTCACCGTAAACTTCGTGTCTCCGGCGAAATCGGTACCACCGAAACCGCCGAGGAGATAGAAAGCGCTCGTCATGGCGACGCCGCGACCGAGAAAGGCCTCGCCCGGCAGGAAGTTGTAGCCGAGTGAGAGGTCGTAATACGTGAATTGCCTCTCAGAGTCGGTAAGCAGCTGAACGTTGCCGCCCAGGACCTCGAAACTGGTGCGCCCGGCCTTGGCACGGCCGGCTTCCGCCTGGAAGAAGAAATCCTCGGTGATGTGGTAGGCCAAGGTGAAGCCGCTGACCGGATGAGCGCCGAAGTCCTCGATCGAGAGCTCGCCGTAGAAGAGGCCGAGCTCGATATTGGAGCTGCGGATCTTGGGCACCTTGATCTCGCGGCGCGCCACCTCGGGCTCGACCACCCGGGGCGGGGCCTCATCCGGTGACTGGGCGACCGTAGTTGGCGCGCTCGCCGGCTTGCTGCCCCCATGGAACCAGTTGCGCATCGAGGCGCACCCGGGAAGCGTCGCGAGCAGCGCTGTCAGTAGAAGAACGCGAAGCCCAGTTTCCATTCGTCTGCTTCCTCGTTGGAGTTGCGCCTCGTGAAGATCCAGTGCGCCTTGTACTCGGCGCGCAAGAAGAAGCGCCTTGTGAGGTAGTAGCGCAGGCCGCCACCTACATACGCGGACTGCTCGGTGCGGTCGGCGGGCTGCACCAGGGTCGCCTTCGGCTCGGTATGCACCAGTCCCACACCGAGTGTCAGGAATGGCGACAGCCGGGCCTCGGGCAGCACGATGTGCGCCAGGCCGATATCGCCGGTCACGCCGTTGGTGAACTTGCCGAGGAAGTTGCCGACTGCGGCCTCGACCTGCAGCTGTGAGTTCAGCGACAGCGCGGCGTACCCCGAGATGTAGGTCGCCGCACCGTACTCGCCGGCAAAGATGCCCATCTCCCAGGTGTGCGCGGTGAAGCCGGCGCGGTCGCCGAGCGGGAAGCGGAACGGCGAGCCGTCCGCCAGCACGGTCTTCAGCAGGTCGCCCTGGCTGGCCCAGCCTTCCACGCCGCGCTCGGTGCGCACCTTGAACCAGTCGGTGCGGCGGAACAGCACATCGACACTGGCATCGCGCGGTACCACGTGGAACACCGGGTAGCCGCGCCCGGGACCGGTATGCAGCTCCAGATACGGCTCGGTGACGAACAGCTGCAGGTACTCGCGAGCGGCACTCAGCGCGGGGGCGCACACCGATGCCAGCAGCAGGAGGCCCGCGAGCGCCAGGTGCCGCGCGCGCGTGATCAATTCCGTCCTTTGCTCAATTTACCGGCACCGCCGGATCGAAGGGGTTGTTGAAGTACTGCGCGCCGATGTCGAGCCATTCGGACACGAGGCGCAGCTCATCGGCAGTCATGAAGCCCGCGTGCGAGGGTGCCATGCAACCCGCACCGGTGGTGACGCAGGCGAAGAACTGCGCCGAAGCGCCGCCGTTCGCGCTGCCCGCGTTCATGACCGGCGGATCCGGTGGTCCCGGGATGGGTCCATTGGGGCCCATGATAACGGTTGGGCGCTGGAACAGCAGCTGCTGATACGAGGTGAGCTCCTGCGGCACGGCCTGCGATGGCGTCTTGGTGAGATCGAGATTGCCCGCCGGCGTTTGCGGCTTGCCCATCGCGTCCTTCGGATTGTGGCAACCCATCTGCGTGCAGGTGTTGTCGACGCCGGCGACCGCCGGATTGGGTCGCGGCAGATCCCACAGCGGCTGGATGTGCTGGGGATAGTTGATGATGATGCGACAGTTCGCCGACCATTGCGTCGCGCACAGCGCGCTCGTCGGGAAGGCGGTGAAGAACTGCGTGGCATCGTCGTAGCGCAGATTGATGGGCGTGCCGGGAGTCGCCTGCGCCGGGTCGGTCCATACATCGGTGTACAGCACGTTGACGCTTGGCATCATCTGCTTGCAGGGTGGCATGTCGCTCAGGCAGCTGACGCGCATGCGTGACTCGGCCATCGTCTCGCCCGCCTGGGGTATGAAGGTGGGAAGGGTGTGCGGGAAGGGGACTCCACTCGTGCTCGCCCCGGCCCAGGCGGAGGCAAACACACCCTGACGCCCGTGCGAGTGCGGATTCTGCGCGCTGGCGGGCAGGTGACAGCCATTGCAGTTGACCACCTCACCGGGCAGCACCTGCAGCCACACGCCCTGCACCGGTGTGATGCGCCGTGCATTGGCATCGAGCACGCTCATGCGGAAGGCGACATTCCCCGGCACCTCGATGCGCACCGAGCCATCGGGCTCGATCGGGGCGTAGCCGAGGATCTCGAGCATGTAATTGCTTGCGCCGAAGGCGGCGGGCGAGAGGTCCACGATGGTCCTGTCCGGAATCGATACGGCCTTTTCCAGGCGAATGAAGCGCGCCCGACGGGTATTGGGCGGGGTCTTCGCGGGGTCGGCCACCGCAGCGATGTTCGGCACCGCGGTGTCGACGCCGTCGATGTCGTAGACACTCCTTATATCTATGACGCCGACGCCGGCGTTCAGCAGATTCTCATCGAGTCCGACGCCCGGCACCTTGTCGTTGATCACACTCGGCAGCGGCCGCGGCTGCGCCACCGCGACATCGGTCACCATCGTACCTTCGATGGGCGGCATGATCGGCTGGATGGTGTTCTGCGTCGGATCGAACAGCCACACGCTGTAGAGCGGCAGCGCGACTTGCACGTTGGGCTGGGCGAGCGCGCTCGAGGTGCACGGCACGATCGCCGGCGGCTGCTGCGTGTTATCGAGCAGCCGGCACTGGCTCCAGCTCACCAGGATGCGGTTGCTGCCATCGAGCAGCGGGTAGGCGGAGATGTAGCGCCCGCCGGGCGAGGGCCCGGGGATGGTGACCACGTCATTGCTGGTGGCCGGGGTCTGCGCAGGACCTGCGAGCTGGGGGTTGGCGAGCAGCGGCTGGGTGTTCTCGACGTAGTGCTCGCCGTCGATGATCACCAGCGCGCCGCCGTCATCGACGTCGGTGTACTGGCGCATGATCGCCATGATGCGGCCATCGAGCATGGGGTGCGGGTGCACGAACTCGACCACCGTGTTGTTGGTACCGGTCAGGTGACTGTTGGCGCCGTAGTAGAGCTCGAGGTCGGTGCCGTCGGGGTTGGCCGAATACAGCGACATGGCGTCCTTACCCGGGGCGTTGTCCCAGCGCGTCCACAGCACGCGGCCGTTGGCGAGCACGGTGGCATCGCGGTCATGGCTCTGGTTGAAGCTGATCTGGTGCACACCGGTGCCGTCCGCGTTCATCACCTCGAGGACGAACGCCGGCTCCTGGCGCTGCTCGTCCTGCGCCGCGAACTGCGGCTTGCCCTCATCGAGCAGCACGCCCTGCGACTGCGTCTGGCGCGTGGTGGAGAAGACGATGCGGCCATCGGGCAGGTAGTGGGGCGAGACGTCGTTCACCGTGGGCGGGTCCGGATCCGATGCCGGGTTGATCACCGGGTGCAGCGTGTCGGTTGCGATCACGTACTCGTAGATGCGCCAGCTGGGTGGATCCTTGGTCTGCTGATTCATGGTGAGCGGCCCGCGCATGGCGAAGATCACGCGGGTGCCATCGGCGGAGGTGTCGACGTCCTTCACATCCCACATCTGGCCGGCGGTGATGCGCGCGGTGATGTTGGTTTCGGCCGCGTCCGGTGATGCGCTCTTGCGCATGTACAGGTCCGCCGAGGGCGTCGAGGGTGTGAGCGTACGCAGAATGCGCAGATCGTCCTGCACCAGCAGGCCCGCATTGTCCACCGGTACCTGGCGCTTCACGTAGAACACCGGGTAATCGACGGTCGCCGGATCGGTCACCTGGCTGTTGCTGCCGACGTGCCAGCCGCCGCTGCAGGCCGCGAGCGCCGCCAGCAGCGCGGGGAACGCGGCGCGCAGCGCCCGCGGCGCGCTGCGCCGGCCCCATCGCTTCAGCTCACGCCAGCTCGGCGAGCTCATCCTCATCTCTCCTCGTGCCGTGCGGTCCTGCCGCATGGCTACCAATGTAACGTAATTCATGGGTCGGCCGATGACCATTGGCCTGCTATTCGTCATAGCGCCGATTGCGTCACGGCGCGCCCGGCAGCCCGCGGTTCTCATACCACCGCGCGGGTGCGAACCCGGGCGCACTACTAGGTAGTCGTTCGATCACGCCCACGCTGTGAACCGGCTCGCAGTTTGTCGTGGATTGAGCGGTCTAACACAACAACAACACAAGCTGTCGGTGGCTGGCGACGTCAGGCGGTTGAGACATTCGGGGCGGGGTTGCACGAGCCGTATAGTCCAGCTCGCGCATTCGGTCATTTGTTTGGGAGTTGACGAGCGCCATGAATGTCAGAACCAACACGGCACAGGTCGTATCGGCCCGCGGGCGTCGCGCCGCGGTGGCAGGCGCACTCTTGCTGACGGCGCTCGCGGCATCGCCCGCGCACGCCGGTCCCAACGAGCAGGCGCGTCGCATCTACGAGCGCATCGCCGGCGTGCCGCCCTCGGCGGCGGAGCTCGCCAGCATGGCCGGCACCATCAGCGGCGGCTGCGGCGGCAGTTGCGCGCCCGGTAATCCGGTACTGGCGACGGCGGCGCAAACCGCGACCAGCTCGCCCACCTTCTATAGCGTGACCCTGAAGAACATGGTCATCCCCTGGACCAACCGCGACCAGACCGTGTTCGCGCCGTTCAACGACTATGCCGCGACCGTGATCGGCATGGTGCGCGATGACGTGCCGTTCAACACCGCGCTGTCGGCCGACATCCTCTATGTGGTCAATGGCGTGTCGCCGGCGGCCTCCATCGGCGACAACAATCACTACGCCACTGCGGAAGCCAACGGCGTAGATCTGCTCGCCAATCTCAAGCAGACCAGTCAATCGGCCGCCTATGGAACTCCGAGCGCGGCCACCGCGGGACTGATCACTACGCGCGGCGCCGAGTCGTCGTTCTTCATCAACGGCACCAACCGCGCCATGTTCCGCTACACCATGATCAATCACTTCTGCAACGACATGGAGACGCTGATGGACACCTCGCGTCCCACCGACCGCGTGCGCCAGGACGTGGCGCGCTCGCCCGGCGGTGACAGCCGCGTGTTCCTCAACACCTGTGCCGGCTGCCACAGCGGCATGGATCCGATGGCGCAGGCGTTCGCCTACTACAACTTCAACGGCACGGCGGTCGGCGATGGCACCAACACCGGCACGATGCAGTACACCGCCGGCCAGGTGCAGCCGAAATACCTGATCAACTCGTACAACTTCGTCTACGGCTTCGTTACACCCGATGACAGCTGGTCGAACCGCTGGCGCGGCGGTGTGAATGCCTCGCTCGGCTGGGACCCCTCGCTCCCGGGTTACGGCAACGGTGCCAAGTCCCTCGGCGTGGAGCTCGAGTCGAGCGATGCATTCGCGCAGTGCCAGGTGGTCAAGGTGTTCACCACCGTGTGCTTCCGTGCGCCGCTGGCGAGCGATCAGTCGGCGATCAGTTCCATCAAAGCGAGCTTCAAGTCCAACGGCTACAAGCTCAAGCAGGTGTTCCAGCAAGCCGCGGCCGCCTGCCCGGGCCAGTAAGGGAGCCGAAGCCATGAACTGCGATTCTCTTGCCACCCTTACTGTGCGCGCCGCGCGTATGCTGTGCGCGCGCCGCGCCCTCAGCAGCGGCGCAGCGCTGGCGCTGCTTGCCGTGCTCAGTGCCTGCGGCGGCGGCGGCGCACCCACCGTCGTCAATGCGCCGCCTCCGACCAACTCGGCGCAACAGTACACCGGCCCGCCGCCCGCCAATGCCGACGTGCAGGCCTTCATGGTCAACCTCTGGGCGAACATCAATCCCTCCAACCGCTGCGGTGGCTGTCACCACGCCGGTGGCCAGTCGCCGATGTTCGCGCGCACGGACGATGTCAACCTCGCCTACCAGGCGGCGCTGCCGCTGGTGAATCTCTCCAACCCCTCGCAGTCGACCATGGTGCTCAAGGTCGGCGGCGGTCATAACTGCTGGGTGGCGGACCCGTCGGCCTGCGCCGCAACGCTGCTGGTGTGGATCCAGGGCTGGATCGGCGCCGGCTCATCCTCCACCACCAGCATCAAGCTCATCGCGCCGCCGGTGCGCACGCCGGGCAACAGCCTGCAGTTCCCGCTGGATCCAAGCACTGCCGGCACCAACGGCAAGAGTTACGCCAACACGGTGTATCCGCTGGTGTCGACCTACTGCGTCGGCTGCCATACCTCCAGCTCCGCCACCGCGCAGCAGCCGTACTTCGCGAGCGCCAACATTCAGGAGTCCTACCTCGCGGCGCAGCCGAAGATGAGCCTCAGCACCGCCATCGCCAATCCCGACACGGCGCCGTACCAGGACCAGTCGCGCTTCTACGAGCGCCTCGCCAATGAGTCGCACCACTGCTGGGCGAGCGTCGCCAACGGGCCGCCCGACTGCGCGGCGAGCTCCACGGCGATGCACGAGGCGATCCGCGCTTTCGCGCTCGGCATTACGCCGACGCAGGTGGACCCCTCGCTCATCGTCTCGAACGCGCTCGCATTGACCGATGGCACCATCGCCTCGGGCGGCAGCCGCTACGAGGCCAACCTGGTTGCGAAATACATGTTCGAGACCGGGCAGGGCAGCACCGCCTACGACACGAGCGGTGTCAGCCCCGAGGCCGACCTGTCGCTGTCGGGCAATGTCAGCTGGGTGGGCGGCTGGGGCATCAACATCGGTGCCGGCGGCAAGGCGCAGGCCTCCACCAGTGCGAGCGCCAAGTTTGCCAGCATGATCCAGGGCGCGGGCGAGTACAGCATCGAGGCCTGGGTGGCGCCGGCGAACGTCACGCAGACCAACGCCTGGATCGTCAGCTACTCCGGCAGCAACACCACGCGCAACATGACCCTCGGCCAGGCCGCCATGCAGTACGAGGGCTTTGCACGCAGCAGCACCACGAGCACCGCCGGCATGCCGCCGCTCATCACCACCACCACCGGTGGAGCGGCGCAGGCGGCACTGCAGCACGTAGTGCTCACCTATGACCCGATCAGCGGGCAGAAGCTGTACGTCAACGGCGTATACACCGGCGATGCCGATCCGTCCAAGGGCGGCACGCTCGCCAACTGGGACAGCACGTTCGCGCTGGTGCTCGGCAACGAGACCACCGGGCAGCGGCAGTTCCAGGGCGTCATCAAGTTCGTCGCCATCCACAACCGCGCGCTTACCGCGGCGCAGATCCAGCAGAACTTCGCCGCCGGCGTCGGCCAGAAGTTCTTCCTGCTGTTCGGCGTCAGCCAGCTCACGGGCGTGAACCAGTCGTACATCCTCTTCCAGGGCAGCCAATACGACACCTACAGCTACCTGTTCGCGCAGCCGAAGTTCATCAGCCTCGACGGCAACGCGATGCCGGCCAATCTGCCGATCAGCGGCATACGCATCGGCGTCAATGGCGTGCTCGCGCCCGCCGGCCAGGCCTTCACCACGGTGAACTCCACCATCGGCGGCTCGAACTACACCGCCGCCAACGGCCAGCTGCTGTCTGCGCTCGGCACGGTGGTGCCGGCGACCCTCGGCCCGGCGAACGACCTGTTCTTCCTGTCGTTCGACCAGATCGGCACGCATGTGCATGCGTACGTCGATCCGACCCCACCGGGCACGCCGCCGACGCCGCCCTCGATACCGCAGCCGGACTTCGGCGTTGCGACCTTCGAGCGCGTCAACCACTCGCTGTCGCGCATCACCGGCGTGGCGACCACCGACAACGTGGTGAACCCGCTCTATCAGGCCTCGCAGCAGTCGATGCCGGCGGGCCCGTTGATTGCCGCCTTCGGCTCTGCGCAGCAGACGGCGATCTCGCAGCTCGCCAGCGCCTACTGCAGCGAGATGATGGCGAGCACCGCGCTGCGCGACGCCTTCTTCGGCGGCACCAGCCTGGACGCGAGCCTCAACAGCTCGGCTTCCGGCTTCTTCGGTGCCAGTGGCAGTGCGCCTCGCCAGACCGTCATCAACGCGCTGGTGAACAAGGCTGTGGGCGCCGCCAACCCGCAGACCGCGAGCGCGGTGCAGACCGAGGTGGATGGACTCATCACCAAGATCCCCTCGCTGAACCCCAGTGCCACCGTTTCGCAGGCGGCCGTGGCGGCCTGCACCGCAGTGCTCGGCAGTGCGGCCGTGACCTTGCAGTAGCTCTCAACAGGGTTTTGGAGATAAGCCGATGTTCATCTACAAAAAGCCCCCGCGATCGCATGCGCTCGGTGAGCCGCTGCGGCACGAGAATCACCCGCGCCCCAGGACGCGGCGTGAGTTCCTCGCGGCCGGTTTGATCTCGGGACAGGCCATGGTGATGGCGCCCGCCTGGCTCGGCGCGCTGCTCAAGGCGAACCGCGCCAACGCCGGCGCACCGCCGCTCGACAGCGACATCTCTCCGCTGCTCGCCGCGGCCGAGTGCAACGTGCCGGCCTCCGGTGTGGGCTTGCCCTTCATCGCCTTCGATCTCGCGGGCGGGGCGAACCTGGTGGGCTCGGAGGTGATCGTCGGCCAGCAGGGTGGCCAGAGCAACTTCCTCACCACGGCGGGCTACGGCAAGCTCGGCGTTCCAGGCAACATGGTGCCGAGCTCGACCGCCAACGTCGACGCATCGCTGGGTCTCCTGTGGCATGCGGATGGCGCCATCAAGCGCGGCATCATGAGCATGATCACCCCGACGACGGCGGCCGGCACCAACGGCGCGGTGATCTGCGCCATGTCGCAGAACGACACCCAGACGAACCCGCACAACCCGATGTACGGCATCGCCATGGCGGGCCGCAAGGGCCAGCTGCTGCAGCTGATCGGCACCGACTCGAGCGTCTCCGGCGGCAACTCGGCGGCTCCCATGGAGCTCATCCGGCCGGCACTGCAGCCGAGCACCATCAGCCAGCCGTCCGATGCAACTTCGCTGGTACCGATACCCCCGGGTGGCAAGCAGGACCCGCTGTCGGTCGAGGTGCTCGAGACGCAGACGCGCATCAGCGCGGGCACCGGCCTGTACAACGACGGCAGCGGCGGCACCGCGGCATTCAGCGGCGCGCTCGGCATGCCAACCTCGCTGTATGCCAACGCGCAGCAGGACGCTACCCTCAAGAATCAGGTGCGCTGCGCCTATGTGAAGGCGGTGAACACCGCCAACCAGTTCGGCAATCCCTCGGCGCTCGATCCGACGCAGGACACCAACATCACCGCCATCGCCTCCAAGTTCCAGGCGAACGCCTTCCAGGACAATGAGTTCGCCAAGACCGCGACCGTGATGAAGCTGGTGCTGAATGGCTTCGCCGGCGCCGGCACGATCGCCATGGGCGGCTACGACTATCACGACGGTACCCGCGCCACCGGCGAGATGCGCAACTTCAAGGCCGGACAGATGATCGGCGCGGTGCTGCAGTACGCGAGCGCTTTGGGCGTGCCGGTGATGATCTACGTCTTCAGCGACGGCTCGCTCAACTCCAACAGCATGGTCGACAACAGCGCCGCCGGCCGCGGCAAGCTCGGCTGGCAGGGCGACAACTCCTCGGTGGCCTCGACCTTCTTCCTGGTCTACAACCCCAAGGGACGCCCGGCGACACGTGGCGCGGCCTCGACGCAGCAGATCGGCTACTTCACCGCGGATGGCTCGGTGGTGAGCACCTCGAGCCCCGCGGCAAACTCGGTCGACTCACTGGTCCAGGTCGTGTTGCTGAACTACATGGGACTCAGCGGCAGCGACGCGAACTTCGCCAGCACCTTCCAGGCGTGGACCTCCATGCCGCAGGCCCTGGGGTCGGCCGCCCAGCTCGCAGCACTGACGGTGTTCCAGCCGATCGTGTGACGCGCCTCACGCGCGTGCCGCCACGCGGCGGCGCGCTGCGCCCGATGCGCGCCCGCTGTCGCAGCGCGCCGACGCGGGCCGGCACAGCCGCTGCGCTGCTGCAGGCCTCATTTCGCCCCTCGTTTCGTTGACAGTGTCGCTGACGCTGTGCAATTTTGCCGCCTTGGCGCGTGTTTCGAGCGTGCCCCTCGAGCTGAGGACCTTTATTGAGCTGGCAGCAGCCGAACCCGGCGCGGCATGACGTGGCACAACGGCCCGTTGCCCTGCGGTGGTCTGCCGGCGCGTGCACGAGCGTGACCGTGCTGCTGGGCGCGCTCGGGCTGACGCTCGCGGTGGCCCTCGCTTACGCGGCGGAGCCGCCCTATGCGCTGCTCGGTCATGAGGCGCCGGATTTTGCGCTGCATGCCGCCGCGGGCGAAAACGTGCGCCTGTCGGAACACCGCGGCGAAGTCGTGGTCCTGAGTTTCTGGAGCAGCCGCTGCACCTCGTGCCGCACGCAGCTCGCTGCGCTCAACCGCAGCCTCGCCACCTACGCTTCCGCCGGGTTGTCGGTGTACGGCGTGGGGGTCGATGACGATCCGCTGCAGGCGCAGGAGTTTGCGCGCAGCGCGGGTGTCGCCTTCGCGCTGCTGCTCGATCCGGCCAAGACGGTGAGCCGCAGCTACCAGGTCGACAACCTGCCGATGACCGTGCTGATCGACCGCAATGGCACGGTGCGCTACGTGGTGCGCGACTACAGTGCGGCGAGCTCGACGGTGTATCTGCAACAGCTGCGGACGCTGCTGAACGAATGATCGGAACCAACATGCTGCAGACGACCCCTCATCCGAGCCCGGCGCTGTCGCTGCCGCGACGGCGCCGTGCCCTGGCAACTGGCCGGCGCGGCCTGCGCGCCCTCGGCCGGCTGTGCGCGGCGACCGTGTGCGCCGCGCTACTGCTCAGTCCGGTGCCGCTGGCGGCGCAGAACGCGCCGGTGAAGCCGGCATCGCCCACGGTACCGCCGCCGGCGGTACCCTCACCGCTCGCACCCACCGAGGTGCCCGGCGCGCAGCAAGGCGCGAGCGATGTCGGCAAGCAACTCTTCCCCAACGCGCCGAAAAATCCGCTGGCCGCGCCGGCGGAAAACGCCGCACCGCCGGCGCAGCCGGGCGGCGACACCCGTGGCCTCGACCAGGAGATCCAGGGCCTGAAGAAGGACGTGGTCGATCTCAACAAGGACCTGTTCATTCTCGAGGAGGAGCTGCTGTTTCCCGCCAACACGCAGGTGGCGGTGTTCCTGTCGATGGACGTCGGCGATTTCTTCGCGCTCGACTCGGTGCAGCTGAAACTCGATCAGAAGGAAGTGATCAACTATCTGTATACGCCGCGCGAGCGCGACGCGCTCCTCAAAGGCGGCGTGCAGCGTCTGTACCTCGGCAATCTCAAGGTGGGTGCGCACGAGCTGGTCGCGTTCTTCAGCGGCTCCGGACCGAACGCGCGCGCCTACAAGCGCGGCGCCTCGCTGCGCTTCGAGAAGGGCGTCGGTGCGAAGTATCTCGAGCTCAAGATCAACGACCGGCAACGCAAGCTCGAGCCGGAGTTCGAGATCAAGGACTGGGAATAGACCCTTGAGGCGCCGGTCCTGCATACGCGCGCTGCTCCTGGCCGCACTCGCGATGTTGCTCGCGGCGGTGGCGGACGCGCGCCGGCACGACCCCGAGAAGCTCTCCGAAGGACACATCCGCGATCTGCACTTCGGTGATGTGCTGTTCCTGTACTTCCAGCAGGACGACGCGCACGACTTCGAAGCGCTGACGCGCGTGCTCGCCTACCAGCACTGGGGACGCATGCCGCATCACGCGGAGGATGCCGAGCTCATCGCCGGCTCGCTCTATCTGCAGGAGGGCATGCACAACGAGGCGGGCGAGATCTTCGAGCGTCTGCTGACCGAGAACGTCTCGTCCGGGGTGCGCAACCGCGCCTGGCTGTACCTGGCGCAGGTGTGGTACGCGCGCGGCTATTACCCGAAGGCCGAGACCGCGCTGCGCAAGGTGAACGGGCGCATGTCGCCGGACTTCGAAGCGCAGAAGGAGCTGCTGCTCGCCAACGTGCTCATGCACCAGGCGAAGTACGACGAGGCGATCGAGCAGCTGACCGGGTGGCGCGGCGCACCGGTATGGTCGGCCTATGCGCGCTTCAATCTCGGGGTGGCACTGGTGCGCGCCAACCGCCTCGCAGACGCCGACCCGTTTCTCTCCGCAGTCGGCACCATGCTCGCTCCCAATCCGGAGCTAGCCGCGCTCAAGGACCGTGCCAACCTCGCGCTCGGTTTCGCCTACCTGCAGGCAGACCAGCCGGAACGCGCGCGTGCACCGCTCGAGCGCGTGCGCCTCACCGGTCCTTATTCCAACAAGGCACTACTCGGCACCGGCTGGGCCCAGGCCGCGCTCGGCGACTACCAGGGCGCGCTCACCCCGTGGATGGAGCTGCGCCGCCGTGATGTGCTCGATGCGGCGGTGCAGGAGTCGTATCTCGCCGTGCCGTATGCGTTCATGAAGATGAACGCCAACGCGCAGTCTGCGGAGTATTACGAGAGCGCGGTCACCTCCTTCGACACTGAGAACACCAGGCTCGATGCCGCGATCGCGCACATCCACCAGGGCGACATGCTGCGTGAGGTGCTGGCGAGCGGCCCGGCAC
>Ga0070713_100000785_pt1 | contig 20266 bp, 23 predicted proteins | sample LARL82metaG_FD_65465 | JGI IMG/M metagenome (GOLD analysis project Ga0070713, IMG submission 65465) | Corn, switchgrass and miscanthus rhizosphere microbial communities from Kellogg Biological Station, Michigan, USA - LAR L8-2 metaG | ecosystem: Host-associated > Plants > Roots > Rhizosphere ...
CGCCGCGCGCAGCTGCCATTGTGGCTGCTGCAACAATACAACCCGGACCTCGACCTCACCTCGCTGCGCGCCGGTACACAGATCGTCATGCCACGCGTTGAGGAAATTGCCAGTGGCGGCTGAGCGGAGCAGGCGTGCAGCAAGCTGCGCAGCGGTTCGCGAGTTGTGCGGCTGTAGGAGCTTACGTACAGCCCCTGTGACAGAGCGCACATGCCGGCGATCGCGGGCTGCGCCTATAATCTCGGCCAAGGCGCAGGTGTGAACCGTAACGCAATGAATTTCAGGAACTTGGGCGCGTCGTGGCTGCTGCTCGGCTTCGCGGTGGGCGTCGCACACGCAGACGGCCTGCCCCAGGCCCAGCCGGTGATGCTGCCGCAGCCGGCGCTCAATACGCTGCCGCTCGTCGACCGCGTGGTGGTCCACAAGGCCGAGCGGCGCCTGGTGCTCATGCACGGCGGCAACATCGTGCGCTCCTACCACGTCGCGCTCGGTCTGAGTCCCACCGGACAGAAGGAGCGCTCGGGAGATTTCCGCACTCCGGAAGGCAGTTATCGTCTCGAGCGCCGCAACGCCCGCAGCGACTACTTCCTTTCGATCAAGGTCTCGTACCCGAACGAGACCGACCTGAAGCGCGCGCGCTCGCGGCATTGGGATACCGGCGGCTCGATCATGATTCACGGGCTGCCGAACTACCTCAAGCACGAGCCGGAGTTCTACCTCAATCACGACTGGACCGACGGCTGCATCGCCGTGTCGAACGCCGACATGACCGAGATCTGGATGCTGACTCCGGACGACGTGCCGATCGATATCCTTCCCTGACCTTCTAAGTGAGCAGCGATTTCTCAGAATTCGTCGACGCGCGCGTCGGTCCGCGCGGTAGTCTCGAGAATCTCTCGCAGAACGAGATCGACAAGCTGCTCGACAGCGGTCAGGGTGGGCTGTATCCGCTGTTCAGGCGCTGTGCGCTCGCGGTGCTGAACTCCGGCGCGCCCACCGACAACTCCAAGGAGGTCTTCGACCGCTACCGCGATTTCGAGATCCGCATCGTGCGCCACCCCTGGGGTGTGAAGCTCCAGATGCAGAACGCTCCGGCGGCGGCCTTCGTCGACGGCCAGATGATCCGCGGCATCAAGGAGCACCTGTTCGCCGTGCTGCGCGACGTGGTGTTCATCTCCAACGAGATCATCGCGAGCGGCCGCTTCGACCTCACCGATTCCGCCTCCATCACCAACGCCGTGTTCCACGTGCTGCGCAATGCACGGCTGCTCGATTACAAGGCGCGGCCCAACCTGGTGGTCTGCTGGGGAGGTCACTCGATCTCGACCGAGGAGTACCAGTACACCAAGAAGGTCGGCTACGAGCTCGGCCTGCGCGGCCTCGATGTGTGCACCGGCTGTGGCCCGGGAGCGATGAAAGGCCCGATGAAGGGCGCGACCATCGGCCATGCCAAGCAGCGTATCGAGCACAGCCGCTATGTCGGCATCACCGAGCCGGGGATCATCGCGGCTGAGCCGCCGAACGCGATCGTCACCCAGCTCGCGATCATGCCGGACATCGAGAAGCGCCTCGAGGCGTTCGTTCGAGTGGCGCACGGCATCGTCGTGTTCCCCGGCGGCGCGGGCACGGCGGAGGAGATCCTGTATCTGGCCGGCATCCTGATGGATCCCGCCAACCGCGAGCAGCCCTTTCCCGTGGTGCTCACCGGCCCGCGCGACACCGAGGAGTATTTCGAGCACATCGGCCGGTTCATCGCCGCCACCCTCGGGGTCGAGGCCACGCGGCGCTTCAGCATCATCATCGACGACCCGCCGGAGGTCGCGCGCCGCATGGTGCGCGGCATGCACGAGGTGCGCGAGTTCCGCCGCAAGCACAGCGATTCCTACAACTTCAATTGGCTGCTGTCGATCCATCCGGTGTTTCAGCAGCCCTTCGAGGTCTCGCATGCGGCCATGCGTGCGCTCGATTTGAGCCGCGCGCAGCCGCCCCACGAGCTGGCCGCCAATCTGCGCCGTGCGTTCTCGGGCATCGTCACCGGCAACGTGAAAGAGGTGGGTATTCAGGCGATCGAGCGCGAGGGCCCGTACGAGCTCGCCGGCGATCCCGCGGTGATGCGGCTGCTCGATGATCTGCTCGCCGCGTTCGTGACGCAGCGGCGCATGCGCTTGCCTGGCAGTGCCTATCGTCCCGTGTATCGCCTGGTCGCCTGAGCAATTTGCATGCGCCCGCGCGCCGCGCACGACGGCACCGTTACATAACGCTCTGCGCGTTACACACTTTCCCGAATGTCTGCGAGAGCTGCGTCCCAGGCGTATGCGACCGGCGACATGCCTGTGAACCAGTTCCTGCGGCGTGGGCGCGAACGCCGTACGCTGACATGCAGATCTTCAGGAGCTTCTCATGAGCTCGAGCGACAGGGGGCGTGACAACGCGCCCGGCACGCAGCGCGAACCGGCACCCGCCGGCAGCCCAACGGGCGGTGCCGATGCGTATGCCAACTGGCTGGATCGTATGCAGCGCGCCCGCGCCCGGCAGGCCGCCATCACCCGCAACCTCTACACCTGGACGAACTACAAGAACTGGGCCGATCAGGTGCGCGACTCCTGGTCGAGCACCGAGCCCGGCGCCGCCAACGCCGGCATCAAGCCCGGCGCCGCCAACGCCGGCATCAAGCCCGGCGCCGCCAACGCCGGCATCAAGCCGAAGAAATAGCCCCGCGCTACGTGCGCACACGCGCCATCGGCGCGGCAGAAACCTCCTCAGCCGCTAGCCACCGCCACGGGCGCCGGCAGCTCCGCCTCGGCTAATCCGCCGGCCGGATCAGGCTGTACGGCGCTTTCCGCTGCGGTCATGGTGCCACCGGCAGCGGGTTCTGCGGAGCCCGGCTGCGGACTGCTGCCTGGCGGAGCCTGCTCGCCCGGCGCCCGCGCCAGCCAGCCCACGAGCGGCAGCCATTGCTCGATGTCATCGTGGGCCACGTAGCTCTTCATCTCGTGCACGCCGACGCCGAGCTCCGCGGCGCGCACGTAGTTCTGCGAGTCACGGAAGGTGGCGACTATCGGGATGCCGAGAGTGTGCAAGAAGCGAATCAGCGACTGATAGACGAGGGTATTACGGCGCACGCGATTGGCGATGACACCGATACGGTCGTCCTCACGGCGGATCTTGCCGACCAGCAGCAGATCGCGGATACAGGCCGAACATGTGTGGATGTCGATATGGGACGGCAGCACGGGCACGAGGATCTTGTCCGCATCGCGCGTCATCTCGGGTATCTGGCGCGCCTCGAGCGCAGCCGGGGTGTCGATGATGACGTGGGTAGTCACCTGCGGAACGCGCAGCTGGAATGCACGCGTCGTGCGCGTGTCTTTCTCGAACGCCGCAATGACGTGGATGGGCGGCTGCGTAGGTTTGCGTTTCTTGACCCAGCGGACCGACGATCCCTGCGGGTCGAAGTCCATGAGCACCGGTACGTGCCCATGGGAGGCGAGATAGCTCGCCAGATTGATCGCGATGGTCGTCTTGCCGGACCCGCCCTTGGGGTTCACGACGACGATGCGCTGCATGACGTCCTTATGTTCTATCCATCCGCGTGACGCGGGTCGCAGGCAAGCCTACGCACGGCCCGATGCGGCTGCAAGCTGTGGGAAGAGAACTGCGAGTGTGAGCACGCGCACGTCGGTACCTGCAGTGCTCCCGTACAGTCGTCCGGCGATGGAAGAATTCTTTCTGCATCTCTGGGACGAGCTCGACGATCTCATCGGCGTCTGCCGCCACGTGGCAGCCGAGACGGTTGCCGAGGTGGTCGCCGCTTCCGCGCCCGTGATCGCCGCCACCTCCGGCGCCCTGCTCGCCGGCGCGGCGACGCTGCTCCTGTCTCACCGCCAGCTCTTCGCCCTTATCGCCTGAGATCTGCCGGGGTGGGCCCTGCCGCGGCCCGGCGGGAGCTCGCAGCGTGGCCGCGCTGCAGCTGGGCGGCACGCGGCGCTTGAAAATTGCCCCGCACCTCCCAAGATCGGCGAAGCTTCATCAGCTCCGCGGACGTACCAGCATGGAACCATCGAAGGAGCCCCGGGCCGCAGAACCCGGGCCGGCAGGCGAGTCCGGCGCACAGCGGCAGACACACGGCTTTCAGGCCGAGGTGCGCGAGCTGCTGAGGCTCATGATCCACTCGCTCTACAGCCACCGGGAAATCTTCCTGCGTGAGCTCATCTCCAACGCCTCCGACGCGTGCGACCGGCTGCGTTTTGCCGCCATCGCCAATAGCGCTCTGCTCGCGGAAGACGCCGAGCTCAGCATACGGGTCGATGCCGATCCCGCCGCCGGGACGGTGACCATCACCGATAACGGCATCGGCATGACCCGCGAGGAGGCGATTGCCAACCTCGGCACCATCGCCCGCTCGGGTACGGCTGAGTTCTTCCGCGGGCTTTCCGGCGATGAGCAGAAAGCCTCGCAGCTCATCGGCCAGTTCGGGGTCGGCTTCTATTCCTCCTTCATCGTCGCCGAGCGTGTCGAGGTGCGCTCGCGCAAGGCGGGCGAGCCGCCCACGGCCGGAGTGCGCTGGGAGTCGGCTGCGGACGGGGAGTTCAGCGTGGAGAGTGTCACGCTGCCCGCACGCGGCACGGCGGTGACGCTGCACCTGAAGGCCGATGCGCGCGAGTTCGCCGATCCGTTCCGGCTGCGCGAGCTGATCCGCCGCTACTCCGATCACATCGGTTTTCCGGTGCGCATGCGCAAGGAAGGCGAGGCGTCCCTCGAGTACGAGGTGGTCAACCAGGCGAAGGCGCTCTGGACACTGCCGCGCACCGAGATCAGCGACGAGGAGTACAAGCAGTTCTACCAGTACGTTGCCCACGACTTCAGCGACCCGCTGGCGTGGAGCCACAACAAGGTGGAGGGCAAGCGCGAGTACATCAGCTTGCTCTACCTGCCCGGTCGCGCCCCGTTCGATCTGTGGCAGCGCGAAGGCGCGCGGGGACTGAAGCTCTACGTGCGTCGGGTCTTCATCATGGACGATGCCGAGCAGTTCCTGCCGCTGTATCTGCGCTTCGTCAAGGGCGTGGTGGACTCGAGCGACCTGCCGCTGAATGTCTCGCGCGAGCTGCTGCAACAGGATCCGGAGGTCGAGGCCATCCGCAGCGGTCTCACCAAGCGCGTGCTCGACCTGCTCGCGCGGCTCGCCAGGGAGGAGCCCGAGAAATACGCCACTTTCTGGAAGGAGTTCGGGTCTGTGCTCAAGGAGGGCATCGCGCAGGACCATGCCAATCAGGCAGCGCTCCTGCCCCTGCTGCGCTTCGCGAGCACATTCAAGGAGGATGACACCCCGGCGGTGAGCCTTGCCGAGTACCTCGGGCGCATGAAACCCGGCCAGGAGCGCATCTACTACGTCATCGCCGAGAGCCTCGCCGCGGCGCGCGGCAGCCCGGCCATCGAGCTCCTCAGGGAGCGTGGCATCGAAGTGCTGCTGCTCGCCGACCGCATCGATGGATGGGTGATGGGCCAGATCGAGAGCTACGAAGGCAAGCGTTTCAAGGACGCCTCGCGCGGCGACCTCGAGCTCGGTGGCCTCGAGAGCGAGGGCGCCCGCAAGCAGCACGATGCCGAGCTCAAGGAGAGCAAGGGCCTGTTGAAGCGCATGAAGGATGCCCTGGGAGAGCGCGTCAGCGAGGTGCGTGTCAGCGAGCGCCTCAAGGAGTCGCCGGCGGTGCTGGTGCTCGGCGAGCACGATCTTTCCGAGCCCATGCGACGCATCCTTGCGGCCGCAGGGCAGAAAGTCCCGGAGTCAAAACCCGTGCTCGAGGTGAATGTCGCACATCCGCTGGTGAAGTACCTCGAGGGGCGCACCGTGAGCGGTGAGTTCTCCGAGCTGACCCAGCTCCTCTACGATCAGGCCGCGCTCGCCGAAGGCACCCCGCTCGGCAACGCCCCGGAGTACGTGCAGCGCCTCAACCGCCTGCTGGTGCGCCTCGCCGCGCCCCAGGGTGCGCCATCCTGAGGCGGCCGCGGCGGTGAAACCTCCGCAGGCGGAGCGGCGCGCGTTGCCGGGTCCGAGTGGCCGGCTCGAGGCGCTCATCGAGACCCCGGACGCAGAGTCGCGCCGCCCGCCTGGCGCCTACGGCGTGATCTGCCATCCGCACCCGCTCTACGGTGGCACCCTGGACAACAAGGTGGTATGGACCCTCGCGCGCGCCTTTCAGCAGTTCGGTGCACCGACCATCCGTTTCAACTTCCGTGGCATCGGCGCGAGCGCTGGCACACACGATGAGGGACGCGGCGAGGTCGGCGATGCGCTCGCCGCCATCGCCTACGGACGCGAGCGCTGGCCGCAGGCGGTGTTGTGGCTGGCCGGGTTTTCCTTCGGTGGAGTAGTGGCGCTGCGCGCGGCCGCCACGGCGCAGCCCGCGTGTCTGGTGACGGTCGCGCCGGGTATCACCAAGAGTGATGTGAGCGATGCGCCGCGACCCTCCTGTCCCTGGCTCATCCTGCAGGGTGACGCCGATGACGTTGTTCCGGCAGATGCCGTGAGTGCGTGGGCGCGCACCTTATCGCCCGCGCCGGAGCTGCGGGTGCTGCCCGGTGCCGGCCACTACTTTCATGGCCGCATCAACGAGCTGCGCGATGCCATCGTGGAGTTCATGCAGCGCGCAGTCGCCGGCGGCTGACAGCAAAAGGCCCGGCAGGTTGCCCTGCCGGGCCTTCGTCCGCATCGCGGCAAGATGTAATTCTAGTTTTACGAGTTGACCATGCCCTTGAGGCTCTTCAGGGGCATGACGCGAACTTTCTTGCTGGCAGGCTTCGCCTTGAACATCATCTTCTCGCCGGTGAAGGGATTGACCCCTTCGCGGGCCTTGGTGGCCGCCCGCTTGACGACCTTCATCTTCAGCAGGCCGGGCATCGTGAACAGGCCGCTTCCGCGCAGGCTCTTCTTGATCACTCCGCCCAGCGAATCGAACACGCTTCCGACCTGCTTGCGGGAGAGACCCGTGTCTTTGCAGATGTGTGCCAGGACTTCCGACTTCGTCGGTGCGCCACCCTTTTTCGCCATATTGCGCTACTCCTCGAATAGTTCTGATTGCTAAACGCGGTGCGGATGCGCCCGCGCGATGAGAATCGGCGCGAAAAATAGCTATATGCGCGCACTTTGGCAAGCGCTTTTTGTGGTGGCGCTGTTGTGAAAGTGCCTTTTTTTCAGCGTTTCGCGCACAGCCTCTTGTATGGGCGCGCCACCGCGCGCACCGCGGCGCCCAAGCCCGACGTTGCCGCATGTGCTGCGAATGCTGCGATTCTCGTTGCGAAGTCGGCGCTAAGCGCGTGTTCCGTCAGCGTCAGTCGAGCGCTGCGGGCGCGCATGCCGGCACGCTAGCCAACCGCTCGCGCCAGGCTTGCGCCGCACTACACCGCGCGTATGAGGATGAGAATGGCGTAAATCGCAATGATCGCCCACATGGGCGAGAGGTCCAGCCCCGCGACCGTCGGTATCAGCCGACGGATCGGGCGCAGCACCGGCTCGCACAGTGTCGTCAACACCGACTGCAGCGGTGAATAGCCGCCGGGCGCGATGAGGCTGAGGATCGCGTAGAGGAAGATGGCGTACAGATAGGTCCACAGCAGCGTGCGCGCAATCTCGGTCGCCACCAGGCGTATCCACGCCAGCGGCCCCGGGACGCCGATGCCGTGCAGCGCGAACAGGCAGGCGACGTCCACCGCCGCGACCAGCAACACCGCGACCACCGATGCGGTGTCGAGCTTGCCGATGGGCGGGAGCACGCGGCGCAAGGGAAGGATCACAGGATTGGTGATGCGCACCACGGCCTGACAGAGCGGGTTACGGAAGTCGGCGCGCGTCCACTGCAGCAGCAGGCGCGCCATCACCACGAACAGTGCGAGCGAGAGCAGCGTCTCGACGATGAAGCTGAATGCAGCGGCCATGTGGTTCGCAGGTTAGGTCAGCTCGCGCCCGCCGCGGCGAGCTCGCGCCCGCGCTGCGTTGCGGCGCTGAGCGCCGCGCGCACGGTGGCGCGCAGATCCGCAGCCTCGAGCGTACGCAGTGCTGCTTCCGTGGTGCCGCCGCTGGAGGTTACCTCCTGCCGCAGCCGGGCGAGATCGCCCTCGCCGCTGCGCGCGAGCAAGCCCGAGCCGTAGAGCGTCGCGGCGGCCAGGCGTTGGGCCGTGGCGCTCTCGAGCCCGAGCTGCGCGCCCGCCTCGGCCATGAGCTCGGCGAAAAGGAAGAAGTAGGCCGGGCCGCTGCCGGAGAGCGCAGTGACCACATCGAGCAATTCCTCCCGCTGTACCCAGAACACCTCACCGACCGCCTGCAGCACCCGTTCGCCGGCCGCGCGCTGCTCGCTGGCGAGCGAAGCGGGCGCATAGAGGCCGCTGGCACCGGCGCCGATGCGCGCCGGACGGTTGGGCATGGCGCGCATGACCGGCACTCCCGCGCCACACCAGGACTCCAGTGTTGCGACACGCACGCCGGCGGCCACCGAGATCAGCAGCGGTCGCGTGGCGGAGAGCGCAGAGGCGAGCGGCTGCAGTACCGCCGCGGCCTCCTGCGGCTTCACCGCCAGCACCACGATCGAGGCCCCGGCCACCGCTGCACCGTTATCGTGCGTTGCGCTCACCCCGAAGTCGCGCGTGACCGCCGCGCAGGCGGCCGGCGCGCTTTCGCCGACGTTCAGCTGTGCAGCGGGCGTCCCGGAGCGCAACAGACCGCCGATGAGCGCGCGTCCCATGTTGCCGGCTCCGAGAATGCATAGGCGGCTGTTGGCCATCGGCCGGATTGTAGGCTACGGCGGCCGTGCACCAAACAGTACCGTGCCGAGCCGCACGATGGTCGCGCCTTCCAGGATTGCCGCCTCGAAGTCTCCGCTCATGCCCATCGAGAGCGTATCGAGGTGGTGCCCGGCAGCGTTGAGTTCATCCCTGAGGACGCGCAGCCGCGCAAACCAGGGCCGCTGCCGTGCCGGCTCGCTTTCCTCCGGCGCTATGCACATGAGGCCGCGCAGCGTCAGATGCGGCAGGCGCGCCACCGCGGCGGCGAGCGCCGGCAGCTCACCCGGCGCCACTCCACCTTTGCTGGCTTCGCCAGCGATGTTCACCTCCAGGCAGACATTCAGCGGCCGCGCGTGCGCCGGGCGCTGCGCAGCGAGCCGCTCGGCCACCTTCAGCCGGTCGAGGGCATGCACCCACGCGAAGGTGGCGGCGATGGGGCGGGTCTTGTTGGCCTGGATGCGGCCGATGAAGTGCCAGGTGAGCGCGCGTTCCTGCAATAGCGCAACCTTCGTCAGCGCCTCCTGCAGGTAACTCTCGCCAAAATCCGTGACGCCACAGTCGGCCGCGGCGGCCAGCAGCTCCGGCGGCTGTGCCTTGCCGACCGCAAGGAGTGTGACCGAGTGCGCACTACGGCCGGCGGCCGCCGCCGCGTGCGCGATGCGCGCACGCACCTCGCGCAGTACAACGGGCAAATTCTGCGGACTCATTAACATATTGGCCGTGTGACCCCTCTATACTGCCGCAGCGCTTGCGGCGCAGGCTTTGCCCGCGCGCTTCCTGCCCTCCGCAGGCTTAGCTTCGGGAGCATCAATGGCCGTCGATATCGCGCAACTCCTGGCATTCGCCGTCAAGAACAATGCCTCGGACCTGCATCTGTCCTCGGGCGTGCCGCCGATGATTCGCGTCGACGGCGACATGAAACGCATCAACATGCCGGCGCTGTCGCACAAGGAAGTGCACTCCATGGTGTACGACATCATGAACGACAAGCAGCGCAAGGCCTACGAGGAGTTCTTCGAGACGGACTTCTCCTTCGAGATTCCCAAGCTGGCGCGCTTTCGCGTCAACGCCTTCAACCAGAACCGCGGTGCCGGGGCGGTGTTCCGCAACATCCCCTCGACCATCCTGTCGCTCGATGATCTGAACGCACCCAAGATCTTCCGCGACCTGTGCATGCTGCCGCGCGGGCTGGTGCTGGTCACCGGCCCCACCGGTTCGGGCAAGTCCACGACTCTCGCCGGCATGGTCAACCACTGCAACGACAACCGCCCGGACCACATCATCACCATCGAGGATCCGATCGAGTTCGTGCACGAGTCGAAGCGCTGCCTGGTGAACCAGCGCGAGGTGCATCGCGACACGCTCGGCTTCTCCGAGGCGCTGCGCTCGGCGTTGCGCGAGGACCCGGACGTCATCCTGGTCGGCGAAATGCGCGACCTGGAGACGATTCGCCTCGCGCTCACCGCCGCCGAGACCGGCCACCTGGTGTTCGGCACCCTACATACTTCCTCCGCCGCGAAAACCATCGATCGCATCGTCGATGTGTTTCCGGGCGAGGAGAAGGACATGGTGCGCTCCATGCTGTCGGAGTCGCTGCGCGCGGTGATCTCGCAGACGCTGCTGAAGAAGAACGGCGGCGGGCGCGTGGCCGCGCACGAGATCATGATCGGCACTCCCGCGATCCGCAATCTCATCCGCGAGGGCAAGATCGCGCAGATGTACTCCTCCATCCAGACCGGCGGCGCCCAGGGCATGCAGACCCTTGACCAGTGTCTCACGGACCTGGTGGCGAAGGGCCAGGTGAGCAAGGAAGAGGCGCGCTACAAGGCGCAGAACAAGGATCAGTTGTAATGCCGCTGGCAGAGACGAGGGGGTGGCAGCATGGACCGTGACCAGGCCATCAAGCTGATGCAGGACCTGCTGCGGCGGGTCACCGAGAAGAAGGCGTCGGACCTGTTCATCACCGCGGGCTTTCCGCCGGCGATCAAGGTCGATGGTGAGATTCGCCCGCAGTCCGAGCGTGCGCTCACCGCCGAGCAGTCGGCGACGCTGGTGCGCGCCATCATGAACGACCGCCAGACCAAGGAATTCGACGCCAGCAAGGAGTGTAATTTCGCCATCGCGCCCCCCGGCATCGGCCGTTTCCGCGTCAGCGCCTTCGTGCAGCAGGCGGCGATCGGCTGCGTCATCCGCCTGATCAACGCCAAGATTCCTACCTTCGAGGAACTCGAGCTGCCGCCGATCCTCAAGGAGGTGGTGCTGTCCAAGCGCGGCCTGGTGATCATCGTCGGTGGTACCGGCTCGGGCAAATCCACCACCCTCGCTGCCATGGTCGGCTACCGCAACGAGAAGACCCGCGGGCACATCGTCACCATCGAAGACCCGGTCGAGTACGTGCACACCCACAAAGGCTGTGTCATCACGCACCGTGAGGTGGGCGTCGACACCGATTCCTGGGGGGCCGCGCTGAAGAACACGCTGCGTCAGGCGCCCGATGTGATCCTGATCGGTGAGATCCGCGATCGCGACACCATGGAGTATGGCATCCAGTTCTCCGAGACCGGCCACCTGGTGCTCGCCACGCTGCACGCCAACAGCGCCAACCAGGCGCTCGACCGCATCATCAACTTCTTCCCGGACGAGCGGCGCGATCAGCTGCTCATGGACCTGTCGCTGAACATCCGCGCGCTCATCTCGCAGCGGCTGATACCGCGCGAATCCGGTGCCGGACGCATCGCGGCGATGGAGATCATGCTCGCATCGCCGTTGATCCAGGACCTGATCTTCAAGGGCGAGGTGGCGAAGATCAAGGAGGTCATGTCGCGCTCCAACCGGCTCGGCATGAAGACCTTCGACCAGGCGCTGTTCGAGCTGTACGAAACCGGGTTCATCTCCTACGAAGATGCACTGCGCAACGCCGACTCTAAGAACGAGCTGCGCTTGCGCATCAAGCTCGAGAGCAAGCGTGAGGCGAAGAACATCGACGACGGTGGCGCACTCAAGATAGTCGAGGAAGAACAAGGCCGCAGCCTGTGAAGCCAGCACAAGAGATGAAGGGGCGCGCGGATCTCGAGACCACCGGTCCGAATCCACTGCTCGGGGAGGCGGTCACCACGGTATCAGGTGCGCGTCACCCCACTCTCAACACCAAGCCGCTGTTCAAGCTGATGGTGGAGAAGAAGGCCTCGGACCTGTTCTTCACCTCCAATGCGCCCATCAAGATCAAGATCGAAGGGCAGATCCTGCCGGTGAACAAGCAGGTGTTGAGTCCCGAGACGGTACGCCAGACCGCTTTCGCCATCATGTCCGCGGAGCAGCGCGAGCACTTCGTCAACGAGTGGGAGCTCGATTTCGCCGTGTCCGAGCCCGGGCTCGGGCGCTTCCGCGTCAACGTTTTCATGCAGCGCGGCTTCCCGGCAATGGTGATGCGCTACATCACCGCGGACATGCCGCGCATCGACTCGCTCGGTCTGCCGCAGGTGGTGAGTGAGCTGACGCTGCTCAAGCGCGGCCTGCTGCTGATGGTGGGCGCGACCGGCTCGGGCAAGTCGACCACGCTCGCGGCGATGATCAACTACCGCAACGAGAACGCCTCCGACCATATCGTCACCATCGAGGACCCGATCGAGTTCCTGCACACCAACAAGCGCTCGATCGTGAACCAGCGTGAGGTGGGTCTGGACACCAAGAGCTACGCGCGCGCGCTGCGCGGCGTGGTGCGCGCCGCGCCGGATGTCATCCTGATCGGCGAGATCCGCGACAAGGAGGGCATGGAGGCGGCCATCAACCTCGCCGGCACCGGCCATCTGGTGCTCGCCACGCTACACGCCAATAACTGTGCCGAGTCGCTCGATCGCATCATCAACATGTTCCCGCGCGAGCAGCACAACCAGATCTTCCTGGACCTGTCGCAGTACCTGCGCGCCATCATGGCGCAGCGCCTGGTGATGGGTAAGGACAATCGGCGCGTAGCGGCGGTGGAGGTCATGATCAACACGCCGCACATCGCCACACTCATCAAGAAAGGCGACGTGGTGTCGATCAAGGAAGCCATCAACAACTCGAGCGACAAGAGCATCCAGAGCTTCGATACCTCGCTCCACGAGCTCTACAAGCGCGGCAGCGTCGGCCTGGAGGAGGCGCTCGCCAACGCCGACTCGCGCGCCAACCTCGAAGCCAAGATCAACTTCGGCTGACCGGGCCCGTCAATTCGATATGGCCGCGCGCGGCGGCCCGCCGCGTTCCTCGCCTGCAGCCCGCGCGCCGGACTTCAGCTCGAGAAAGGTGATTTCCCGTTCGAGATAGTGGCAGCGTTCGGTTTCTGCCGGGCACCCGATGTCCAGCAGGGCCCTGCGCAACACCGCGTCCATGTCCACACCGAGCGCCTGCGCGCGCTGCGAGTTGGTCGGATGCGCGTCGAGCGGAAGGGCGAGATTGGCCTCGAACAGCCAATCGCGGAGCTAACGCTGGTCTGTCCTTACGATCGTCTTCTGCGCGATGTCGAGTTGTCTGTCGATGAGGCTGTCGTCCTGAGGGAGCGGTGAGTCGTTGGCAGCCCCGGGTTGTCCTGGGGGAGAATCCAGGTCAGGCCACGCTTGCCAGGCCAGTTCCAGGACCTGGAGCTTGAAGATCGCGGCAGTTACCGCGGCGCCATTCGCGCCTTCCGCTGCGGCACGGTCGGCCGCCAGCTCCCGCTGCCGGGAAATTTTCGCTGAGACCCGGTCCGCGATCACCAGCATGCCCGTTATGGCGAACCTGGGCAGCGTGACCAGTCTCTGGGCCCGCTTCGCGGGAAACGAGAACACCCAGTGGCTGAGCCGCAGCGTGTGCATCGCCGGAAAGAACCGCTGTGTGAAGTACACATCGCCGCCACGAAAGTGAGCGAGCTCGTGACCGATCAGCGCATCGAGCTCGGCAGCGCTGAGCACAGGCAAGGCGAGGAGCGGCAGATAAATCGTCTCGGCGGCGGGCCAGAGATCGCCGCCGCGCAACGCCACCGGCGCGGCCGAGGCGAAACAGTCGGGCTCCAGGCCCACGATTATCCGCGGCGGTGCGGCAACTCCCAGCAGAGCTGCCACACGCTGTACGCGGGCCCGCAACCGCGGCAGCTCATCGGTTACGACGACACCGGTGCACTCGAGCGGCGGTACGTTTCTGCACGCGATCAGGCCGGGCAACATGAGGATTCCGGCGAAAATGAGGAACAGGCCCGCCCAGCCAATCCAGGTACTGAACCCGAGGCTCCTGTGCACGCCGAGCAGGTAGGCGGTGAGTATCAGCACGACGCCCTGCGCCATCATCAGCGCCGCGAGCGCCCCGAGACACACGAGAACCAGCGGCAGGAAACCGCGCGCCAGGGCATCGGGACTTCGCGCGAGCAGCAGCAGCACTCCGGTATAGATGGCGGGCAGCAACAGCGCCGCGATGCAAATTACCGTGACCGCCGCTTCCAGCTCACCGGCCAGAGCGCCATGCAGGTCACGTAGCAGGAAACCCGCGAAGAGCGGAGCCGCCAGCAGACCCGCTGCCAGGGCCAGCGCGTATCTCAGCGACAGTGTCCCGCTTTCGCACGGCAGCTTTGGCGGCGTCGGCGGCGTGCTGCGCGCGGGTGTGTCGGGGGCCAGCTGCGGATCGTGTGCCATGCCTGGCGAGCGTATGGCCTGCGATCACTTTTGAGCCGGCACGGCGCCTGGCGGTGTGGCGTGAGTCGGCTGCTGCGCAGCGCCTGCCTCCGCAGCAGCGCCTGCCTCAGCAGCGCCTCCCGCCGCAGGAGCCGTCACGGGCGGCGCGACATTCCAGGCATCGATGAATTTCCAGATCTGCGCGTCGATGTCGTGCCAGTGCGGCAGGTTGCGCGCCTGCGCGCGCCAGGCGATGCGCACTCCGCCGTAGCGCCGGGAAAAGTAGTTGGCCTTGATGGTCGCGAGATTATCCGGCGTCGGCGCGTCCACGGGTACGTACAGCAGGATGTCCTCGTGCGCGGCGGCATCGCGTACGCCGTAGCAGGCGAGCCGGTCGGTGAGGATGCGGCCGCGGTAACAACGCAGCCCATACATGTCCTGGTAGTTGCGTGGGTCGAGCTGATCCTGCAGCGAGCGCTTCAGCATGTTGGGCGGGTATTCACCCGGTGCACCCGGGTCAGCCTCGTGCGGGTCGCCGGCATGCAGGTAGACGACCTCGACCTTGTTCGGATCGGAATCGTTGCGGTAGTTCTGCAGCGTGTAGCCGCTGAAATCGGGCAGGAAGAAATCGAACCGCGCTTCGGTGCGCCCCGCGACGCCGCGGAACGGCGAGCGCGGTGCGCGCGCGTCCTCGATTGCGGAGCGCTCGTACTGCAGCGGAATTGCGAGCACCAGAGTGTCGGTGATCTTGAGCGGCGCGGTGCGGCCTTCGGGCCAGGCGGTGAGCGGGGGAGTCGCCGGCGCACTCGGCGCCGGCTCGTGCGGCTTGCGTGCACACCCGGCAACGGCGAGAACGCTCACCCCCATCACCACTGCGGCGCGCACCAACATCTCAGAACACGCTATAGGCGTCGAACACCGGTCCATCGACGCACACGCGCTTCATGGCGGGACCTTCCGGCGTGCGCACCTGTACAGTGCAGCCGGCACAGCCGCCGACCGCGCAGGCCATGAACTCCTCGAGCGACACCTGGCAGGGCACCCCGTAGCGGCGGGCGAGCGCTGCGCTCGCCTCGAGCATTGCGGTCGGTCCACAGGAGAAGATCTCGACCTCATCGAGCTCTGCCTGCCCGAGCGAGGCGAGCCAGGTGTCGGCGAGCTCGGTTACGAAGCCGGCAAAGCACCCCGGGAAATCGCTGCAGCTCGCGAGACGGCTCGGCACCCCCCACTCCTCCAGCAGCGGCATGCAGGCGAGCGAGCCGGCCGGCACTCCGGGCAGGATGATCCTCGAGGGACGCGAGCGGAAAGGAAAAGGCACCTCCGAGCCCATGAGCACGAGTGGCTTCCAGGTCATCGCGCTCGTCTCGCCCGCGCTGTGCGCAGCGCGCTGCGCCCCGCTCAAGCGCTCGGCGAGGAACACCATGGGCGGAATCCCGACACCGCCGCCGAGCAGCAGTGTGCGCGGCCGCTCGGGATGTGGCACGAACGGCCGGCCGATCGGGCCGAGCACGCTCAGCTCCTCGCCCGCCTTGCGTGCGGCGAGCGAATGCAGCCCGGCGCCGACCACCTTGTAGAGCAGCTCGATCCAGCCCTCGCGCGGGTGTGCCCGCATGATCGACAACGGCCGGCGCATCGGAATGGAAGCGTCGCAGGTGAGATGGACGAAGCTGCCGGGCTCGGCGTGGGCCGCGCACTTGGGCGCGGCGAGGCGCAGCACGAACTGCTCGGCGTCGTAGGCGAGCTGCGAGATGACGCGTGCCTGCTCGAGGAAGATCGTGCCGCGGGCGGATCTCATGCGCGACCGCGTTCCATGCTCAGCCCGCGCGCCTGCCAGCCAGCACCTCCGCCAACACCGCCATGCGCACCGCGACGCCATTGCGCACCTGATCGCGGATCACCGACTGCGGACCGTCGGCCACATCGGACGCAATCTCGATGCCGCGATTCATCGGCTGCGGATGCATGACGATCGCATCGGGGCGCGCGTGTGCCAGCCGCTCGCCCGTGAGGCCCCAGGAGGCGAAATACTGCTCGCCGACCGGCAAATCCGCCTCGCTGATGCGCTCTCGCTGGATGCGCAGCATCATCACGACGTCTGCGCCGGTGAGTGCACTGGCGAGCTGGGAGTGCCGGGAGCAGCCGGCGAACTCCTCACGTGCGGGCATGAGTGGCGCAGGCGCTGCGAGGCGCAGGTCGCTCACGCCGAGCTTGGAGAGAGCGTGCCAGGCAGAGCGTGCCACACGCGAGTGACGGATGTCGCCGACGATGGCGACGGCGAGTCCCGCGAAACGTTGCTTGTGCTGGTACACGGTGAGGGCATCGAGCAGCCCCTGGGTCGGGTGCGAGACGTGTGCCTCACCGCCCGAGAGCACGCTCACGTGCGGTGCGACGTGGGATGCGACGAGCCCCGGCACACCCGGCTCCGCATCGCGGATAACCAGCGCGTCGACGTGCAGCGACTGCAGCGTGTACACGGTGTCGAGCATGCTCTCGCCCTTGACGCGCGAGGACAGCTGCACCTCGAGTTGCACGACCGTGGCGCCGAGGCGCTTGGCCGCGAGCTCGAAGCTGACGCGCGTGCGCGTCGAAGGCTCGGTGAACAGATTTGCCACCGTCGCACCCTCGAGCAGCCGGCTGCGCGGCGCCGGCTCGCCCAGCGGGCGCACGAAGCTCTGCGAGCGCTCGAGCAAGTGCTCGATCTGGCTGCGCGTGAGCGTCTCGAGAGTAAGCAGGTGGCGCAGCGATCCGTCGGGTCGCAGCTGCTGGGTCATCGCTTCATGTTCCTTCGCCCCCACCTTGGCCCCCACCTTGAAACCAGCGTCCGAGGATCACCGCCGCCGCCGCACTGTCGATGTCCTCGTGCCGGATCCGCCGGCGCCGCTCGCCGCTCGCGCGGCGCTTCTTGAGCGCCTCGCCCGCCTCGAGCGAGGAGAAGCGCTCATCGATGAGCTGCACGGGTAGGGCAAAACGGCGTTCGAGCTCGGCGGCAAAGCGCCGCACGGTAGCCAGCAGCGCACCATCGCTGCCATCGGCATTATACGGTGCGCCCACCACCAGCACGGCCGGCGCGAGCGCGTGCACGTGACGCGCGATCGCCGCCCAGTCGGGAGCGCCTCGCAGCATCGTCGCGGCCGGACGCGGCGCGGCCTGCCGGGTGACTGTGTCGCCGCCGGCGATGCCAATACGTTTGAGTCCGAAGTCGAAGGCGAGGACGGTGTGCGGGCGGGTCAAGCGTAATTTCGTGGGGTGCCCTTAGGCATGGCCGGCCTCGGTGCTGAGCCGATCGACATCGATGCCCATCAGCCGCCAGGCACCGGCCCAGCGGTCCTCGAACGGAAGCTCGAATACCACGCGTGCATCGACTGGCATCGACGCCCAGGCATTCTCTTTCATCTCGCGCTCGAGCTGCCCCGATTCCCAACCGGCGTAACCGAGGGCGATGAACGCGTCCGAGGGTCCTTCGCCGCGCGCCATCGCCGCCAGCACGTCGCGCGAGGTCGTGACCTGGATGGCGTCCGACACACGGTGAGTGTGATCCCACTGCCCCCCGGGCCGATGCAGCACGAAGCCGCGATCGGTGTGCACCGGGCCGCCGCGCAACACCGGCTGTGCCGCAATATCTGCGTTCGTCGGCTCGAGCTTCATCTGCGAGAGCACGTCCGAGAGCTTCATCGGCAGGGGCTTGTTGAGCACTATGCCGAGTGCGCCCTTGTCGGTGTGCTCGCAGATGATCGCCACGGTCTGGGCGAAGTTCGGGTCCGCCAGCTGCGGCATCGCGATGAGCAGGTGATTGGTGAGACTGCCGCCCTGCGCATCGGCGAATCGCGGTGGGACGGAGGTCGCCGATCCGCTCACAGAGGTGTGCTTGCCGGCCATGGCTCCAGTATGGGCATGCGAGCGGTGAGTCTCAAGGAAGTGTTGACAATGCACCGCCACCTGCACGGCCACCGCTGAACTGCCACTCGTAGGCAAAGTGCAACACGCGGTAGTGTGCAGCGAGATCGGGGGGGAACGCGTCGAACGGGCTTGCCAGCTTCAGCGTGGCGAGCGCCGCCTGATCGAGCGCGGGATCGCCACTGCTGCGGCGGATCGCCGCCGATTCGACCTTGCCGTCAGCGGCAATGGCCACCGACACGAGCGGGCTGGCGGTCGCCCCCGTGGTACGCGCCACCGCCGGAAAGTTGAGCGTGCCGATGCGCTCGACTTTGCGCCGCCACGCATCGAGGTAAGGTGCGAGCAGCGCCATGCGCGTATCGGGAGTGATCCACAGCTCGTCGCGGTTCGGACCGCGCAGTTCCGCCGGCCCTGGATCGTCCTCGGGTCCCGGCTGCGCCGTCTGTGGGGCATCGAGGAGCAGTGGCCGGTCGAGCTGGCCGCCGGTGGTGCCGAGATCGGCGAGGTAGTGCACGCGCGTGCTCCAGCCGGTGGTGGTGAGCACCCGCTCCTCGGCAGTTCCCGACTGGTCCGCGCTCGATGTGAGCGAGTTGCCCTCGTTGCTGCCGGGATGGTGGATCGCCGGCAGCGTGGAGGCCCGGTTGTGCGGTTTGACGTGCTTTTTCCGGTTGCCGGAGCCCATCTGGGTGCGCTGCGCCAGATAGGTCGCGGTCGGATTCTGATCGGCCTCCGGCACTTCATCTGAGACCAGCAGCACCTCGAGCCCCGGCGCGCTGTCCTTGTCGCTGGCGGCGGCATTGAAGGTGAGCCCGAGGATGATGAGGCCGTGGAGCAGCCCCGCGAGGAAGAGCATGGTGAGCAGGCGCTCCCACACCGGGGCCTTGCCCTCCCGCAGCATGAGCGCCCGGCGAGTCATCCGCTCATCAATCCAGTCAGCCGGGCGAGCCGGCGGTGGCAGCCGCTTCGGCGCCGGCGCGCTGCGGGCGCTGCGTCGCTGCGAGGCGCCGTTCGATGGCGGCGATCAGCTGATCGCCGATCGAGGTGCCGCACTGCTTGTCGATCTCACGGATGCCAGTCGGGCTCGTCACGTTGATCTCGGTGACGAACCCGCCGATCACATCCAGCCCGACGAACAGCATGCCTCTTGCCGCGAGCGTGGGGCCGATCTGACCCGCGAGCCAGCGATCACGCTCATTGAGCGGGCGGGCGACGCCGCGCGCGCCGGCGGCGAGGTTGCCGCGGTGGTCCTCGCCCGAGGGCATGCGTGCGAGCGCATAAGGCACCGGCTCGCCATCGACCAGCAGCACCCGCGAATCGCCCGTTTGCGCGATCTCCGGCAGGTAACGCTGGGCGATGGCGAAGTGCTCGCCGTACTCGGTGAGCGTCTCGAACACCACGCGTGCATTGAGATCGCCGAGGCTTAGCACGAAGATCGAGCGTCCCCCCATGGTGTGCAGCGGCTTCACCACGATCTTGCCGTGCTCCCGCAGGAAGGCGGCCATCTCGCCCATATCGCGCGTCACCAGGGTCGGCGCGCAGCACTGCGGGAAGGCAGCCGTATAGACCTTCTCGTTCATGTCGCGCAGACCTTGCGGACGATTCACCACCAGGACACCTGCCGCTTCCGCGCGCTCGAGGATATAGGTGGTGTAGATGTATTCGGTATCGAAGGGCGGGTCCTTGCGCATCAGCACACAATCGACACTTGCCAGTGGGGCGAGGGATGGCTCGCCTAGGGTGAACCAGCTGGCGGCATCGGCCCGCACCGTGAGCGCGCGCAGCCTGCCCAGCGCCACACCATCGCGCAGCAGCAGATCGCGCTGCTCGAGATAGGCGAGCTCGAAGCCGCGCGCCTGCGCCGCGAGCAGCATCGCCAGCGTCGAATCCTTCGCATAGCTGATGGCACCGATCGGGTCCATCACCACGGCCAGCCGCTTCGAGGTGGTCATCGGGGCCGATTATGCTCGTAGGCGGCA
>Ga0070713_100000786_pt1 | contig 20260 bp, 15 predicted proteins | sample LARL82metaG_FD_65465 | JGI IMG/M metagenome (GOLD analysis project Ga0070713, IMG submission 65465) | Corn, switchgrass and miscanthus rhizosphere microbial communities from Kellogg Biological Station, Michigan, USA - LAR L8-2 metaG | ecosystem: Host-associated > Plants > Roots > Rhizosphere ...
TCAAGACAAACATGAACCGCGGCGGGTTCGTGAAAGACTTCTACCTAGACGGGTGTAACTCTAGCGAACGGGGTCAGGACCACAAGTGCCGATTATGGCTGCTCCATCTTGCCGGAGAGCCCCATCAACAACAGCATCCCGCTCGGTGTAGTGACGAGCGCAAACGCCAATCCTTCGGCGGCACAAGGAGGGGTGGTCACCTTCGATTGCGACTATCAGCCCGGCAAAGACGCGATAGCACTCAACCGCACTCGCGCGAGACTTCCAGGCCATCGTGGCACAAGGGTCAGTGGCATTTGACTACAGTCGCGCGCCACATGCACCGACCGTGCCGGCGATTGAGACTTTGGCACGCCGCGGCAGCGGGGCCCGCCACCGCGAGTACACCAGGGCCCGTCTATGCCTAGAACGTTCACGACATCGTACTGAAGAACACCAAGATCGCGGGAACGGTGTACAACAACACCGTCACCGATACGCGGTTGACGTGCCAGATCTGCGTTATTGCCAGCCAGCTCCGTGCATCGTGCAAAAATTATGAAGACTGTTCTCGGAGAGACGGGTCGAACGCCGTCGCGGCAGGCCTGCCGAACAATGTTGCGGCGATAGAGCCTAGACGATTGTGCCTCGTGCGTAGATTGTCGTTAGACTCGGCCCCTTCAGCTCTTTCCTCGGCACGGTGGAGACGCCCAAGCGCCGCCGCGGAATTACGCCACGCAAAGGCTGTCACCGCACCGCCTCCGATCAACCAGACGAGTGCCGCCGCGGGTTGGTGAACGCGGCCGACCAGCAACGCTACGCCCGTTGCGAGCATACCCACTCCAACGATGACAAACTGAAGCCACAGCCCAAATACGTACCAGGAGTTGCGGACCGTTCGGAACAGGATAGGGGTAGCGCTGTTCGATCTGTAATCCATGTCTGTCCTTTTTGACGCGCCGCTGAATCTGCGGCGCACGACACGAATATACGTACGAGCGGCTTAGCCTTCCAATCGATCTTTACAATCAACTACATCAGGTTTCTCGATCCTGGACCTAAGATCCTGTTGCGTCGCACATGTTGGTCGATCATGAGCGTAGGCCGCGTCTTAGACCCTTTCGAAGACTCGTCGCACCTATAGCACGGGATGGCCCGTTATCACAGTCGGCAACCAAGTTGAGAATGACGGTACGTAGGTCACCAAAGTTATCGCAACGAGTATTGCAAGGTAATAAGGCCATGCGGTCTTGGTAGCCTCTCCGATGGAGATGTTGCCGATGGCGCATCCCACGAACTGCACCGTTCCAACCGGGGGATGGACGAGCCCAAGCGCGCAGTTCAGCAGCAGCATCATGCCGAATTGCACCGGCCCGACGCCCATCTGAATCGCCAGAGGGAGGAATAGCGGAGTCGTAATGAGTATGTGCGCCGCCATGTCCAGGAAGATGCCCAGGATAATCTGGATGATATTAATGTACAGCAGCATCAACCAAGGTGTCGTCGTGGCGGTCAGAAGCGCGGACTCGATAGCATCCGGAATTTCCAGGTACGCCATCTGGTAGCGAAGCATGTTGGACACGCCGATGAGCAGCAGGATCACGCCTGTCGTCTTGGAAGCTTTAGCCAGAGACTTGACGAGATTCTTTCTGGACATCGTCCGGTAGATGAAGACGGTGAGTAACAATGAATACGTTACCGCGATCGCAGCCGCTTCCGTCGCCGTCGTGATCCCCTTCATCACGCACACAAGTATGATGATGACGACCATCAGCCCCGGGACGGACGCGATAAACGTTCGCAGAACGGCATTCCACCCTGGAAACCTCTCGATCATCGACTTGCCTTCGACACTTTTCGGATAGCCGTACTTCACGGCTTGCCAGTAGGCAGCGACCAGCATGCACACCATGATCCAGAAACAGGGAATGAGGCCAGCGAACATCAGATCGCCAATCGAGACACCCTTGATGACGTGTCCGTCGATCATTCCAGTGGCCGCCTGCGCGGCGAATGCGTAGATGATCATGTTGTGCGAGGTCGGCATCAGCGCCCCGGACAGCGAGGCGTGCGTCGTGACATTGACGGCATATGCCGCGCTGTAACCTTCCCGCTTCATGATCGGAATCATGACTCCGCCCATGGCCGAGGTATCTGCTACCGGAGAGCCTGAGACGCCGCCGAACAGCGTGGACGCCAGCACGTTGGCAAGCCCCAGCCCACCCCGCCAATGGCCGACGAGGCTTCGGGCAAAGTTGACAATCTTGTCGGCGATTCCGCCATGCAGCATCAATTCGCCGGAAAAGATGAAGAAGGGAATAGCGAGGAACGAGAACACGTTCATTCCAGAAGTCATCATCTGGATGGCTGTCTCGAACGGCAGTCCTTCCACCGCGAATGTCGCGAGGCAACTCAGCCCGATAGCGAAAGCCACCGGCACGCCCAGCATCAGAAAGACAACGAAACTCAGACATAGGACGGTCAGTGCCATGATGGAGCTACCTCCTGTCCGCTAAACAAGGCAATGAGGTGCTCGATCGAGAACAGCGTTATGAGCACGCCCGCGATCATGACCGGCACGTAGCGTACAGCCTCGGAAATTCCAAGAGTGGGAATGGTGTTGTCTCGAGTCGATACCGACATCTCGACTCCACCTGCAAGCAGAGCAAGCGCAAACATTATGCTAAGAATGAAAACGGCGACCTCGCACCAGAACTGCGCTCGCTCCGGAAGGATAGCAACCAGTGAATCCATGCCGATGTGACCGGCATCGCGCACTCCGGCGGAAGCACCGAACATGGCGACCGAAATCACCAGCAGCAATGCCACCTGCTCGACATAAGGTGGAGCGTCGTTGAAGACGTAGCGCAGGACGACACCGTAGACGACGACGATCAACAGGCCTGCGAGACAGATGCAAGCGAGGTACATCGTCCATCGCGAAAGTCTTGCGTTTAAAGCGGTAAGCCAATTCATCGCTTCTCCCCCGATCGACCCCATGGCGGATCACTCCGCCATGAAGGTCTAGCCAGAACCCGGACAAGGTCGAAAGGCATCACTTCGTGTTGACGATCTCCTGAACCAATGACTTCATTTCCGGTGTAGTGGCGAACTTGTCCCAGACCGGCTTCTCGACTTCCACAAAGCTCTTCCGGTCGATGTCCGCGGCGGGAATGATCTTCGCACCGCCCTTGATGACCGCTGCCTTCGCTTCCTTCTCTTTCTCCTCCCAGAGCTTCACGTAGTACGCAACCGAATCCTTGGCTGTCTTGCGGATCGCCGCCTGTTCCTCTTTGCTAAGCGTGTCCCAAACCTTTTTCGAGAACACAAGCACTTCCGGCGGCATCGCGTGCATTGTTTCGGAGAAGATCGGAGCGGCCTCGTAGTGCTTTGTTTCGTCGTACGAAGGGATGTTGTTCTCCGCAGCATCGATCAGACCGGTTTTGAGACCCGTATAGACTTCCGCGAAGGGCATCGGTGCCGGAGAGGCGCCCATCGCGCTGATCAGGCTTACCCACAAGTCGGACGGCTGAACGCGAACCTTCAATCCCTTCATGTCCGCTACGGTCTTGATTGGCTTTTTGGCATACATCGAACGCGCGCCACTTTCATACAAGGCCAGACCCACAAAGCCAGCCTTGTCAAACGCCGCGAGAATCTTCTCGCCTTGCGGGCCGTACATCGTCTTGCGGAAGTGCTCGATATCCCTGAACAGGAACGGAAACGCCGGGATCATGGACTCCGGCACGATGCCGTGGAAGGCGGATGTATTGACCCGCACCATGTCCAGCGCGCCGATCTTTACCTGCTCGATTGTGTCCTTTTCGGATCCCAGCGAACTGTCCCCGAAGACTTTGATGTTGTCCTTGCCACCGGTCGCCTTGGAAAGCTCGTCGCCCATGTATTTGACGGCCATATTCGTCGGATAGTCCTTCGCGTGCACGTCGGCCGAGCGGAACGTGCGTGCAGAGGCCGTCGTGGCCGCTACGATGAACAAGGTAGCGACGACTAGTGCGGGTAATTTTCTGAACTGACGTTTCATAACACCTCCTCGTTGGATGCAGTGGCTTGCGCCATTAATTGGATACGACTGGAATATTCTCGCCACGCTAGGCACTTTCGCTGCCACGCGATGTCTGCCCTTTCCCAGGACGCGCATCAGGTGGAGTGTAGTCCAAGGTGACGAAACCTCCTCCTTGGAATTGTTGCGCGATCGGAGGGAGAGGGTTTGGCTGCTTCAGAACCTCGGCAGCAAAATCCTCGCTGTTCTGGGTGGGTTGATAGCCAAGCTTTTCCGCCCCGGAGTTGTCCCAATAGCTCCGGCTGTTGTTCGAGACGCCCCACACGGCCATGTAGCCGATGTCGGGCACAGTGATGCACCGCATCATCAACTGCATCAGGTCCTCGTCCCCGAACCATGTGCTCAGGTGCCGGAGTTCAGCGGGTGGTTTGCTAAACGCCGTGCCGATGCGCACGGATATACCCTCGATGCCGTGCTTGTCCCAATACATGCGGGCCATGCCCTCCCCCCACACCTTCGACAGACCATAAAAGCTGTCGGGACGAAATGGCGCGTCCAGCTTGAGTTTGTCCTTGACCGAGTGCATGCCGAATGCGTGGTTCGAGCTGGCAAAGATCACCCGTCTCACCTTGTTGCGCCGGGCCCCTTCGTAGACCTGGTACAAGCCCACCAGGTTGTTCTCGATGATCTCCGGCAACGGTCGTTCGACACTGGTGCCTGCCAAGTGAATCAGTACGTCGACACCGTTGAGCAACCGATCGACGACGACAGGATCGCGCAGATCACCGTACATGATGTCTTCCCCCTCGTGCAGCGGCACAAGCGGGCTTCGTCCGCCTGCCGAGCGTAGGTCGACACCCCGTTCCTGGAGTCCTGTACGAAGAATCCGGCCCATGTTGCCGCCGGCACCCGAGAGGGCAACCTTGGTCATTGCTGTCATCCCTTGTAGAGTGACGCGGCTGCACCCGCGACCCCCGGTTGGAGCATGAACACGCCACCGGCTAGTGGCGTGCGCGCGAGCTCGGCGTCCGAAAGATTTTCGCGAAGCGAAGTCACGTACAGAGTGCGGCCATCAGGCCCCCCGAAGCAAGGCATGGTCGGGTGCGTGATGGGCATCTCAACGTATTCGATCAGTTTTCCGGACGGACTGAACCGGTTGATCCGTGCGGCAGAGATGCCGCAACTCCAGTAGCAGCCTTCTTCGTCTGTGGCACCCCCATCGGGCCGACCCCATTCCGGCGGCACCGAGACGAAGAGTTCGCGCTTGCCGATCGAGCCCGTCTCAGGATCGTAGGTATGGTGGAAAATCGCCGCGCCCCGCGAATCCGAGTGATACATCGTCCGGCCGTCTGGGCTCCACGCCAGGCCGTTGGACACCTTGACGCCAGTTGCCATCCGCGTACAACGATGATCCGCGTCCAGCCGGTATAGACTTCCGATCGGCTCCTTCTCTGGCCGTTCATCCATCGTGCCCGCCCAGAAGCGCCCCTCGGGTGATACCTTGCCGTCATTCAGGCGGTTGGTGGTGATACCTGGTTCCGGATGGCAAAGAAACGTCAGGCGCTCGGTGTCCAGATCGAACAGGTGGAACCCACTGCGCATAGCCACGACCAGACCGCCCTGCTCGGCGAGACCGATGCTGCCGACTGCGGTCGGCAATTTCCAAACGCGCCGCTCGCCAGTCGTCGGCCGCCAGCGATAGATCTCTCCAGCAGGGATGTCGACCCAATAGAGCGCCGCATCGCGAGCCGACCACAGCGGCGATTCGCCGGTGACGTTGCGTGCATCGACGACGCATTCAACAGGAAGCTTCAACTGCGCGCCCCTAATCTCGTGTCGATGTGCATTCTCGCTGGCGATTTTCGTTGGAAACACATTCAGCTCGCAGCATCCGGAAGAACCGCGAAGGCCGAGCGGCCCGCGTAGACTGCGTCGGTCCCTAGATCGTGCTCGATGCGCAATAAACGGTTGTACTTCGCCACCCGGTCAGACCGGCACAATGAGCCGGTCTTGATTTGCGTCGCTGCTGTGCAGACGGCGAGGTCGGCGATGGTCGTGTCCTCCGTCTCGCCGGAGCGATGCGAAACCACCGAACTGTATTCCGCCTCATCCGCCATCGCGATGGCAGCAAGCGTCTCGGTCAATGTTCCGATTTGATTCAGCTTGATCAGGATGGAATTGCCGACACCCTTGGCGATGCCCTCTTTGAGGATCGACGTGTTGGTCACGAACAGATCGTCTCCGACCAGTTGCACGCGGTTGCCGAGCTTGTCGGTCAGAATTTTCCACCCACCCCAATCGTCTTCCGCGAGTCCGTCCTCGATCGAAATGATCGGATAGCGATCGACCAGAGCCGCAAGGTAATCAATGAATTCCGCGGAATCAAAGCTTTTCCCTTCGGAAGCGAGATCGTATTTCCCGTCGTGGTGGAATTCCGAGCTCGCGGCGTCGAGTCCCAGCCAGATATCGCGGCCCGGACGATAGCCTGCGCCTTCGATCGACTGCATGATGATGTCGAGCGCGGCTTCGTTCGACGGCAGATTCGGAGCGAAACCGCCTTCGTCGCCCACCGAGGTCGAAAGCCCACGTGCTTTCAGCGCGCTTTTCAGCGTGTGGAATACTTCCACACCCCACCGCACCGCTTCCGAGAAGCTGGGCGCACCTACGGGCAAGATCATGAACTCTTGCAGATCGACATTGTTATCGGCATGCGCGCCGCCATTGACGATGTTCATCATCGGGACAGGCATGACGATTCGCCGACTGGCGGCTATGCGCCGATAAAGCGGCATGCCTGCCGATTGCGCCGCGGCCTTTGCCACCGCGATCGAAACTGCGAGGATGGCGTTGGCCCCCAGCCGCGACTTGCTCGTGGTTCCGTCCAGCTGGATCATGAGTTGATCCAGCGCACCTTGGTCGTCGGCATCGCGGCCGGCGACTGCATGGCGAAGTTCGCCATTGATGTTGCCTACGGCACGCGTGACACCTTTGCCGAAATAGCGCTTGGGATCGCCGTCACGCAGCTCGAGCGCTTCACGCGATCCTGTCGATGCACCGGAAGGCGCAGCACCAAAACCGCTCGCCCCGTCGGCAAGGACAACTTCAGCCGCAACGGTCGGGTTGCCGCGAGAATCAACAATTTCGAAGCCGGTGATGTTCTTGATCTTCGCCATGATTGGCTCAAATCACTGCGATGCGAAGGAGATTGGTCGCACCGGGCGTGCCGAACGGCATCCCGGCGCTGATGAGGATCGTGTCGCTCGGTTTCGCGAATTCCTCGGCGATGGCGCATTGGCTCGCGTGCTCGACCATTTCAGTGACGGTAGCGACGTCCGGTGTCTGGACCGAGTGCACACCCCACACGAGCGCGAGGCGACGGGCTGTCGCAAGATTTGGCGTCATGCTCAGAATCGGCGGCTTCGGCCGCTCGCGTGCAGCGCGCAGGCTCGTGGAGCCGGACGTCGTATAGGTCACGATAGAGGCAACCGGTAAGAGTCCCGCAATCGTGTCCATCGCGGCACAAATTGCATCAGCACTCGTCGATTGCGCGGGTGTCTGCGCAGCGTCGAGCAACTGACGGTGGTAGGGATCCGCCTCCACCTCGGCAACAATGCGGCTCATCATTTGAACGGCTTCCAGCGGATACTTGCCCGAGGCCGATTCGGCAGACAACATCACTGCGTCCGCGCCGTGGTAGATTGCAGTCGCCACATCGGACGCCTCCGCCCGGGTAGGCACGGGCGAATTGATCATCGATTCGAGCATCTGTGTAGCAACGATGACTGGTTTGCCACGCTGCCTGCAGGCGCGAACGATGCGACGCTGGATTGCAGGCACTTTCTCGGCTGGCAGCTCGACTCCCAAATCGCCACGCGCCACCATGACGGCATCGGATCTCTCGACGATCGCGTCCAGGTGCTCGACCGCTGACGGCTTCTCGAGCTTGGTCATGATCAAAGCACGCCCGTTGGCGAGCGCACGAGCCTCATCCAAATCCTCGGGGCGCTGAACGAACGAGAGCGCCAGCCATTCGACACCGAGGTCCAGCGCGAACTCGAGGTCGCGCCGGTCCTTATCGGTCAACGCGGAGAGCGGCAAAACGACGTCGGGCACATTCACGCCCTTGCGCTCGGACAGCGGGCCGCCGATGATCACCTCGGTCTCGGCAAATTCGGGTGTGCACCGCGTGACACGCAGGCGCAGCTTGCCGTCGTCTAGCAAGAGGTTCGCGCCGGGTTTCAGCGCGGCGAAGATCTCCCGGTGCGGTAGGTACGCGCGTGTGGCGTCGCCTGGTTTGTCGGTGAGGTCGAGTCGGAACGCTGAACCGGCCGTAAGCGTGACCGCACCGGCGGCGAACGTCCCGACCCGAAGCTTGGGCCCCTGCATGTCGGCCAATACGCCGATCGGACGACCCACGCTACGCTCGACATTGCGGATCTGCTGCAGCCGTTCGCGATGCTGATCATGCGTGCCGTGGCTGAAATTCAGACGGAACACATCGACACCCGCCACAAACAGGGCTTGGATCATTTCCTCGGTCGCGCTGGCCGGGCCCAGCGTCGCTACGATCTTTGCGTTGCGATGTCTGCGCATATCAGAGACTCTCCGCATCGTCTTCGATCAAGATCGCACGAAAATCGTTGACGTTGGTTAGTGTCGGGCCAGTTAGGACCGAGTCACCCAGCGCACCGAAGAAACCATGGCCATCGTTGTTGGCGAGACTATCGTTGGGCTTGATCCCCTTGCGCCAGGCTCGATCGAGCGAGTCCGGCGCGAGAAGCGCGCCCGCGATTTCCTCGAGACCATCGACACCGTCGGTATCGCCGGCAATCGCGTGAATACCGGGGTGGCCGTGAAGCGTGATGCCAAGCGAGAGCAGGAATTCGACGTTGCGCCCGCCGCGACCGTTGCCGCGCACCGTGACCGTAGTCTCGCCACCTGAGAGCAATACGCACGGCGGTGCGAACGGCTGTCGCCGCCCCGCTACCTGGAGCGCAATGCCGCCCATGACCTTGCCAACATCGCGCGCTTCGCCTTCCAGGCTATCGCCCAGAATGTGTGCTGGAAGATTTGAGCTTCGCGCGACTAGCGCCGCGGCCTCGAGTGCCATTTGCGGTGTCGCAATCATCCTGGTGTCGACACCGGCAAGACGCGGATCACCCGGTTTCACGCTTTCACCTTCACCCGATTCGAGTAACCGGCGCACGTTGGCCGGAACTTCGATGCCGTAGCGCCGTATGATCGCGAGTGCGTCGTCGCAGGTTGTGGGGTCTGGTACCGTAGGCCCGGAAGCGATGTCGATCGGGTTGTCACCGGGAACATCGGACATGAGCAGCGTTACGACCTTTGCCGGATAGCACGCCGTTGCCAGGCGACCCCCCTTGAGCGCGGAGAGGTGTCGCCGCACACAATTCATCTCCGAGATATTCGCGCCGCTATTTAGAAGCGCTTTGTTGACCGCCTGCTTGTCCGCCAGCGTAAGACCGGGCGCCGGCGATGCAAGCAGTGACGATCCGCCGCCAGAAATCAGACAGAGCACGAGATCGTCCGCGCTCAATCCTGACACCATTTCCACGATTCGCCGCGCAGCCTCCATTCCGGCCGCATCCGGTACCGGGTGCGCAGCTTCGACGATCTCAATACGCTCACACTGAACGCCGTAGCCATAACGGGTAACCACGAGTCCATCGAGCGGCCCGTCGAGGTTGTCCTCAACCGCACGCGCCATTGCAGCCGATGCCTTTCCCGCGCCAATCACAAGCAGGCGTCCTGCGGGACGCGGTGGCAGATGAGCGGGCAGGCAGAGTGCCGGCTGCGCAGCGGCGATCGCGGCGTCGAACATTTGTCTCAGCAGCTCGCGCGGCGTGGCCATACTCGCACGGACCCAGGAGACCTGCGGAGAAGTTTAAGCCGGGGGACGTCGCAACCGATCGTTGCGCAGTGGTCCACGGCCTACGCCGCTGCACCCGCGCTCTTCTGGCCAATTTCGAAATTGGCCAAGAGTTCGAGCGCGCGCACCATCGCAGAGTGGTCCCATGCCGAGCCGCCGTGCGCAGCGCACGCATTGAATAGTTCCTGCGCGGTTGCAGTATTTGGCAATGACACGCCCATTTGGCGTGCGCTCGCGAGGGCGAGGTTCAAGTCTTTCTGGTGCAGCTCGATGCGAAAACCTGGATCGAACGTGCGCTTCACCATCCGCTCGCCATGAATTTCGAGTATCTTCGATGAGGCGAATCCGCCCATCAAGGCTTGCCGCACGCGTGCGGGATCGGCTCCGGCTTTCGCGGCGAAAAGCAACGCCTCGGCCACCGCCTCGATGTTGAGCGCGACGATAATCTGATTGGCGACTTTGGTGGTTTGGCCGTCACCGTTACCACCGACCAGCGTAATGTTCTTGCCCATAGCCTCGAACAACGGCTTCACGCGATTGAACGCGGCTTCCGGGCCGCCGACCATGATCGACAGCGTGGCGTTCTTCGCGCCAACCTCGCCCCCGGACACCGGTGCATCAAGATAATCGCAACCAAGATCATTGATGCGTTTGGCGAAGCCCTTGGTGGCCAATGGCGAGATCGAACTCATGTCCACGACGGTTTTTCCGCGCGCCAAGCCTTCGGCGACGCCTGACTTGCCGAACAGTGCCGCCTCGACGTGGGGCGTGTCCGGGACCATGATGATGATCACGTCCGATCGCTCGGTTGCCTCGCGGCTCGACGCGCAGCCGCCGACCCCCTTGCTGGCGAGCGACTCGGGAACAGGTTTCAGATCGAAGACTTGCAGCGAGTGGCCTGCTTTCACGAGGTTAGCGGCCATGGGCGTGCCCATGATCCCGAGTCCGATGAATCCGACGTTCATGTCACGTCTCTCCTTTTGCCCACGCCATCGCTGAAATTCGCCGACAGTAGTGCTTCCTCGGCAATGCATAGTTCATTCGGCACCGACAACTTGCTCGTCCTGGCCTCAGCGCTGGTGGCTGGGTGGCGTACGCACCGTGATCGTATCGCCGAGCACGATGTTAGTGGCCGAGTTACCGACAAGCATCTGATAGGTACCGTCAACAGTCGACCAGTTTTGCGCAACGCTGTCCCACATGCCGAGCGGATGGTTAGTAGCACTCGGGTCGATCGAAATTTGGATCTTCGTTTTCTCACCCGGATTGAGCCATACCTTTTGGAACGCGACCAAACGTTTCGGCGGCTCGCCTAGAGACGTGGGCAGGCCGAGATAGACCTGTGGCACCTCGGCGCCATATCTGCTTCCCGTGTTCTCGACGAAGAATTGAACCAGGATCGGGTGCGTTCCGTCGGATACCTTCGGGGTGACGGTGAGCTTCGATATATTGAACGTCGTGTAGGAGAGTCCGTGGCCAAACGGAAAGGCTGGAGCGACACCCTTGGCATCGTACCAACGATAGCCGATGGTCAGTCCCTCCTTGTACTCGACTGCAGGCTGGCCAGCGGCGTTTTTCACCCCCGGATACACGGACGGATCGGTCTTGACCCAGTCCAAGAATCCGTGGCCGACCATAGGGAAGGTCACCGGCAGCTTACCGGAGGGGCTGCTCACGCCGAACAGCAGATCGGCGACGATGTGGCCATCCTCCTGCCCGGGAAACCAGACTTCGAGTATGGCCGGCCCGCTTGCACCCAGGAGCGTCGGATCCATCGCCACGCCCGCGTTGTCCTTGAGGACCAGGGCGGTCTTCGCGGCCATCGGCTTACCTGTCGCCGAGGTCGCGCCAAGGATGCCAGCAATCATCGCGACCGTATTGCTGTTCGCCGCGGTATTCGCTGTCGCAGTCGAAATACTATTGGGCTTGGCCACGTACCAGTCGAGACTGTCACCGAACGCCGTCAAGGACAAGCCAGTCGAATCGACATAGGAGGCGCGGTCAGCGCCTTCTTCCGCAATGGTGCCCGCCATCACGATCACGGCGTCAGCCGATGCCGCGGCGGCTTTCGCGGCAGCCAGATCGCTGTTGTCGTCCTTGACGGTGATCAACGAGACTGTCGCCGCGGTGTTGCCCAGTGCGTTGAGTACATCCTTCAAACCGTCCACCGGCGACACCGTGTAACTGGGCACGACATCCGAGCTTCCGCCGCCGGCACCCATCGGCTTGCCGACGAGGACGCCGCCGGCCACTGCCTGTTGGGCATAGACCTGCGTCGCCTTGCCGATGACGACAACGCTTCGCACGCTATTTGCATCGAACGGCAGCACGTGGTTGTCGTTCTGGAGCAACACACCAGATTGAACGCCGATTGCGCGCGCCTTTACACCGCCTCCGGCAAAATCGATCGGCGTCTGCACCAGCGGCTGCCGTTCGAAGATGCCCATTTTGAACATCTGCGTATAGCGGCGCAGCAGCGCCCTGTCGAGATCGGACACCTGGAGCTGGCCCGCCGCCAACGCAGCGTTCAGCTCGGCGGGGGACCAAACCGGCGTGAATGGCGGAACTATCATCATCGGGAAGGGCATCAGGTGATCCAACCCCGCGAGCATGGATGCCGCCGTGCTCTTCACAGCGAAAAAGTCCGATTGAACGTAACCCTCGAAGCCCCATTGGTTGCGCAGCACATCGGTCAGCAGGTGCTTTTGTTCGCACGCTTGGAGCCCGTTGACGGAGTTGTACGAACACATGACGGAAGCTGTGCCCGCGTCTTTAACCGCCATTTCAAACGGCAGCAGGTAGAGCTCGTGCAAGACCCTGTCATCGACGGTTTCTTGAATCGTCATGCGATTCGTTTCCTGCTCGTTGGCCGCAAAATGCTTGGCCATCGCGATGATTCCCCTGGACTGGACCGCCTTGATCTCGGCGACCGCCGTGGTGCCTGTTAGAAACGGATCTTCGCCGAAGTACTCGAAATTTCTTCCCAGTACCGGGATACGGGCCATGTTGACGCCGGGTGCTTCGAACACGTGAAGCGCAAGGTTGTTAGCCTCGGTGCCGATCACGTTGCCGAATTCCGTCGCGACCGCGGGGTCGAACGACGCTGCGAGGGCGATGGCTGAAGGCAACGCGGTGGCCTTGGCCGAGGACGGGTCGCTAAATGCTGCGAATCCCACGACGGATGGGTCGACACAGTCATTTTGACCGATACCGACCGGGCCGTTGGTGATGCGGAGCGTGGGAATAGCCAGCGAAGCAATCCCTCGCACATGTCGCGCGCCAAGGCACTGTGGCAACTCAGGAACGATTTCAGGCGCATTGCCCACCAGCTGCTGCTCCTTCTGTGGGAGCGTCATCGCGCCAACCAGCAGCGTTGCCCGCTGTTCGGGCGCGAGTGCCGGGTTCATCCACGGTAGCGATTGCGCTCGGGTGGGAGGCGAATGCAGCATGCCGCCTGTTGCCAGAACGCCGAATCCGAGGACGAGACGCTTGGAGAATTGCTGGAGATTGTGTGCGCCGCGGTCGACAGCTGAATGCCGATTTGAATGGGATGGGTGTGTCATCGATGCTTCCTTGACAATTTGATATCTGCGCAAAACGGCCGGAAACGGCTGACGTCGCACTTCCCCAATCTAGTCGCGCATCGATTGACCGACTAGGAAGAAATTGCGCCTTCAGCGGTCGACGGTCTGCTGGTATTGGGTCGGGGTCATACCCAGCAGAACCCGAAAACTGCGGTCCAGGTGGCTGTGATCGAAGAATCCGACGCCCTGCGCGATGTGTGTGATACACGTTCCCTCACGCAGCATCGCCTTCGCACGCGATAGTCGCAGCAGCAGCTGAAAACGATGCGGGGATACTCCAAGGGTCGCCGTGAAACGCCGCACCAAGTGACACTTGCTGACGCATGCCACCTTCGCGAGGTCGCACAGCTGTATCGGCTCGACGTAGTGCTGACCGATATAGCTAAGCGCGCGCTCAATCGCGAGCGAACGTCTCCACGCCACAAGCACGGTCTCGGGATTTACTTGTGTGAGTTTGTTCCTATGAATTTGCCCCGGCAAGTCAGCGGACCACGGAAGCACGAAGCAGATCGCGCGGGCTGCGATGACTTCTTCAAAGGATAGCCGCCGGCCCCCATCGGCGAATTCAATGTCAGCAGGCGGCGCCGAGCGATGGTGCACGATCTCGCTGCCGAACCTCTGATACGTTATCTGCCCCACTGCCCGACCTATTCGACCGTTCCCGACAACGCCCAAAGGGCTTGCCTGGAGGGCCGACCACGTGCTCGCGTTCTCGAGTTCAGTCGGTTCAGTCGGGTCCGACTTGTTTGGCGAAAAGAATGCGTAACCGATTTTGGACCCAAAGATCATTTCGTCGTGCGGACGCCGTGCCGACACCGCAACGAGCCACGGCAGAGCGCGGCTGATTGAACTTACCAAATCGACGAAGACCATTCCGACTTCCTCCATTGCATATCTGTGGGCTATACACGGACCCTCTTTTTTCCATCGCACCCAAGTTCTTTACAGACCATTCTGCATGGAGGAGATATGCTTGAATAATGATAAAAAACGCTCGTCCTATACTAAAACGTGTATAACTGTGCTGCGGCCGGATGGCGCTGGCACTAGCGAGGATTTTCAAGCCTGTCCGCTGGCGTACATAACGCACACGATACACCTGTCCGTTAGCGCACATAGAAGACGAGACGATATCGGTTTGGGGACCGCCGCCCGACCTGTAATCACACGAAAGGCATGCCTTGAAACCCGAGACAAATCCGATGACGCGGGGACGGCTGAAAACGCGCCACTTCGTGCTCCTTGTGCATCTGAATGAGCAACGCTCCGTGTTGCGGGCTGCCAAGGCCGCTAACATGACGCAGCCTGGAGCATCGAAGTTGCTCTCCGATTTGGAGGAATCGCTGGGCGTGCCGCTTTTTAAACGGCACGCAAGAGGCATCGAACCCACCCCCTACGGGGAAATCATGATGAGGCACGCTCGCTCCGCGCTCGCCGAGATGGATCGTGCGCAAGACGAGATTACCGCGCTCAGATCGGGCTTGGCCGGCCAATGCACTATTGGCGCTGTAGTGAGCGCCGGTACAAACCTCGCGCCGACAGCCATTGCATTGCTAAAACAGCAACACCCGCGGATCCGCATAAGCATCGAAATCGACAGCAGCGCTGCTCTCGTCGGACGCCTGCTCAAAGGAGAGCTCGACGTCGCGTTGGCGAGGGTTTCGGACTCTCACGGAGCCGACGAGCTGATTTTTGAGCCGCTCGCCGGTGAGACGCACCATGTAATCGTGCGGACTGCACATCCACTCGCTGGCAAGCGCGTTCTGGATCTGGCCGACCTCGCGGATCTGCCTTGGATCCTTCCCTCAACCGGAAGCCTCCTCAGAGATCGGATCGATTCCCTGTTTGTTCAGCGCAGCCTTGGTCTGCCGCGCAACCTCGTCGAGACTACTTCAATCCCGGTAATAATCAGCCTGCTTCAAAAGACCGACATGGTTGCCGCATTGCAGGAGGTGACTGTTGAGCCCTACCTCAAGGCAGGACTCCTCACCGCCCTACCGTTTACTTTGGGCATGCTGATGGAACCATTCGGAATCATCACTCGACGCAATCACCAGATGTCGCCCAGCGCTGAGGCAATGCTGCGGTCGTTGCACGAGGCAGCCGACACGATGTATCCGAAAGCCACCGCTGGCGTCGCGAAGCGCAAGCGTGCGCCAAAAGCTGGCACGAGCAGGATCCGGTCGATTCCAACTCACACTGCAAGCGGCGGGTGAAACCATGTCATGCAATGGCAACCAAGCGCAATTTTTTCCTATGCTTGGGTTGATCGCACTGCGAACATCGCCCTCAAAGGCACGCCGGTCTCGCGGGTAGCGGCGGCGGCCAAAATGACGCAACTTGCTAAACTCCGCGTGGGACGGTTTCGGACGATGCAGCGTGCCGAACCACGCTGAGCGTACAAAGGACAACATCGATGGTCGAAACTTCGTTACAAAAACCGCTCACGATTAGCATGGACGAACGCGACAATGTCGCGATCGTCGCCAATGACCGTGGACTACCGCCGGGAAGCCAGCTTCCCTCCGGCTTGACCCTGTGCGAACACGTGCCGCAGGGTCACAAGGTTGCGCTGGTCGACATACCCAAAGATAAACCGATAGTTCGTTACAACGTGATCATCGGCTACGCGCTCAAAGATATCGCGGCAGGTAGCTGGGTGCATGAGCGACTATTGAAAATGCCGTCTGCCCGCTCGCTGGACAATCTGCCCATTGCCAGCGTCAAGCCCGCACCTCAACCGTCGCTTGAGGGCTACACCTTCGAAGGGTTCCGAAACCCTGACGGCTCTGTGGGCACGCGCAACATCATGGCGATTACCCAGACCGTTCAGTGCGTCGCCGGCGTTACCGACTTCGCGGTGCAGCGCATCAAGGCAGAGCTTCTGCCGATGTTCCCGAACGTCGACGATGTCGTGGCGCTGGACCACACGTATGGTTGCGGCGTTGCCATCGATGCGCCCGACGCGATCATACCGATTCGCACCCTGCGCAACATCAGCCTCAATCCCAACTTCGGCGGTGAGGTGATGGTGATCAGTCTCGGGTGCGAGAAACTGCAACCTGAACGCTTGCTGCCGCCCGGGACAATCCCGCTGATCGACGAACGTAACGTCGCGGACATCGGCGACAATGCGGATGCTGTCCTCGATGTCGTCTGCCTGCAAGACGACAAGCATGTCGGCTTCATGTCGATGATCGATTCGATCATGACGCAGGCTCAAGAGCATCTCGAGCGCCTGAATGCCCGTCGGCGCGAGACGGTCCCGGCCAGCGAACTGGTGGTGGGGGTGCAGTGCGGCGGCAGCGATGCCTTTTCCGGGGTCACCGCAAACCCCGCGGTCGGCTTCTGTACTGACCTGTTGGTGCGTGCGGGTGCGACCGTCATGTTCTCCGAAGTGACGGAGGTGCGCGACGGGATCGACCAACTGACATCGCGGGCAACTACCCCGGAGGTCGCCGAGGCCATGATCAGGGAGATGGCCTGGTACGACAGCTATCTCGACAAGGGACGGGTGGATCGAAGTGCCAACACGACTCCCGGCAACAAGAAGGGTGGCTTGTCGAATATCGTCGAGAAGGCCATGGGCTCGATCGTGAAGTCGGGAAGCTCACCCATCTCGGGCGTGTTGGCGCCCGGCGAGAAAGTCAGGCAAAAAGGTTTGATCTACGCTGCCACACCCGCCAGCGATTTCATTTGCGGCACGCTGCAACTCGCTGCGGGGATGAATCTGCACGTGTTCACCACGGGACGCGGCACGCCTTATGGTCTTGCGCAGGTTCCGGTCATCAAGGTGGCAACCCGAAGCGATCTGGCAAGGCGCTGGCACGACCTCATGGATGTCAATGCCGGAACTATAGCGACGGGAGAGAAGACCATTGACGAGGTAGGCTGGGAATTGTTCAACCTGATGCTCGAAGTCGCCAGTGGACGCAAGAAGACATGGGCAGAGCAATGGAAGCTCCACAACGCGCTGGTTCTCTTCAATCCCGCGCCCGTGACATGATGCCTATGGGTGCCAGCACCACCTAGCTGACAACTGAATGCAAGCGATCTCGGTGTGTCATAGCCGTCCGAACCCCTCCACCTAAGATTCATGGCCTTCGGCGCCGAACTGAACGATTCAGCCAAACCTTGCGTCGATCGGTTCAATCCGAAGCCAGAAACGAATCTCCAGGCGACACCCTCGAAGCAGTCACTCGCCCGCGCGGAGCGACCTTCTGCTTAGAAGCTGCCGCCGCGCCGTAGTTCAGGACAAGGCCGGCGCCCACGTCGTGCCGAAGGGGCTCGTAGACGACGGGAAGTCGACATACGCCTTGCTGCAATCGAGCACGGCTGTCGGATCGCTAGACTCCATGGCGGCGCCATTCACGACAACTCGATTGGCGGACGAGGCGAAGATCGGAAGATTGACGTTGCTGAGCGTCAGATTTGCGTCTGAGGAGATGACGTCTACGCTAGCAGGCGAGTCCGTCACCACATTCGTCAACGTCATCACCAGCGGATTAGGCGGATTGTTGAAGCCGCCGGTGTTGGCCGCAAAGCCTCGCAGTGTTGCACCTGTCGCGCCCTGAATACTGACATTGTTCAAGAAAATGTCATGGAAGTTCGGGATCAGCGGTCCAGCCGAAGGCAACGCCTTGGTGCTGTAGTATGGTGTGAACAGCAGGGCATTGGTCGCATCGCGGATGCAAATGTTATTGTAAAAGATGTTGCTTACCTCACCGCCACGCGCGTAGTCGGATTTAATCCGCAGACCTTCTTCCGAATTGCGGAAACTGTTGTCATAGACTTGCACGTTGCGAACGCCGGCATTGGTCTCGGAGCCGATCGAAATGCCATGGCCCCAGTAGATGTGGTTGTGGGCGATGGCGATACCCCACTTGCGATCAGAGCGAACATCGCGGACTCCGTCGACTCCCGCCAAACCGGAACCGGAGGGACTCGGATTGGAACTTCCCTTTAGCGCAATATCATCGTCACCAGTGCTAACGTAGTTATAGGCGAAGACAAAGTTCTTCAGGTAGCCGTCGAACGAGATTGCGCTGGCGGAGGTCTTTGTGCTGCCAATCGTGAGCTTCGACGATACCGGTTTGGCCGACGACCCTGGGTCGAACGCGTCCGTGTTCTTGACGTTGTCCTCGGTAAAGGTCGCGCCGGTGTAGAGCGGGTTGCCGTTGCCGGCGGGGTTGGCGAATGCGGCGAGCGACGGCGTTTGGACTTTGACGCCCCAGACGGTGAGGCCGTCGACCCCGCTTGGCACCATGTGGAAGTTGGCGCTGTTATTTAGCAGCACGCGATATAGCGTCAAGTTCTTCGCGTAGTTGAAGACCATCATGCGGAAGTTCGATTGCGAAGCGCTGCCGGTCGTGCCGTTCTGGACCAAGTTGCCGAGCCAAGCCAGATCCCACCACGTCATGTTGCGAACCGAAGACTTCGAATCAACTAAAGTACCGCCGTTGTCGCACGCGGTTCCGTCTGCCGCTTGAACTCCGCCGGCGTAGGCGGTAAAGGTGTTCGAGCAGGTCATGTCGACCTTCATTATCGGATAGAGCTTGTTTGTCGTCACGATTTCCGCGTAGCCCCGGCTGTCGATGCTGCCGTCGCCCATCACCGCGGAATTGATGAGGAAATCGCCGCCAATCAACGGCAAGCAGTTTGACGAGCTGCCGGCCTTGATCGCGCTGACCGCCGTGTTGCCGCAATACGGCCCCGCCTTATTAGGCGAATAAGCGATCACATCACGCGAGGCGAACAGGGTCACGCCCTTGTCGATCCACAACGTTACCCCGGAAGGCAGCGTCAGCGGACCGCTTATGAACGCGTTGCCCGGTCCGCTGCTGTTGACGACGAGGCGAACCGCGAATTTGGACGCAATGTATTGCGCTTTCGCCAGCTCTTCACCCGATGCTCCCGAGATATTCTTGTTTGGCACGGCTGCGGCGACCTGCGCTGCGGTAGCGGCAGCATCGGCACTCGCAATTGCGGCGCCGACCTCGGCATAGACCGCTGCGCCACAGGCGTCGAGCGCCGCCTGAATACGTACCTGATCGGGATTCGCCGTGGCCGGATTGGCCGCAACCCCAACACCTGGCACTGACGGATCGGATTCGGGTGGTAATGCGCCATCGGGTCGCGTCACCAAATTGTTGCTCGCTTGAAGCGTTGAACACACTTGAGTGTCGGTCGGCAGTGTTGGCGCAGCCGGTAGATTCTCGTCGGAAATCGTGGTTCCGACCGGGGGCGGTAGGGTCGCGGTCGGCCCATTGCTGGAGCCTCCTCCACCGCATGCGACCAGCACGACGGAGATCGTCACGCATGACAGCAAAGCCCGGATTCGTTTTATCGTTGACGAAATGGTCCGACTTGGTACTTTCATCTCTTCCCCCTGTATAGAGCCTGTCTTGAGCCCGCCGGACTGTGGCGTCCTAGCGATCGTCTGCACAATGTCAATCCTAGCAAGGTGCTGAATGCATAGATTGCAAGAAATTGCTCAAATCGTCCCGAAAGTCGGCATTCTACGTCTGCGACGTCCACTTTTCCGCAGAGCGACTGACCCGAGTGATTCGTGGAAGCAACTGGTCCGTGCAAGATTGACAGGTCTTGAAGACGCAACAACAAGGCTCGTCAAATCGATACTGTCGCAAGTCGCGCTGTCTCCTGGTCCTCTCACTCGCGCGACGTTCCTGGTCCTCTCACTCGTGCGACGTCCCTGAACCTCGTTTAACTCGATGCCGCCTACATGCCGGAGGCGGCATCGCGCAGAGCGGCAAAATGTCTACCGAG
>Ga0070713_100000787_pt1 | contig 20256 bp, 18 predicted proteins | sample LARL82metaG_FD_65465 | JGI IMG/M metagenome (GOLD analysis project Ga0070713, IMG submission 65465) | Corn, switchgrass and miscanthus rhizosphere microbial communities from Kellogg Biological Station, Michigan, USA - LAR L8-2 metaG | ecosystem: Host-associated > Plants > Roots > Rhizosphere ...
TTGATGACTTTCCATCTCGAGTCCAGCGAACGACACAACACCGGACATAGTTTCCGGGTGGCCGAACGAGCGGTCACGCTCGGTCGCGAGCTAGGTATGCGCAGTGAGGAGCTGGAAGACCTTCGTGTCGCGGCACTCCTCCACGAGCTGGGGCCGCAGGACCCACGGCTGCTGCGACTCTTCGAGCAGTTTCCAGGCGATGTCCGTCAGCTGCCGATCGCGACCTCGATGCGGGCCGCGCTCGACCTCGTCGGTGAGTACAGCCACTACCACGAACACGTCGGCGCTGACTGGCCTGTCGATCTCGTTCGCGGATCTCTCGCCGTGAAGGTGCTTGCCGTCGCCGACGCCTTCGAGACACTCCAGATGCCGAGTCCCAACCGACCGCCCTTCTCGCCTTGGGGCGCGGTAGAGGAAATCGAGCGCGGAGCTGGTCAGATCTTCGCAACCGATGTCGTGCGTGCCCTGCGAAAGCTCGCGGTCGCGCCGGAGCGCAGTGTCGAGCAGCAGATGCCGCGGCCCCTGAGCGTCGTGCGGGGCGCGTGACGGGCTGACCCGCTCCGCGGCACCTCAGACCTCAGCTCTTCAACGCGCTCACAGGATCGACCTTCGCTGCCTTTGCCGCGGGCAGATAGCACGCCATCGTCGCGGCGATCGCAAGCAACGCCGTCAGAACGATGTAGACGGCGGGATTCGTCGCCGTTACACCGTAGAGCTGTGCGCGCAACGCGCGCGTCAGCAGCAGGGATCCAGCGACGCCGACGGTCAGCCCGACAGTTGGCACGTACATACCTTCACGTACCACCATCGTAACGACGTCCGAGACCGTGGCACCGAGCGCGATTCGAATGCCGACTTCGCGCGTGCGCTGAGCGACCGCATGGGCGACGACCGCGTAGATCCCCATGACCGCCAACAGCAGCGCAATAGCAGCGAAAGCTGACAGCAACGTTGTGTCGAATCGGCGCCCCGCTGATGCGTCGCCGATGTGACCTTCCATCGTGCGCACCTCGTATAACGCGAGCGATCGGTCGACGCGGTGAACGGCAGTGCGCATCGCCGGGACAAGCGCGGCGGGGCTGCCCTTCGTGCGCACGAGCACGGCACGCGCCGCATAGGTGAACTGCAGATAGGGCGTGTAGAAATCGGGCTGCATCGGGTGTTCGTCGAGCGACTGGTACGCCACGTTGCCGACGATGCCAACAATCTCCGCCGCGGAATCCGGACGATCATAGCTGCTGCCGCCGCCGAACCACACGCGCTGGCCGATTGGATCCTCATTGGGGAAGAAACGTCGCGCCGCGAGCTCATTGATGATCGCGACACGATTGGCGCCAGCGCGATCGCCGCTGTCGAATGACCGGCCACGAGTGACCGGTATGCCTAACGTGATGAAGTGCTCAGGCGCTATGTAGTGTCGAAGAACCGGCGGTGCATCCTCGGGCTTGGGTCGCGCACGGCCCACGATGTAGAGCGTGCTATTGGCGCAACCTGTGCTCACCGGCGTGCAGCCGTCGACAGTCGCGCCGATTACGCCCGGAACACGATCGATCTCGCCGAGCACGCGCTCGATGAGTGTCGCCGCCCGTGCAGGCGGGTACGCCACTTCTGACGGTCGAATCCAGAAGGTCAGCAGGCCGGAGGGATCGAATCCCAGCGGTGCCGCGCGAAGCCGGCGATAGCTCTCCGTCATCAAGCCGCCGGACACGAGTAACATCAATGCCAGCGCTGTCTCCAGCGCGATGATCGCCGATTGCGTGGTCAACCGACGCGTCCTGTTCGCGAGCGTCGCGTTCGGCGCGCCGTCCTTGAGGTCCCGCGTGAGGTCGACACGCGGGCGCAGAAATGCCGCCAGCGCCGAGCAGAGGAGCGCCGCCACGAGCATCACGAGCAACGACGCGGCCACGAAGCGGCTGTCCACCTCGGGATCCGCGAATGCGCCGATGCTCCCATACATGTTGCGCGGAGAGATGAGCCGCGCCGGCACCACGAGCGCGGGCAGGCTCAGCGCGGCAACGAGAGCGCCGAGCATGCCGCCCGAAATCGCCATCAGCGCGCCTTCCGTGAAAAGTACCCGGCTGATGTTCGCCGGCGTGGCACCGAGCGCCGAACGGATCGCCAACTCGCGACGGCGCGCAAGCGATCGTACGATGAGCAAATTGGCAACATTGGCACACGCCAGGAGAAACAGAAAACCCACGCCAGCGAGCAAGAGCAGTACCCATCGGCGTTCCGTCGGATCGACGCGTGCGTCGTTGACCGACCGCGCGGTGGCGGCGAATCGAGCGTTCGGCGTAGCGGAATCGATCGGCTGCGCGCGCTGGATGTCCGCGCCAACACTGCTCAACGCCGCCGCGGCGCGCTTCAGTGTCACGCCTCTGCCAAGACGGCCCACGACGCTGATGAAGCTCTGATTCGTCCTGAGATAGTCGCGGTAGCTCACTGCCGTTGCCATTCCCGGCGTGATCCACAGCTCGGCGCGGCCAGTCAAGCCGTGAAAGGCAGTGGGCAGGATGCCAACGATGGAGAAGCGCACGCCGTTGATGGTGATTCGTCGCCCAACCACGCCGCTATCGCCACCAAAACGCCGTCGCCAGAGATCCGCGCCGATGACGACGTCGGCCGCGCCCGTTCCGGCGTCGTCGGCCTCACTCAGCAGCGTTCTGCCGAGTACCGGTGTTGTCGACAGAATATGGAAGTAGCTCGGCGTGACGACCTCTCCCTCGACCGGTTCCGGCTCGCCATCGCCCGCGATGGTCAAGCTCGATGCGCGAGTGACCGTCGCGAGCTCGCTGAACAAAGACGGCCGTACAGAGGTCGCGAGCAGTCGAAATCGGGGAAATGACCAGCGCAGCCGCTCCAGGCCGTAGCGCGGCGACTGCTCGGTCATGTAGAGGATCGCGAGTCGATCGACGTCGGGGAATGGCGGCGGACGGAGCAGCGCCGCGTCGACGAGCGCCAAGACAACCGTACATGCCGCCGTGGACAGGGCAATCGTGAAGACAACCGCTATGCCGAGCGGGGTCCGGAGCAGTTTCGAGAGCGCGCGCATGACCGTGAGATGCCCCGGCGAGATCAAATGCTTGAATCCGCGTGGCGCCGCCCTCCCGACGGGGACTCGTTCCGCTTACAATCGTTTGAACTCACTGCTGACGTGCCCGAATGCCCCGCACAAAAAACACGGTCAAGAAAAAGCGTTCTCTGACGCCGCGCGCCGCGGTCCGAGGAAAGCGTCGCGCATCCGCTCGGCCGGCGACACTAGCCATCGACGTCGGTGGATCGCATGTGAAGGCATCGGTGCTCGATGCGCGCGGCCGGATGTTGCACGACCGCGTCCGTGTCGAGACCCCGAAGCATCCGATGCCACGTGATCTCGTATCGCTCATCGGCGGACTCGTCGCCGGTCTGCCGCGATTCGATCGCGTCTCGGTTGGTTTTCCGGGTGTCGTGCGCGACGGGACTATACGAACCGCACCCAACCTTGGCACGGAGCGTTTTCAGGGATTCAACCTTGCGCGCGCACTCGAGCGCAAGCTGGGAAAGCCGGTGCGCGTGGAGAATGATGCGGATGTTCAGGGGCTCGCAGTGGTGAAGGGCAAGGGTGTAGAGATGGTGATCACGCTCGGTACGGGTTTCGGATCCTCGATATTCGTCAACGGCCATCTTGGTCCGCATCTCGAGCTCGCGCACCACGCCTTTCGCAAAGACAAAACTTATGAGGACGAACTCGGCGAGGCGGCGCGCGAACGCGACGGGACAGAGACGTGGCAGCGACACGTGTTCGAGGCAATCGAGTCACTGCGGAACCTCACGAATTTCGATCGCCTCTACATCGGCGGCGGCAACGCACGGCTCATCGATGCCAAGCTACCGCGCGACGTGACCATCGTCTCGAACACCGCTGGTATCCTCGGCGGCGTTCGGCTCTGGGCGTAGTGTCAGAAGTCGAGAATCGCGTCGCTGCCGTGCACGCGGCATGTGGCGTGCGACTTCTCGTCCTCCCTTCGATACGAGGTAGCGGAAGCCATGGACGATCGTACGCCATCGGGTCGCGAAGACGAATCCTCGCGATCGGCGCCAACCGCGCCAAGCAATGAGCCGAGCTCAGAGAAGGGTCGTCGCGATTCGCGTGACGACGATCGCTCTCGCGCTGACCGATCGTCGTCGTCCAAGCCTGCTCTCACCGAGCACGAACGCAGGCAACGCTGGCCGGTGGATTAGCGCGCCGGCGCATCAGCGGCCCTTTCGGACGAAGCCTATGAAATCGGTGTAGACCGGCTCGCGCCCGGCCGCGCGCATTGCGCGCGCGATCTGGCCCCGATGATAGTGTCCGTGCATCGCGACGTGGGCCAGGATGTCACCGACGCTGTTCTCGAATTCGTTGCCGATGCTGTTTCGATAGCGAATGCCCTGGGCACGCGAGTCGTCGGGCCGGCGCAACAACTCGTGAATGCGACGCCGATTCTCCGATTCGAGTGCCGCAATCTCGTCCAGCGATAAGGTCGGCCAGACGGCGACGCGCGGTTTCACCATGTCGATCCGCGACAACCACAGATGTTCGGCCGCGACGATGTGTGTGAACAGCCGCAGTGTATCCGCGTCCGGCGCCTGACGACGAAGCTCCCCCAACAGAGCGTCGTGCGCCCACCAGTTGTGCTCGTATAGCTGGGCCAGAAGGTCGGGCACCTCCTACATCCTCAGCAGATAGCTCGCCTTGATGAAGAAGGCGTCGTTCACGCGGCGCAACCTCGAGAATGCGAGCGGATCGTCCTCGGTGAGGCTGCTGCCGTAGCCGGCGAAAAAAACGGTGCCGGGCGTGGGGCGGTAGGAAAAGAGCCAGTCGACGCGAAAAGCCGTTGTCGGCGTACGCAGAAGCGTATCGACCACGCCTAACGGTGAAAAACTCAGGAGTGGGGTACCGGTGCGCGGATCGCGAACGAGCGTGTCGCCGGAGATTGCGGTGTACTGACCAACGAAGCGAACGAAAACGGAACGCGTGAGCTGGTACTCGAGCTTGAGGCGCGGAATGCGAATGCGTGTCGTCACCTGATTGTCCGTGCGACGTCTGAGCATGGAACTGACGTAGGACCCGTTGACGCGGATCTGGTCGGTCGGACGCCAGTTGAAAGAGGCGCCGGCATCGAATCGGCGCACGCGCGACGTTTCGCTGAAGTCCACATCGTTCCCCGATGACGTGCTCACCGACGCGTCGAAAGTTTGATAGATCGGCGTGTTGACACGGGAGCCAACGACAAAGGTCGTTATGCGTGGCGAGGGCAAAAATGGAAGCCCTGGGCCGCCGAACATGCCCTGCAGGTAGAGGTGGCTGTACGTCGCGGGATCGAACGCGTAGCTCGCGAGCGCCGGATTCAGGTTCAACGACCAGCCGCCGTGCAGCAGGAACTCATTACTGGCCGAGAGATGATCTTCCAACAAATTCCTGCCGGAGAAAAAATCGTCGTAGCGCCAGAGCGCACTGGTCGACATGAACGTGTTATAACGCTCGAGGATCGAGCCAGGGTGGCCGTAAATCGTGAATCGGTTGGCAACGTTAGGCTGGACATAGCCGGTACGAGGGAGGTAACCGTTCCAGGCGGCGAACTCCGGCGAAATCCCGAGCACGTTGTAGTGAAAGCCGAACGCGCGGCCCGTGCGATCGAGTACAGCTTCCCACATCGGACCGGCGCGTGTCGTGTCGCCGAGTCGTGTCGTGCTGCCAACGAGCTGGAACTGCGCGAAGTACAATTTGCCGAACACAAAACGCAGGTCGCCGCCGGCGAGCCGGTTGTAGGCCTGGCCCTCCTCGCGGTCGCTCACGAGAAGGCCAGCCGTCGACTGGCCTGCGAAGTCGCGCCTGACGCGAAAGATGGTCGCCACCGGACTGGAGCCGGGGGTGCGTGAAATCTGCGGGTCGTCGACAGCCGACAGCAATGCCAGGTCGGTTCCGCCAACCTTGCCGGTGATTTTCGCCGCCTCGGTTGGATGGACGATCTGACGGGTGTAGACGAGAGTGTTGGGAACGTTGAACTGATCGCTTCCTTCGACGAAGAAGGGACGCTTCTCCGGATAGAACAACGCGAAGCGGAGATCTGTGGCAATCTGCGTTGCATCAGCCTCGACCTGCGAGAAGTCGGGCTTGATCGTGCCATTGAGGACGAAGTTACTCGTCATGCCCCACTTGACGTTACCGCCTAACGCGGCCGACTGCTGATAATGCCAATCGGCGGGCACATTGCCCGTCACGATTTGCGGCGCGCCCGCGGTGGTGGATGTCAGCTCCGGATTCAACTCGAGGACCTCGCCATGATGCATGTCGCTGAGACCGACGAGCGTTCCCTCCTGGCCGATGAACGAGGCGGATGCCTTACGAGCCGGAGTCCACGTCTCCTGGTAGCCCGAATGCTGAACGTTCCGCTGCACCTGGAGACCCCAGTCCTGTACATCACTCGCGGCGTAGCGCAGTGATTTGAAGGGAATGCGAATCTCGATCTCGAAGCCCCACGGCGTCACGCGTCCCTTCGACTGCCAGAGAAAGTCCGCGCTCAGATCATTCTGCCCCGGCATGACGTTGGATCCCGGTATGAACCCGCCAGCTTCGCTCTTCATCCCATCTGCCTGCACGCCGAGCGGATTGACGATGAAGACGAAGGCGCGCCGCTTGTCATGGAAGGTGTCGAGGTGGATCTCGATGTTGTCGTCACCGCTCACGAGATCGCGATTCGCGAGCGTGGCGTGCACGGCATCGCCCCCGCCGTGCGGCTCGAAAGCCCGAATACCGAAGTAGATCGCCGACGACGAGTACCACACGAGCACTTCAGTGGAGTCGGGCGCTGGCCGCTGATCTATGGGCGCATAGAGCGAGAACCCCGTGAGCAATGCCGCTCCTCGCCAGACTGGCTCGTCGAGCGAGCCGTCGACGACGATCTGATCCTCCTGACGCTCGGCCTTCGGAACGCGAACCGCGGTCTCGTTAGCGCGGCCACTGTACACCGCTCCGCGCACGACGGAATGCGGCTGCGCCTGTTCGACTGTGGTTGCCTGGAGCAGGGCGAGGAAGGAGAGTTCGGCAAGCATCGCGGTACGGCTGCGCGGAGAGGACGGAGGGGGAGCGAGGAAAATACCTCGCGGCGAAGTCCACGCCTATTGCCGCGTGACCAACGAGGTCGCCGGGCGTATCTTGGATGCCGTCAGCGACTCCCGCCTCTGCACTCGGCTATCCTTCCCGCCCGTGCGCTACCACGATCCGATTCTCGAGACCATCGCGCGGTCCATTTATACGTTCTTTCCGCGCTGCATCAAATGCGGGGAACCAATCGAATCGTTCGAGGACGCTGACGTCAGAATCCTCAGGCACCGCGTCGTTCATCGGAGCGAGTGTCCGGTGCTCAACGGGACTGCCACGGCCATGTCGAGCCCCGGCGAGTAACGGGTCTGCGCTATTCCTCGTCTTCGGCTTCCTCACCGTGCTCGACGATGTCCCCGTCCTTGAAGAGGATATCCTGGAGGATCTTGCGCCATATCGGCGTGCGGCGGAGCAGAAACTCGAGATCCATGCCGAAGTGCTTGAACTCCTCCTTCTGCGCATTCCGCATGATCGCCTTGGCCGTCCTGTCTTTCTCCACGGCCATTCGCTGCTCGTACCAGCTGATCGCCTCGGCTTCCTCGGTCATTGAGGTGATCATTCGCGCGAATGTGCGTGTGCGGTCTGGTAGCTCATTCGCTGGCTCGTGATACTGCTCGAATCCCATCTTGCCCTCGGTGGTCGGTGCTCGCCGGTGAACGGTGAACGGTGATCTGGAGCTGTTCGTTCACAGCTCACCGACCACCAACGACCGATCACGGTTCACCGGGCCGTGAGGCGGTCGCGCGGTGCCGCGATGCACGGCCCACGCCAGAGCGAGAACGGGTGGGAGCGCGAATGCGATCATCTCGCCATTCGATTGCGGCCACACGCCAGCGAGGTGCATTAGAAGGGCGAGAACGGCGAGAGCCGCCAGGCACCACGTAAGCCAGCGCGTCGTTCGCGACAAGCGGCCCCTCACGGCTGTCATTGGCGCGGCAATCGCGAGCACGAGCCAGAGTGGATTGAAGAGCAAGAGGTTCTCGTTCCGGTGCGCGAAGGTGTGGTCCGTGACCGCCCAGAGCAGGGTGAGAATCAGGCCAAGTATTCCTGCGCCAAAGGCCCAAAGCGTAAATAGCGTCGCCGCGGCATAACGCGCGCTGGCGCTTCCGCGCGCCGCTCGCCAGCCGACGACCATGAAGAGAATCCCCAGGAGAATTCCAAGGGTGGCAAATACCGGCATCCAGCGAGGTGGAGCACTAGGCTCTGGATGACTGAGCGTCGGTAGCAGCATTCGCTCGCTCTTGACCAGTGGGCGCGTCCCGCCATTACCGTCGCTCACGCGGAGCTCGCGGACGTCATCGCGCAGGCGCATGGGGAGGAACATCTCTTCGTATGCCGTGAGCATGTGATCTGCCGGCCGGCCAAGCCCGACGTCGATGCCGGATGCGAGGAGCGGCTGTCGCTGCGTGAGGCGAAGCGTTTCCGATCGATAGGTGTAATTCGTTTTCCGTGAAGAGAAGGTCGCGCGAATGATGCCGCCGAGCACGCGATCGAGAGCGTCCCGAACCCGAGTCGAGCAGTTGTCCCGGTAATAATCGTACCGATACATCCGGTTCTGTGGCTGGGAATTCCAGATCACGAAGTCGCGCAGTGCGAGCTTCTGAGAATTCGTGAGATCGAGCTCCTGCGCCCAGACCTCCCGATCCCGTTCGCGGTACTCGATGAGCGTTTGCTCAAGGGAATAGCCGCCCATGGAGTACAGCATCCGGCCTTGCAGAAAGTGCGGGATGAAGTACGGCTGACTCGAGTCGAAAATCCCCCAATTGTAGACGATATCAAACGGACCGCCCGCGGACGGCGGCCGGTCGAGGTGCAACCAGAGCGCATTGTGCCCGAACTGCTCCCAGACCTGCTCGCCGACGCCCATCGTCAGAAGCGTGACCGTCAACTCGCTACCGGGCTCGCGCGGCGTCGTCACCTGGCGTCCAGGCGGACGCTGTGCACTCGGCGGGCGCACCTGGGCACCAGCGATGGAGGACGCGAGCAAAAGGAGTGCGATCGAGCGCATTCAGTTGTGGATGGTGGTCTGTGGTCGGTGGTCTGTGAACTGTAACCGACCACCGACCACAGAGCACCGTCCGCTGACTCACGGCACGCAGCGTGCGCGCGAAATACCTTGTCTTCTTACCCGAGGATCAACATGCCGAAACGGAGCAACAGTGGTATGAGCGCGAGCGGTGGCAAGGGAAGCAGCAGCAAGGGCGCACGCAGTTCGAGCGGTGGCTCGAGCAACACTTCGAGCGGTCGCGGAAAAAGCGGTGGCAGCAGCAACTCGCGGAGCGCCTCCGGTTCGTCACGTTCGAGCAGCCGCAGCGCTTCCAGCCCGTCGGGATCAACGAGCGGCAAACGCGTCATTGGTCGCGGCATGACCTCGCTGGATTCGACCCAGGCGGCGCTGGATTCTCGCACGGGTGAAGTCGACCAGCGGACACGAAAGAAATCTTAGGCGTCAGGGTGCGTGGTGGGTGGCGCGTGGCGCGTGAAGGCGTCAGCTGCGAGGAAGCTGCGTAGCCCGTCACCCGCCACTCGTCACGCGGTGCCCCCTCTGCGTTTCTCCGCCGTCCTCCGCGTCTATTCTCCGAAGCCCATATTCTCAACCAGGGCGAAGTCATTTGCGGACGGTGGCTTCAACTTGAACCATTCGAGCTGATAGACTGCCTCCCGCGCGAAATCGACGTCGGTCGTCCAGCTCAGCTCCGTGGCCGGCGTTCCGGCATCCGACCGAACGACGAGCACCGCCAGCGGAGGCAATTGCTTCATCGAGCAGTATCGATTGATCATGCCCAGCGGGACCCCGAGGGAACCGGCGTCGAGCCCGATCCGATCGCCGAGTAAGGTGTATGTGAGTGTCTGACGGCTGAAGGCAGCGCCGATGAGTACTTGCCAAACCTGAACCGCTTCCTCGGACCGCGTCATTTCCGGATCTCCTACAATGGATAAACCACGGCCGGCCGACCCGGTACGCCGCGCCGCCGGCTGGCGGATGCGGCACCCGTTAGGCAGAAACAAGGGAAACTCGTGTGGCGCAGTGTGATGCACGTCACGCCATGTTTCGCCACAATCATTACTGTTGCCGTGCTCTGGCAAGCGGCCCCGGCACCATTCTCGCTCCGTGCTTAGTGTAGCTGTGTCTCTGCTGTTTCTTGATGCCCAATCCCACTGAAGTTCCAACTCCGGCGGCTCTCGCCGACCTCGTCGCCCGCTGCAACGAGATGCAACGATACTCGACGGAGCTTACCGCCGCGGAAGAGACCCGCGTCGCGGCGCTCGCTTCGGCCATTGTCACCATGCGGCAGGTGCTCGAGCTGGCGCCGATTCCGAGCGAGCGCCTTCCGCTCCGCCAGGCGCGGATGGAGCACTGGGCACTCACCGGCCGGTCGATCGAAGACGCGGAGACGCTCGCCATTCGGAACCTTCATGGGGCGCTCGTGCTGGACGAACACGGTCAGATCAAAGTGCTCAGCAACCGGACGTGGCGGGGCGCTTGGCGTAATATCACGCTGTGGCGCGACGGCGTCGGTGGACTGCGTGCAAGCGCGCTGATGGACTACCTCGCGCGCCTCGTCGCGCTCGCCCAGCGCCGCGCCCCCGACGTCGCTCGCCATCTGCTGGAGCGAAGCGAAGCCGTCGTCGCGACCTATTCGCTCTTACCGCCCGGTCCGCGGTCGTCGCAAGCGGACTAGCCGGTGGTCGGTGGCTGGTGATCGGTGGTCGGTGAATTCGGATAGCGGCGAGCGGAGCTCGCCGCCCTTTCTCGGCCACCGCCAACTGTTCACCGTTCACCGGCCACTCATGTTACCGCCACCTGTCGCACGCTCAGCTGCACGGCCGCCGATGGGGCTCCGTCGATGTGCAGGAGGAACGTATATCGCCCGGCTGCTGCCACGTTGAAGAGATCGAACTGCAGCGGCAGGTCTACCGCCACTGAATCGATTCCATTCGGCACTGGCGGAAGGGATACCTCGCCGCCGGGCCGGCCGAGCTCTTTGCCAGCGGGATCGGTCATCACCACCTCGACTTTGTGCGGCCGGCCGGCTTCTTCACGCGTGAAAAGAAGGCGAGCCGCAAACGAGATTCGCGGCAAAGTGAAGGGAATGGCAGCCACCTGCAGGTCATTGAAGACACCGATCAAAGACGGGCGTCCGTCATTCGCGAGGATCACCTGGTCGCAGAGCGCGACGTATTGAACGTGCACGAGATTTGGAGGTTGGATTGTACGCTACGGCAGTAGCACGACGGCCCCACGCACCCGACCCGAACGGAGAGCAGCGAGCGCGTCGTTCGCGGCTGCAAGGGGAAACTGCTCGACCTCAGTCTGCACAGGCACCCTCGGTGCCAGCGCAAGAAACTCCTCCGCATCGCGTCGAGTGAGGTTGGCCACTGAGCGAATTGTCCGCTCGCCCCAGAGCCAATCATATGAGAAGCTCGGTATGTCGCTCATGTGGATGCCAGCGCAGACTACGATTCCGCCTTTGGCGAGCGCCCGCAATGCGATAGGCACGAGCTCACCCGCCGGCGCGAAGATAATCGCCGAGTCCATGGCTTCCGGATTCTCGTCGGTTCCTCCTGCCCAAGTCGCACCCATGCTGCGGGCGAATGCCTGGGACTCCAGATCGCCGGGCCGAGTGAAGGCAAACACACGCTGACCCCGGTGGACGGCAACCTGGGTGATCAGGTGCGCCGCAGCGCCGAAGCCATAGATCGCGAGCCTGTGCGCCGTTGAAGGATCGCCCGCGAGGCGGAGTGCTCGGTAACCAATGAGCCCGGCGCAAAGTAAGGGCGCGGCGTGTTCATCCGCGTAGCCGACAATCGGGAAGCAGTATCTTGCGTCCGCGACACAATACTCGGCGTACCCGCCGTCGATGTCGTAGCCGGTGAACTTCGCGCGATCGCAGAGGTTCTCGCGGCCGCTGGCGCAGTAAGGACAGACGCCGCATGTCCAGCCGAGCCACGGCACGCCTACACGATCACCGCGTCGGTAAGGGACGTTGCCATGAGCGTCCTCGACGATGCCGACGATCTGATGGCCGGGCACAAGTGGGAGCTTGGGATGGGTCAGCTCGCCATCGACAATATGAAGGTCGGTGCGGCAGACAGCGCACGCGAACACCCGGATCAACAGCTGACCGTCGTCCGGAACGGGCACAGGGATGTGACGTTCTCTCAACTCCGTCCGCGCCCGTTCGAGCACCATCGCGCGCATTCGTCCGCCCCCGCCCTTTATGCTTTGCCCTCCGCCACTCGTTCGCCGACGAGTTTAGCCACCGTCATTACGGTAATCATCGGATTCACACCCGACGAGGAGGGAAAGAGGCTCGCGTCGGCGACGTACAACCCCTCGATGCCGCGCACCGCGCCGCGCTCGTCACAAACGGATGTGCGCGGGTCGGCACCCATGCGGCAGGTGCCCATCTGATGTGCGCTGAACAGAGTCGACCAGTTGCGGTCAAGTGCACTCGACATCGCACGCGCACAGAACGCGTCGATATCCGCGCCAGTGGACTGCTTGACCTTCAGCACGTGCGGACGCGAATGCATGGTGATGAGCTCTTCAGCACCGGCGGCAGCGTGGGCGCGCACCGCCGCGGCGAGCCCGCGCTTGAGAAGGTCGAGCTCCCGCGCCCCCGGCCGATACTCGATCGCGGCTCGGCCTTCCCGCCGAATGCGAACGCGACCTCCCTCGCTGTCTCTCGCGAGCACGATCATCGTGCTCGCGTGCGCGGCGCGCTGCATCCGCTCACGATGCTCACGCGCTCCGAACCATGGAAGCGCTAGGCCGAGCAGTCCCGGATGAGCCGGGGCCAGTTCGAGCCGAACACCGAAATTCCCCTCCAACGAGGCGTGTTGGTCAGACAAAACAGTCTGGGGTGGTCCTTCCCACGGCCGCACGACGTCGCGGTAGAAACCCGCCACAGCGGTTACAGGATGCAGGAAGAGATTCCTGCCCAGCGCGGCGTGTCGGAGTCCCGATCGAAGCAGCAGCGCCGGTGTCTCCAGGCCACCCGCGGCCGCGACGACGATCGGCGCCCGCACGGTGACCTGGAACTCGGTTCCCATCGTGGAATCGGCGTCTCGTGCCACCGCGTGGACGCCGCTGACGCGAGAACGATCATGCATCACTCGCGTGACACGGCAGTTCGGGATGATTCGAACGTCGCCGTCGCGCTGCGCGTCCACCAGATACGTGGCAGCGGTGCCCTGCTTGCCTCCATGGCGGCAGCCAAACACACACGATCCGCATTGCGTAGGATCGCAACCGCGAGCGTTGCGCGGGACGTGCTGCCAGGACCAGCCTAACGAAGTGCAGCCGCGCCGCAGCACCTCGTTGTTCGGGTTGATGACGCTCTCCACGGTGCCGGTATTCGTGCGCTCCCAGACGCTGTCCATCGCCCGCGTGAATCGCTGGTCGGTGAAAACTGACAAACCGGAGAGCGACGCCCACTCGTCACGGATCGCATCGGGCAGTCGCAGCGCCGTCTGCCAATTCACGGTCGTGCCTCCGCCGACGCACGACCCGGCGAGGATGGCGACGCCCAGATCGCGGCTGGAGGTCGTCGCACGATCCAGGTACAGTCGCTGCATGCCGACGATCTCGCGCTGGTCGAATTGCGGAGACTGGTCGCCGGGTCCCTGCTCGAGGACGATGACCCGCAACCCAGCGCGAGCAAGTTCGGCGGCGACGACCCCTCCACCGGCACCGGAGCCGACGATGCAGGCGTCGGCCTCGAGGTGAACTGGTGCGTCGATGCAAGTCAGTTCGAGCGAGGCTTCACACGACGGCGCGTTAGGCGCTGGAGCGTACCCGATGCCGTTCCACGTCGGATTCGAGCGGTGCTCGTCCATGAGCGCGTAGAACAGGAACGCCGCGAGCCGCTTTACCGCCTGGAATCCCTTGCGGGCTAGCGGGACGGAGCTCGTGGCCATGGACAGCAGCAGACGCTCCCGCTCGTGCGCGCTCAACGAGCGGAACGCCTTTGCCTTCCCGGCGAGGCCAAGGACGAATAGTGGATGATCGAGCGCCCGGAGCAGGAGCCGAAAATCCTGCACCTGCTCCGCCGGTACTGACGCGAGCGCTTCCTCCATCGCGCCGGGGACACCTAACGAGACAGCATCCGCGGTGAACAGTCTGACGTCGTCGCCAGCCGCCGCCTCGAGCCGCGGAAAGAGTGCCCCGCACACCCACAACAGCGTCGTGCGCTCGTTCGGCGACAGCAACGATGGGGCAAGCGACTGAGTCAATGCTTCGGTGCGAATCGACGTGTGCATGTCCATCGTTGTCGGCGCCAGGCCAACGCCGGATCTCGAGCTAGTGCGATTACTCTCCGCGCCAACCTGGTCCACGAACGATCTTGCCAGGCTTGGCGCCGGTCACCTTGCCATCGCTGACCACCGCCACTCCATTCACGAACACGTACTTCATACCCGTCGAGAGCTGGTGCGGCTTCTCGTATGTCGCATTGTCGATGATCGTATTGGGATCGAAGATCATCACATCGGCGAACATCCCCTCGCGCAGCTCGCCGCGGTCGCGGATGCTCAATCGGTCGGCCACGGCTCCCGACATCTTTCGTACGGCGTCTTCGAGCGTGAGGATTCGCTGATCACGCACGAATCGTCCCAGGATGCGCGGATAGGTCCCGTACGACCGCGGGTGCGTCGAGATCTTGGCGCTGTCCGGGTCGAATGCTTCAGCGTCCGTTCCGAACTTCATCCATGGCTTTCTGACCTGCATGGCCACGTTGGAGTCGGACGCGACGAAGATGACCTGGCCGAGCTTGTTCTGCTCGGCGATCGTTAGGTCGATGAGGGCATCCGGCCAATCCTTGTGCATTGTCTGCGCGATCTGGTTGAGCCGCTTGCCCTCGAATTTTTTGAGGGAATCGACGTCGAATCCCACTACTTCGACACCGGCGGGCGTCGCGGCGATGCACAGGCTCTCGAAGTTGGCATGCTCGTTCAGCATCTCCGTCTTGATCTTTGCGCGCGTCGACGCGTCGCGCAGCCGATCGAGCAATTTGCCGTCCGCGTGCGCCCACGGCGGAATGCATGACGAGAGGTTGTTCTGTCCCGCGACGTACGGGTACTGATCCGCGGCCACGTCCTGTCCCGCGGCTCGGGCCGAGTCGATCTTCGCGACCACCTGCGCCGCCTTGGACCAGTTACGGACGCCGGCTGCCTTCAGGTGATAGATCTCGACCGGCACGCCCCCTTCCTTGCCGATCCGAATAGCTTCGTCGACCGCCTCGATGAGCCGGTCTCCTTCCGACCGCATGTGCGTGATATAGACGCCGCCGAGCGGCGCCATGGCCTTGGACTCTTCGATGAGTTCTGTGGTCGAAGCATAGTTGCCGGGTGGATAGATGAGCGCGCTTCCAACGCCGAAGGCGCCGTCCAGCATCGCATCGCGAACGATACGACGCATGGTGTCGAGCTCCGCGGCGTTGGCTGCGCCTTCCGTCATTCCCTTGGCGTAAGCGCGCACCGTTCCCGCTCCGACGAAGGATCCGACGTTCACGGATGTCGTATGCTTCTCCATCGCCTTCAACCAATTGTCGAAGCCACGGGGCCCGGTGAAGCCGCGAAGCGCACGCTGTAGCGCCGTGTCCAACGCAATCGCCGCCGACGATTGGAAGAGCTTCTCGTTGGCGGGCGCCGGCGTGTCGCCTTCGCCCAGGATCATCGTCGTCACCCCCTGCGTCGTCATGCTCACGACTCGGCTATCGCCGAAAAGCAGCTCGGGATACGACTGCGCCTGGATGTCGATCACGCCGGGGGCGACGACGAGTCCGCGGGCATCGATCTTCTTGCCCGCTGCCGCGTCGCGCAGCATGCCGGCTGGCGCGACGCGAACGATGTGGTCCCCGGAGAAGGCGATGTCGCCGTAAAACCACGGATTCCCGGTCCCATCCACGATTTTGCCGTCGGTGATGACCACGTCGTACTGAGCCGCGGCACCCTGCTGTTTGGCCTGCGGCTCGGGGCGAACGCTGCAAGCGGCAGCGGCCGCGAGGACGAGCAGGAGTGAACTCTTGTGCATCGGTCGAGAGAGGAGGGAGGGTGTTCGTTAGGCTTCACGCGCCGGGAAAGGCGAGAGGAGCGGCAGCGCCAGAAGGCACGCGGCACCGGACGATGGCCATGAAAACAGCGCTCGTCCAGTGCAGCGCGCCTCCATTTTGCATCGAAAGTCCGCGATTTCCTTTGGGATGAAACGGCGATGTTTGGTTCAGGCGGACGATCATCCGATGCCCGAGAGGTTAGCAAGGCAGGCAGGCCGCGATCGCTTGCCGTCGACTTGCGCCGGAGCGCACGGCCGCTCGAGAACGCTGGCGACCTCGATCCGCTTCTCGAGCGTATCGGGGATGCGCGGTATGTGCTGCTGGGCGAGGCATCGCACGGTACCTCGGAGTATTACACCTGGCGCGCCGAGCTTTCGAAGCGGCTGATCCGCGAAAAGGGCTTTTCCTTTATTGCCGTAGAGGGAGACTGGCCCGACTGCTACCGTGTCAATCGCTACTTGAAGGGCTTTCCGGGATCCGGTGCGAACGCCTTCGACGTATTGCACGCGTTCGAGCGCTGGCCGACTTGGATGTGGGCCAATCGTGAAATCGTCGATCTGGTGGAGTGGCTGCGAGGATATAACGAGCAGCGACGTGTGCCGGACGAGCGCAAGGTTGGCTTCTACGGCCTCGACGTGTACTCGCTCTGGGACTCGATGCGTGTTGTCGTCGAATATCTGGAGAGCAAGGACCCGCAACTCGCCGCCGGCGCGCGTCGCGCTTATCGATGCTTCGAGCCGTACGGCGAGGACGAGCAGGAATACGCCCGCGCGACGTACCTCGTCCCGACATCGTGCGAGGATGAAGCGGTCGCCGTGCTGCGCACACTGCGTCAGCGAGCGCCGGATTACGGAGAAGACGGCCGCGAATCGTATTTCAATGCCGAACAGAATGCGTTCGTCGCCAGGAACGCCGAGCTGTACTACCGCACGATGGTGCGCGGCGGCTCGCAATCGTGGAACGTTCGCGACCACCACATGGTCGATACGCTCGACCGCTTGATGGCGCACCACGAGCAATTCAATCCCGAAGCCAAGGCAATCGTCTGGGAGCACAACACCCACATCGGCGATGCGCGCTTCACGAACATGGCAAATGCCGGAATGGTGAACGTTGGGCAACTCGTGAGGCAGGCTCACGGCGCGGATGGTGTTGTGCTCGTCGGATTCGGCTCATACCGCGGCTCCGTGGTCGCGGGCGATGAGTGGGGCGCGCCGATGCAGCGCATGCGAGTACCAGAGGCGCGGTCGGGAAGTTGGGAGGACATGATGCATGAGGCTGTCGGCGATCGCGCGTCGGCTTTACTCGTCTTCGAGGATGCCGACGACGGAGGTATCCCGGAGTTGGACGAACCGCTCTCGCATCGCGCGATTGGCGTCGTTTACGACCCGAGTCACGAGCGCTGGGGCAACTATGTGCCCACGCTCATTCCGCGAAGATACGACGCATTCATCTTCATCGACGAGACGCACGCCCTCTCACCACTTCATCTGCCTGTGAAGGTGGGCGAGCTGCCCGACACCTTTCCTTCGGGAGAATGAGGGCGCCTGTTTACACTCAGTCGTAGAGCTTTTGCAGATCCGCCTTCGCGAGCTCGATGAAAAACTGCGAAAGCTGCTGCACGACCATATCGAGATAATTCTTCCCTTTCTCGGCCGAGGAACGCTTCGGGTTGCCGACGCCTGTGTCGGTAGTGATCTGCTTCCAGTCGCGCGGCGCCCAGGCCCAGCCATCTCGTAAGGCGCCGATGCGAAAGCGTCGCTCGCGGCCATCGCCAGCTTCGTTCAGCGGCAGGACAGCTTCCGGGGCGAGATGCATCATCACGCTCGTCTCCAGCTCTCCAGCGTGGTCGCCAAGATCCTCGAAATGGCCCTTTGGATCGACAACCTTGTACCAGTTCACCATCGTGAGAAACACGCGCGTCTTCGGCTGCAGCTCACGGATGATCTGACGGAAATCATTCGCGCCGTGTCCGTTGAGGATGCAGAGCTTGGGAATCCCCTGGCGCTCGAGCGAGGCCGCGACGTCACCGAGCAGCGCCAGCTGGGTGCTCGGATTCATGTTGATACATCCCTTGATGTCCAGCTGAGTAGTCTGGACGCCGAATGGCACCGCCGGCATTACGAGGACTCTCGCACCGGCAGTCCACGCTCGCTGCGCGGCTGCCGCCGCGACGCGCACCGATAGGATCGTGTCGGTCGCGTACGGGAGGTGGTAGTTGTGGGCCTCCGTCGCGCCCCACGGCAGTATTGCGAGCTCGTACGCCGTAGCGTCGACGGTCTTCCACGTCGTTTCAGAGAGGATGAACGGTCTTATGGGCACTTGCTCAGGTCGGGCTCCGCGTCGGATTGAGCGCCACACTCTGCCGTCGCCCGCGCAGCAACGCGTCCACGCTCCACGAGCCTCCGCCGGCAAAGGCGAAGTACAGGAACAGGAAACAAAGAATGACTGGCAGTTCGCCGCGATTCATGATCGGCAGGAACGCACGCGGTGCGTGCACCTGGAAGTAGGCGACGGCCATCTCACCTGAGAGAATGAACGCGACCGGACGCGTGAAAAGCCCGATGAGCAGGAACAGGCCGAAAAAGAATTCGAGAATTCCGGCGAGGCCAGTCTGAGAGATCAATATCAGCGGCGCGACCGGACCTGGCGCGCCGGACGGCGGGTAATGGAAGAGCTTCTGACTCCCGTGCTGCATGAGAAGCAGCGCCGCGACGATGCGGAGCACGCTCAAGAACAGATCCGTCCAGCGCGTTCGGGCGGGGTCGAGCAAGCTCATGGTCGACTGTCTCTAGACGTCAAGCGGTGCGCTTCGCGGCCTTTCGTGCCTTCTTTTTCACTTTGCCAGGTCGGGTCTTCCCGTAGGTCCCGCGATAGATCTTGCCCTTACGTGAGCGCTTGTCGCCTCGGCCCATTCGTCAGCTCCGGAAGTAGGTATGGCGCGTCATTGCGACGCGCGTCGCGGGTCGAAGGCTAACGGGGCGCGCGGTGTTGTCCAGTCGGAGAGCGGGGAGACGCTTTTCCGCAGCAGCCATTCGGAGTGGTCGCGGACGATGAAATCGCGTAGCTCACCCACGATCTCATAGCCGAGACGTAGGTAGAGCGCTCGCGCGCGCTCGTTGAAGGAGGAGACGAGAATGAACGCGTTCGGCGCGTCTCCAAAGATCCGGGCCTCGGCAAAGGCGATCAGCTGCGTACCAAGGCCCCGGCCGCGCCAGTCCTCGCGTACAGCCACCGACTGGATATAGCCGACGAAGGCGCCGCGCATATCGAGAATCAGGAATCCGACGATCTCGTTCGTCTCGCCGTTGGCCGCGATGTACACCTCGCGCCTCGGATCGCGCACGATTTCGAGCGCCGCGTCATAACTGCGGCGAAGGGTGACCCAGGGCTCGTTGGTCGCCATTATGCGGGCACAGATCTCCGCCTCGCCATCACTCTCCAGATGCCTAACGACCAATCGCACACCGCCGATGTCGATCGCCTGACTCTCCACGGTCCTCCACGGCTGCTTTCGCGCAAGAGCGCCGTCGCGGCCGGCCATCGTCCTCATTCCCTTACTGGGTCGAGCGGCTGCGCTCTCAGCGAGAACAATACACCTCCCCCGATCGCGACGAGGCAGAGGACCGTCCCCACAAAGTGGATGCTCCGGCCAATGCCCTGATCATGTGCCAGCAAACCGAACCGGCCGAGGAGGAACGCCCAATCGTGCTCGCCGCCACCGACGAGTGGCAGCTCCTGCACGCGGGCGTCGCGTACGTACACGGAGATATTCCACAGATTCTGCGCCATCCACCAAAGAGCCACTGTCGCGGCGTGCCGGTCGTTGTTCCGGGCGAAGTAGCCGAAAAAAGCGGAGGGCACGATCAACTGAAACAGTGTTCCCCCGGCCGCGTGGACTACTTCCCCGAACATGGCGAACACGAGATGCCCAGTCTCGTGAATCGCGAGGTCGAGGCTATCGAGAAAGCTGCCCGCCTCCGGATGTCGCATGATAGGAAGCGCATACAGCGCGAGGACTATCGTGAGGGCGAGTCTCGAATACGCGACAGGCCTTCTGCTCGCGCTCCCGTCGAG